>Ga0247844_1000237_pt1 | contig 121431 bp, 113 predicted proteins | sample LaCtaG_FD_192421 | JGI IMG/M metagenome (GOLD analysis project Ga0247844, IMG submission 192421) | Freshwater microbial communities from meromictic Lake La Cruz, Castile-La Mancha, Spain - LaCruzMarch201714.5m_1 | ecosystem: Environmental > Aquatic > Freshwater > Lake | place: Spain...
TCAGTGTGAAGGAGGTAGCTACCGAAGAAAATCATCTATGCAAAAACAGTAGTAAAAATCTCAGCGTCAACTAGACAAGATAATTGTCGCTGAACTAGACAAGATAGTTGACGCGCTACACTACCTTGAGCTTTTCAGTAAATACCAATAAAAGATTTATTGGTAGCCGTAAGTAACAACAGGTGCAAGTTGTTTTAGTTCTTCATCATTGTACAATCGTCCGCGGGTAATAAATGCTAGTCCAGTGCCGCAATCTAATGAAAATGAGCCACTAGAGCCTGGTAATGCGTCTAATATGGTGTGGGTATTTTCAGAGAACTGAAAGTGATTGTGCCCCATATAGAAAACTGCACCTTCTATTTCTCCAACGACGATGTCTGATGGACTAGGTTTAAACTCACTGACTGGCATACACAGTGGAACACTTCCCTCGCAACAGCCTCCAGACTGAAAAAACAATATTGGGCCATATTGTGCAGAAAGCTTGTGAATAAGTTCAATGGCGGCAGGGGTAGCCGATACACGCTCAGTCATTACTTTATCTCCAATAAAAAAGAGGCGGAATAAGCCGCCTCTTTGTATTACATCTAATTCGATATCATTTCTTGATTGTCTTTCAAAGTAATTGCTTAGAAAAACAATAAGTTAGAATTAATTAATTAGAAAAAGCCAAGTTTTTTAGGGCTGTAACTAACCAATAGATTCTTCGTTTGTTGGTAGTGATCTAACATCATCTTGTGTGTTTCACGGCCAATACCAGATTCTTTATAGCCACCAAATGCGGCATGGGCAGGGTATGCATGGTAACAGTTAGTCCATACGCGACCCGCTTTAATGCCACGACCCATACGATAAGCGCGACTGCCATCACGTGACCAAACGCCTGAGCCAAGACCAAACACAGTGTCATTAGCAATTGAGAGTGCTTCAGCTTCATCTTTAAAGGTAGTCACAGCAAGCACTGGTCCAAAAATTTCTTCCTGGAACACGCGCATTTTATTATTACCTTTAAGAAGCGTTGGTTGTACATAGTAACCTTCTGCAAATGTACCGCTTAAGACGTTGCGCTCACCACCAATTAATACTTTCGCGCCTTCTTGTTTGCCAATATCAATGTATGACATGATTTTATTAAGTTGGTCTTGAGAAGCTTGAGCGCCAATCATTGTATTTGGGTCTAGTGGATTACCTTGTTTAATTGCAGCAACACGCGGTAGAACACGTTCCATGAATTTATCGTAAACTGATTCTTGAATAAGTGCACGCGATGGGCTTGTACACACCTCACCTTGGTTGAAAGCAAATAAGACTAAGCCCTCAACCGCCTTGTCAAAGAAGTCATCATCAGCTTGCGCAATATCTTCAAAGAAAATATTAGGTGATTTTCCGCCAAGTTCTAATGTTGCTGGTATTAAGTTGCCTGCAGCGGCTTGTGCAATCACGCGGCCAGTTGCAGTAGAGCCAGTAAATGCGATTTTTCCAATACGGCGACTGTTAGCCAGTGGAGCGCCTACATCACGACCATAGCCATTCACTACATTAATCACGCCAGGAGGTAAAATGTCTGCAATTAATTCCATGACGATTAACAGACTAATTGGTGTGAATTCTGCAGGTTTCATGACAACGCAGTTGCCAGCAACAACGGCAGGTGCTAGTTTCCAAGCCGCCATTAAAATGGGGAAATTCCAAGGAATGATTTGACCGATAACGCCAATAGGCTCATGGAAATGGTAAGCCACCATGTTTTCATCAATTTCACTCAGGGTACCTTCTTGAGCGCGCATGCAACCTGCAAAATAGCGGAAGTGATCAATGGCTAATGGAATGTCAGCATTCATAGTTTCACGAATAGGCTTACCATTATCAATAGTTTCTGCAGTAGCAATCAACTCAAGGTTGGCTTCCATACGATCTGCAATTTTAAGTAACAAATTAGCACGTTCACTAGGGGCTGTTTTCCCCCATTTGTCAGCGGCTGCATGAGCTGCATCCAAAGCTAATTCCACATCTTCAGCGCTGGATTTAGCAGCTTGAGTATAAGGCTTACCAGTGATTGGAGTGATGACATCAAAATATTCACCTTTCACTGGTGCAACCCATTTGCCGCCAATAAAATTATCGTATTTGGCTTTGTAAGGTATTTTTACGCCAAGCCCTTTTAAAAGATCTAAACTCATGCTGACTCCTCTAGTTTTGCTATCGTTAATGTAGTATTTCTATCTGTAAAACCGCATTATTACGTAGATATTTTTATATTGTTGAAAATCTTGCTTAAAACCCACGAACTCCTTACCAGTAAAGGGTTTGAGAATGTAAGTCCGAACTAAACAATAAACCTTAGAAGCAATCAAATCAAGCGATAATTCAGTCATTTCTTAATATTTATTCATATATCTTATGTTTTATATAAGATGCATTATTAATATTGATTTAGTAAGGTGTCCACATCGTCCAAGACTACTGCATAGAGATCTCGCGTTGAAGCTAAGGCACCTTGGTGCACTTCATCTGCAGTTAAAATTTTGTTATTGGCGCCCATGAGAGGTCTAGTCGCGGTTGCACTAGCAATGATGGTAGTTGCATAACCTAAATTAAATGCACCATGTGCCGTAGAATTAACGCACATGTGCGTCATAAATCCAGCTAATACAATATTTTTGATACCTAGTGTTTTAAGTTCTGATTCTAATGTAGTTTGTACAAAAGAATTAGGGTAATTTTTAATAATGACTTTTTCACCGGCAATAGGTGCAACTTCCGGTGAAATTGCACCGATGTCTGCAGAAACGTCGTAAGGAGAACCCACCCCAGCATCATGCTGAATATGAATAATCGGTATTTTTAGATCTCTAGCTTTTTTAAGTAACTTTTGAGCTTCCAAAATTGCTTGCTCTACGCCTGTTAGTTGCATTAAGCCTCTACGATAGGTGTTTTGTATATCAATTAGAATCAGTACTGAATTTTTCAGACTGGCAGGATGGTAGCCCATCCCTGTAATGTCTCGTAATGTCTTAGAAGCTGTAACCATAGCAAGAACTCCTTAATTTATTGAATAATTCAACTATTTTAGAAAATATCAGTTAACATACTTTTAACGCTAATCGTAATATTACTTATTACCTATGAATTGACAATAACTAACTAAAAATTGTTCAACAATTAAAAATTGGAACTATTAAAAATTTCTCACACTAGTTTATACGTTGAGTCTAGAAAAAGCGCGCATCCTGGGCTATAGTATTAAGGCATATTATGAAGCGCGATTGCGACTGCTTGAACCTGATATATGAGTAACATGCATGATAAAAAAAATTGGATTTTTAGAGGTACCTTCTATATTAACTCGTGAATTTTGGGCTGGAGTTTCAAGGCCTACGCCAGAAGCATTAGGTAAATCCATTTTATCTTTGTTGGTGTTGGCGGAGAGTTTTGTTTGTATTTTCTGGATATACACACTATCTAGTTTGGGTGAAGGCTATGCAGTTATTGCAGCTGTCCCTTATTTTTATCTTGTTATTTCTTATGTAAGTCTCTTTATATTTTTCCGTTTTAAACGCTACGAATATTTCACTTTTACACAACTTGTGATGTTGCTTGTGATGCCATTTTTTATGCAATGGGCCATTGGTGGTTTTGCTGCGTCTAGTGGTGTAGCAATTTGGGCAATATTGTCGCCTGTTGGTGCATTGATGATTCTTGGTACGCGCCAATCAACTCCTTGGTTTTTACTTTTTATTGGTTTGGCTTTTATTTCATGGAAACTTAATCATTACTTTGCCGGTAATGCTATGCCGATTCCAACAAGCGTGAAAGATGCTTTTTTCTTGATGAATATTACTGGAACAGCTTCAATTTTGTATGGAGTGCTAAGATTTTTTCAGGCACAAAAAGAACGAGTCATGATCTCTTTAGAAATCGAGCAAGCCAGGTCAGAGAAGCTATTGCTAAACATTTTACCTGCAGCAGTTGCAACGAGACTTAAAGCGAATGACATGAGAATTGCTGACCATTATGACGCTGTTACAGTGATGTTTGCTGACCTCGTCAACTTTACGCAAATGTCAGAGAAAATGCCACCAACTCAGTTAGTTGATTTGTTGTCACAGGTGTTTTTAAGATTTGATCAACTTGCGGAAAAATATCAGGTTGAAAAAATTAAAACAATTGGTGATGCTTATATGGTTATTTCTGGTGCGCCAGTAGAGTGCGACGATCATGCGCATAAAATTGCCGCTATGGCGCTAGAGATGAATGAAGCACTAAAAGACGTAGCAATTAATACTGGGCTTGATTTGCACATGCGAATTGGTATTCACACTGGTCCTGTGGTTGCAGGTGTCATTGGAAGTACTAAATTTAGCTATGATTTATGGGGAGATACTGTTAATTTGGCAAGCCGAATGGAGAGTACGTGTATACCCGATAATATTCAAGTGACGCAGAAAACTCAAGAAATCATTAAAGATGTTTATAATTTCTCAGAAAAATCTAATATAGAAGTCAAAGGTAAGGGTGTTGTTGAAACGTACATGTTACTAGGACTTAAATAACTTATACGTCCTCCTAAAGCATATCTTCAGAATTGTATTTCAAGACCATGTTTTCTGCATCTGGGTTTCCCGACCAAAAATTGTAGAATTCACGTACAACAATCAAAAAAAACTGCTTAGTTTCTTTGATTTTAAACAACGGCAAGGTGACATCTACCGCAATACGATATGTCTTATTGTTTTTGATTGGGGCATCTCTTAGACGTAGCAATATAATTTTTGCCAATTTAACACAGGTATCCACTAGTGTTTTTTCAGCACCATTATGGCGTAAAGCGAGTTGATAAGCATATAAGGGGTAAGTTTCAACATATTCTAATTCGACCGTATCTAAACTGTCAGTGAGTGATTTTAGCGAGATAGCCAGTGGCTTCCATTGAATCGAATCAATATCAAAACCGTAATGTAAATTAAAGTTAGCAATAGCTTTAATATCTTTGATCCAAAATGGGTAAAATTCGCGTGCTATATTGAGACTTACATGCCAATCATCTGCTGGTATCTTTTCCATAACACCATCTAAAGCGGCGCTGAATTCGGTGCGTTGAAGAGGTTTCTCAGCTAACTTTTCTGCAAACTTATCTAAAAATAATGAATGCTGATAAAGTAAGCGAGTTGCCGCACCTTTAGATTGCAATAGTTTTAGATAAGCGCTAATCGCTTCTTTTTCACGAATGATATTCATTCTACTTTTTTATGATTCCCACCAATATGCATTTCACCTCGGTTTTTAGCTAAAATCACTTGCTTTTGGCGTTCCGTTAAACTTGCACGTTTTTGTTTAGATAATGTGCTAAAGCAGTATGGGCATGAGATTCCAGTTGTGTATTCAGAACTTTGAATTTCGGCGGGTGATAGTGGGTGACGACAGGCGTAGCATTGGTCAAAGTTACCTACCTCTAAATTATGCTTCACTGCCACACGTTGGTCAAAGACAAAGCATTCGCCTTCCCACATAGTTTCCGCTTCAGGAACTGTTTCTAGGTATTTTAGAATGCCACCTTGCAGGTGGTAAACTTCTTCAAAGCCTTGATCTATCATGTAGGAAGACGCTTTTTCACAGCGAATACCGCCTGTACAAAACATTGCGATTTTTTTATGCTTAGATTTGTCAAAATGCTCTGCAACGTATTCTGGAAACTCCCGAAAAGTCGTAGTTTTTGGGTCAATTGCGCCTTTAAAGGTACCAATGTCGACTTCGTAATCATTGCGCGTATCAATTAATATCACATCGGGGTCAGAAATTAAAGCGTTCCAGTTTTCGGGTTTGACATAAGTACCAACTTTTTTAGTTGGGCTAACCCCAGGCAGGCCAAGCGTGACAATCTCTTTTTTGAGTTTTACCTTCATGCGGTAAAAAGGGTGTTCACTTGCAAATGATTCCTTATGCTCTAAATCGGCAAAGCTATTCTCAAATATTGCATCAGAACGTAAAAAATACAGCAGCTTGTGTATGTTCTCTGGCAAACCTGCAATGGTGCCATTAATTCCTTCCTCAGCAAGTAGCAATGTACCTTTTATGCCGTTTCTGACGCAGGCTTCTAGAATAGGTGATTGCAATGATTTGTAATTAGGCAGACTGACAAACTTATAAAGGGCGGCGGTTAAATACTTAGGCATGTTGGTGAGGTTGTTACAAATTGATATTTTAACATTAGCCCGTGAAGTTACATCATTTATTGCTTCCGCATGCATTAGGAAGAATGACAAAGTATTAAAATTTCACCATTGCCATTACAAGCGGCATCACCTACAAAGCGTTGTACACGCTTAGTTTCTACTTTAGAAAACCGAGTGTTGAACGGTTTGAAAGATTTAAACATTAAGTTTAAAAATGGCAAAGTATGCATACCACAGTCTTGTATGGATGCATGCAATTTAGGTAACTTGGTTAGCATTAATGTCCCGCGCTTCATGTTAAAACAGGCGTAATCACCAACGTTTCCTAGTACGCCTATGGTGCCTGCAATCATTCGGCTAGCGCAGTAATCACCTGCATTACCTTCAATTAGAATTAAGCCACGACGCATTTGGTCACCCACACGGTCGCCTGCATTGCCTTTAACGATGACTGTGCCACCACGCATGCCTTTACGCAGTCCAGACGAAGCGCCACCTAAAAAGTCACCTGCATTACCATCTATTTTCAGTATGCCACTTACCATATTGCAAGCGGCAAAAGCTTGCGCGTTACCTTTGCAATGGATAATGCCATTTTTTAAACCAAAGCCCAAGTACGCTCCCGCATCACCTTCTAAAGTGATGCTGCCTGAGGCCATGTTCTTACCAACATTTTCAAAGAATCGGCTACTATTTTTGAACATAATGTTTTCAGTGTCGTTGCCAGTTATTTCAAATAAAGCAGAAACGAGCTGATTATTTAAAGTGATAGAAGCTATTTGTGCAATGCTTAAACCTTTTAAATGGTCTGGCGTTAGTTTGGTGCAATCAAGTGAGTGTGACAGCGGCAGTTTAAGTGTGAATGTTAGCTGGGTCATGATGTGAGGTTTATCATAATTTATGGTTTCCCATAATTTCGTGCAATTTAAAATGATGTGGCCCTAACTTGCCGCCGTAATTGCCTGCTGAGATGCGTTTTACACCGCTTGCTTCACCTAAATCACAAATTGCCTGTATGCCAACGCGCATTGAATCAGCAATATCATCAAAGCCAATGCCATCAATCACGATTTCCATCACGCTTTCGATTTCAGGTGACAGTTCAGTATTGGTAGCACCTTTTAGCGTTGGGCAAAACGCATCGTTGGTTGAGGCAAACATAGTTTTATATTTGCTGCCCACTTTAGAGCCGGAGCGCACAACGCCGCCAGGGAAGGGCATAATCACGTTAGGAATTTTTTTCATTGCGGTAATGGCAACTTCTGCCGCTGTAAGTGCTGCTGGTTGTGAAGTAGCTAAAATCAAGAAGTTGCCCCCACCAATCGCGCGCACCATTCCTGTTGTTTCTTCACATAAAAATTCGCCATCCATTACTGGCACGCGCCAGTAGCGTTTAGCGGAAATCAGTTTAGAGGTTTGATAACCATCACCAAAAAAACGTAAATTTTTACCTAGATTAATTTTTTCATCGCTATCAATACCAGAAAAAGCCGCAGCAGTAGGGCAGGTGAGTATGCATTGCCCCATGCGTGTTTCAAGTTGTTGCATGAGTACTTTGCTACCCATTGCGAACATTAAAATGCTCACACCTGGTCTGCCATCTGGTGTTTCAGTTTCAAGCATTTCACGTTCAATACCAGCTTCTACACCGCAACCGATGACAGAGGTTGCAAAGCCCGTCATTGCGCTCGCTGCGTGATAAGCCCACTTTATGTTTTGTGCTGTGATGATAACGCGCGTGCCGCGCATATTAAATGCTTCAGCAAAAGTATCATCAATTTGTACGCCGTTTATAATCATGAGATATTTGTTAATTGATTTAAGCGTCTGGCGCGCCTGAAATAATTTTACCAACCCACTCTTCAATGGGGATAATACCAACTTCTTTGGCTTTTTTGGCATCAGCCTCTAGCAGAATATCTTGTACCAAATCTACTTGTTTCCAGCCTGCAAGCGGCGTTTCGCAATGTTCGCGTGGCACATAACGTGAATCACGCACTTTTTCCATTTTTGGAATATATCTTGGGCAGTTTTGCCAAAATTCGGAGAGTTTAACCGTAACAACAAAATCAGCTTCTTTGTAATGTGTCATCAGCGTAGGGTCTTTTGAAATGCTTGCAGTGCCTTGCACACGTAAGCGATTTGGCGTTTCAAATGAAATAAATAATAAACCAACTTTTGGGTTGGTCGTAATGTTGCCCATAGAAAAAAACATGCCGTTACCATCATAGCTTGGAAATATTAAAGTCGTGTTATCAAGCACTTTTACAAAACCTGCATCGCCGCCTTTATATGAAGTGGTAGGGCGACCTTGATGGTCGATTGTGGATAAAAAGAACATGTTCACACTAGAAATGAAACCTTTAGCGCCATCATCAAACTCGGTTCTACAGACTAAATCCTCTACACGATCTGCCATTCCTCGTGTGCTAAATTCATCTTGTAGCTTGCGGTGCTGTTCTCCATATAATCGACTCATTTGTGATTCCTATTTTAGTTATTGAGATGCCAGTTTGCCTTCATGAACGATGATGCTACCACGTCCATCACTGCTTATTTCATCTGAGTCAATCTTAAAGCTATCCAATTGCATGGTGTGATATTTGTCAAAATAATCTTTTAAATCTTTTTCTACAGACACGTCAAATTTCGGTTTGGCTACGTGCGTGGCGCCCCAAACTACTTTAACTACTTTGCCTTCTTTTACAACTAGTTCACCATCTTTAAATACAAAATCAGGTTTAGCGAACATGGCTTCACGGTCAGTATTGTCGGTGTAGATTGTAATGTCTGCGCCAGCGCCTATGCCCAAATGGCCGCGGTCGTTTAAGCCTATTAAGTTTGCAGCGCCAGCGCGGGTCATAATGGCAATTTCATTTAAGCTGTATTCACGGTCTAAAGAAGTTAAGTTGCTCATGGCCTGCGCATCTAAATTGAGTTTAGCAAATGCTTCGTTTCTAAAGGTTTTGTCCATTAATAAACGAATCAAATGTGGGTAGCTGGTAAATGGCGCGCCATTAGGATGATCGGTTGTTAAGAAAATACGCCAAGGGTCTTCAACTGATAAAAATATTTCTAAACCAATTGCCCATTGCAATGCATTTACATAATTTTGGTCTTTGTATCTAAATGGCACCACGCCACAACCCGCATCACATTCAATGTCCATAATGACAGATTTTTTTGGGTTAGCATGCTTTGCATTCAATTGCTGCATCATGTTATCGCCCGATGCTGTCACGGTTTGTCCAAACAGAATCTGACCTACATCGGCAGTAATATGTTTGTTTTTATTCAAAGCTTCTGATATTTGCGCTGCAGCTGATGAAAACTTTTTATCGCCTTCTATGCCATAACTATGAAACTGTATGTGCGTGAGATGCATAGGCAAGCCATCTGAGGCGCCCATGGTACCTAAAGTGGTTTGAAAATTACCTGCAGCACCTAAATTATTGCAATGAACATGTAGCGGTTTTGCAATGCCAAGTTGATGCACTGCGGTGCTTAAACTTTTTAATATTTCACGAGGGGTGACTTGGTAGTAGCTATTGTTTTCGTCTAAATCTAATCTGCGTTGGTTGAACTTAAATGCGTTAATACCGCCAGGGTTTACTACCTTGATGCCGATTGATTGTGTTGCATTGAGAATCCAAGCTACGTAGTCATTAATCGCTTTTTGGTCTTTCTTTGCCGTCAGCATGCGTAAGAAGTAATCATCATTTCCTAGCATGGCATAGCCACCTTTGTCTATCATTGGCATGTCAGCCATTTCTAGATGTGTTTGGCGAGCATTCACGGGCATTAGCGCTGGCTCAAAAGCCGCGGTGTAACCCATTTCTATATATCGAAAACCTGTATCGGTGGCGCTAGGGGTGGCATTGTGACTACAGCTTGGCGTACAAACGTGCGCTTCTGGTTCAGTGTATTTTTTTGTTTCCTGATATTCTGGCAGCATCATCCTAGCAATGTTGACTTTGCCGCCGCCAATATGGCTATGCATATCAATCGCGCCCGCCATCACAACTTTGCCAGTTAAATCATATGTTTGTGTGATTTTTTCAGTAGCGCCAGGTTTAGTAATAATGCGACCATTTTTGATATAAATATCTTGAACTACACCATCTTTACCTGAGTTTGGGTCGTAAATTCTGCCGTTTTTAAGCAATGTAATCATGGCAGATTCGCCTCTATTTGGCTGATAACATCGCTCAGGCTAGGTAATTTAGTTTCGCGTAATTTTTTAAGCGGCATGGCAACAGAGCTATCCATTCTAAACATAGTGCCAATATGGTCAACGCCAGGAATACCTACAGGAATAAAGACAGCTGGCTGTTTTTCAAACTGCATATCAGGATGTCCGATTACAATGGTTGGCGCATCGCAAATTGGTGGCAAATGCGCATTAAATGTGCTTATCCACAATAATGCATCGCAACTTGTCAGTTGGCGCTTGGTAGAAAAATGGTAAGCGTCATACTCAGGATGTCCATTGATGAAGCGATTCCTAGTAGGGTAGCCCGATAGCCAAGTACTCGTGTTGTTAACACTAGAGTCGCCATCACCAGAGTTTAATGGCAGGCCTGCAATACGATTGGTTTCATTCAACTTAGAAATAAGTTGAGTTATGCTTTGTACGGTGAGTTCAGCCTGTGGAAATTTTAAAGCACTGGCTGACCATATCACCACGCCATATTGCGAGGCTTTTAACTTTTCTAAAATTAACTTAAGGGCGGCGACTGATACGCCGCCAATCATGTCATTATCAGGTTTTTTATTCAGTGGATTTTTAGCATTCATGAGCGCATTTAATGCATTCATAATTTCAGGTAACTTTACAGCTTCTTCATCAAGACCTAAATACATCACTTCAGGTGTAGCCTTATTGAATAATGAGTCGGTATTCAACACTAATTTCTCAAAAAATCGTGGAAAGCTGCTAACAATATCTGTGCCAATCACTAAAATTACATCAGCACGATTTTTAATTTCAGTAAGCGTCGTTGTTTGCCAACCACTATTTTGCATTGCTAAAGTATTGCGCACAGTGCCTTCTGAGTACATATGGTCAAGCGTAGCGTTAGTTTTTACTGCCAAGCGCATTATTGCACGCATGCCTTGTACTTCAGTGCCTAAACCCGCGAATAAAGCGTGATAACTTTTACCTAAAATATCGGCAGCAGCTTGAATCGCAGTAGTTAAATCGGCTGATTTGCCACCTAAGCTAGGGGTAATTTTAGGTGTGTTCAGAGCCTTATCAAAAAAAACGATACTTTTTGAGCATGCATTTTTAATAGAAACTGGTGTTGTTGACGTGACTGATAAGTCATCGCACAGCAAACCGCAAGCGGGACAGCAATGTATTATCGGTAAAATCGTATTATTTGATGGTTTCATTGCATACCATTCTGCCACATTGTTATAAATTTGAAACAACAATTAAGCATGTAAATGTAAGCTTGTTTTTAAAGTAATCTGCCAAATAATCACCAATGCTTTTGTCAAAAAACTGCCAAAAACGTGGTCAGACACAATCTAATTAGATGTAATAATAGATTAGCATGAATAAAATGGAATAGGCTGTAAATAAATCTATTGTGATTAAACAACGTCTTGCGGTATAAATAATTTATGGGCATTTCACACTTATATAAGGGTGTATTGGCTGAAGAAATAATTGCTTGCGACTCATTAAGTTACACAATAATCAATTCATAAATGAAATGTGATGATATGTTAAATAAAAGATAACTTGAATGATGAAAATGGTGGTTTATTTTAAGAGCCAAAAATGGTAAATTGTCGTTCTTTTCAATATGTTAATTTAATGGAGTTGTTATGGCTGTTCAACGCACGCTTTCTATCATCAAACCTGATGCAGTAGCAAAAAATGTAATTGGTAAAATTCTTACGCGTTTTGAAAACGCGGGCCTAAAAGTTGTTGCTGCAAAAATGGCGCAATTGACACAAGCAGAGGCTGAAGGTTTCTACGCTGTTCATGCAGCACGCCCGTTCTTTGCTGATTTAGTAAAATTCATGATTTCTGGCCCAGTGATGATTCAGGCGCTTGAAGGCGAAAATGCAGTGCAAGTAAACCGAGATTTAATGGGGGCGACTAACCCAAAAGAAGCTGCTGCCGGCACCATCCGCGCTGACTTCGCTGAAAGCATTGATGCTAATGCGGTACACGGCTCAGATTCAGCAGAGAATGCAGCTATTGAAATTAAATATTTTTTTGGTTAATTAATAAGCTAAAAATATTTACAGACCTTCATTTTGAGCCAGTTTTTGGCGAAGAATCCAAAATTTTAGTCATAGATGCAGTATATGTATCCTTCACTTCACTCAGGATGACAGGTTGAGAGATTTTTGAATTTTATTTTAATTCTTGTAAATAAGTTTTTATTCGCTAGTCAAATCTAAAAAGGTTTATACGCATTGATTAATTTGCTCAATTTCAATCAGCCGCAACTGGCGCAATGGTTCGCCGAACAAGGTGAAAAGCCTTTTCGTGCCAAGCAGTTAATGCGCTGGATGCATCGCTTTGGGGTGCATGATTTTGAGCAGATGACTGATATCGCTAAAGTATTGCGAGAAAAATTAGCTTTAGAGGCTGAAATCACTTTGCCAACCGTGCAGTTAGAGCAAGTGTCTAATGACGGTACGCGTAAGTGGTTGATTAGCGCTAATGACCTTAATAGCAGATCTGCTAACAGCATTGAAACCGTTTTTATTCCAGAGGATGATCGCGGTACTTTGTGTATTTCTAGTCAAGTAGGATGCGCCCTAGAATGCACTTTTTGCAGTACAGGTCGACAAGGTTTTAACCGAAATTTAAGTGTTGCAGAGATTATTGGTCAATTGGCCATTGCTAATCTGTCGCTGAGGCAAGAGGCTGGCTATGATTTGTTACCAGCAGGTGAACGTATAATTAGTAATGTTGTGATGATGGGTATGGGCGAGCCTCTAGCAAACTATGATAACGTAGTGACAGCTATGCAGATTATGTTAGATGATAACGCATATGGTTTAAGCCGCCGCCGCGTAACGTTATCCACTAGTGGTATGGTGCCAGCGATGGATAGGCTGAAAGAAGATTGCCCTGTGGCATTGGCTGTTAGCCTACATGCGCCCAATGACGCATTACGTGATGTGATAGTGCCTATCAATAAAAAATATCCACTTAAAGAGTTAATGGCAGCTTGCAACCGATATCTTGAAAAAGCACCGCGTGACTTTGTTACGTTTGAATACGTGATGTTAGATGGCATAAATGACACAGCTGAACATGCATATCAGTTGCTTGATGTGGTTAAAAGTGTATCTTGTAAGTTTAATTTAATACCGTTTAATCCTTTTCCAAATAGTGGCTATGAGACATCCAAAGTGAGTCATGTTCGTGTATTTAGAGATATTTTGATGCAGGCAGGATATGTTGTTACTGTGCGTAAAACTCGCGGTGAAGATATTGATGCAGCTTGCGGACAATTAGCTGGTAAGGTATTAGATAAAACAAAACGTACAACTAATAGAATTGCAATTGAGGCGATTTAATGAAATTTGATATGAACTTAAGTACTAAAAATATATATTTAATTATATTGATGAGTGTTATAGGTTTAGCCAGCATCGGTTGTGCAAGTCAGCTACAGCAAGATAGGGAAAAAGAAAATCTAATTGCACGTGCGCGTGCGCATACTGATTTGGGCTCCGTTTATCTTCAGCAAGGTAAATTTGAAATTGCCTTGGAGGAATTTACACTAGCAGCAAAAATAGATCCTAGCTTTGCATCTGCTTTTAATGGATTAGGGCTGGTCAATGCGGCTCTTGGTAAAGATGATGTAGCTGATGTTAATTTCAGAAAATCCATACAGCTGGAACCATTGAATTCAGAAGCACGCAACAATTACGGCAGTTTTCTATGTGCTAGAAATAGAATTGATGAATCTATTGCGGAGTTTATGGCGGCGGTAAAAAACCCTTTATATGCAACGCCAGCAATGGCTTATACCAACGCAGCTATTTGCTCTATTCGAAAAAAAGATGAGGTGAATGCAGAGGCTTATCTGCAACGTGCATTAGAAATAGAGCCTTTATCGCAAGGGGCTGCTTATCAACTTGCTAGTATGCAATTTAAGCGTAAAGATGCAGTTTCAGCTAAAAAAACCTTACAAAACGTAATGTTTGGTCAACCTGGGCCAGAAATATTGTGGCTAGCTGTTCAAATAGAGCGGGCTGTAGGCGCGAGGGATGCTGAAGCTAGTTATTCACTAGAGTTAAGGCGTAAATACCCAAATTCCGAGCAAGCCAAGTTATTACTGAATGGAAATTAACCATGACTGATGAATTAATAACTAATCCGGCCATATCAGAGTCTGTCGATTTTCCACCACTTGGCGAAGTCTTGCTTTCTGCTAGAACTGCTAAAAAACTCTCATTGAAAGATGTATCGAATAATTTACGTTTAAGTGTTAGCCAAATTGAGGCGTTAGAGTGTAATAATTTTGTGGTTTTGCCTCAACCTATGATCACTCGTGGGTTTATTCGCAATTATGCACGTTTGCTTGAAGTTGACGCGGAACCATTACTTGAAAGCTATCGTGCACGCATGCCAGAGACTTTGCCTAATGGATTGCGCGTGAAGACTTCTATCAATCAAGTAATGCTAGGAAAAAAGAGTCAACCTTTGCTTAAATATTTTTTATTTAGTCTGTTAATATTTTTGGGTGTGTTATTTTGGTTTCTATATAGCGATTATCAGACAAAACTCCAAAAGCAGTCTGCAAATATTGAAGCTGATGTCGCTTCTAAAAATGTAGAAGCGGGAATTGTGCCTCTCCCAGAAATTGCATTACCAGCAGCGGAAAGAAACGCTGAAAGCTTTGATGTAATTAACCCTGATGCAGTTGTTGTAGATAATGCTCAGGTCACCCCAAATGACGCTGTCGCAGGCATTGCCACAGCTATCACTCCTACTCAAAGTACACAGTTGCGTCCATCAACAGATGTGGATTTTAATACGTTAAAAGAAAGTTCAGCTAAGACTGCTATACCGGATTTGATAGCGAGTAAACCTAACCAAACAGTAGTAACTGAAGCCAGCGGTGAAATCGTGGCAAGAAAAAATGTTAGTTTATCTGTTTCTGAAGAAACTTGGGTGCAAGTCACTGACAAGTCAGGCACCGTGATTTATGAAAAAATGTTGGCTGCAAATACTCAAGATGGTTTTAATGGGCAACCACCATTCAAGGTATGGATTGGTAATGCAAAAGCAACTACGCTGATGTTTTTAGGTCAGCCAGTGGATTTGGTTAGCAAAACTAAAAATAATGTCGCACGTGTTACGCTTGAATAGGCTTTGGAGTAGTTTTTGATGTTATCTAAACTTAATCTGCCACGTAAAACTTTGCAGGTAATGATTGCTCATGTGCCAGTGGGCGGCGGATTGTTCAACACACAATTAAATCCTGTGGTTGTGCAAAGCATGACTAATACCGATACCGCAGATGCAAAAGCGACTATTAAACAAGTGTTTGAATTGTGGAAAGCGGGCAGTGAAGTGGTGCGTATTACGGTTAATTCGCCTGAAGCCGCTGCGCAAGTCGGTAATATTCGACGAGGTCTAGATTTTTTAGGCTGCAATGTGCCACTTGTGGGTGACTTTCATTACAACGGCCACAAATTACTTGCGGCTTATCCTGATTGTGCTGAGTCTTTAGCTAAGTATCGTATTAATCCTGGTAACGTTGGCAAAGGAACTAAGCGAGATGAGCAATTTGCATCAATGATTGAAGCGGCAATTCAATATAAAAAAGCGGTGAGAATCGGCGTAAATTGGGGTAGTTTAGACCAAGCTAAAATGGCGCGTATGATGGACGAAAATGCTCAGCTGACCGAGCCTCTTTCTTCAGACGAATTGATGAGAGAAGCACTTATTCAATCAGCCTTAGAAAGTGCGCAGCAGGCTGTGGATATTGGCTTGTCGCCTAATCAAATCATCATTTCTTGCAAGGTGAGTAACGTGCAAGATTTAGTCCAAGTATATAGTGAATTAGCGACGCGCAGCGATTACCCTTTGCACTTAGGGCTGACCGAAGCGGGTATGGGTTCAAAAGGCATCGTTGCTTCCACAGCGGCATTGGCATTATTGTTACAGCAAGGCATCGGCAACACCATACGTGTTTCTTTAACGCCTGAACCCGATGAATCTCGCACAAAAGAAGTGATTGTTGCACAAGAGATTTTGCAAACCATGGGCATACGCTCATTCACGCCACTAGTGACTGCTTGCCCGGGTTGTGGCCGCACTACCTCAACATATTTTCAAGAACTAGCGATGCAAATTCAAAGCTATTTACGTAATCAAATGCCAGTCTGGCGCGGTCAATATGCTGGTGTCGAGAACATGAGTGTTGCAGTGATGGGATGTGTAGTGAATGGTCCAGGCGAATCAAAGTTGGCGAATATCGGTATTAGTTTGCCAGGTACGGGTGAAACGCCAGTAGCACCAGTATTTGTGGATGGAGAAAAAACAGTCACGCTAAAAGGTGAAAATATTGCGCAAGAGTTTCAGGCTATTGTCGAGGCGTATGTGCAGACCAATTATGCGCCGGGTGGCAAGCTGCACAGCAATGTGGCGCAAAAAATAATTCCAATTCAAGCAGTTAATTAAAGTTAAAAGTAGCGTTTATGGTTGACCAATCAACAAAAAATATACAGAAAAAAATAAAAGCTTCTCAAGGTTTAAATACGAAATTCCAAAGCATCAAAGGTTTTTACGATATCTTGCCTGAAGCTACGCCTTTGTGGTTTAAGCTAGAAGATACGGCGCGTCGCGTATTAGGACAATATGGTTATAAGAATATTCGCATGCCTTTGGTTGAATCGACTGATTTATTTGTACGTTCTGTTGGCGAACATACGGATATTGTTGAAAAAGAAATGTACGCTTGGACGGATGAGTTGAACGGTGATAAGTTAACCTTACGTCCAGAAGGCACTGCAGGTTGCGTGCGAGCGGTAATAGAAAGCAATCTTACCTATAACGGCCCAGTTAGGCTTTGGTATAGTGGCGCGATGTTTAGGCATGAAAACGTGCAAAAAGGTCGCCAGCGCCAGTTTCACCAAATTGGCGTAGAAGCTTTTGGCTTTGATAGTCCACAAGTGGATGCTGAACAAATTGTATTATTAGCAAGGCTTTGGCGCGAGTTGGGCATTGCTGATGTTGAGTTGCAAGTCAATAGCATAGGTGATGCGCATGAGCGTGCAGAATATCGTAAGATGTTGATTGGATATTTTGAGCAGCATGCTGACCTACTGGATGAAGACGCGAAACGTCGTTTGCATACTAATCCTTTACGCATTTTAGATTCTAAAAATCCACGCATGCAAGCGATGTGTGAAGCGGCCCCAAAATTAATTGATTATCTAGGTGATGAAACTCGCACGCATTTTGATGGTCTTTGTAAATTGTTAGATGCAGCAGGTTTGGCTTACATCGTGAATGCGCGATTGGTGCGCGGTTTGGATTATTACAACCGCACGGTATTTGAGTGGGTGACAACGAAACTAGGTGCACAGGGCACGATTGCTGGCGGTGGCCGTTATGATGCTTTGGTCGAACGTTTAGGTGGAGATGCAACCCCTGCATGCGGCTTTGGCATTGGCTTAGAGCGTGTATTTTTGTTAATGCAAGAGTACGGTGTAACAGCAAATGATGCTCCAGATGTGTATTTAGTCAATGTAGGTGAACAAGCAGAACAAGCTGCATTTAGCATTGCTGAGCAATTACGCAATGTGAATATTCAAGTGATATTACATGCAGGAGGCGGCAGCTTTAAATCACAGATGAAAAAAGCAGACCGAAGCCAAGCAAAATTTGCATTGATACTGGGTGATGACGAAATTGCTAGCAATCAAGTTACATTAAAACCGATGTTAGTTACAGTAAAAGGCGAGCAAAAGCTATGTAGTATTGAGCAAGCTATTGAGCATTTAACCGCAACAACTGCATAATCGATTAACCAATAGATATTCAACATTGAGCGCACAAAATGACCGCTAAAATGAATAAAGTTAGTCCGTTATTGGAATTGCAACATGTGCGTATTTCACCAAATAAAATGCCATCACGCATGTTGGTTAACGATGTGAGCTTTAGCATTGATGCGGGGAGGACGACTTGTGTTGTCGGTGAATCAGGTAGCGGGAAAAGTTTAACAGCTTTATCTGTGATGGGATTGCTATCAAAACAATTGCAAATGACCTCAGGTAAAATCTTATTTAATGATTCTGGATTTGGTGTGCAAGATTTATCGACACTAGATGAAGGCGGTTTGCGAAAAATACGAGGCGCAAAAATCGCCATGATTTTTCAAGAACCGATGACTTCGTTAAACCCTGTATTGACCGTTGGTTACCAAATTGGTGAGAGCATCACTGTACACTTAGGCTTAAAAGGTGATGCCTTAAAAGTTAAAATTGCTAGTTTGTTAGAAATGGTCGGCATATCGCCAAGTCGCTTTAATAGTTATCCTGATGAACTGTCTGGAGGTCAGCGACAGCGTGTAATGATTGCAATGAGCATTGCCTGTGAACCGCGCTTGTTAATTGCAGATGAGCCAACTACAGCGCTAGATGTTACTGTGCAAGCGCAAATCCTCAAACTGCTAGACGAACTTAAAACCCGCATGAATATGGGGATGTTGTTTATTACGCATGATTTTGGTGTAGTGGCTGATATTGCAGATAATGTTGTGGTAATGTTTAGAGGCGAGGTTGTTGAATCTGGAACGAAAGATGATGTGCTTGGAAATCCGCAGCACCCATATACTAAAGCGCTGCTGGATTGTGTGCCAGATGCTGAAGGCAAGAAGCCACTTAGGCCGATAGATTATGCATGGCTAAAAGAGAATCAAGCCGTATGAGCAATATCATCTTGCAAGCAAATCATTTAGTGAAAACCTATACGCAGCGAAGTGGTAAGTTTGGCTTTGGCACTACCCAAGTAAAGGCCTTAGATGACGTAAGTGTTAGTCTAATTGAAGGTAAAACGCTTGCAGTTGTAGGTGAATCAGGCAGTGGTAAATCCACTCTTGCGCGTTGTCTGTTACAATTGCAACCCTTGGATAGCGGCGAAGTGCTTTTTACTAATCAAGGCATACCTCAAGACTTGGCAAAATTAAGCGGTAACGATTTACGTTCAATACGTAAAAATCTGCAAATGGTGTTTCAAGATCCTTTTGCTTCGCTCAACCCGCGCATGCGAGTTGGTGAGATTGTAGGCGAAGGTTTGTTGATTCATGAGATTGGTAAAGCAAGTGAGCGGCAGCAAAAAGTCATTGCCATGCTAAAGCGCGTTGGATTAGCTGAAGCAGATATGCAAAAATATCCGCATGAGTTTTCTGGAGGACAAAGGCAGCGTGTAGGCATTGCTCGAGCGTTGGTAATGCAACCTAAAGTGGTTGTGTGTGATGAGCCAGTTTCGGCTTTAGATGTTTCGATACAAGCGCAGATTTTATTACTGCTTAAAGAATTGCAGGCCGAAATGTCTTTGAGTTATGTGTTTATTAGCCACGATTTGCGTGTGGTAAGACACATTGCCGATGATATAGTGGTGATGAATGGCGGTAAAGTGGTGGAGCAGGGTAAAGTTGAAGATATTTACCAATATCCACAACACGAATATACGCAGAATTTATTAACTGCCATTCCCGGCAAAAAATATAGTTCTGGTAAAAAAGCGGTAAATGCTTAAACTTTTTGATTTATTTAAAATTTTTAAGTATATATATTAGTTTTGAAAAATATTAGGAAAAAGAAATGGCATACGATTTAGAAGAGCAAGAGCAATTAGATGAATTTAAAGCTTGGTGGAAACAAAATGGAACAATGATTAGCACCTTGCTAATCAGTCTATTGGTTGCGTATATTGCTTATCAAGGCTGGCACTATTATCAAAATAAACAAGCTGTTGAGGCTTCTACGCAGTATCAAGAGTTGCTAGTGACTGAAGATAAAGACCTAAAAGCGATTCAAACTAAGTCTGCTATGTTAATGGAATCATTTAGCGCAACGCCTTACGCAGGACGTGCAGCTTTATTTGCGGCTAAAGCTAATTATCAAGCCAATGAAATTAAAAGTGCAAAAGCGCAGTTAGATTGGACTATAAAAAATGCTAAAGAATCAGCTGTAAGCGCTTTAGCTACTTTGCAATTAGCAAATATTTTATCTGAAGAAAAAGACTTTGAGGGTGCATTAAAATTACTCAATGCACCACATGATTCTGGTTTTGATGGTCTTTTTGCAGATTTAAAAGGTGATTTGTTGGTGAGTTTGGGTAAAAATGCAGAGGCAAAAGAAGCATATCAGCAGGCGTTGACTAAGTTAGAGCCTCAAGGAAAATTCCGTGTACTTACACAACAAAAACTTGAATCACTTGGCTAAATTTGCTTCAAAGCAAGTTGTCTCAAATTAATAAGCTGGAGCGTTATATATTGTCTTTACATCAATATAAGAAAGCACTACTAGGTCTACTCGCCGTTATTAGTATATTCATGTTGACGGCATGTAGCGTAATCGGCGAGCTTAAAACGGATCTGTCTGACAGAGTCTTTGGTCGAGAGTCTGCAGATGCACCAGAACCATTGATTGAAATTAAAGAAACCTATGCAAGCAAACTGCTATGGCAAGCAAATGTTAGCGCAGCTGAAGATTATGAGTTCTCTCCAGTAGTTGAAGCTGGTTTTGCCTATGCTGCCGGTGCTAATGGAGAAGTGGTTAAATTTGATGTGACAAATGGTAGTCTTGTGTGGCGTATCAATGCTGGTGAAATGATTTCAGGAGGCGTTGGCGTTGGTGGTAGCCTTGTCATGGTTGGTACGCAAAAAGGTATTGTTTATGCATATGATATTGGCGGCAAGTTGCAGTGGAAATCAAAGCTGAGTAGTGAAATACTAAGTGCACCAAAGTATTTTGATGGGGTTGTCATTGTTCGTACAGGAGATAGTCGTATTTATGGCATCAATGCCAATGATGGTAGCCGAAAATGGATTTATGACCGAACCAGTCCTGCACTCACTTTACGTAGCAGCGCTGGTGTGGTGGTGGATGGCGGAGCTGTTTACGCGGGATTTGGCGGCGGTAAGCTAGTTTCTGTTCGTGCTGATAATGGTAAAATGTTATGGGAAGCATCTGTTGCCCAACCTAAAGGCGTTACAGAGATTGAGCGTATCGCAGATATCACTAGTTTACCTGTAGTCGATGGTCCTTTGATATATGCTGTTGCATACCAAGGCAGAATTGCCGCAGTAGATAGAGCAACAGGACGAGTGGTTTGGAATCGTGAAATCTCTAGCTTAGCTGGTTTGAGTGCTGAAGATGGGCGTGTTTTTGTGACTCATGCTGCTGGTTCAGTCTATGCGCTTGACTATACAACAGGTAAAACATTTTGGCGCCAAGCTGGACTTAAGAATCGTCAATTAACTGCACCAGTGCCGATGGGCAGCCTAACGGCGGTAGGTGATTTGGAAGGTTATGTACATTTTTTAAGCCGAGATGATGGTGCATTAGCATCTAGAATTAAAATCAATGATAGCGCGGTAATGCCGCAAATGGCACTGATCAATAGTAATACAGTATTAGCACAAACACGCGATGGCGGAATTTTTGCCATACAAGTAAAGTAAACCAGTAAAATAAATAGGCTAAATATTAGCTTAATCAAATAATTGACCGCTTAATTGCGTAAAGTTATAGTTTAGTAATGACATTGAACTTACTTAAGTTCAATGTCATATCGCTTTAGTACTATAAAGTACGCTTTAAATTAGCGCTTTTATGACTATTTAGCTCAAGAGCAATCTAGCTCTGCATTATATAGAAGACTCGCATGTTACCTACCTTAGTATTGGTTGGCCGTCCCAACGTCGGCAAATCCACTTTATTTAATCGTCTGACTAAAAGCCGCGATGCACTGGTTGCAGACTTGCCAGGACTTACGCGTGACCGACACTATGGTCGAGGCGTGGGCGCTAGTCAGCCGTATTTAGTGGTTGATACGGGAGGTTTTGAGCCGAATACAGACAGTGGCATATTGAAAGCGATGGCAATACAAACGTTATTAGCGATTGATGAAGCTGATGTGATTATTTTCATCGTTGATGGTCGCCAAGGCGCCACACCACAAGACATGGAAATCGCCAACCGTTTGCGTAGGTCTAAATGCCCAGTATTACTTGCTGTGAATAAAACTGAAGGTATGAACAAAGCTGTTGTCAGTGCAGAGTTTCATGAATTAGGTTTGGGTGATCCATTATCAATTTCATCTGCACATGGTGAAGGCGTAAAGGATATTATTGACTTAGCGCTTGAGAGTTTTCAGGAAGTTGAAGATGAACCAGACCTTGATCATACCGGTGATAGAATCCCTAAAGTCGCCATTGTTGGACGCCCTAACGTAGGAAAGTCGACCTTAGTCAATGCATTGCTAGGCGAGGAGCGTGTCATTGCTTTTGACGAACCAGGTACGACACGTGATTCTATTTCTATTGATTTAGAGAAAAATGGTAAACATTACACGCTAATAGATACTGCAGGCGTGCGTAAGCGTGGTCGTGTGTTAGAAGCGATTGAGAAATTTTCCGTCATTAAAACCATACAATCTATTGAAGAGGCTAATGTAGTGCTTTTGGTCGTTGATGCGCAAGAAGGCATTACTGAGCAAGATGCGCACGTTGCAGCTTATATACTAGAGGCAGGTCGTGCATTAGTTGTGGCTATTAACAAGTGGGATGGTTTAAAGGAAGAAGAACGTGATTGGGTTAAGCGAGAAATAGACCGTAAATTGATGTTTTTAGACTTTGCGGAGTTTCATTACATTTCAGCATTACGTAAAAAGGGCTTGCCAGAACTGTTTAAATCGGTTGATATTGCTTTTAAAGCCGCATTTGCCAAATTGGCTACTCCGCAACTAACACGGGTGCTGATTGATGCATTACAACAGCATCAACCACCGATTAGCAAAGGTATCCGCCCTAAGTTGCGTTATGCCCACCAAGGCGGTAGCAACCCGCCTATTGTGGTCATTCACGGCAACCATGTCGACGGTGTTAAAGACGCTTATACCAGATTTTTAGAAAAAACATTCCGCAGAACGTTTCAACTTTCTGGTACACCATTGCGAGTGCAATACAAACAAGGTAGCAATCCATTTGCTGAAGATGAAGATAAACGTAAACCAGGTGAAGGAATTGTTAGTATGCGTCGCCGTAAAACGGCACATAGAGCTGAATTAAAAGCGAAAAAAGAGGTTGAAGATAAAGATAGAAGCGCTAAGAAGCGTTAACAACATACAACTGAATTTTGTTCGGAATAATTTTAGATTAAAATAACCGACTGGGTGAATTTCTAAACTCTTCTAATGCCTCATCTTCGTCTGGTAATTCATAAGGGTCGGCCACGTAAGCGGGTCCCTTCATAATAATTACCACGATGCAACCAATCGCTGCGGTGGTGAGAAAAAACCAAATGCTAAACAGCACACCCAAGCATTGATAAATTATTTTCAATTGTTCTGAATTTAGCACATCATTCATTAAATACAATTCAAGAATGATAGCGCATGGTATTAAGCAACTTAAAAAAAATATGTGCGGTATTTTTTTTAGCAAGTCCCACTCAAGACCAGAAGGAGATTGAGAAAACCCAGGTAATTTATTAAAGTATTCCATATCTCGTATGGCCCAAATGTTTAATTTAGGTTCACTTTCTCAAAGGATTATTTAGTACATGCTTTCCCAAAATTTCCACCATACGCGCTCATCTTCAGTTGCCTTACCTGTCAGCATTGGACTGTTCGGGTAATTGGTTTTTAAGATACGTAGAGTGTCGTTTTTAAGGTCTTCTAGGCTTAATAAGTCATAGGCACTAATCATAATCACCAAGGCTTGTTCAACGCCTGGTGCTTGCGGAAAATATTCCAGTACATATTTACAGCGGTTAATAGCCGCTATATAAGCTTGGCGCTTCATATAGTAGCGTGCAACGTGTAGCTCGTGGTCAGATAAGCTATTAGCTAAATACACCATGCGTTGCGTTGCGTCTTTGGTGTAGCGGCTGTTTGGATAGCGAGTTACTAGTTCTTTAAATGTAGTAAATGAGTCACGTAATGAACGAGGGTCGCGGTCACTAATTTGTTGCTCAGTTAATTTTTCAATGACACCACGTTCGTTAAAAACAGCTAAGCCTTTTAAGTAATATGCGTAATCAACATTGGCATGGTTCGGGTGTAATTTAATAAAGCGGTCTGCTGCTGCCACACACAAAACAGGGTCTTGTTTTTTGTAGTGTGCGTAAGCCGTTTCAAGCTGAGCTTGCGCGGCATAACGCCCATTAGGGTAACGAGATTCTAACTTTCCAAAATAGACAATGGCCTTTTCATAGTCTTTATCACGCATTTTAGTTTGACCTTCTTCATAAATGCGCTCAGCGGTCCAGCCTTTGGTATCATCCAGTTCTGTAGGGTCACCAAAAATTGCGCAACCATTGAGAAATAAGGCAAACATTAAAATTAAGATATACTTCATGCCAAACTCACTTTAAGAATTAATGATAATTATAACCGATGACTGACCACGCTCAACAATCTCTTAGCAATTCACTCTCTCTAACTATTCCTCATGATTTAGGCGGTTTACGCTTAGATGTTGCTTTACAGCGCATGTTGCCAGAGCATTCTCGGTCTCGCCTGCAGGCTTGGATTAAAGAGGGTCTAATCACGGTAAATGCAGAAGTTAGCACATCTAAAACCAAAGTTTGGGGGGGGGAGCAAGTGTTTGTGCAGGTGCAAACTAAACCAGAAACTCACGCGTTTACTGCTGAAGATATTCCGCTAGACATTGTATTTGAGGATGAACATATTTTAGTTATCAATAAACCTGCTGGGATGGTAGTGCATCCTGCGGCGGGAAATTGGAGTGGTACATTGTTAAATGCATTATTGTTCCACGAGCCAAAATTAAAAGATGTTCCTCGCGCAGGTATTGTGCACAGGTTAGATAAAGACACTAGTGGCTTGCTAGTGATTGCAAAAACATTGGCAGCGCAAACAAATTTAGTCCGTCAATTACAGGCGCGAAGTGTAAAGCGGGAGTATCGCGCTATCGTCTGGGGACAAATCTGGAGAAATGGCATGATAGATCAGCCGATTGGACGTGACCCACGGTCTCGTACGAAAATGGCAATTAACCGAGGAGGGAAACCTGCAATCACACGTTATGAGATGTTAGAGCGCTTTTCTGTGCAAACTTATATGAGATGTAACCTAGAAACTGGCCGTACGCATCAAATTCGTGTACATATGCAACATTTAAAAGCCCCCATTGTGGGTGACCCGATTTATGGATTTCGTGGCATCGTGCCTATTCGTTCCATGACGCAAACCTTACGCGATGCTGTTGGTCATTTTAATCGTCAAGCCTTGCATGCAATAAAATTAGGGTTGTTGCACCCAGCAACAAATGAGTTTGTTGAGTGGCAAATTGAACTGGCAGATGATATGAAAGTTCTGCTGGAGGCGATGCGTTATGAAGATCCACGTAATGATGAAGAAGATTTTGAATTAAGTTTTGGTGGATTACAAACTGAGCCGTACCTTGCCGATGAAGATTATGAGGACGACGAAGACTTTGATGAAGATGATGATTTGGAACTCTATGAAGAGGAGTAAATGCCGTGTCTGATGCATATTATCCCGATTTGAATTTCATCGTCCCAAACTGGCCTGCACCAGCCAACGTAAAAGCACTGCAAACCACGCGAACAGGCGGTATAAGCCAAGCTCCATATGAAAGCTTAAATTTTGGCGCGCATGTTAATGATGATGCTATAGCTGTTGCTAAAAACCGGCAATTACTAAGCCCTTATTTACCAAGTGAACCTGTATGGGTCAACCAAGTTCATGGCATTGAAGTGATTGATGCGGCAAAAAGTACGTGCATGCAAAATGCTGATGCTTCGTTTACAACCAAGCCGAATGTAGTGTGCGTGACGATGACGGCAGATTGTTTGCCGGTATTGTTTTGCGACAAGGCTGGCACAGTGGTTGCTGCCGTACATGCTGGATGGCGTGGTTTGTGTGATGGTGTCATTGAGGCAGCGGTGAATAAATTATCCGTTGAAAAAAGTGAGATTTTAGCTTGGCTTGGCCCCGCGATTGGCCCTGATGCTTTTGAAGTAGGTGATGAAGTTCGCCAGCAGTTTATTCAACATGACCAACAAGCGGAGCAAGCCTTTCAGTCATTGGGCGATCATGAAATAAACCAAAAATGGCTATGTAATATGTATATGATTGCGCAACAAAGATTAAATAAAATAGGTGTGACGCAAATTTACGGTGGCAGTGAACATGGGACTTACGATAAAAATTGTACGGAAAAATTTTGCACATACACTGATGATGCGCGTTTTTTCTCCTTCAGACGCGATAAAGTCACGGGGCGCATGGCCAGTTTAATCTGGTTAGCACAACTTGCCTGATATACGGTGTTTTCTAATCTATAATGTCGCCTTGAGTAAAACATTATAAGTTAACTATTCCATTATGCATTTTCCAGAATTTTCAATACTTACCTACATTATTTTATCCAGTTTGTTGGGTGGAGTGCTTAGCGTTAGCCTTGCGGCGTTATTCGCGTTAAACGTCCGTATCACGTGGGTGCCAATGCTGGTGAGCTATGCTATTGGAGCAATGCTAGGTGCGGTATTTTTAGAGATTTTACCTCATGCATTTAGCGTCGCGGGCAGTGTAGAGAAGGTCTCAGCAACATTGTTAATCGGTTTACTACTATTTTTTGTGTTAGAAAAACTAGTAATTTGGCGGCATTGTCACGGCGACCATTGCGAAGTTCACGCAATCCACTCTGAAGATAACTGCCCTATCACCCATCCAGAAAAAGAGGACGGCGCTAAATATCGCGCTGTTGCTAGCCAGAAGCCAACAATGTTACTCAGTGACACTCATGCCCACTCTCACGATGGTGGTAGAAGTGGTTTGATGATTATGATAGGTGATACTTTTCATAATTTTATTGATGGTATTTTGATTGCTGCTGCGTTTACAGCGGATATTAAGCTTGGCATAGTGACTGCATTGGCGATTATCGCGCATGAAATTCCACAGGAAGTTGGTGATTTTTTAATCTTGCTACATTCAGGCTATACAAAAAAACAGGCTTTGATTTTCAACCTAGTTTCAAGCGTGGCAACGATGGTAGGCGGCTTAATGGCTTATTATGCTCTGCAATATGTACAAAGCTGGATTCCTGTTATTTTAGGTTTAGCGGCTTCTAGCTTGATTTATGTGGCGGTGGCTGATTTGATTCCTGGCTTGCACAAACGCACAGAATTAAAAGCGACAATAGCGCAAGTGTTACTCATATCCATTGGCGTGGGTACTATCTTGATTGCTCACTTCTTCCTCGAATAGCTTTTTTATCTGCAATTGTAATAATGCGCAAAAGTATTAAATTTAATTTAAAGGTTAGTTAGCAATGAGTTTATCAAATCCAAAAGTTGGCTTCGTCTCACTTGGTTGCCCAAAAGCAGGTTCCGATGCAGAGCGTATTCTTACTCAATTGCGGGCAGAAGGCTATGAAATTTCTGGCAGTTATGAAGATGCCGATTTAGTGGTGGTGAACACCTGCGGCTTTATTGATAGTGCGGTAGAAGAATCATTAGAAGCCATCGGTGAAGCGATTGCTAAAAATGGCAAAGTGATTGTGACTGGCTGCTTAGGCGCTAAAAAGGGCGTTGTAGAAGCTGCACATCCAAGTGTGCTTGCGGTAACTGGCCCACATGCGCTGGAAGAAGTGATGACCGCCGTACATGCTAACCTACCAAAACTGCATGAACCCTTTATTGATTTAGTGCCCCCACAAGGCATACGTCTAACGCCTAGCCACTATGCTTATTTGAAAATTTCAGAAGGCTGTAATCACCGTTGTAGTTTTTGTATTATTCCAAGCATGCGTGGCGATTTAGTGAGCCGCCCGATAGGTGATGTGTTGAATGAAGCTGAAAACTTAGTTAAAGCAGGCGTTAGTGAGATTTTGGTCATTTCACAAGATACTTCTGCCTACGGCGTAGATGTTAAATATCGCCCGGGCTTTTGGAATGGTCGCCCAGTAAGAACGCGCATGACTGAGCTTTGCCAAAGTTTGAGTGACCTAGGTGTTTGGACACGCTTGCACTATGTTTACCCTTATCCACATGTGGACGAAGTAATTCCTTTGATGGCGGAGGGCTTGATTTTGCCTTACTTGGACGTGCCATTTCAGCACGCTAGCCCACGTATTTTAAAAGCTATGAAACGCCCAGCACACGCAGAGAATAATCTTGCGCGTATTAAAGCATGGCGCGAAATCTGTCCTGATATTACGGTAAGAAGTACTTTTATTGCAGGTTTCCCAGGCGAAACAGAAGATGACTTCAAAATGTTGTTAGACTTCTTGGAAGAAGCCCAGTTAGATAGAGTGGGCTGTTTTACCTACTCTGCAGTAGATGGCGCAAAAGCCAATGATCTGCCAGACCAAGTTCCAGAAGAAGTGAAGCAAGAGCGTTTAAGCCGCTTCATGGCAGTGCAGGAACGCATTAGTGCGGCTAAATTACATCGAAAAATCGGCAGTATTCAAACTGTTTTAGTGGATGAAATTGTGCAGGATTCGGATGGTAATGTTGAGGCCATTGGCCGCACTAAAGCAGATGCCCCTGAAATTGATGGTGTTGTTTATATGGAAGATGCTGATGGCTTAACACCAGGTGATTTTGTGGAGGTTGAGATCTATAGTGCAGATGGGCATGATTTGAGGGGCGGACCACCGCGAAATGAAAAGTAAACTCTATAACAGAATCCACAAATCTAGCTAAACAAATCAGGCAATACAGGTGTTGGTCTTTGGCTATCGGCGCGGTCTTCTAAAAAGTCGAAGGTTAGTGGGCAGCGAGTAGGCTTTCGTGCGGCTTTGCGTTTTTTTGGTGTAACTGCGTTTAAATCAATATAAGGCGTTTGGCTGATACGTACATAGCCAGAGCTTGCAAGTTTTTGGGCAGTAGTTTCAAAAAGGCTAAGTGGGTTGTCGATATTTTGTAATGTGACAACGGCTTTGCTGACTTTTAGTACATTGTACATGACAAATTTTGCTGCAGTTTTTTTACCGTAAATCTCGCCAGTATGAATATCCACAATGCCTCCAAGCCGAAATGTTTAGTTATATTATCCCTACAATGAGCGATTAACAAGTGCTTTTCTGTTCTGTAGAAGTATTCGGATACCAGTTATAAATAGAATGTCTTTATATTACGGTTAATGCGTGTTTTATGTGAAAATGAACAGTCTTATACATCTTTTAAAGTGATAGCGAAAAAATATGAAGCCATCAAAGAATAAGCCAGCTACTCAATATCGTGTTCTACATGTAATGGTGGTTACGCTTTTGCTCAGCGTAGTCTTAAATGCTTGTGGTAAAAAAGAAGATGCTCCGATGCAAGTTGCTGGCGCAATGCCCGCTATGCCAGTAGGTGTCATTGAGTTAAAAGCTACTAGCGTGCCGATTAGTGCCGAAACGGTAGCGCAGACTGAAGGCGCAAAAGAAGTTGAAATTCGTCCTCGCGTAGGTGGTATTTTGCTTAAAAAATTATTTGAAGAAGGTTCGCCAATTAAAGCTGGGCAAGCCATGTTTTTAATAGATCCAACACCATTTCAAATAGCGCTAACTAATGCTAAGGCGCAATTTTCTCATCAAGAAGCACGCGTAGTACAAACGCAGCGTGAGGCGATGCGATTGGAAGGACTTTTAGCCACACAATCTATCAGTAAGCGTGAGGCAGACAATGCATCATCAGACAACAGCATGGCCCGCGCAGATTTGGCACAATATGAGGCCGGTGTGCGTGAAGCACAGCTAAACTTATCTTATACTACTGTGACATCTCCTTTGTCAGGCGTAGCTGGACGTTTTGAATTCTCTGAAGGCGCCTTGGTAAATGCGAATAGCAGTTTGCTTACTAAGGTGAGTCAAATAAGCCCAATTTGGGTGAGATTTAGTTTTTCTGATAGTGAGCTAGCCTTACTTGGTGGGCATTTATCACCTAAGCGAGTCAAGGATGTGACACTAATATTACCTGATGGTAAAGAGTATGCAAAAAAGGGGAAGTTAAATTTTGCTGCCAGTAATATTGACCCGCAATTAGGTACGCAACAATTACGTGCTACTTTTGAGAATGACGATAACGCTTTGTTACCAGGCCAGTTTGTTCGTATTCGATTAACAACAGGCATGCGTGATGGTGTATTTTTATTGCCACAAACGGCAGTGCTTACAAGTGATCAAGGTAAATTTGTCTTTGTCGTAGAGAAAGATATAGATGGTAAAACTATAGCTGCGATTCGTCCTATCGTAGAGGGTGGTTGGCAGGGTAAAAATTGGGTGGTGTTAAGCGGATTAAAAGTGGGAGATCAAGTGATTGCAGATAATCTGATTAAAGTGCGCCCTGGCATTAATGTTGCACCACATCCATTGGGTGAAGCGCCAACTATGCCTGTTAAGAAATCTGCTAATTAGGATAAGAAATTTATGACAAAGTTTTTTATCACAAGGCCAATATTCGCCTCGGTACTTTCCATTATTATTGTATTAGCAGGCTTAGCGGCTGCATTCAAGCTACCAATTGCCCAGTATCCACAGATTGCGCCGCCAACGGTAACGATTACTGCTAGCTACCCTGGTGCAAGCGCAGATACTTTGTCTAAAACTGTTGCTGGTCCAATTGAAGAGCAATTGAGTGGTGTTGATAATCTACTGTATTTTAGTTCCAGTGCTGATTCCAGCGGCACACTGGTGATTACTGCTACTTTTGAAGTTGGCACTAATGTAGACCAAGCGACCTTCAATGTAAGTAATCGTGTCAATATTGCTACACCGCGTTTGCCAGACGATGTACGCCGAAATGGTTTGATTGTGCAAAAAAAATCGAACGATATTTTGTTGGTGGTGATGCTGACTTCAAAAGATACTAAGCATGATCGTTTGTTTTTAAGCAATTATGCAACGCTCAATGTATTGGATGAATTGAAACGCGTGAAAGGTGTTGGCGATGCCTTGATATTTGGAGGGCAAGATTATGCGATGCGGGTTTGGTTGCGTCCAGACCGTATGGCGCAATTAGGTGTTAGCACAAGTGATATTTCCGCTGCAATCAGTACACAAAATAACCAATATGCGGCAGGTAAAATTGGTCAAGAACCTGCCCCAGCAGATCAACAACTCGTCTATACGGTCACCGCAAAAGGGCGCTTGGTCGATCCAGAACAATTTGGCAATATCATCATTAAGGCCGATGGCACCAGAGGCCTACTTTACCTAAAAGACGTGGCGCGGATTGAATTAGGTGCGCAAAGTTATAATGTAACTTCTGCACTTAATGGTCAAACTGGCGTAGCTATTCCCATTTTCTTGCAGAGTGGCGCCAATGCACTTGATACTGCTAAAGGTATTAAGTCAAAAGTCGAAGAGCTTAAAGCACGCTTCCCTGAGGGCATGCATTACACCATCCCTTATGACACCAGTGATTTTGTTAAAGCTACCATTAAAGAGGTGTTTAAGACCTTTGCTGAAGCGTTAGTGTTAGTGGTGCTAGTTGTATTCTTATTCTTGCAAAGCTGGCGCGCGACCTTGATTCCGTTAATTGCGGTGCCGATTTCTTTGGTAGGTACACTTGCTGGGTTATATTTATTCGGTTTTTCTATCAATCTACTAACGTTATTTGCCATGATTTTGGCGATAGGTATCGTGGTGGATGATGCGATTGTGGTGCTGGAAAACACCGAACGACTGATGCGGGAGGAAAACTTAGCGCCGCTACCTGCCGCAATTAAATCCATTCATCAAGTCTCGGCGGCAGTGGTGGCGATTGTATTGGTCTTGTGTGCCGTTTTTGTGCCAGTTGCTTTTCAGGGCGGAATTGCGGGAGAATTGTATCGTCAATTTGCCGTAACAGTGGCCATCTCTGTGGTGATTTCTGGCGTAGTGGCATTAACCTTAACACCTGCGCTATGTGCGATGATTTTGAAAAAGCCGCATAAAAGTAATTGGTTCTTTAATAGTTTTAATATTGGCTTTAGTAAATTCACACATGCCTATACCGCAACTGTGGGGTTGACGCTCAAGCATAAAGTGATTGGTGGTTTTGCCTTTGCAGGTATTTTAATCGCACTGGTTGGGCTTTATAAGATTGTACCTGGCAGTTTCGTTCCGGCAGAAGACCAAGGCTATGTAGTGACTTTAGTAGTGATGCCTGATGGCGCGACACTAAGTCGTACTACTAAAACCACTGAAAATATACGCGCTGCTATTGCTAAAGATCCCGCAGTTGGATTTGAATTTGCGGTGAATGGTTTGGAACTACTGACCGGTGCCAATAAAACCAATGCCGCTACTATGTTTGTGCGACTTAAAGATTGGAGCGAGCGTACAACTACAGCAGACGATATCGTTGCTAAACTATTCGGTATAGGTATGAGTCAATCTGATGGTTTGGCGTTCGCGGTCAATCCGCCTGCGATTCGTGGCCTAGGTGCGGCGGCTGGTTTTGAAGTGTATGTGCAAAGTCAGCGTGATACTGATCCTATTAAGCTAGCAGCCGTCATGAATAATTTAATGGAGGCGATGAGTAAGGAGCCTTTGCTAACTCCACCTAAATCGTTTTTCCGGCCGACTGTACCGCAGTTGCAAATTGAGGTGGATGAGGCTAAAGCTATTTCTCAAGGCGTTAAAATTTCAGATATTTACACAACGCTACAAAGCACGATGGGTTCATTTTATGTGAATGACTTTAATCGGAATGGTCGCACTTACCGGGTGCAGTTGCAGGCTGAGCCACAGTTTAGAATGAAGCCAGAAGATTTGGGGAAGGTGTATGTGCGTAGTCAGCCAAATAGCTCGTACCCTACGGGTAATATGATTCCACTTTCTGCTTTGAGCAAAGTGAGCAATATAGTAGGTGCCGAACAGCTTGAGCGTTACAACGGCTTACTTTCGGCTAAAGTGTTCGGTAGCGGAGCGCCAGGAGTGAGTTCGGGTGATGCGATTAGTGCAGTTGAACGTGTTGCCAAAGAAAATTTACCAGATGGCTACAAAATAGCTTGGACAGCACAAGCCTATCAAGAAAAACGGACAGGTTCAGCCGCTATGTTTGCTTTTGGTTTTGCAATTATTATGGTTTTTCTTATTTTAGCTGCCCAATTTGAAACTTGGGCATTGCCATTGGCTGTGATTATGGCAGTCCCATTTGCATTAGCAGGCGCGTTTTTGGCAGTATTGTTGCGAGGCATGTCTAACGACATTTACTTCCAAATCGGCCTTATTACGCTTATCGGATTAGCGGCTAAAAATGCAATTTTAATCGTAGAGTTTGCTAGTCAGAAAATGGAACAGGGCATGCCTGTGGCAGAAGCAGCATTAGAGGCGGCTCGATTAAGGTTTCGACCGATTGTTATGACATCAATGGCCTTTGTTTTAGGTATAGTGCCGTTAGTTTTTGCTACAGGTGCTGGTGCGGCCGCAAGGCGCAGCATGGGTACAGGCGTGTTTGGCGGTATGATATTGGCAACTTTTATTGCTACTATATTTATCCCACTATTTTTTACTTGGCTCACTGGTAAGCATGTAAGGAATCATGGAAACATAGGCGAAGAAGTAATCGCTAAGGAGAAAATATGATGCCTCGCCTAGATCTTAGTACTTTTAAGTTAATATTTATTGTTATGCAGGTTTTGTTGCTTAGTGCTTGCCAATCAATATGGCCAAATTACAATCGCCCCAAAGTTGATGTCCCTTTGCAATTTAGCGAAGTAGCGGATACGCAGGAAAGCAATATTTCAAGCAAGTGGTGGATGTTGTATCAAGATCAAATATTGAATGATTTGGTGAGTAAGGCGCTACAAAATAATACCGACATTAAGCTTGCAGTCGCGCGTATTGAAGAGGCTGATGCAGCTATGCAAATAGTAGGTGCAGCGTCTTTCCCTAAGGTAGATTTAGATGCGGCAGCCACTAGAAAACGTGTGTCTGAAGCGACTTCGTCCTTTCAAATTGGTGATAATCCACGCAATAACTATATAGCTCAGTTTGGTACGTCTTTTGAATTAGATTTTTGGGGTAAGTTACATCGCGCAAAAGAATCGGCTCGTGCGCAAGCATTAGCTAGTCGTTACGCGAAAGATACGGTGGCTTTGTCATTATCAGGCTTAGTCACGAATAACTACATGGTCTTGCGTAGCTTAGATTCACAAATTTTAATTAGCCAGGATAGCTTAAAAAGTCGAGAGGATAGCTTGGCTTTAACCAAGCATCGTTTAGCGGGTGGCGTTGCCTCGGCATTAGATATGTATCAAGCGCAGGTGGCGATTGCAAACTTAAGTGCGCAGTTGGCTGAATTAGTGAAATCACGTGCTATCACTATGCATCAATTAGCAGTACTTACAGGTACCCTAGACTTAAACTTAGCAGTATCGGATATTAAATCTTTACCTATACCGCCAACGCCACCAGCAGGATTGCCTTCAAGCTTACTTGAAGTTCGTCCTGACGTACGTGAAGCAGAAGAGCAAATGGTAGCTGCTAATGCGAATATTGGTATCGCCAAAGCAGCACTCTACCCAACTATTTCACTTACTGCTGCTTTGGGTGGTGAGAGTTTAGAGTTAGGCAATATATTGAAATCTGCAGCACGTATTTGGACGGGCGGCTTGAGTTTATATTTACCTATTTTTGATTCTGGTAAGAGAAGCGCTCAAGTTGACCAAGCGAGCGCTAAGCAAAAACAGGCGCTGGCTAGTTACGAGGGTGCCATTCAAAGTGCTTTTAGAGAAGTCAACGATGCTTTGGTTAATGTTAGACAAAATACCGAACGTGAATTTGCTCTAAATCAAAGTCAAATAGCCGCTAAAAAAGCTTTGGAAATATCAAGCTATCGTTATCAGTCAGGATATTCTGCCTATTTGGATGTGTTAGACGCCCAGCGAGTATATAACGATGCTACGCTTGCTTTTGTACAGAGTCGCCAAGCAAGGCTGGTTGCGACAGTTGATTTATTTAAAGCTTTAGGCGGTGGTTGGAAACCTAGCTTATAAATAGAAACCAATCTGTCTATCAATTAGATTTGTTCGTGAATTAGTAAGCAGTTAGATTCAACAAAACTTAATTTTTTTGAACTTCTTCAGTGTATGTAACTTGTAGCCAGTTTTCATGATGTTCTAAGGATTCAGTGAATTTAACTACCACCTCTTTGCCCAAAAGATTAACTCTGTAAGAATCATTTTTGTTGTAATGGAGTCTAGGTACGATTAACGTATCTAATCCACATATGGCAAATTCTTTTGGTAAATATAAGCAAGTAAAGCTTGTTGTTTGACTGTCAAAGCTCACCGAGTCAGAGAAATCTTTTCTAATGAAACTAACGGTATTTGCAAAGCCACTCCCCCCCCCACTGCTAGAATCGACGGGTTTGAATACAATTCGACTAATATTTTTTGCTTCCACACAAAAACCAGTTTTACTTAACATTTCAACACCAATGTGTAACTCATTACCAATAATAGGTTTGATGCTACGAATAACACCGATTCTAGTATCGCCTTTTTGACCTTGTATTAAAACGCCAATCATCATGCCTAGGCTTACTTCACTGGCCGGCTTACTAATATGCAATCCTAAGCCTTGGCTACTCTCATCAACAATGTTAGATTGGTTCGCGCCTAAATCAAAATAGATAATACTGGGCTCAGCATTGCCTTTAGCTACATGGTGTGATGCTAATCTCTCATCAAATGTTTTGTTACCTTGGTAGTATTTATCCCCACGCTGCAGTTGAATTCTTTCATTCTGTTTTATGTGGTAGCAAGTATTTTCAAAGCCAAAGGTGGTTGTGGCTGTTTTAGCTGTTTTTGTGCGTTCATGGCATCTGCGCTGGCGTTTATATTCAATGCGTGACCATTCGGTACGCAAAATTTCTAAAGTAGCTAAGGCGTATTTGTTGCTGATAAATTCGTTCATCAATTGCTGCTTTGGTGATATTTTGAATTCGATTAAAGATAAGCAGAGCTCAATTTTTGAATTAATACTGTCAAAGCACCAATAGCGATAACTATCTGCTGGCTTGAAGTTTCGAATACGCCTTGCAGGCAAGTCGCTAGCGGTATCTACAAAGAATAAATGTTTTTTCTCATCAAAGGTGTTCTGAATTAGAATTTTCGGAGTCCAGCTAGTTAGCATATTGCTCACCAACTCAATTTGTTTGCGTTTGAAGCTTAAGCTTTCTAAGCTACCAAGCATGCAAGCACGCATATAGATAGATGATAATGTAGTCATCTCTTGATCTGGATATGTTTGCACACTACTTTCTATAAGTGATTGTCGTTCTCCGATTAAGTAAAGTTTGGATACTTGCAACCATACATTTGCTGGTGCAGTTTGATAGTTGTAGTAACGCCACTTTATCATTTCAGTTGCGCTGTTTATGGCGCGTGCCAGCAATACTAGCAAAGATTCTGGTTGAGATGGGGCTAAATTTTCTACAAGTGAGACATAGATTAAAAAAAGCTGACGATGATATAAGAATACCGTGTTTGCAATGCGTTCTTCAAGTTCAATGCTTATATTATCAATATTGATGTAATGTGCTGTGATTTTCTCGACAATTATGCGTGTTTTTTCGTCAACTGAAAAAAGCGCATCAAGATATAAGTTATCTTGAAAGAGGTTATTTTTTGCATCAACATTGAGTTGCTGAGTGGCATGCTCAATGGTGGCGATTTCATCCATGCCTTTTAATTCATTCACCCAAGCCAATGTACCTAAAGGCATAAGTGGATGCGAATGATTAAATATTTTTTTAAAAAATCCCATTTGTTGTTTTATATAACATATAAAATTAGAAAGTACAGGAAGATAAGCAATTAGTGTGCCATTTATATTTTTAGGATTAAGCTCGAAGATATAATCAAAGAAGCTAATGGATATATTGTCTAAAAAATTTTCACTTTCACTTCCAACTCGTAGTCTGCAAAAAGTAATAGATATAAATTGATAAGCTTAAGGCGATGTCCTGAGCCATGTTAAAATAAGCACAATTACATTAAATTTTGTTAAATATGACAGTTCGAACTCGTTTTGCACCAAGTCCTACAGGTTTCCTCCACATCGGTGGTGCGCGTACCGCTTTATTTTCATGGGCTTTTGCTAAAAAGCATGGTGGAGATTTTATTTTGCGTATTGAAGATACCGATGTTGCTCGCAGTACGCCAGAGGCGGTGCAAGCTATTCTGGATGGTATGCAATGGCTAGGCTTGGATTATGACGAAGGGCCTTTTTATCAAATGCAGCGGATGGATCGCTATAAACAAGTGATTCAAACCATGCTAGAAGTTGGTTGTGCTTACTATTGCTACAGCAGTAAAGAAGAGCTTGAAGCTTTGCGTGAACAGCAGATGGCTAGTAAATTAAAGCCGCGCTACGATGGTAAGTGGCGTCCGGAATCTGGGAAATTGTTGCCAACACCGCCACAAGGCGTTTTACCTGCCATTCGTTTCAAGAACCCACAAGACGGAGTGGTGTCTTGGGAAGATATGGTCAAAGGTCACATAGAAATAGCTAATGCGGAGTTAGATGATTTAATCATTGCACGTTCAGATGGTACACCCACCTATAATTTTTGTGTGGTGGTCGATGATGGTGATATGGGCATTACGCAAGTAATACGTGGCGATGATCATGTGAATAATACGCCTCGCCAAATCAATATGCTGAAGGCTTTAGCTAAAATAGATTCGAGTATTAAAGTGCCACAATACGCGCATTTGTCGATGATTTTAGGTGGCGATGGTCAAAAACTTTCTAAGCGCCATGGTGCAGTCAGTGTGATGCAATATGACGAAGATGGATACTTGCCAGAAGCTGTGATTAACTATTTGGCTCGATTAGGATGGAGTCATGGCGATGATGAAGTGTTCAGTAAACAACAGTTTGCTGAATGGTTTGATTTAGACCACATTACCCCATCAGCAGCGCAATTTAATACTGAAAAACTCAATTGGTTGAACGCGCATTATATTAAGCAGGCTGATAATGCTTATCTTGTAAAGGATATTTCTAAGCGATTGTCTAAACTGGGCGTGAATGTCAGTAATCAGCCAAGTTTGTCGACTGTGATTGATTTATATAAAGAGCGTGCGAATACTTTAAATGAGCTTGCCGCGAGCATAGTTTATTTTTATCAAAGACCGGCTTTAGACGCCGTTGCCTCAGAGAAACATTTAACGGCTGATGTTAAGCCTATACTAGTTGCTTTGGCTAATTCTTTAAAAAATATTAATTGGCAAGCTGAGAATATACACCATGAGATAGAGGGGGCAGTCATTAGTAATGCAATTAAGTTTCCTAAAGTAGCCATGCCGTTGCGCGTAATGCTGACGGGTATCGCACAATCGCCAAGTATAGATCAGGTGATGGCTTTATTGGGTAAAGATGAAGTGTTAGCAAGAATCGAATCTGCTTTAAAATAATGTCTGAGGTTAAGTTAGTTTAAAGAGACACTCGCTATTGAAATTTTTAGCTTATGCTCCATGTTAGATTTGAGCTTAAATAATTTGAATGAAATTTAGAACGAATTGCATTGTTCTTAATCTTAAGTGGAGTAACATCAGTTACGTAGCTGAAACTATGAAATATTTATTTAACTCCAAACAATAGGAGAAAGACATGACTCAAAAAGGGCAAATGTTACAAGACCCATTTCTTAACGCGTTACGTAAAGAACACGTTGCCGTATCAATTTATCTCGTCAATGGTATTAAGTTGCAAGGGCAAGTTGATTCATTCGATCAGTATGTGATTTTACTCAAAAATACCGTCACTCAAATGGTTTATAAGCATGCTATTTCAACAATTGTTCCTGCACGTATGGTGACAATTGACGCCACTGAAGGTGATGCGTAAAAGTTGAAAGATTTGTTTGAACGGCCAAGTGGCGGCGATTCTGCCATTATGGTGAGCGTAAATTTTGGTGATAATGATTACGAAGAAAGCTTGCATGAGCTTCGTCAATTAAGCATTAGCGCGGGTCTTGCTATACGTGGAACGATTGAAGGTAAGCGGTCAGCTCCTGATGCTAAACTTTTTATTGGTAGCGGTAAGGCAGATGAACTGTCACAAATGATGCAAGACAGCGAGGCAAATATTGCAGTATTCAATCATGACCTTTCACCTTCTCAGCAACGCAATTTGGAACGACTGTTAAAGGCGCGAGTTGTTGACAGGACAGGATTAATTCTCGATATTTTCAGTCAACGTGCACAAAGTCATGAAGGTAAACTGCAGGTTGAACTTGCACAACTAGAGCATTTATCAACGCGGTTGGTTCGTGGATGGACGCATTTGGAGCGTCAAAAAGGCGGTATTGGTGTGCGTGGCGGTCCTGGTGAAACGCAGTTGGAACTTGATAGGCGTATGTTGCGAATTCGCGTTAAACAGTTGCGGGAAAAGCTCATTAAACTAAAGGGTCAGCGAGGAATGCAGCGTAAAGCCCGCAAGCGGTCAAATGTGATGACAGTGTCACTCGTCGGTTATACTAATGCAGGTAAATCTACTATATTTAATCGCTTAACTAAAGCCGATAATTATGTTGCAAATCAACTTTTTGCGACACTAGATACAACTACGCATAAGATTTACATCGCTGATTGCGGAGCAGTAGTAATTTCAGATACCGTTGGCTTTATTAAACATTTGCCACACGCCTTAGTTGAAGCTTTTAGCGCAACTTTGGAAGAGGCAGTGCAAGCGGATTTGTTATTGCACATCGTTGATACAGCAAGTACTAATCGTGATGAACAGATTGCGCAAGTGAATAAAGTGCTGCTTGAGATAGGTGCTACTAACGTTCCGCAGATTTTGGTGCATAACCAAATAGACAGAGTCGGATTGGGGCCATCATTTAGCCGTGATGAGTATGGTAGAATTACTACACTGCATGCTTCTGCCAAGACAGGTGAGGGCTTGGATTTGTTAAGGTTAGCTATGGCTGAGCATAGTCAGCACTTACAAAAACTGAGTACTGAAGAAAGTTCGTATATGTAAACGACTGTTATCTAGAGATAGTGGAATTTTCTATCGTGATTAAATAGGGACTCATTTTTGCCCTAACGCAGTTTTAAATAATTGTATGATTGATTTTTTGGAGTTTTAAATGATTAAATTTCCTGGATGGAAAGCACAAAATAACGAAGGCCCGCCAGATTTAGATGAAGTTATGCGTGATTTAAGTCGCAAGATTAATAATTTATTTGGCAAAGGTGGTGGCAATCAGCCCAATCGGCCTTCAGATAATCAGCCTCGTGAGCCTATTGGCAATGGTATTAATCTACCGATTTTACCTATAGTTGTTGTACTCACTTTAATTTGGATTGCAACAGGTTTCTATATTGTAGATCAAGGTTCGTTAGGAGTTGTAAAACGCTTTGGTAATTTCGTTGAAACTTCAGAGCCTGGGCCACGTTGGCATTTTCCATACCCCCTAGAGTCTGCAGATGTGGTAAACATGGAGCAAGTGCGCAGGTTGGAGGTTGGCTACAGAAGCTCTGGTGAGGGCAGTGGTAGCAAGGTAAAGCAGCCTAAAGAAGCGCTTATGTTGACCGAAGATGAGAACATCATTGATTTACAATTTGCAGTTCAATATAACCTTAAAAATGCGAAAGACTATTTGTTTAATAACCGTTCAACAGATGCAGCAGTAATGTCTGCAGCTGAAACTGCTATTCGTGAGGTTGTAGGAAAAAGTAAACTTGACGACTTATTGCAAAAAGGTCTAGCGGATACATCTGAGCGTATGCAGGCAATTTTGGATAGTTACAAAACGGGTGTAAACATCACCAGTGTTTCTTTGCAAAGCGCACAACCGCCAGAGCCAGTGCAAGAGGCTTTTGAAGATGTGAACCGAGCAAACCAAGATAATCAACGTCAGATTAATGAAGGTCAGGCGTATGCCAACGATGTTATACCTAAAGCGCGTGGTACAGCTTCAAGGCTGTTAGCGGAAGCTGCTGGATATAAATTGAAAATTGAAAGTGAAGCAAAGGGTAACGCTAGCAGATTTGACCAAATCTTAGCGCAGTATAATAATGCGCCTGAAGTAACTCGCCAACGTTTATTTTTAGATGCGCAAGAGCAGATTTTGTCTAGCGTGAGCAAAGTCGTGGTAGATCAAAAAGCAGGTAACAGTATGCTTTACCTACCGCTTGATAAGTTGATTGGTGCTACTGGTAATGCGAGCGTTCAACAATCGCAATCTATGCAATCGCTTAACCCACAAGCGGCTGTTGCGTCAGAGCAAGCGCCGGCAACCGATCGTACACGGGATGCTTTTCGTAGTCGCGACAGAGAAAGTCGATAAGGAATAAAGATGAAAAATTTAACAAACATTCTTGTTGCGATGATCGTTGCTGTCTTACTATTTTCAACGTCCTCTTTTACCGTAGATCAAACCCAGTTCGTTATTGTGCAGCGTTTAGGTCAAATTATCGCAGTCAAAAAAGAGCCAGGCCTGCACTTTAAAATACCGATGCTTGATAATCTGAAATACTTTGACAATCGTATCCTCACTTTAGATTGGGAAGAGCCAGCGAAATTTATTACTAGTGAAAATAAATATATGATGGTTGATTCTTTTGTGAAATGGCGCATTATTGATCCCGCTAAATATTATGTATCGATTAAAGATGGTGGAGAAGCTGCCGCTGAAGATAGGCTCTCAAAAGTTGTTAATGCTGGATTACGAGCAGAGTTTGGTAAACGCACTGTGCATGATGTTATTGCGGGAGAACGTACCGTGATTATGGATAGTTTACGTAAAAGAGCTGACATGGAAGCTCGTCAAATCGGTATTCAGGTCGTTGATGTACGCTTGAAACGTGTAGATTATGCTGAAGAGATTAGTAAGTCAGTGTTTGATCGCATGATAGCTGAACGTAAACGTCTAGCTAATCAACTTAGGTCAGAGGGTTCAGCGGCATCAGAGAAAATTCGGGCTGATGCTGATAAGCAACGCGAAGTAATTATCGCAGAGGCTTACCGTGACGCCCAAAAAACAAAGGGTGAAGGCGATGCTTCAGCTGCGGCGGTTTATAATCAAGCCTATGGAAAGAATCCTGAGTTTTATGCATTTTATCGTAGTACTGAAGCCTACAAAAATAGCTTTAAAAGTAAAAGTGACGTGATGGTTTTAGATCCTGGATCTGATTTCTTTAAATATATGCGTAGCCCTGCAAAGAAATGAATTGGTGTTCAATAGGGTTCAATTCATTTTGAATAATAGCCTTCTTATTGCATTCAGTTTGATGTTGATATTGGAAGGCTTGATGCCATTGCTACTTCCAAAAGCATGGCGTGATACCTTTAAGCGTATGGTAGAGTTAAAAGATGGTCAGTTACGCTTCGTCGGTTTGATGTCAATTGTTGCAGGCCTGTTACTTTACTGGATAGCAAAATGAAAATATTGAAAACTTGTTTTTTTTTGGTATTAGCTTGCGTTTCAACGATTGCAATGGCCAGACCATGTAACATAGGTAAGGTAACTTCACTAAGCGGTCACGCCATGATTGAGCGTTTTGGACAAGTTTTTGATGCGGGAACTGATATCACAATCTGCAAAGGTGATAAGTACATTACTGATAGCACCAGTGTTATTCAATTAACATTGCGCGATGCGACTGTGATTACAGTTGGTAAAGACTCCGAATTTACTTTTTCAGAATACAAAGTTTACAAAGATAAGCCTAATATCGCTTTGTTTGAGCTAGCGAAAGGTACTTTTCGTGCAGTAACTGGGTTTATGACTAAAAGATCGCATCGTTTTGAAGTAAAGACTAGTTTAGCTACTATAGGCGTACGTGGTACCGATTTTTGGGGTGGTTTTGGTTTGACTGAAAATGGATTGGATGTTGTTATGTTGTCAGGTAAAGGTGTGTATGTTACTAACAACCAAGGTGAATCTGTCGAGCTTAGTTCCAGCGGCTTTGGTACGACAGTCATTTCTGCTAAGGTGCCATCAATACCAATAAAATGGGATGATGAAAAAGTGGCTAAAGCCGTTCTAACAATTACGCCACAGCCTTAAAAATAATCCATTATTAACTCTAAAATTTTAAACTGTAAATATCATGCGTAACTGGTTGCTCCCTGAATATATTGAAGATGTCTTGCCTGCTGAAGCTGCTCGTATTGAAACTTTGCGGCGTGCTTTGTTAGACTTGTTTAAAGTGCACGGATATCAATATGTGATCCCTCCTATGTTGGAATACATGGAATCGTTAATTACAGGTGTAGGGCACGATTTAGATTTAGCTACTTTTAAAGTTGTTGACCAGTTGACAGGTCGTTTAATGGGCGTTCGTGCAGACATGACTCCTCAAGCTGCGCGCATAGATGCGCACTTGTTAAACCATCAAGGCATTACTCGCCTATGTTATGCTGGCAGTGTGTTACGAACCAAGCCAGACGGCTTAGCGCAAACGCGCGAGCCACTTCAAATAGGCGCTGAGCTATATGGCCATGCAGGCGTTGCAAGCGACATTGAGATTCAATGTTTATTGATTAAAGCACTACAAAAGATTGGTATCAATCAATTACATGTGGACTTTAGTCACGTCAATATATTTGGTAGTTTAATTGAAGCGAGCCAGATAGCACCTCAACTTGAGCAAGCTTTATATGCGGCATTACAAAGCAAAGATAAATCTAGCGTTGCCGTACTTTCTCATGATTTAGATAAAACTACACGTGAAGCTTTATTGCATTTAACTGAGTTAAATGGTGACAAATCTACTTTAGCGAATGCAGAAAAAATATTACCAAACACACCAGCCATTAAAGAAGCATTAGCAAGTTTAAGTCAAGTGAGCGCTGCGCTTGAAGATTTAGAGGTCACAGTGGGTTTTGATTTAAGCGAACTGCGTGGCTATCACTATCACAGCGGCATCGTCTTTGCCGCGTACGCACAAGGTTATAAAGGCCCATTGGCGTTGGGTGGTCGTTATGATGAGGTCGGTCAAGCATTTGGTCGCGCTCGCCCGGCGACTGGCTTTAGCTTAGATTTGCGCGGCGTAGTGACGGCCTTGAAGCCAGCTAAATCAAGCATGGCAATATTTGCACCTGCTAAAGATGATCCTACTTTATCTGTTAAAATTGATAGCTTAAGAGCTGAAGGTAAAATTGTGATTCAAGAATTAGCTGGATTTGAGTCGAATCTTGATGAATTAAATTGCGACAGAAAACTCGTGCATTATAATTCTGGCTGGCATGTAGTTGACATCAATAAAGTCTAAATTTAATAGACAGATAGACTTACATAGAAAAAATATTCAAACTAAAATTATAAAGTAAACGTTATGGCAAACAATGTAGCTAAAAATCTCCCAGCAAAAAATGTTGTCGTTATCGGTACACAATGGGGCGATGAAGGTAAAGGTAAAATCGTCGATTGGTTGACTGATCATGCTCAAGGTGTGGTGCGCTTTCAAGGTGGCCACAATGCGGGGCATACATTAGTGGTTGGTAAAAGTGTATATAAACTTAATTTGGTGCCATCTGGGATTGTGCGTGACAATGTTAATTGCTATATCGGCAATGGAGTTGTATTGGATGTTGGACATTTATTGAGTGAGATTGCCAGCCTAGAAAAGGGCGATAACGGCATCAAAGGCTTAGAAGTTAAAAACCGACTTAAAGTGAGTTCAGGCTGCCCGCTTATTTTAAGCCATCATGTTGCCTTAGATGCCGCTAGAGAAGCGAAGCGCGCGATTAAAATCGGCACTACTGGAAAAGGTATAGGTCCAACCTACGAAGATAAAGTGGCACGACGCGCTTTACGAGTTTATGATTTGTTCTATCCAGTACGTTTTGCAGAAAAGTTAAAAGAAGTAATGGACTATCATAACTTTGTCTTAACTAACTATTTAGGTGCTAAAGCCGTTGATTTTAATCAACAGTTTGATGCCAGCATGCAACAAGCCATTGCTTTAAAACCAATGGTTAGTGATATTTCGGCTGAACTTTATGCCGCGAATGCGCGTGGTGAAAATTTATTGTTTGAAGGTGCGCAAGGTACGTTATTAGACATTGACCACGGCACTTATCCGTACGTGACTTCCAGCAATTGCATAGCAGGCCAAGCTTCTGCAGGCACTGGTGTTGGCGCCAATATGCTGCACTATGTTTTAGGTATCACTAAAGCTTACACCACACGTGTGGGCGGTGGCCCATTTCCTAGTGAATTAGATATTGATTCTGTAGGCGCACCAGGCACGCAAATGTCGGTGAAAGGCCAAGAAATTGGTACGGTGACAAAGCGCAAACGCCGCTGTGGTTGGTTTGATGCTGCTGCATTACGCCGTTCAGCCATGATTAACGGCCTGACAGGCTTGTGTATCACTAAATTAGACATATTAGATGGCATTAAAGAACTCAATATTTGTACGGGTTACGAACTCGATGGCAAGAAAATCGATCTACTCCCAATCGGTGCAGATGATGTGGCTGGTTGTAAACCAATTTACGAAACTGTACCGGGTTGGTCAGAGAATACCTTTGGTGTAAAAACTTGGGATGGCTTGCCTAAGAATGCGCAAAACTATCTTAAACGTTTAGAAGTCTTATGTGGTGTGCCTGTTGCGATTGTTTCTACGGGCCCTGAGAGAGACGAAACCATTGTGATTGAGCATCCTTTTAGCGTGTAAGTTGAGATTGACTTTTCATGTATGAATAAAATTTTACCTGAAAAGCCATTGTTGTCAGGTGATGTCTATGGTCCTTTCATACCGCGTTGGTTAACTATTTTTCTGCAATTATTTTCTCTTTGTTTTGCAGTTGCTACAACTTGGTTTAGTTATCACGATTGGACAAGCATGTCATTGTTTTTTAAGGTGATAGCTTCGGTTTTAGTGGCGTTCTTTATCTTTGGGACTTTTCATTCAAAAGGCTGGCAAAGTCTTTCAAAATATCCATTTTTTCTTGCTAACGTTGAGGGCATTTTTTTCCCTTTTACAAGGACCTCATACAGTTATGATAAAGGTGTAAATGTAAATTCTTGGCTTTTTGTGCCGTGGCAAAATATTTCTCATCTTCGTACTGAAAAGCATGATACTGATGGTGATGGTAAATTACTCTGTGCAGTTTTTGATATTAAAGCCACAGATGAAGAGTTAAGGGATTTTTTTATTTCACACAAATGGATAGATAAAATTACAGGCAATACTTCTATCGTGTTTTATAGAAATAATCCGCCCTCACCTAGTAAAGTAGTGGCACGATTGCAAGAAATCCAAAATCAGTACAACAGTTCTTTTAGCAATTTAACAGATTAGTGAACAATATAAATGCAAAATAATCAACGTCTAGCATGGGCAATAACGGGTTCTGGGCATTACTTGCGGGAGTCCTTAACTATTTTGCAAACCCTAAAAAATACCGATATATTTTTAAGTAGAGCAGCCGCTGAAATCATCCTGCAGTATGGATTTCAGGCGCAATTAGAGGCAACAGGCCATAAGATTTATCAAGATAAAACAGCCAGTAGCGTACCTGTAGAATTGTTTTATGAAGGTAAATATCACACATTGGTGATTTCACCTGCTACTTCAAATACCATTGCTAAAATGGCCTACGGTTTTTCAGATTCTCTAGTGAGTAACTTATTTGCGCAGGCAGGTAAAACGCGTGTTGCTAGCATTGTGTTTGCCTGTGATACTTCCCCAGAGTTGGAGTCTGAGGCGCCGCGTGACAATATTGTTAAAGTTTATCCGCGTAAAATTGATTTAGAAAATGTTGCAAAGTTGGCCGATTTTGAAGCGACGCAAGTCGTTGCAGATATTGCTGCGCTTACCAATGCAATTCATGTGCGCTTAAATGAAATCGGCAATTAAAGAGAAAAAGCCCGCAGAAAATTTACTGTTTCTGACAGGTAAATTGGCTGAAAAAAGTCTGCAAAAAATATTAGCTGAAGTTCAAAGTAATCCTAAAACTCCACCATTCAAGTATCGCATTCAACAAATTGGTGTTTCAGTCGCCGCACTGATGACTCCCGAATTAATTGCTCGTAGACTTAAAGAAACAGGTGATGCTGATAAGGTGATTTTACCTGGGTTGTGCTTAGGTGATATTAGTCAGTTGGAGGCGCGGTATGGTGTACCTGTTGAACGTGGGCCGAATGATTTAAAAGATTTGCCACAGTATTTTGGCCACTCAGGTGTGGCGCCTGATTTAAGTCAATACGCAGTGCAAATTTTTTCAGAAATTGTCGATGCGCCTTTTTTATGTGTAGATGACATTATTAAAAAAGCTCAAAAATATCAGTCGCAGGGCGCAAATGTTATTGATTTGGGTTGCTTGCCACTGGTACCATTTCCTCATTTAACTGACACGGTGAAAGCGCTTAAAGCCTTAAATTTTAGAGTCAGTGTGGATTCGCTGAACACCGATGATTTGCTTACCGCAGGGCATGCGGGTGCAGATTTCTTGCTCAGCCTCACTGAAAAAACATTGTGGATTGCAGAGGAAGTGGCTTCCACGCCAATTCTGATTCCAGCCAAACCACATAGCTTACCTTCACTTTATCGGGCAATTGAAATTTGCTTGAAAGCTGGAAAGCCATTTATTGCTGATGCGATTTTAGACCCGATTCATTTTGGTTTAACTAACTCTATTGTTCGCTATCATAAGTTACGAAAAAAGTACCCTGATATTCAAATAATGATGGGTGTTGGGAATCTCACAGAACTAACTGATGCAGATACAACCGGCATTAATGCGCTGCTATTTGGCGTGATTAGTGAGTTGGATATTAATGCGGTATTAGCAACTTCCGTCAGTCCGCACGCGGAGAATGCAGTCGCTGAAGCGGATGTAGCCAGGCGAATAATGCATGCTGCAAAAAATGATGATAGGCTTCCGCGCGGCTATAGTAATGGTTTGCTTGGCTTGCATGATAGGCGTCCCTTTACTTATAGTGTTGATGAAGTAAAAGAAATTGCAAGCATGATTAAAGATCCAAGTTTTCGAATTCAAGTCACTGAAAACGGCATGCATATTTATAATCGTGATGGTATATATGAAAGTACTGACCCCTTCGCCTTGTATCCGCTTTTGAGCATCGATGATGATGCTTCTCATGCTTTCTACCTAGGTGTAGAGTTGGCGCGAGCGCAAATTGCATGGCAACTTAAGAAGCGCTATGTGCAAGATCAGGCGCTTGAATGGGGCGTGAATACTATGCCACAAGAGCAAACCAGTAAAGCTGCACATCGCGAAGCTTCAATAAAAGAACGCAAAGAATCTAGCAAAAAAGTTTAAATTAACATGATATTTGAAACCATTATTAGCACAGTAAATAGCCAAGGCGATGTTCATGTAACACCGTTTGGCATACAAATGCAGGATCAATTAGTAGTCATTTCGCCTTTTAAGCCTTCAACTACACTTGAGAATATCCTCACAACTAAACATGCAGTCATTAACCTGACGGATGATGTGCGGGTCTTTGCTGGTGCCTTAACTAGACGACAGGCATGGGCGCTGTCGTTAACAGAGAAAATTTCAGGGTATAGATTGGCAGATGTCTTGGTGCATAAAGAATTAAAATTAGTCAAAGTGCAAGAGGACGCTTCACGCCCAGAATTATTTTTGGAAGTGTTACATGAAGTTCAGCATCAGCCGTTTAAAGGTTTTAATCGCGCGCAAGCTGCAGTAATAGAGCTTGCAGTGCTTGCAAGTCGTTTGCAAAGACTACCAAAAGACAAAGTGTTATATGAGTTGCAGTATTTGCAGATTGCTGTTGATAAAACTGCAGGTGAACGTGAGTTGCAGGCATGGCAATGGTTGATAGAGAAAATAGACAATTTTTATGCTGAGCAAGCTGGTGAGAACTTTGTATGAATACTGCTGTTTATTTATCCGAATGTTCACCAGCCTTTCCAATCACTAATACTACTCAATTGCTAATCAGCGTTACAAGTATAGAAGAAGCGAGAATCGCCTTGGAAAATGGTGCTGATATAATTGACTTAAAAGATCCTAGCGCTGGCGCATTGGGGGCTTTACCAATAGAACAAATTCAATTAATCGTCGATTTTATGTGTAGTGAACTAAGCCCGATAAAGAAAAAAATCAGTGCAACTATTGGTGATTTGCCAATGGAATCAGAATTGTTGCTTCGGCATGTGAATAAACTTGCAACTACAGGTGTTGATATAATTAAGATAGGATTTTTTGAAAGCGATAACTATCAACCATGTTTAGATGCGTTACAAACTGTGACGCAAGTAGGATTAAAGTTAATTGCAGTATTGTTTGCTGAAAGCAATTATCCAACAAGCTTGATTAAAGCAATAAAGGATGCCGGGTTTATTGGTGTAATGTTAGATACGGCAAAAAAAAACGGCCTCACTTTGATGGATTATTATTCAGAAATACAACGGGCAGAATTTGCACACGAAGTGTTTAAACATCATTTGCAATTCGGCGTTGCAGGTTCTTTAAAAATACAACATATAGTGGATATTAGAGAAATAAATCCCACATATATCGGTTTTAGAGGTGGGGTTTGTTGCGCTAACCAGCGTAAGTTAGCCTTAGATGTTGAAAAAATAAAAGCAATACGTAAAACATTGTAAATTTGTTGTAAAAATCCAACATAAATCATTGTAGACCGCTAGTTAATTGAGATTAAATGTTGCGCCGAATGCCGTGTATACGTAATATTAGGTAGCGAAAAAATTTAAGAAACACATGCGGGTTAAGTTGTACTTTTAATTAGGAGTCAAAACGAATGAAAAAAAATATTATTAATATTGCAGTTGCTGCAACATTGGGTTTAGCATCAATTGCGGCATCTGCAGAAGATATGTATCGCGGGGCTTGGTATGCTGTTCCTGGCGTAAGCTATATGAACACTGATAGCGATTTAGATGCGAACAATGGTGGCGGTGCGTTTATCAAACTAGGTAAAGAGTTAAGCCCAAGCTGGGATATTCAAGGTGGCTTAGGTTACAACCGTGCTAGCGAAGATACAGGTATTGCAGGTGCAGGTGGTCGTTATAAACAAACTACTTTAGGTTTAGATGCACTATATATGTTTAGCCGTGATAGCTTCCGTCCATTCTTGCTAGCTGGTTTGGGTGCAGGTCGAAACAACGTTGATTACAACAATATCGCTACACTTAAAGATAAAAGCAAAACTTCATGGTTAGCAAACATTGGTTTAGGTGCACAATATTTAATTAATGATACATTTGGCTTGCAAGCAGATTTACGTCATCAATGGACTCGTTCAAATGCTAAAGCTGCAGGAACATCGTTCGATGCAGACGGAACCATTGGTAATACATTGCTTAACCTAGGTGGTATTTTCCGCTTTGGCGCTCCTGCACCAATGCCAGTAGTTGAGCCAGCACCAGAGCCAGCACCAGTTGCAGCGGTAGTAGAACCAGCTCCAGCTCCAGCTCCAGCTCCAGAACCGGCTCCAGTAGCATGTAAACCTTCTATGGAAACAATTAGTATTGCAGCTGAAAAGCTATTTGGCTTTGATAAAGCTAAATTACAAGATCTTTCAGCAGGTGTATTAGATGGTGTAGTTGCAAAACTAAAAGAAAATCAGGATATTGAGTTGGTATTAGTAACAGGACATACAGACCGTTTAGGTTCAGATGCATACAATCAAAAGCTTTCAGAGCGTCGTGCTAATGAAGTAAAGGCTTATTTGGTTTCACAAGGCGTTGATGCAAACCGCTTACAAGCTGTTGGCAAAGGTGAGTCAGAACCACTTGTAGCTTGTGATGGCATCAAAGGAAGTAAAGCATTGAAAGAATGCTTACAGCCTAATCGTCGTGTTGTTCTTTCAGCTGAAAAACAACGTGAAACAGGTTGTAAATAATTAAGATTAATTTAAATATCAAGTTGTATTTAAAAAGTATATTTAAATAGTAAAACTAAAGCCCCGCATTGCGGGGCTTTTTTATTGGTAAAATATGTACTATGTCTAATTCCAATAAATTGTATCAATCTACTATCAATGTAGACCTTGCTATTGAAGCTCGTTGGATTGCAACTGTTTCAAGTAATCAGCCCACGCTTGAAAATCACTCTGTTGTTGTCATGGCAGGTAAGATTGTTGATATATTGCCGACACTTGAGGCTAGGCAGAAATACACGGTGGATAACTTGGTGTGCTTAGATCATCATGTATTAATACCAGGCTTAATCAATTGCCATACGCATGCTGCGATGAGCTTAATGCGTGGTTTAGCTGATGACATACCCTTAATGCCTTGGTTAGAGCAGCATATTTGGCCAGCAGAGCAAGCCGTGATTTCTGAACGTTATGTTCAAGATGCAAGCTTATTGGCTTGTGCTGAAATGTTAAGTGGCGGCATTACTTGTTTTAATGATATGTATTTTTATCCTAAGGCAACTGCAATCGCCGCGAGTCAAGCGGGTATTCGGGCGCACCTAGGATTATTAGTACTTGATTTTGCTTCAGTTTACGCCAGTGATGCTGATGACTATTTACAGAAAGGGTTTGATGCGCACGATTCTTGGCGTGATAATCCTTTAATTACATCTTCTATAGCACCGCATGCACCTTATACAGTTTCAAATCAAACTTTGCAAAAAGTGATTACTTATGCAGAACAATTGGAGCTTGGCATTCATACTCATCTGCATGAAACAAAAGATGAGATTATTAAAAGTGAAGCCCAGTATGGTTTGCGACCAATACAAAGATTCGCTGAATTAGGGTTGCTAGGTCCTAATTTTGTCGCAGCACATGGCGTGCATCTGCTCAGTAATGAGATTGACATGTTGGCGGAATATGGGTGCCACATTGCCCATTGCCCAAGTTCTAATTTAAAGCTAGGCAGCGGTATGGCCCCTGTGGAGAAATTATTAGCAAAAGGGGTAAATGTTTGTTTGGGAACTGATGGCGCAGCAAGTAATAATCGCTTAGATATTTTTTCAGAAATGCGGTTGAGTGCACTTTTAGCTAAAGGCATGAGTGGAGACGCCACGGTCTTACCAGCTCATCAAGCGCTAGAAATGGCAACCATTAGCGCTGCTAAAGCCATAGGCTTAGATCATAACATTGGCTCAATTAAAGTGGGTAAGTTTGCTGATTTAGTCGCAGTTACATTAAATGAGATGGCTATAGCACCATATTATGATCCAATATCACACTTGGTCTATGCTTGCGGTCGCGAACATGTTACGCATACATGGGTTGCAGGGGAACTGCGTTATGGTCAAGGTGTCTACGCCAATATTGAACCGAAAGAATTAAAGGAAATCGTTAACACATGGCAACCGAAACTATGGCAATTGAAACATTAACATCACAAAAATTGAATGCAGATACGCATTTGACTAAAGACGTTCAGTTAAATGCAGACGAGGCTGAACTGCAAAAATTTGCTGATCTTTCCCATAAATGGTGGGACATCAATAGTGAGTTCAAGCCCTTGCATGAAATCAATCCACTTAGATTACATTGGATTGATAAATTGATTGCGCTTCAAGGCAGAAAAGTTCTAGATGTGGGTTGTGGTGGAGGAATATTATCTGAATCCATGTATTTCAAAGGAGCAGAGGTCACTGGAATAGACTTGGGAGAGAAAGCACTCAATGTAGCAAAACTGCATCAGTTAGAAAGTGGTGCTAAAGTGAATTACCAATATGTTTCAGTAGAAAAATTGGCTGAAGAACAACCTGCCAGTTTTGACGTGGTAACTTGTATGGAAATGTTAGAACATGTTCCTGACCCAGCTGCTATTGTTGCTGCTTGCGCCAAACTAGTAAAACCAGGCGGTTCAGTGTTTTTTTCAACAATCAATCGCAACCCCAAGTCATATTTGTTTGCTGTGATTGGTGCGGAGTACCTGTTAAATATGTTGCCAAAAGGTACGCATGATTACTCAAAATTCATTAAACCCTCTGAGCTTTCCACTTGGGCAAGACAAGCTGATTTAAATATGGCGGATATGCGCGGCATGAGTTATAACCCAATAACAAAATATTACAGTTTAGGTGATGATGTCTCCGTCAATTATATGATGCATACTGTGTTATCTATATGAGTGTGGTGTTATTTGATTTAGACGGTACATTAGTCGATACCGCGCATGATCTTGGTTTGGCTCTAAACATTCAGTTGGAGCGTCATGGTAAGCAAGCTTTGCCGCATGATGATATTTGGCCTGTAGCATCTCATGGATCTCGAGGTTTGCTTGCATTAGGATTTGGCATTACGCCTGCCGATTGTTGTTATGAGGCGATGCGCATTGAGTATTTAGATCTATATGAATCAGTGTTTACTCACAAGCCCATTTTATTGCCAGGTATAGCTGATTTGCTTGATAGATTAGATACAAAAGGCATTAAATGGGGAATAGTCACTAATAAACCAAGGCGATTTTCAGTGGATTTAATTAAGGCAGTACGCCTTGGGAGTGGGGACTTAGCTCAGCGATCAGTGTGTCTGGTGTGTGGTGACGATGCATTGCAACCAAAACCAGCGCCAGATACATTATATATGGCCTGTAAAGAAACCAATAGTGATCCTATCGATTGCATTTATGTGGGTGATGCTGAGCGAGATGTTCAAGCGGGAAAAGCCGCTGGCATGAAAACGGTGGTGGCTTTGTTTGGTTATATTGCGTCAACAGACAAGCCTCTTGAGTGGGGCGCTGACGCCCTAATTAAGACACCTAATGATTTGTTAGATTATATGAGATTAAGCGTTTGACACTATTAAAGTATTGTCTGATCTGATAATTTTCCAAATCACACCTGTATTAATTTTATCGATTATTTCAATTTGTTTTTCACTACAGATTTTACAAGTACGATAGCGAACTGGATACATAAATCCATCGTAAAAATGCCCTTGAGTTTCATAATGCCAACGATGAATTTTAAACTTACAAGCTAGCCTGGATAACATTATGTAATGCTCCGCCGCTCCATCATGGCCTGCGCAAGCGTACCACTATCAACGTATTCAATTTCACCACCCATAGGCATACCGCGTGCGATCCGACTAGTTTTAATACCACGCGCTTTTAGCAACTCGCTAATGTAATGTGCTGTAGCATCACCTTCAACAGTGTAATTGGTTGCAAGTATTACCTCATTAACAACATCGTCTTGCGCGCGCTTAATCAGTTTGTCAAGATGAATTTCTTTAGGCCCGACACCATCTAGCGGTGATAGTCTACCCATTAACACAAAATACATACCAGTGTAGGCATGTGTGTTTTCAAGCATTAGAAGGTCAGTTGGCATTTCTACGACGCATAATAAATTTTTATCACGTTTATCAGAAGCGCATAGCGGACAGATTGGCTGTTCACTAAAGGTGTTACAAAGTTTACAGTGGTCAACGACCTGCAATGCGTTATCTAATGCTGTAGCCAGACCGCTGGCACCTTTTCTATCACGCTGTAAAAGGTAATATGCCATACGTTGTGCAGATTTTGGACCAACGCCAGGTAAACAGCGTAAGCTGTCTATCAATTTTTCAAGCGCAGGTGGATTTTTCATCAATGCTGATTAAAAATATTATTAAAACGGCAGTTTCATGCCTGCTGGCATATAATTAGCCATGCGAGCCGACGAAGTGGCTTCTGCTTTTGCTGTGGCATCTTTTAATGCGATGACCAATAAGTCTTCTAAAGTTTCTTTGTCATCCATTACGCTGTCATCCAAAGTGATTCGTTTGACTACATTATTGCAAGCCATGATCACTTTCACTAAGCCATTACTAGCCACGCCTTCTACATCAATATTTGCCAGCTCTGCTTGTGCTTTTTGCATGTTTGCTTGCATTTGCTGCGCTTGCTTCATCATGTTGGCCATGCCGCCTTTCATCATTTTCCTGCTCCTTGATTTAATTTAATGGGTTTGGTTTTATGGGGGTAGTTAAATCTGTTAAATTGGCTTAATGCTATTGGGGATGATAGATGCCCCAAAGTCGTTAATTAGCGTTTGCACGAAGCCATCGTCTTCGATGGCGTTTTCAGCATTTGCTTGGGCGTAAGCTTTTTCTTGCGCAACTTGTTTGGCTGGTGTATTAGCTTCGCTGCCACTAATGCTGAATTCTAAACGGACTTTTCGACCGAAATGCTGTTGCAAAGCAAGTGCTAATTTGTCTTGATACATCGGGCTTAGCATAGCTTTGTCTTTCTCTTGAATAGCAAGGCGCAAGGTATTTTCATCATAGCTTAATAACTCGCTATTTAAAGCTAAGTTGCGAGCTAAACCTAATTTTAGTTGGTCTAATAAGCCTCGCCAATTGCCACTAAACTGGCTGGAGCTAGATATGCCTTTAGAATTATCTACCAAACTGATTGAAATACGATTGGCAGCTTCTTGATTAGTATCGGCTTGATTCGCTTCAGACACATTCTCTACATTGCTGTCAATTGCAACCACTGACTGCGTAAGTTGCATGGCTGTGGTAGGAATTTTTTGGCTTGGTGCCACGACTTTAAGTGGCGCTTTGTCGCCATTAGTAACCGCAGTCACACGGATGCCACCGTCATTTGGCGTAAAAGCCAGCATGCGTAACAAACTCATTGTAAATCCTGCAAATTCATCAGGCGCCAAACCAATGTCACGGCGACCTAATATTGCAATTTGGTAATAGAGTTGTAGTGTTTCTGCCGAGATTCTTTTTGCTAAATCTAGCAGTTGGTTGCGCTCTGGCAAATCATCGGCAACACTGTCTGGTACGGTTTGCACTACTGCAATTTGCTGTAATAACTGCGCTAAATCATTGAGTGCACTTTCAAAAGAAATGCTACGGTCTTCCATTATTTTTGCTTGTGCAATCAATCTTTTGCCATCATTGGCAAGTAATGCATTGATTAATTCGTGTAAATAACTTTGGTCGATTGCACCTAGCATAGCGCGTACTTCAGCTTCATTCACAGTTTGCCCACCGTAAGCAATGGCTTGGTCTGTAAGCGATAATGCATCGCGCATGCTACCGTTAGCTGCACGCGCTATCAGATGAAGCGCGGAAGGTTCGTAAGGAATATTTTCTTGACCGAGTATATTCTGCAAATGGCTAATAATCGAAGTTCCAGCCATTTGACGTAAGTTAAACTGTAGGCAACGTGACAGAACAGTCACGGGTACTTTTTGTGGGTCTGTTGTCCCTAGAATAAATTTAACATGATTTGGAGGCTCTTCCAAAGTTTTCAACAGTGCATTAAAAGCCTCTTTAGTTAGCTGGTGAACTTCATCAAGCATAAATATCTTGAAACGGCCTAGTGTAGGAGCATACGCAACTTGCTCAAGTAATGATCTAACATCATCAATACCTCTAGTGGAGGCGGCATTGATTTCAAGATAGTCAACAAAACGGTCGTCGTCAATTCCTATGCAGGCATTACAAACTCCACATGGTTTAGCTGTAATGCCAGTTTCGCAGTTGAGAGATTTAGCTAAAATACGCGCAAGCGTCGTTTTACCTACTCCACGTGTACCAGTAAATAAATAGGCATGATGCAAACGATTTTGTTCAAGTGCATTGGTAAGTGCGCGCACCACATGGTCTTGTCCAACCAAGGTTTCAAAAGATTTTGGGCGCCATTTACGCGCTAGGACTTGATAGCTCATGAGCTCAACTTTAGCTGAAAATTTAGATTACGCAATGTATTTTACCAGTAGTTAAAAACATTGTAGCCTCAAATTTAAAGAGGCGAGCCCTTACCCCGGCACTTGCTCAATAGTTGTGGCTGCTTGCTTCCGCACCTGACCAGATTGGCTACTTTACAATGCGGGGAGGCCCGCCAAGATGCAATTTTACAATACTTTAGTATTTAACCGCATAGCAAAATAGAATATTTTCACATTTGTTGGTTTTGAATAAAAAGTTATTCCGCATTCTCAATTTAAATGAAATATGAATATTTTAAATAGAGCGATAAAAGTATCACTAAACTTGGTTTTGATTTTCTGATTAAACAGGAAAATGAATGCTGAATATTTTTTGGTAATCACTAATTTATTAGCTAAACATGTTTAATAGCCAATTCCATGACTAATAGTAAACAATCTAAATCCGATCTTGTGCCATTAGACATAGCGCGTGAGACTTTTAAGCAAATGGCCGTGCGGCGAATTGAGCCGACTCCAGATAACTATCACCTAATCTATAATGAAATAGCAGGTACACCTGCAAAAGAGACTCTGGATAGCGCCTTTAAAAAAGCGCTTAAGTCATTGCCTCACGAAACTGCTGAGCAAGGAAAATGGGTTAATCGCTGGGAAAAACTTTTAAAACAGAATAATTGGGATGCATTGCCAGCGCTACTAGGTGAAGGGATGGATACTAGTGTTAATTTTTCAACACAATGGCCAGACGCCATTCGGGATCTACTGAAAGCTTGGGATGCAAAGCAGATTGGATTGGACTTACCGAGAAAAAAAGAAGCATTAGAGCGTGTATTAATTAATTTTGGCAATGATCCATTATTAGCTAAAAAAATACAGACCATTGCTAGTAGTTGGCAGGAATATGGCGTCACTGCTGCAACTGATTCAAAAGCAATTGAATTGGTTAGTGATGAAATGCCTAAAGATGAAGATAAGGTCCAATATCCTTTAGTGACGCAGACTGATGTTTTATCTGTTTCGAATCATTTAGATTCAAAATTGCCAGATGTGCTTGTTAATGTTGACGTCACTGTAGTTGAACCAGATAAGTTTCAAGAGGCATTCCGCACACTACAAGATATGTTGAGGCAAGCGCTAAATCATGGGCTCATCCCAAGGTTGGATGGATATCCTGAACTTAAAGAAGATGCCCAAAAAATTGCAATACTGGCTGAAAGTGCGAGAAAGATAAAAGACTGGCATTTGGTTGCTAAACAATTCAGGGCGCTTCTGGTCCGTGTTGAACTGATTGGCGCCAATGAAAATGGTATCAAGCAGGATTTATTGCACTTACTTAAATTATTGGTAGATAACATTAGTGAGCTAGTCGCTGATGATCAGTGGGTTAGAGGTCAAATAGCGGTGGTGCAAACGATTATTACTAGCCCTTTAGAACGGGCGATGATTCAAGATGCGGAAAAGAGTTTGAAAGAAGTTATTTTTAAGCAAGGAACGTTGAAGCATAGTTTGACTGAAGCTAAACATGCATTCAAAAATATGATAGCCACTTTTGTAGATCGTTTAGGACATATGTCGACTTCTAGTGCAACGTATCAGGAAAAAATAGAAGTTTTTTCTGGTAAGTTAGCTGAAACAGAAGATATTTCACAGATTAATACACTTCTTGAAAACTTGATGAAAGATACGCAAACAATGCAAACAGACATTGTGCGATCACGTGAAGACTTGTTAAAACAACGAGATCAGGTAGATGCATCGCAAGAAAAAATTCTTAAACTGCAAGAAGAGCTATCGCAACTTAGTGAAAAAGTTTCCATAGATCAGTTGACGGGGGTGCTTAATCGACGTGGTTTAGATGATGCTATAGTGCGAGAAATTGCACGTGCCCAGCGCGGTGGGTCACAGTTATGTGTTGCCTTATTAGATATTGATAACTTTAAGCACTTTAATGATACCTATGGCCATCGTGTGGGAGACACGGCATTGCAGCACTTGGCAAAAGTGATGCAAGATACCGTGAGGCCGACAGATATTGCGGCACGATTTGGTGGAGAAGAGTTTGTGATATTGTTGCCAGAAACAACTATTGAACAAGCTGTAGAGACTATTACGCGCTTGCAACGTGCCCTGACAAAACAGTTTTTTTTGGGCAATAATGAGCGATTGTTAATTACTTTTAGTGCTGGTGTTTCATTGTTTAAGAAAGACGAAGAGTCTGTTTCTGTGTTGAATAGAGCAGACCAGGCGATGTATTTGGCTAAAAAAACAGGAAAAAATCGTGTGATGACAGAAATTGATTTACTGAAGGTTGAAAATTAGTATGTTTAATGTATTTTTCATTTTAGGGCATCTCTATTCATTCAATTTTGCGGTTAATTCCGTAAGTAAGAAAAATAGCATATGATGCCGTGTGTTACATGATGCTTAATATTGGTACTAAAATATTTTGATATATAAAGGTCACTAAAATTGTCTCTATTGCCTGACGCCAGTTTAATATTAGATGCCCTCTTATTAGGAGTGACAGATGAGGTGTATCTTATTGATACCACATCTATGCAAGTCATTTATGTGAGTGATAGTGCGCTAAAAGACACTGGATATAAGCTAGAAGATATTAGAGAGCATCGAATAGAAAGCTTGTTGGGCGTCAGCCAACAAACCTTACATACACACTTAGAAAATCATCGTGACCATATGTATTTTATCGCATTGCCACAGGAGCAATCGGCCATTATTGGTAATATTAATCATGATCAGTTACGAGTGAAAATTATACAATCTGATAAGAAAGAATTTCTCTTAATAGTAAAGAATGATTTGGATGTTATTTCAACTAATGCATGTTTTACTTGTAAGGGTAATTACGAACAAAAATTAAGTGAGTATGAAACACGTTGTCAGGCGATGGTTGCAAATACACCAGGTGTAGTCTTTCAATTTCAGCTTGATAGCAACGGCGAAATAAAATTTATTTATCTTACTGAGGGTTGCAATTCTTTATTGGAACAGAAAGCCACAGACCTGATTGAAGATGCTAGTCCGCTTTTTGCTATGATGAATGCTAGAGACCGTAGCGCGTTACGCAAACGTCTTGAGTTGTCTAGTGTAGAGCTTAGCCTGCTGAATTGGGAAGGCCGCATTTGGATTGATGGCTGGCAGGATAATAAATGGCTTGATTTGCGCGCAATACCAAGAGTTTTGAGTAATGGTGTGATTCAGTGGGAAGGGATTATGACCAATATCACTCAAAGTAAGAGTGAAAAAAGTGAAATTGAGAAATCGCGACGTGAATTAGGTGAGTTAACAGCACATATACACCGAATCAAAGAACAAGAGCGTAGCGCTATTGCACGCGAAATTCATGATGACTTGGGGGGGAATTTAACAGCGATTAAAATTGGCTTATCTTCCATGATAAATCGAATTAATGCAGATAAAGCAGTCTCTGTTGCACAGGTTAGGAGCTTAGAGGAAATTATAGATAGCACCTTTGATGCTGTACATAGAATTTCTAGTGACTTAAGACCTAACGTACTAGATTTGGGCATAGTGGCAGCGTTAGAATGGCAGGCAAAAGAGTTTGAAGCGCAATTAGGTGTTACTTGTAAATTTACTTCTAATCAGGCTGAAATAATAGTAGTGCCTGAGCAAGCAATTACTCTGTTCAGAGTTTTTCAGGAGTCAATGTCTAATATAGTAAAACATGCACATGCCACACATGTTGAGGTAGATTTGAATGCAGGCAAGAATGACATTGTTCTAACAGTTAGTGATAATGGTGTAGGTATTAAATCTAGCGACGCGCTAAAGACCAATTCATTTGGTTTACGTGGCATGCGAGAACGTGCAGCAGCTTTACAGGGAAACTTTAATGTGACTCAATCTACTGAGCAAGGAACAGTTATCACTTTAACAATTCCAATAGATTAGTTAGAGGCGCCTTAAAGTTTTTTTGTATTGTAAATTTTTATTACAAGGTAAAAATAGCCTAATTTTCAATATATTTCGTCTGATTTTATTTCAAAATATTAGTAAATACATTTAACTCCGCTTGCAATTCCCCTTCAATTTTAGTGAATAAAATCAACATTTTCTATTCATAAAAATCATATTAAAACAATAAGTTAATAAAATTTTTAGATTAAAAATGAATGAAAAATAAATGTTAAGTAATTTGGCACATTGTTTGCTTGTGTGTATATATCTATTGAAAATTCAATGCTAAAAATGACAGTTTCTTAAAAATATTTAAAAATTCATTTGTTGAAAAGTCTATTTGTATTTTGGCTAAGTTCACTGTATTTAAAGGGATTAACACATTTTTTTCAAATATTTTTTTATTAATAGTAATGAATTTCAATTGCAAAGACAGGCTATTTATGAGGTGAACATCTTTATCCGCTATGTTCTCTGATGTTGAAAAAGTAACACATATGTCGAAGGCTTTACAGTACATTAAATCATTGCGGTTATTGGCTTCACAAATAATTTATTTTGAGAGCAATGTAATATTTACATGGAATAGAGCATGATGAAAAACAATCAAATTAAAGTAATTATTGCCGACGATCATGCAATTCTAAGAGCTGGTCTCAAGCAAATTTTGGCTGAAACTGATGATATTGTAGTTATTTCTGAAGCAGAAAATGCTGCCGAAGCCATTAAGCTAGGATGCCAGACTGAGGCCGACGTGTTGTTGCTGGACATTGCCTTGCCAGACAGGAGTGGTATGGATGCACTTAAATACATAAAACATGTCAACACACATATCGCCGTGTTGATGTTGTCGATGTATAAAGAAGATCAGTATGCTATCCGTGCTTTAAAATCAGGTGCGGCTGGTTACCTATGCAAGCAGAGTGCTTCATCTGAGTTGGTTAATGCGATTCGAGTCGTCGCTAAAGGTAAAAAATACATTACCCCAGAAGTGGCAGAAATACTGGCTAATCAAGTAGGTGTGGAAAGTGCAAAAGCACCACACGAAACTCTATCAGACAGAGAATTCCAGACCCTCACTATGATTGCTTCAGGTTTTTCTGTTGGAGATATTGCCGAAAAGTTGTCTCTTTCAGTTAAAACCATCAGCATGTACCGCACACGTATGCTGGAGAAAATGCAGTTACGTCACAATGCTGATATTACGCATTACGCGATTAAAAACCATCTTGTTGATTAATCTGTAGTCAGCCCTAGATAAGCACGACTACCCATCACGAGGTCAGAAACCTTATGGCACTAATCCTTATCCAATGAACGTATCCGTTCACCATAGCAATATTTATTCTGTTGAGATGGCGATTTTTTAATAAATATCGGTCTCTTTCCTTAGTGTTTGATTAATTAAAAACGAAAGTAGGCTATTTTTAGCCCTCTGTTTCTAGCATCCATTACACTCATTTTTTTCAATAATACAAATATCATGACATTATTGATTTGTTAAATCATTCCGATACTTAAAATAATTCGTAGTTTTGCCTCATACCTAAATGGTGGGATGCCTAGTAAAAAAGGATTAAGAGATGAATACTTCAGAAAATTGCAACGAGTCAAGTCTCGGTAGCAACATAGATAAGACTCAGTATCAATCTGCTGGCAAAACAAAGAATATTAGCAAGGCTACTTCTGTAGAGATGAAAGCACTGTCAACTATGTTAAATAAAGGGCAGTTGGCAGAAAGTAAGAAACTAGCTATTAGGATGACGCAACGCTATCCTAGAGATGATTTTGGTTGGAAGGTACTAGGTGCTGTCAACCAACAGCAGGGCTTGCTTGCTGATGCTGAGTATAGTTATAAAATGGCACTTGAGATCAACTCTAATAATGCATTAATAAATTTTAACTTAGGAATTATGCTTGGTGGGCAAAGTCGCCTTGAAGAGGCTCAATCTTACTACAAGCAGGCAATCAATATACAACCAGATTTAGTTGCTGCTCAAGTAAATTTGGGCTCAATATTTCATTCGATAGGGAAATCACAGGAGGCCGCTATTTGTTATAGAAAAGCGCTCAAAATAAATCCGAATCATGTCGTGGCTAATAGTAACCTAGGTATTATTTTGTTGGAAACGGGAGATTTTTCTGATGCAGAAGTCTATTGTAAAAAGGCGATTGAAATAGATTCAAATTATGCAGATGCGTATAACAATTTGGGGCTTATTCTGAGTCGCATGGGTAGATTTACCGAAGCTGAATCTGCTTATGATAAAGCGCTTGTATGTAACCCCGATCACACATCTGTACCTACTAATTTAAGTGGCACTTTAATCGCTCAAGGTAAACTTGTAAAAGCTGAGTGTTGTCTAAAAATAGCGCTTAATAATGCCCCAGATGATGCTAACTTATACATTAACCTTGGTATGGTATATATGCTTAGTGGTAATCTTCAGAAAGCTGAAGAAAGTTTTTTACAGTCATTAAGGATTAAGCCAGATAGCACTATGGCTCAAAGTAACCTAATGTTTGCAATGAGCTACTCCGATCACACTGTAGATGATTGCATTAAGCAGGCGCGTCAATATGGACGCATGGCAGCAGCAAAAGTTGATGAAGTATTCACTACTTGGTTGATTGATCCTAAATCCAATCGCATTCGTGTAGGTTTTATGTCAGGTGATTTTCGCCAACATGCCGTTACCTATTTTTTAGAAAACTTACTTCAGCATATTGACCCATCTCATATTGAATTAATCGCATATCCAGTAGATGGAGCAGAAGATGATGTAACGACTCGCCTTAAGCCACACTTTTCGGCATGGAGGCCACTGTTAGGACTTAATGATCAAGCCGCAGCAAAGCTTATTCATGATGATGGCATTCATATTTTGTTAGATTTGTCTGGGCATACTGCTTTTAGTCGATTGCCTGTATTTGCTTGGAAGCCTGCGCCAGTTCAGGCTAGTTGGCTAGGATATTGGGCTACCACTGGTGTTAATGAGATGGATTATTTTATCTCAGATGCAGTGTCTGTGCCTGAATTTAATAAAGTTCAGTTTACAGAACAAATAAAGTATTTACCAGACACTAGGCTTTGTTTTACAGTTCCAAATGTGGATATAAATGTGTCGTCTTTGCCAGCATTAGTTAATGGTTGTATAACATTCGGCTGCTTTCAGAACATGACAAAAGTTGGAGATGGAGTACTTCGCTTATGGTCACAAGTAATGAATGCATTACCGAATGCTAGATTACGTTGGCAATGCCAACCTCTAGTCGATCTTGTTGTGGCCGAAGCTTTAATGCAGCGTTTAGTGCATTGTGGTATTAGTTCCGATAGGGTGACTTTGCTTGGTTCAGTATCTCGAGAAGCTTATCTAGCAGCACATGTTGAAATTGATATGATATTAGATTCATTTCCATTTACTGGAGGCACCACCACCTGTGAAGCCTTGTGGATGGGTGTTCCTACGTTATCTCTCGCAGGCAATAGTTTAATAGCAAGGCAGGGCGCTAGCCTATTAACGGCAGCAGGGCTTGCTGATTGGGTTGTTGAGAGTGAAGAAGAATATGTTAGTAAGGCAATATTATTTGCCAGTGACCTAGAAAAACTGGTTAACTTGAGAGCAAGGCTTAGAGAGCAGGTACTGGCTTCGCCGTTATTTGATGCGCCAAGATTTGCCAAAAATATGGAAATAGCATTATGGGAAATGTGGTATGACAGTCAAATTAATCAGACTAAACAGGATCCTTTACAAAATAAAAAACAATTACTTGTAAATCCACCTAATGACAAGACCAGTCAATCGCAGAAACTGAACGTTCAAATTGTGTGTGCTACCAGATATTCTGAAGTTGATTTTTGGAGTAAGTCAGCATTAGGTCTTTCACTTAAACGGCATCTTAAACAGAGTGCGAAGTTGTCTGTGAATATTGCATTTGAAAATTCACTAGGGCTATCTGAGGTATTTAATCGTAGTATTGATCAAGCTGATGATGATGCTATTCTAGTATTCATTCACGATGATGTCTGGATAGATGAGGCTAATTTTGTAGATACAGTGATTGTGGGGCTTGAAAATTTTGATGTCATTGGCGTATCTGGAAATCGTCGCAGATTGCCAAATCAACCAGCATGGGCATTTATCGATGCTCAGTTAACTTGGGATGATAAGTTAAACTTAAGTGGGCGTATGGCACATGGTAAAAGTGCTTTTGGTAAGGTTTCGGATTACGGTGCTGTGCCAGCTGAATGTGAGTTACTAGGTGATGTTTTTCTTGCTACCAAAAAAAGCAGCTTAATACAAAATAAAGTGCGATTTGATACTCAGTTTGATTATCATTTTTATGAGATGGACTTTTGTCGAAGTGCAAGAAAGTCTGGGTTAAAGCTTGGTACATGGTTGGTTCACTTAACACACCAAAACTCTGGTGCTTTTGGCAGCAAGCGCTGGAAAGAAATGTATCAGCTATATCTAAATAAGTGGGAAGCTTTTTCAGCGAATGATGAAGTGTCTTTTTCTCAACATAACAATATCGAAAGAGAGAATAACTTGCAACAGGCCATGAATGAAGTATTGCAAATAGCTTTAGAGCATCAAAATTCTGGCCAGATGGATCAGGCGGAAAGCTTATATCTGGAAATTATCAATATCCAGCCAAAACACGCCGATGCTAACCACAATCTGGGTGTGATAGAAGCCAGTTATAAAGGGGCTATTGCCGCCTTACCAAGGTTTGAAATTGCACTACAGGAAAAACCAGAGAATGAACAATTCTGGGTGACTTATATTGATGCACTTATGCAGTCAGGTGCTTTTGATACTGCGGTTTCAGCCTTGGAGGCAGGAAAAAAATATGGCCTTAAAAGCGAAACCGCACAAATGCTTGCAGCAGAATATGTTGCAGCACTTGAGTCGAAGATGGAGTAATGCCGTGCTTTTAGTGCGATGAACTCCGTAGTCACATTATCTATAACTTAACGTAACTAAGCTGAATGGTGAATAATTATGAAAACTTTTCTACATGTGGGCTGTGGCCCAATTTACCTTGACCCTATCACCAATGAGGCGACGCGCCCTCAAGGCTTTAGCGTGCAAGAATGGAACGAACTGCGTTTAGATATTGATCCGCAGGTGAACCCAGACGTAGTGGGTACCATGACAGATATGTCTGCTGTGGAGAGTGGAAGCGTGGATGCGGTTTTTTCATCACACAATATCGAACATCTTTATCCTCATGAAGTGCCACTTGCGTTAGCAGAGTTCAAACGAGTGTTGCGCAGTGATGGATTTGTAGTGATTACTTGTCCAGATTTACGATCTGTATGCGCATTAGTAGCGGATGACAAACTTACTCAACCAGCCTATATGTCTGGGATGGGCCCGATTGCACCGTTAGATATACTTTATGGTTTGCGATCGGCGATGAGTGCAGGCAACCTCTATATGTCTCACCGTTGCGGTTTTACGCTTAACGTATTACTTGCAACCTTAGAAGCTGCTGGATTTGCAAAAGTGGTCGGAAATCGTAGGCCACAGGTATTTGATTTATGGGCATTAGCAAATGTTTCAAATATCGAAGATGATCAAATTGTAGAACAGGCAGGTATTTTTTTCCCACCAGGTTAATATTTATAATCAACCAAGTGTAGATGGTTATGAAGGTATGCTTTAGTAATTTAGCATACCTTTTTTACATTATGCAGTAAATGTAAAGTACGTTTTTCTAACTTAAATTAGCTGTCTATAACTTTTCGTTATTTCGTACTATTCCCTTCGACAAGCTCAGGAAATGGTGTCGGCAGATGAGTTTTAAGTAACTTTAAAGATTATATATTTCTTACCGATACCATTTATATCAGGATTGCTTAATCGGCAAGACAATAAAAGAAAATTTGAGACTAACCCTAAACTTTCTTAAATGCTTACCGATAATAGTTACAACAGCAGCGCAATTCGAAGAGAGTTGTAACGCTAAAGGCAAGAAAGTGAAATTGGAATTTAACTTAAATTTAGGAGAATTATCATGGCTTCAGTAATTAATACCAACATTGCATCATTAAACACACAACGTAATTTGAATGCTTCACAAATGAGTTTGAATACATCATTACAACGCTTGTCATCAGGCTTGCGCATCAATAGTTCAAAAGATGATGCAGCTGGCTTAGCTATTGCCACACGTATGGATTCACAAGTTCGTGGTATGTCAGTAGGTATTCGAAACTCTAATGATGCGATTTCATATGCACAAACTGCTGAAGGCGGTTTGAGTAAAGTAACTGATGCCTTACAACGTATGCGTGAATTGGCTGTGCAGTCCGCCAATGAAACGAATACTGCAGGTGACCGTGTAAATTTAAATGCAGAATTTAAGCAACTACAAGCTGAAATTACCCGTATCACTGGTAATACTAATTTTAATGGTACTAATACACTAGCTGGTGGTACAAAGACTTATCAAGTAGGAGCTAATACTACAGATACGATTGCTGTGACCAGCGTTGATTTGACTGCGGCAACAAGTTCCACTAGTTTAGCTGCTAAAGTGGCGACAACAGATGCTGTTGTTGGTGTTGCATCGAAGGCTTCTATTGCCTCTACCGCTTCAGTTGCCTCTACTGCTAATAGCCCTTCTATTGCTTCTGCCGCCTCAGTAGCCTCAGTAGCCGCTGTAGTTGCGGTAGACAGTGTTGGCCTTGATCTGCTGAATGTGGGTAATGCGGCTTCAGCGATTAAGCAGCTTGACTGGGCTGCGACTGAAGTGAACACAGAGCGCGCAACTTATGGTGCTATTCAAAACCGTTTTGAATCTGTAATCGGCAACTTACAAGTGTCAGTTGAGAATCAATCGGCAGCTAAATCACGCATCATGGATGCTGACTTTGCAGCAGAAACAGCAAACTTGACACGAGGTCAAATCTTGCAACAAGCAGGTACTGCAATGTTAGCGCAAGCGAACTCTCTGCCTAATGGTGTATTAGCCCTATTGCGAGGTTAAGCGACACTTAAAGGTTAGACCCTTTAACCCACAGGACTTCATTGTCCTGTGGGTTTTTTGTTTATTTCAAGTGGGATTCAAGGGTAGAAGATATTTTTTATTTATTTTTAATTATTTTTATATAAATCCTAAACTTTTAGAAAATTCTGCCGATAAGTTTATAGAAGCAAGTTAAACCGTATTAATTTTTAAATGAAGTAAGGAGATTATCATGTTCAATTCGTCATTAGAAGCATATGGATCAGTGAGAAGCCTGGCAGCAGTGCAAAATATCGCAGGGGGTAAAGGTGCATTAGCAGCAAAGCCTGCCGCAAGGGTTGAAAATACACAACTTGAAAATAAACCAGCAGAAGTGGATAAAGCTTCTCTAGTTTCTGCCGTTAAAAAACTTAATGAGTTTGTGGCACCGGCCTTGCAAACAATAACATTTGCAATAGATGATCAGTCTGAGCGCATGGTGGTTAAGGTTATTGATACTGCATCTCAAAAGGTATTAAGGCAGATTCCAAATGAAGAAGTGTTGTCAATGTCTAAAACTCTGGATAAATTACAAGGCTTAGTCATTAGACAAACTGCATAAGTTTTTCTGAGCTGGCGTTTTTTTATGCACTATTATTTATAAGCGCTATTTTTATGTCGCTGTTTGACTGATTGGTTGATGTAAACACCATTTATAGTAACTAAATTAGTTGTTGAACCGTTGTTTAAAGCGCATCAGTTTCATCGATGTTTGGTTAAAGGAATATTGACATGGGCATTTCATCTGCAGGAATAGGGTCAGGTCTTGATGTGAACTCTATTGTCGCCAGCTTAATGAATGTTGAGAAAAAACCATTAACAGCAGTGACGAAACAGAAAACAGATTATCAATCTCAGGTATCTGCTTATGGCACATTGAAGAGTAGCTTGTCTACTTTTCAAACCGCTATCAGTGCATTATCTACTGCTGCAAAATTTAATGCCCAGACAGCAACTTCAAGTAATCCGAGCATATTTACTGCAACTTCAAATGGTAGCGCAACGTTAGGTGATTATGCGGTTACAGTGAGTCAGTTGGCAAAGTCGCAAAAGCTGGCGTTAACTGGCTTTGCAAATACCTCAGAAGTCGTTGGTACGGGCGCAATGACGATTTCATTTGGAACTTTTACGCCAGAAGTTCTTATTCCTCCTACACCAAGTTCTTTTTCAGTCAATATAGCTAAGACTGACATTACGCTTACTATCGACAGCTCAAATAATACACTTGCAGGCGTACGTGATGCCATTAATTCAGCCAATGCTAGTGTCAGTGCGACTATTGTCAATGATGGTACATCTAATCGTTTAGTGATTACTTCTAAAGATACTGGAGAGGTCAATAGCCTGAAAATCTCAGTGACTGATACTGGAGATGGCAATAATACGGATGCGTTAGGTTTGTCACAATTGGCATACGACCCAACGGCTAGTATTGGTAATGGCAAGAACATGACACAAATGCAAGCTGCAAAAAATGCGCTTTTGGATGTTGATGGCATTGCCGTGGTGAAGGCTAACAACACAATTTCTGATGTGATCGAGGGCGTTACACTCAGCTTGTTGGCCACAAGTGGCGGTAATAGCGCAAATTTAGGTGTGGCGAGCAATCAGGACACAGTAAAGGCTTCAGTCTCTTCGTTTGTGGATGCTTACAATAAGTTAGATACAACCTTGCGCAGCTTAACTAAATATGATGAGACAGGTAAAGCGTCGGGTGTGTTGCTAGGTGATTCCACAGCAAGGTCGATGATTAACCAAATTAGGTCTGTGATGACAAAAGCCATTGCTAGTAGCGGTAGCATTACTACTCTCAGTCAGATTGGTGTGGCTTTTCAGCGTGATGGTCAATTGGCGCTAGATTCAACCAAGTTAGCCTCTGCGGTAACCTCTAGCTTTAGTGAGATTGCAACCTTGTTCACGGCCTCTGCTAAAGCGACAGATGCGCAGATTAGCTACACTGGCAGTACAAGTAAAACACAGGTCGGGATTTACGCTGTGACTGTCAGTCAGCTTGGTACTAGTTTAGTGAATACTACAGGCACGATTAATGGCGTCGAGGCAACTAGTACTGGCACTAATCTAGTAGGCGCGGCTGGCGACCCAAGCGAGGGCTTGAATATCAAAGTTGCAGGTGGGGTATTGGGTTCACGAGGTACGGTGAATTTTACTATTGGCTATGCAGCACAGTTGGATAGCGTTATAACCAGCTTGTTGAGTGATGGCGGCATTTTAACATCCAGAACCAACGGTATTAAAAGCTCCATTACTCTTTTAGATAAACAAGCTGAATCAATCACCACTAGATTAGCTTCTATTGAGTCGCGCTACCGTGCACAATTTACTAGATTAGATACATTACTGTCTAGTATGTCTACTACTAGCAGTTTTCTTACTCAGCAAATTGCATCAATTAACGCTAATAAGTAAACATTAATAATTTAAAACTAAAATCGAGTAAAAGGAGACGATTATGTTTGGAACAAATCTACATGGAGTTAACGCGTATTCCAAAGTCAGCGTGGAAACTGGTGTACTTGCAGCAAGCCCAAACAAATTAATTATTATGCTTTATGAGGGTGCTATTGCCGCATGCCGCAGTGCAGTCGTGTATATGAATAATAAGGACATTCCAAACAAAGGCGCAGTGTTATCTAAGGCAATTTTAATTATCGAAAGTGGCCTTAGGTTGAGTTTAGATAAAAAATCGGGAGGTGAGATTGCAGTTAGCTTAGATGCTCTCTACGCCTACATGAGTAAAAGGTTGGTGACTGCTAATCTTCGAAACCAGCCAGAGATGGTTATTGAAGTAATTAAGTTATTAACTGAATTAAAAAGTGCTTGGGAAGCCATAGAAAACAAACAGACTACATCTCAAGAGTTGCCGGCAACAATACCTAGAATAGCTAGTCAAATTGCGGTAAATCGCAATATTGCCAATTACGCAAAGGCTTAAAGTAATGGAATATCCAAATACAATTGTTATTTATGAAGCGGTTGCTAAGTTAACGAACCAAATGTTAGTAGCAGCTAAGCAGCAGGATTGGGATAAGCTGGCTGAACTTGAAATTTGTTGTGCTGAGCATGTAGAAAATCTAAAAAAAATAGAGGATTCATTACCGCTACCAACTGAAGCACGTGAGCGAAAGGTAGCGAGCATCAAGAGTATCCTGGCGGATGACCGTGAGATACGTAATTTGGTTTCACCTTGGATGGTGAGATTGAACACGCTGATTAATAGTTACCATACGGAAAGCAAGTTAACTCGAGCTTACCTACAATAGTTTAGTTACTATCATGATGCTCAAGCAGCCCGATACTGTTGGTGTTCAGCCCGTAGCTAGAATATCACCGACTCTAGCTGTAGAGCGTATCGCTAGTGTCGTTCAGGAACTAGGCGACAGAGCTGCACAGTTTGTAAAAGGGCAAGATTATTTTGCTCGTATACTATCAAAAGCTGGTAATACTACATATAACGTTAAAATAGAAACTGCAGGCATCAATGAGACTCATGATAAAAACAATAGTATAAGAAACGTCATGTTGCAGATGGATCTTGGTTCTTCAGCCAAGACAGGTCAAACGCTGTTGTTGAAATTCATTAATAACAGCCCAGTGCCGACATTTTTACTTTTGCCAAATCCCACCAATATTGCTGGAAGTACTACTGAAATTAGTTCAGCAGCCAATCTCATTGGGCAGTATTTAAAGCAAGCTGAGAGTGATGGTGTTTCTACACGTATTCAGGCAATGACAGTAGTTACGAATACGCCCAGTAATGTACAGTTGATGGCGCAAGATTTAAACCATGCAATTAGAAATAGTGGCTTGTTTTATGAATCACATTTAAGTGATTTTGTTCAAGGTAGTCAAACGTTAGCAGCGATTAAGCAAGAGCCGCAGAATCAAGCTGGTTCAACATTGGCAGGCCTGATGTCACAGCAATTGTCAGTTCTTGAGAATCAACGCCTGTCATGGCAAGGCGAGGTGTGGCCAGGTCAAAGAATGGATTGGGATATATACCAAGAGCAGCGCGATCGGGATGAAAGTGAGCAGTGGGCAAATGAAATGCCAGTCAACGAAGATAATCCAATTTCCAGTGAATTAACTCTCCATTTACCGCGTCTAGGTAAGGTGTCAGCAAAGATAAGCTTAGTTGATGGTCGCATGCGCATTAATGTTTTTGCAGACCAAGAGAAAACGCTAGATACCCTAAATAATCAAAGGCAAACTTTGGTAGAGGCGATAGTGAAAAATGGCCAACAGTTAGATGCGCTGACGCTGGCTAAGCATGAACTGCGGGATGAATTATGAGTAATGGACGTTCCAATACCGCGCTCAATACCAGCCAAAATTCAAGTGCAAAACCCATGCATTACCAAAATCAGCAAGCTATTGCCTTAGCATATGCTGATGGAGATTCTGCGCCGAAAGTAGTTGCCAAAGGACGGGGTTTGATTGCAGAGAAAATTATTGAAAAGGCTAAAGAACATCATATATTTGTGCATGAGTCGAAAGAATTAGTTTCTTTGTTAATGCAAGTTGATCTTGATGACCATATTCCCCCAGCGCTGTATCAAGCTATTGCAGAGATTCTAGCCTGGCTTTATCGCTTAGAAGAAACTAAGACTGACGCAGAAGGTTTAGTTTTTAACGATTCATCAACTTAAGATAAAGCTTAAATCCCATATCTGAATATTTATTTTTAGACCTGCATATTCATAATATCTTGATAGGCTGATACAAGCTTATTACGCACTTGTATGGTGGCTTGAAATGATATGTTGGCTTTTTGTCCAGCAATCATAACATCAGATAGGCTAACGCTGTCATCACCCATGGCAAAGTTTTTACCTAACTTTTCCGCATCAATTTGAATTTTATTTACCTGATTTAAAGAGGCTTTCAATGCCTCTGAAAAGTCTACTTTACCAGTGTTTGGTGTTTTCTGTATTCCTGCTGTGGATGCCAATCCACTAATGGCGTCAGTTTGTGGTCTTTGCGCTGAAGCTTTTAGCTGTGCAAGCATAGATTCTATTCTGCTGGAATCAATTCCACCTATTTGCATGATTTTCTCCATTTACTCTTCAATATATTTGTGTGTCGCTAATTAATCAGTTCATATAATGCAGACTAATAGCTGATAGTTGCTAATTTAACACTTCAAATATATAGCGAGCCGCCAAATAGCTTGGTGAAAATCGCTCTATTCCCAAATTTGAAAATTCAAGTAATCCGCATAATAGTACTCAATGGTTAATGAAGTTATATGTGGTAGATGTTTAAGTAATGAAATGATGTGTTTGATAGACAGGAAATTGGGGAAGCATTATGGCAGCAGCAACTGACGCAGCCTTGAGTAGTAGTACAAGGGATTCAATGTCTCAAATGAGTAATAAATTATTGTTAATAGCAGGAGCGGCTGCCGTCATTGCAGTGATGGCGGTGTTTTGGTTATGGAGTCAGCAACCAGATTATCGCATTCTGTTTTCTAACTATTCTGATAAAGACGGTGGCGCAATTGTTGCTTCGCTGGAAAAAATGAATGTACCTTATAAATTTTCTGAAAGCGGCACAGCGATACTGGTTCCTGCTGCTCAGGTACATCAAGCACGTCTAAAACTTGCTTCTGATGGCCTGCCAAGAGGAGGTAACATAGGCTTTGAAATTTTAGAAAATCAAAAATTTGGCGTTTCTCAATTTGTCGAGCAAGTAAATTTTCAGCGCGCATTAGAAGGTGAGCTTGAACGCAGCATTCAGTCAATTGGTGCGGTTGAAGTGGCGAGAATCCATCTTGCAATTCCTAAGGCAACTGTATTTGTGAGAGATCAACAAAAGCCAACGGCTTCGGTGTTGTTAAATCTTCGCGCAGGTCGTAGTTTAGATGCCCAACAAGTTGGGGCGGTAGTCCATTTGGTAGCTAGTAGTGTGCCAGACTTGCCAGCGGCGAATGTGACAGTAGTTGATCAGAATGGTAATTTACTCTCAGATACAACAAAAAAAATGGGTGCAAATAACTTAGACCCAACCCAACTTAAATATATTGATGATATTCAACAAAGTATTGTTAAACGTGTCGAGTCTATTATTGAGCCTATCGTTGGGGCTAAAAACGTACGGGCAGAAGCTAGTGCGGAAATTGATTTTTCTAGTTTAGAGCAGGCTGCAGAAACCTATAAACCCAATCAGAAGCCTGATGATGCCGTCATTCGTAGTTCACAAAGTAACGAATCTCAAACCACTGATAGTGCTGCTGCAACGGGTGTTCCAGGCGCATTAACTAATCAACCGCAAGCAAATGCTACAGCACCTATTAATGCCGCGCCTGGTGACGCTACCGCAGTTGCAGCAAGCACAGCACCGTTGAATAGCCAAAAGAATCTCACGACTAATTTTGAAGTGGATAAGACCGTGCGATATGTTCAACAAGGCATGGGTGGCATTAAGCGTTTAAATGTTGCGGTGGTAGTCAATAACATGCAGGTGGTGGATAAAAAAGGCAAGGTGACTTATCGCCCACTTACTGTTGCTGAAAAAACACAAATTAATGATTTAGCTATGCAAGCGATGGGTTTCAATAAAGAGCGTGGTGATGCGCTTACTATCGTGAATAGCTCATTTGCCAGCGAGCCTACTGAAATAATACCAGAAGTGCCACTTTGGAAAAATCCAGAGGTGATTGAATATGTAAAAGATGCGCTGCGCTTTATCGTCGGTATATTCGTGCTAATGATTATTTACAAGAAAGCGCTTAGTCCAGTTTTACGTAAATTGATGGCGGCATCACCTAAGTTACTGCCTGCGCCTATTGATGACACGGTTGTTAATCTAAGTGGTGAGCAATCTAAACTATCTGCACCTGTAGATAAAAGCTTGGAAGCGGCTAAGCAATTGGCAAAAGACAATCCTAGAATGGTTGCAAGCGTTGTAGCAAATTGGACAAGCGGAAATGAGTAACGAAAATGAGTGATGCTGGCGTAATGAGAAGCGCAATTTTAATGCTTGCACTGGGTGCTGATGAAGCGGCAGAAGTGATGAAGTTTCTTAGCCCGAAAGAAGTTCAGAAGCTTGGCACTGCGATGTCGACTTTAAAATCAGTCGGTCGTGAGCAGGTTGAAACTGTGGTCAGTGAGTTTTTGACTGAAGCTGAATTAAGTAGCGATTTCGGTCTGGATTCTGATGAGTATATTCGCTCTGTATTGAATAAAGCTTTGGGTGAAGATAAAGCTTCAGGGCTGTTAAATCGTATTTTGCAATCGCGAGATGCAAGTGGTATTGAAAGCCTTAAGTGGATGGATGCGCCGACAGTGTCTGAGTTTATTAAGAATGAGCACCCGCAAATAATTGCGACTATTCTTGTTCATTTAGATCCAGATCAGGCATCTGAAATTATCGGATACTTCCCTGAACGTATGCGCCAAGATGTGATGTTGCGTATTGCAACACTCGATGGTGTTAAGCCGATTGCTTTGCGCGAACTCAATGATGTGATGACCAAGTTACTTACAGGCAATGAGAATCTTAAAAAGCAAACCATGGGTGGTATCAAGGTCGCGGCCAATATCATGAACTTTATGAGCGGTGATAATGAGGCTGTCATTATGGAAGGCCTAAAAAGCTATGACGATGACATGGCGCAGAAGATTATGGATGAGATGTTTGTGTTTGACAATATTATCGATATTGATGATAAGGGCATACAGGTCATATTGAGAGAAGTTCAATCAGAAATGCTTATTATTGCCCTTAAGGGTACCACTGAAGAAATGCGCGAGAAAATATTCAAGAATATGTCATCCCGTGCGGCTGAAATGATGAAAGAAGATCTGGAATCTAAAGGGCCAGTTAAATTATCGGAAGTTGAAGCGCAGCAAAAACAAATTCTGCAGATTGTTCGTAGATTGTCTGATGAAGGCCAAATTCAGTTGGCAGGTAAGGGCGGAGATGACCAATATGTATAGAAGTACTCAACATGCATAGGAGCGCTATGGCTATTCCAAAAGAGCAACAAACCGCTTATGAGAGATGGGAGATGTCTTCTTTTGCAGAAGGTAATCAGAGTATTGCTGCTAGTAAACACGACAAGAAAGATAGTACAGTTGCTTCAGAAAAGTTGTCGCAGATTCTTGAGTCGGCACGTAAAGAAGCATATACAAAAGGCATGCAAGAAGGTTTTGCTGTTGGAATGGCAAAAGCAAGAGAGTATGCTAAGGAAGATAAGCAGAATTTCCTTAATCTTATGCAATCGTTTAGTGACGCGCTTGAGCATTCTGATGAACAGATTGCAGATGATGCATTGTCCCTAGCGCTGGAAATTGCAAAATCCATGTTGAAAGTAAAGCTAAACATTGACGCTTCGGCTGTTCTACCTGTGGTAATTGATGCGATTCACTACCTACCTTACGTTCAGAAACCAGCCAGAATACTAGTACATCATGAAGATGCGCAGACACTTCGAGAGTATCTTGCTGAAGAGATTAGTAGTCAACATTGGCAAATACAGGAAGATATTAATATAGAGCGAGGCGGCTGCATTGTTGAAACTGGCGCAAATCAGATTGACGCAACGAATGAAGTGCGCTGGAAACGAATCAATGATGCACTGGCTCAGAACAGTCAATGGTTATTGCCATGAACTTACCAAATCTGAATCCAGCAGATTTTAATCAGAACAATATAGCTTCGGTTGGGTTCTTGTCACCTGTTGTAGATGCAATACGTCAAGAGCCTTCAGATTTAAACTTGCCGAAAGTTGACCATCAAAATATCCATCGGCAACGCTGGCATGATCACATTCGTGATTGCAAAGAAATTCTTCGTATCGTAGAGCCTCTTGAAATTGCTGGACGTATTACAAAACTAACAGGATTAGTGATGGAGGCGGCAGGGATTAAATTGCCTATTGGTAGCGCATGCTACGTTCCATTGGCAGAAGGTCGTCGCGTGGAAGCTGAAGTTGTTGGTTTCGATGGTGAACGCATGTTGTTGATGCCGCAAAGTAGTGTTGATGGCGTTATGCCAGGTGCTAAGGTATTTGCTTTAGAGGTGGCAGAATCGTTACCTAAGCCGCATCATGGCAATCCGCCGCGCAGAAGAGTAACTGACCGTGCACGACATCTGCCAGTAGGAAATGAGTTGCTAGGGCGTGTAGTGGATGGTGCAGGTATTCCGCTAGATGATTTAGGTGTAATTAAAGCGGTACAAAGTTCACCTTTACATGCGCGGCCAATGAACCCGCTGATGCGCGCGCCAATCGAGGAAATATTAGATGTCGGTGTGCGCGCTATCAACAGCATGCTCACGGTTGGCCGTGGACAACGTATGGGCTTATTTGCTGGCTCAGGCGTTGGTAAGAGCGTGTTATTGGGAATGATGGCGCGCTACACTACGGCAGATGTGATTGTGGTTGGCCTGATTGGTGAGCGGGGCCGTGAAGTACAAGAGTTTATAGAGCAGATACTTGGTCCTGAAGGCTTGGCACGATCTGTTGTCGTTGCAGCACCAGCAGATTCACCAGCATTGATGCGACTGCAAGGTGCAAATTACGCAACAACAATAGCTGAGAATTTCCGTGATCAAGGTAAAAATGTACTACTAATTATGGATTCATTAACGCGTTTCGCTATGGCGCAACGAGAAATTGCATTAGCAATCGGTGAGCCACCGGCGACAAAAGGCTACCCACCTTCGGTATTTGCAAAATTGCCGGCGTTAGTAGAGAGAGTTGGTAATGGTAAACGTGGCGAAGGCTCAATTACTGCTTTCTATACCGTACTGACTGAGGGGGATGATCAACAAGATCCAATTGCAGATGCGGCTCGCGCTATTTTGGATGGGCATATCGTTTTGAGTCGAAGTTTAGCTGAAAGCGGACATTACCCAGCGATAGATATAGAACAGTCTATTAGTCGTGCTATGCATAACATTACTAGTCCTGAACACCAAAAGCTTGCTCGCAAACTAAAGCAACTTAACTCACGGTATATGCGCAGTGTTGATTTGATTAATGTTGGCGCTTACGAAGCTGGCAGTGATGCTGTGTTAGATCAGGCAATTGCAAGGCATGACAGTATTGATGCATTTTTGCAGCAAGGAATTTCGGAAAGATCTGGTGTGGAAGAAAGCATCGGACATTTAATTCATGTGCTTGATGGTTTAGCACTGAACTAAGTTTTAAGTTGAACTGATATTTTAATTTAAACCTAGCTTTAATTAAAAAGATTGATAGAGAATATATGACGACACAATCAACCAGTGTATTAAAAATGCTACAGGAAATTTCAGCTAAAGAAGTGGACATGGCAACAGAAGCATTGGCAAAAGCAATGAAGTTGGCCAGTGAAGCAAAGACAAAGCAAGATTTGTTATTAGAGTATAGACAAGACTATGTAAAAAATCTCAATAGGATTTTGGAAGCTGGCATGGGCGCAGAGGCGTATCAAAATTTTCAGAATTTTTTTGGTAAATTAGATCAAGCAATCTCAGGTCAACAAGAAGTGGTTGAAATGGCCAATCGACAAGTGAAAGTTCATCGGCAATTATGGCAGGAAAGCCAACGTAAAAAACTTTCATATGATGTGCTATTGCAACGTTCTGACAATCGTGAAAATAAAATTGAGCAAAAGAAAGATCAGAAAATGACGGATGAATTTGCGATGCGCATCAGCAGGCATAAACATTCTTAATTTAGAGTGATGGTTTTATTTGTATCGCAAATATATATTTTTAACTAAAAAGTAGTTAATTTTTGGAGTTGAACATCATGCAAAATTTATCATTGAAAATGTCACAGGCGGCAGCACAAAACAAAGCTGAAATATCAGCGGGAAAAGTTAATGCAGGCATAGATAAAAATGCTTCTGGCGAGCAAAATGCTACATTTAAAATGGTGTTGTCAAAGCAAGTGCAATCTCAGCAAACTCCAGCTAAACAGGCGACTGCTCAGCCAAGTAAAGCTCAGCAAACTACAGATAAGGCAACTACAGACAAAGTAACTGCAGATAAAGCAGCACTAGAAAATAATGTGGAAACCTCTGCGCTTCATGCAAAAAGAAAAGCTAAAGCGCTTAATAGTCAGCATAACGCTACAACACCTATTGGCGATGATAAAAAAACCAATTCGATAAATGCAGATATTAGTTTGCAAGGAAACCCTGATTCGCTATCCGTTGATCAAACCAAGCTGGAAGCTAACACATCGTTTGGCAATAAAGATGAAGTGGATACTAAATCTGAAAATGTTAATATCAATTCGCAAGATAGCAGCACGATAGCTTTATCGGCTGTAGCTTTAGTGCCAGTCATGAATAATATTCCACTGATAAATACGCAAGTGACTTCAGCTACGACTGAGCCTAAACTTACTTCTCAATTTAGATCTCAAGTTGCGACAGTAATTGAAGATTCGCCAAGCAAGCAATACAACCTAGATGCAATGCTGAGCAATGCGATGTCTCAGTCCAAAAATGTCAATATGTCAGAACGAAGTATTGCAGAAGCAAAAGTGACGCTAGAAGACTTGGTTAGTACAGCTAAATCTGGCCAGTCAGATGCAGCGGTAAAGGAAGTAATCATTCCTACTGGCTTGCAGCCAAGTGCGCAAGTAAATGTGACCTCATCCTCACAGCAAGTTGCCAGTGCTAACGTTATTAATGCCTATCCAGGCAAAGCTGGCTGGGATCAAGCGGTTAGTCAGAAAGTGGTTTGGATGGTAGGTGCGGGTCAGCAATCAGCAACACTGACGCTGAATCCACCAGATCTAGGCCCATTGCAAGTAGTGATTAATGTACATAATGATCAAGCAGACGCGACATTTATTTCGAATAACGCGGAAGTTAGACAGGCCTTACAAGATGGCATGTCAAATTTACGAGATAAAATGAGCGAGTCTGGGTTGCAGCTTGGTCAGGCTAACGTAAGCTCTGGGCAGCAATCTCAGCAGCAATTTAATCAAGCGATGCAAAATCGACAATCTTCATCGGCTAATAACGCAAATGCTTTATTGCCACTGGAAAAAACAACAGGCATGGCTACATTGTCGCGTATTTCAAACGGCCTAGTAGATACTTTTGCCTAATAATCTTTTATAAAACAAAGGCTGGCATTTCTATCTAAGTAGCAATGTAGGGCTTATTAATAGCTGCAAATCATAATTAAACGCCTTTTCCCATCTCTTATCCACGCTTGTTGTTAAGCCTTTTTTTTTCATAATATAGGTATCAATAACGTCTTTGATTGCGAAGCACGCAACAAATGACAAAGTAAATATGGAAGGCAATTAAAATGGCACTAGATCCTAAACCAGATGGCGCAGAAGTTGCAGCACCAAAATCCAAGAAAAAATTAATCATTATTATTGCTGCCGTTGCAATTTTGGCTGGTGGTGGTGGCGCGGCATGGTTTTTGATGAAACCTAAAGCTGGAGATCATAAAGCTGAAGTGAAAAAAGTAGAGCCAGCTCAGGCGCCAGTTTTTGTTACGCTTGAGCAATTTACTGTTAATTTGCAACCTGACCCAGATGAGAAGTTTTTGCAACTTGATATTTCATTGCAAGTTGCAAATCCTGAAGTGGAAAAGATAATAAAAGAGCAGATGCCAGCAGTGCGTAGTCGACTATTAATGCTATTGACTAGTAAAGTAGCGTCTGACATTTCAACTTCCGAAGGTAAACAGATGTTGAGTGACCAGATTATCGCTGAGGTTAAAAAGCCTTTTACTAAAGATGGTAAGCCACAAGAAATCTTGGGTGTTTTCTTTACCTCATTCGTTATCCAGTAATCATTATTTACAATAACCATGGCCGATAAATTTTTATCACAAGACGAAGTTGATGCCTTATTAAAGGGCGTTGATGGTGACCAAGATGAAGGCAAGCCTGAGGGCGACGCGGGAGATGTGCGCGATTATAATCTGGCTACGCAAGAACGTATTGTGCGTGGTCGGATGCCTACGCTTGAGATTATCAATGAGCGTTTTGCACGCCTAGTACGTATTGAGCTATTTAATTTTTTACGCCGCACTGTTGAAGTTTCTGTAGGCCCAGTTCGCATTACCAAATATAGTGATTTTGTTCGTAATCTTGTTGTTCCTACCAATCTTAACTTAATTCAGATGAAGCCATTGCGCGGTACCGCGCTGATGGTATTTGACCCGACACTAGTTTTTTTAGTAGTTGACACTATGTTTGGTGGAGATGGTCGTTTCCATACACGTGTAGAGGGCCGAGATTTCACACAAACCGAGCAACGAATTATTCAGCGCATACTCAATATTGTATTTGAGACATATTCAAAGTCATGGGAGCCAGTTTACCCTATTCAGTTTGAATATGTCCGTTCTGAGATGAATACCCAGTTTGCCAATATTGCTACGCCAAATGAAGTGATTGTAGCAACCACATTTAATATTGAGATGGGTCCAGCAAACGGTGAGATGCATTTCTGTTTCCCCTATTCAATGATAGAACCCATTCGCGATATGTTGAGTTCGCCATTACAAGGTGAAGTGTTAGGCGCTGACAAGCGTTGGGTAAAGCTGATGACTCAGCAAGTGCAGGCCGTGGAAATTGAAGTTGTAGCCGATTTGGCTCAGACACAGATGCAGCTTGGTGATATTTTGAATATGAAGGTTGGTGATGTGATACCACTCAAAATTGATGAGGCGATTGAAGCGCAAGTTGATGGTGTCCCTGTCATGCTATGTAAATATGGCATGTTTAATGGCCAGTATGCATTGCGTGTAGAGAAACTATTAAGATCGAACTCGACTGAATATATTAAAGGAGAACCTAATGGCGACTGATCCAAATGGAGTTGAAGTTGCAGCAGAAGATGATTGGGGTGCTGCAATGGCAGAGCAGACGGCTGCTGAAACTACTGAAGCTGCTGATGACTGGGGTGCTGCAATGGAGGAACAAACTGCTGCTGAATCTTCTGTTTTTCAAGCAACCAATCCTGAACCGCAAGTTTTTACGGAATTTACCGCTAAAAATAAGATGCAGGATACGCACAATGACATTGATTTTATTTTAGACATTCCTGTTCAACTTACTGTTGAGCTTGGGCGCACAAAAATTGCCATTAAAAATTTACTGCAATTGGCACAAGGTTCAGTAGTTGAGTTGGATGGCATGGCTGGTGAACCAATGGATGTATTAGTCAATGGATGTTTGATTGCACAAGGTGAGGTTGTAGTTGTTAATGATAAGTTCGGTATACGATTAACCGACATTATCACTCCTGCTGAACGTATCCGTAAAATTAACAGATAGCTGAATAAGCTCATGAACCCCCGAATAAACTTTTTTGCATTTAGTTTGTTAGCGCTACCTAGTAGTGTCTTGGCTGCTGAAGTGACTGGTATGTCACCAACTGGTGGTGTTCTAAAAATGGTACTTGGCTTAGCCATTGTGTTGGCGGTGATGGCGCTCATTTCTTGGGTAGTAAAGCGAATGATGCCAGGCGTAGTGAATAAGCAATCTATAGTGCGTGTGGTTGGCGGCGTGAGTGTTGGATCACGTGAGCGCGTTGTTGTGTTAGAAGTGGCCGGTCGATTGATTGTCATTGGTGTAGCACCAGGGAAAATAAGTCGACTAGCTAACTTGGACGTTGCCGCTATGCAGGTTTCAGAAAGCAATATTATCGCCAATCATCACTCAAGTGTTGATGAAGACAGTTTCACTAATACTTTTGCGCAATGGTTAACCAAATCTACAGGTAAGATTTTGGAAAAGAAAGATGTTAAAAATTAAATTAAATTTTTGTTCAAAAAACATTTCAGAAAAAAAAATTCCAGCTAAACATGGCTCGGCAAGATATTTCTTTATATTAAGCTTGCTTATGCTGCCCATAGTTGCATTGGCTGAGAATGGTTTGCCATTAATCAACTCGGTGCCTACTGCAGGTGGTGGTCAAAGTTACACATTAAGCCTGCAAATGCTTATTCTGATGACATCCCTGACGTTTTTACCTGCGGCTCTGCTAATGATGACAAGTTTTACTCGTATCATTATTGTATTGTCATTATTGCGTCAAGCACTAGGTACGCAGTCTGCTCCACCCAATCAAGTCTTGGTCGGATTGGCATTGTTCCTTACTTTTTTTGTCATGAGTCCTGTTATTGACAAGATATATGTTGATGCTTATCAACCACTTTCTGAAAATAGAATAAGCATGCAAGAGGCTATGGATAAAGGCTCTGCGCCGCTTAAAGAATTCATGATGAAACAAACACGTGAAGGTGATTTAGCACTATTTGTAAATATGGCAAAGATTGAAAAAATTGAAACTCCAGAGCAAGTGCCATTATTGGTTTTGGTGCCAGCCTTTATGACTAGCGAATTGAAAACAGCATTTCAAATTGGCTTTGCTATATTCATACCATTTTTAATTATTGATATGGTCGTAGCTAGTGTGTTGATGGCGATGGGGATGATGATGGTATCGCCTGCAATTGTGGCACTACCATTCAAGTTGATGCTATTTGTGTTAGTCGATGGTTGGCAGTTGTTACTAGGTTCGTTAGTACAAAGTTTTTACTGACATAAATCATTGTTGTTAAGGATAGAAAAATGACTCCAGAAAGCGTGATGACGCTTGGCCGTGATGCGATGGAAATAACTTTATTGGTCGCAGCGCCAATTCTTCTGACAGTGCTTGCTATTGGCTTGATTGTGAGTATCTTTCAGGCAGCGACACAGATTAATGAAGCGACCTTATCTTTTATTCCAAAACTGGTTGGAGTGTTTGCAGTGTTAATGTTTGCGGGTCAATGGATGCTGACCACAATGGTGGACTACATGCATTTAGTATTCATAAGCATACCTAGCATGGCGAATTAGACATGGAAAATTCGCGATGCTAAGCATATCAGTTAGATGTAATAACTAGATTAGGCTGTTTATTGATATGGTTTCAATCACTAGCGAACTTCTTCAAACTTGGATTATCAATTTGCTCTGGCCCTTGACTAGAGTGATGGGCGTGATAGCCATAGCACCTATTTTTAGCCGCAGTTCAATTCCCAATCGGGTCAAGCTGGGTTTTGGTATTATGCTCACCTTGATTATTGTTCCTACGCTACCACCATTGCCCCAGTTTGAGATATTTTCTTTGCAAGGTCTTCTTATCCTAGTGCAGCAACTAATCATTGGGTTAGCGATAGGATTTAGCATGCGTTTAGTATTTGCAGCTGTTGATATTGCTGGGCAGTTAATTGGCATGACCATGGGGCTTGGGTTTGCTAGTTTTTTTGATCCATCACAAGGGCAGAGTACTGCAGTGAATCGTTTTTTGGGATTGCTGGCCATGCTGGTTTTTTTAAGTTTAGATGGACATTTGATGATAGTGACAGCTGTGGCCAATAGTTTCGTCACTATGCCAATTTCATTGACTGGCGGAGGTATTAACCCAATGAAAATAGCAATGTGGGGTGAGGTGATATTTAGCGCAGGTTTACTCTTGGCTTTGCCTGCACTAGCTGCGTTACTTATTACTAATATGGCCTTAGGTATTTTGACAAGAACTGCGCCTCAGCTGAATATCTTCGGCATTGGATTTCCTATTACACTTAGTATGGGTTTTTTAATACTGGCGCTAGCCTTGCCTGGCATGTTAAGGCCGATTGAAAAAATAATAGAACAGGGAGTATCGAATATGTCAGAGGTCGCTAGTCCAGAATTGCATGGAGTAAGATTGAAATCGGTTGTTCAAAAACCTTAATACTTTGATTTATCCAGCCATTTGCATCAACATAACTTAAATATACTTAAATAGAGATAATCCAGTCACTGTAACATATGATTTTTGAGCTGCTTCCATAATGGTTTGTTGTTTTGCAAGGTCAGATAACGCACTTGCGTAGTCTAAGTCCTGTAAGTCAGAGAGTGATTTGCTGTATTGTAAATCACGGTCAGTGCCAGATAAGTTTAAACCATCAATCTCATTTAGCTTAGCACCAATAGAGGCGCGTACGTTAAGTACGTTGTCAACTGAGCCTTGCATCTTAGTAATTGCCGTTGCTAGTTCGGTATTATATTGTGTAGGGCTCAATGAATTAGTGGTTCCGATTGGTGTGTTAAGTAAAGTGATGACGTTGTTTAAAGTGGCAAACACATCATAACCGCCTCCTTGAAATGCACTATCTCCACTAACATTAACTGCCATTTGGCGTTGAGAATCAACTTGCAACAATTGCTGGTTGCTATCACCCTGATAATTATAGTTACTGACTGTCGGCGTGACTGCGGGAGGTACTGCTGCAACGAGGTTCTTACTTCCGTCAAATGGTAAGGTGCTAGTTTGGTTCCCAGCGTAAAGATAGTTGCCTGAAGCATCTTTGGTATTGGCTAATCCAATGAGCATTTCTAGCGAGCCCTGAAGTTCGGATGCAATAAATCCTCTTTCTTTGTCTGAATAGGCGCCATTGCCCGCTGCAACGAGTGCAGACTGTGCAGAAACTAGCAGGGTAGTCACGCTAGTTAGGCTTGATTCCATGGTGTTAAGCTTAAGCTCAGCAGTTTTTCTTGTATCAGCAAACTTAGCATTTAATCCTTGTGCGTAAGATACCTCTAATGCTCGCGCTGAACCTACAGGGTCATCAGAAGGATTTGCAATTCGCTTACCTGTTGATATTTGTTGTTGTAGCTTTACCTGTTCAGATTGCAAAGTTGTAATCTTATTGATGCCAGACTGATACATTGTGTTTGTGCTAATGCGCATCATCGTTTTCCTTATCTTCTGTTTTACTCATTTGCACTATTAACCTATTTGCAATAGCGAATCGAACAACTGACTTGCAATTTGCATCATCTTACCTGCAGCCTGATAAGCTTGTTGGTAAAGAATTAGATTGGCAGCTTCTTCATCAAGATTTACGCCTGATAACGCCTGAACTGCATCAGTATTTTGTTGCAGTATTTGCGCTTCTGCAGCAGAGGTAATTTGTAGTTCATGTGCTTTGTTACCAATGCTGTTCACAAGCTGCCCAAACGCACTAGAATAACTGGTAGTGCCATTATTCATGGTTGTTTGGCTTTGCAGACCTGCTAGTAATAAGCCATTACGATTGTCACCAGCACCGCTTGGGGAGATGCTGAATTTGTCACCATTGGCAGGTGCGCCAGTGATAGAGAAACTTAAGCCACCAACGGCAATGGTTGCGCCACTAGTATATGTGATTGGTGTGCCAGGTGGGAAGACTGTAGGAATCCCTGCAACAGTAACCGTTACCGGTTGTGTTGATGGAGCAAGCGTAAATGTGCCTGGTGCACCAGTTGTGTATGTTAGGCCAAGTGGGCTAGCTAAAGTACTACCGGTATTTGGTGCGCTAATGCTACCTGTTCCAGTATTAGTGACCTTGGCAACTGAGCTTGGTAAATCGAGACCAATGGCCAGTTTTTTAGCATCCGAAATCGCAAGGCCAATTGTAGTGGCTGCATTTTGCGTCGGGCGAATCACAAACTCATCGTCAGCTACCATACCTGCTGAAACATTGAAGCTCAGGCCATCTAGCGATGTTGCTGGAGGAGTAGGTAAGCTTGCAGGTACTGGAAGCGCAGCGTTGTTGTATAGGACGACATTGTCACTGAGGCGAGTAATTTTGTAGTTAGTGCCATTAAACTGTAAACGGTAATCGCTACTTGTCAATGCATGTGCATCCACAATTGAACTAGATACAGTCGCGCTACCAGAGTTATTGGTGCTTGGAGTGGTGGCTGGGCTTGGAATCGTAAATAAATTTCCACCAGTATTGCCGTTTAAGTCAATGCCTTGAATGTGTTGCGCGTTAAAATCACTAGCAAGTGCAACCGCCATTTGGCCAACCTGATTTTGTGCAGGATCTAGTGAACCTGCACGGAATTCTAACAGGCCTCCAATTGACCCACCTGGTAAGCTATTTATTCCAAGAGCCGTTGATTTCCCATTGCTCTGATAAGCCACTTCTAATCGAGACGGATCTGTAGGCGATGGGATTGTTGCAAGGCGCATAGTGGTGCTGCCAACAACTACTGGCAAGCCATTACCTATATAAATATTGTAGCTACCTTGCCCCTGCGGTACCACTGTGGTTTTGATTAGTTTACTAAGGTCAAAAACAAGCTGGTCTCTCTGGTCTAATAAGTCGTTGGGCTCACCAGCACCTGCACTAACAGTTTTTTCAATCGTATCATTTAAGCTTGCAATCTGTTTTGTGTACGTATTCACCAAGCCTACATCAGCATTGAGCTGTGTATTAACATCATGTCGAATTTCATTGAGGCGGTTACTTGTACTTTGAAAACGGTTAACTAAGGACTGCGCATTGGATAACATGGTTTGTCGTGTAGGAATGTCGCTAGGGTTGGCAGCTAGATCCTGAACGCTTCCGAAAAATCCATTGAGTGCAGGGTTGAGCCCAGCAGATGCATCCGACAGCATATTGTTAATGGCATTAATCTGTGATTTGTAAGTGTCGGCACTAGTACTTATTGACTGACTATTCACAGCTTGCGAAGTGAGAATTTCGCTGTAGATACGTGATACGCTAGAGACGTCAACACCCTGACCTATAAAACTAGAACCAAAACTCTGCGCGGGTGCAGCGGCTTGACCAATAACCTGTCGCGAATAACCAGCGGTATTTGCATTCGCGATATTGTGACCAGTGACACTGAGCCCCATTTGAGCTGCATTCAGTGCACTTTTACCTATACTTAGTATCCCAGACATGATTTATACTCTTTTCCAATTCATAACTCTATTACGGCCAGTTGAAACTAAACTTTAGCCCATCTTTAAATATTATGATGATGAAATTTTATTGATAACCTTCGTTAATTTGTCCGCGTAATTTGGGTCTGTGGCATATCCTGCTCTTTGCATGGCTTGAGCATAATCATTTACGTTGCCCATATTAGCCAATACTTTTTCATAACGGGGATTGTTGCGCATTAAATTAGCAAAATCTTTAAATGAATCGGCGTAACTGTCGTAAGCGCGAAATTTTTCGATGCGTTTTTGTTTCACACCATGAATATATTCGGTTGTGGTCGCTTCTACGACTTTTCCAGCCCAGTTGCCAGTAGCTTTAATGCCGAAAAGATTATAGCTAGGCGTGCCATCCGCACCTTTTAACTCACGTTTACCCCACCCGCTTTCCAATGCGGCCTGACCTAACATTAAGTGGGCAGGCATGCCAGTGCTACGACTCGCCTCTTCAGCATGTTTAGCCATGCGATTCTGGAATTCAGAAGTATTTTCACTGATTGATTTTAGCTCTAAGACTTTGCTATTCGTTAGGGCTTTACTTTTATCTATTTGGGGCTCAAAAGGGTTAACAGAGTGCGGTGAAAGTGGGTTGTTAATAAGTGTAGCGTTTGAATTAAAGTTGCTAGTTACATTTTTATTCTCAATATTTTTCTCATCCGTAGCCGCCTGTTCAAGGGCGTTATTAGAAGAGTAGCCGCTTTTGCTAAGTTGTCTAGCAAGAATATCGGCAAGTCCAAGTCCTTTTGAAGAGAGGTTGCTACTTAATTGCTGATCAAGCATTGCCGTGAAAGTCCGACTTTGTTCATTGTCAAACGGGTTGTCTTGAGAAGATGATGCTTCTCGCATACTTTTTAGCATCATGTTCATGAAAACTGCTTCAAACTGCTTGGCTACTCCTTTGATTGCTTCAGGCGAATTTTCTCTTGCAGCTTGTTTTAGGTTATTCAAGCCATTGGCATCAATAGCTAATTTACCTGATAAATCCATGCTATTTACCATATTAAAAACTCTATAAACATCATGCTATATCACCTCTAAATCAGCATGTAACGAACCTGCCGCTTTCATTGCTTGTAGTATTGCCAGCAAATCTTGTGGTGTTGCCCCAATTGCGTTGAGCGCTTTCACTACATCAGAAAGATTGGCTCCACTATTAAGTTTCAACACTTTGCCAGGTTCTTTGTTGATAGCAACCGTTGAGGCTGCAGTCGAAACTGTTTCGCCACCTGAAAATGCGCTGGGCTGGCTTATGATGGGTGAAGTGTCAATTACCACTGTTAGATTGCCATGTGAAACTGCACAACTATCAAGCGTCACAGCCTTGTTCATTACCACAGAGCCAGTACGTGCGTTGAGAATTATTTTTGCCGACGTAGCTGCTCGTGTAACATTAATAGATTCTAGTGCGGCAAGAAAAGCAACACGACTAATATTATTCGTGGGCTGCACTCTAATGACACGGCCATTTTGAGCCACGGCTGTATTTTTTCCAAAATTCTGGTTAATTGCATCTACAACAAGTGATGCTGTGGAAAAATCTGACTCTTTAAGTTCTAGATTTATGTTATCACTGAGGTTGATGTTACTTGGTACTGCGCGTTCTACAGTGGCACCATCAGAAATTCTACCGACGCTTAAGTGATTGATTTGCGTTTGACTACCATTGGCTGCAGCGCCGACACCGCCAACAACAAGGCTACCTTGTGCCATTGCATAAACCTGCCCATCGGCGCCTTTTAATGGTGTCATCAACAAGGTGCCACCCCGTAAACTTTTTGCATTACCCATAGAAGAAACGGTAATGTCTAGGGTTTGTCCAGGTTGAGCAAATGCAGGTAGCGTGCTAGTGACCATAACAGCTGCTACATTTTTAAGTTGCAAGCTTGTACCAGGTGGCAAGCTAACGCCCATTTGTTGCATCATGCTGATAATGCTTTGTACTGTAAAGGGTGTTTGTGTCGTTTGGTCGCCAGTACCATCTAAACCAACGATGAGACCGTAACCTAAGAGCTGGTTGTTTCTGACACCTTGAATTGTGGCAAGATCTTTTAATCGTTCAGCATGGGCAGGTAGGCTGATTGTTAAACTACAAAAAATAAGTGTAAAAGCAGTAATAAGCCAATTTCTAGTATTTTTATTGCCTTTAAATTTACCAATAGTCATCTTAATCCTTACCACGGAGCAATGCTCAGGAAGAAGCGAGCAAATGTAGATAAGACTGAAGCAACATCGAGTTTAGTATTGGTCCTGTATTCTATGCGGGCGTCAGCCACCTTGGTGGAAGTGACAAAGTTACCTTGAGTGATGGTGTCAGGATTCACTACGCCAGAAAATCGAACAAACTCAGTACCTTTGTCTAAAGAGACCTGTTTCTCACCACTTACAACTAAGAAGCCATTAGGCAACACTTCAATGACAGTGGCGGTAACAGAGCCGGAAAATACATTGCTTGAATTGGCAGCAGCTTTATCTGAATATGAGTTGGCCGTGCTTGAAGAAAATGAGGCTAAATTTCCATAAGGTAATTTAGAGGCAAGACTACCAACGCCTGGCACATTTTGGCTTGCAAGTGCGTCAGTTTCAAATGAAGCAGAACCATCCTTGCTGCCAGAGCTAGCCCCAGCCTTAGTGGCGGAGGTGTTCTCTGTAATAGTAATAGTCACAGTATCACCTATACGGCGAGGACGACGATCTTCAAAAAGCGGGTTATAAACTGCCGCATTATAAATTGCACCGTTATTAGCAACTACAGTTGGCGCGACCAATGGTTTAGCTGTCATCGGTTGCTTGACGACGGAATCTGGCGCGATAGCGCAAGCGCTTAATAATAATGAACTGAGCAAAACAAAGTAAGTGCCAAGCAGTTTAAATGCACTTAATAAGCCAAGATTAAGTATTGGTGCCTCACGTACTTTACTGATGATGACATTAAACATTATATGCACTATATTTTTGCTGTATTTTTATTTAGTTAAATTACATCTGTGTCAGTTTTTGCAACATTTGGTCAGATGTAGTGATTGCTTTACTGTTTATTTCATAAGCACGTTGGGTTTGGATCATATTGACTAATTCCTCCACCACGTTCACATTTGATGTTTCAACATAACCTTGTGTAAGCAAGCCTGCACCATTAGCACCTGGAGTATTGGTATTGGCAGTGCCAGAAGCGGCTGTTTCTACAAATAGATTTTCGCCTTTACCCTGTAAGCCAGCTGGATTAATAAAGGTGGAAAGTTGTAACGAGCCAACTTGCGTAGCCGCTGCTGTTCCTGCTAAAGTAACTGAAACTGTACCGTCTCGACCTATACTTAGGCTTTGTGCTGTAGCTGGAATAGTGATAGCAGGCTGAATAGGAAATCCACTCGAAGTCACAAGTTGACCTTGGCTATCTACTTGAAATGAGCCATCACGTGTATAGGCAGTTGTGCCGTCTGGTAGTAGTACTTGAAAAAACCCCGCTCCATTAATTGCAACATCTTTATCATTACTAGTGGCTTGTAAATTTCCTTGGCTGAAAATACGTTCAGTCGCAACTGGTCGAACGCCTGTACCTAATTGCAGACCAGAAGGTAGCTGTGTTTGCTGTGAGGATTGCGCGCCTGGTTGGCGAATGTTCTGATAGAGTAAATCTTCAAATATTGCACGTTGTCGTTTAAATCCATTAGTACTAACGTTAGCCAAGTTATTGGCAATCACATCCATTTGTGTTTGCTGGGCATCTAAACCAGTTTTCGAAATCCATAGTGAGCGTATCATTTTATTTCCTTTTAGTAAGACTTGCACCGCAGATACTTTGACTTTTTAAGTGTTATAGCACTTGAAAAGTAGCATGTAAGCAGAGCTGAGTTGGCAGCACTTACCAGTTTGTTATGGCCAAAAAATCAGCATCTAACTTAGATTAAACTTATCATAAAACTATAGTAAACTAAGACTACTTAACTCAAACTTAGGAGTTGAGCGGCTTTATTGGCGTTATTCTCAGCGCTTTGCATCAGTTTCATTTGCATCTCGAACTGCCTAGCTAGACTAATCATAGAAACCATGGCATCGACGACATTAACATTGCTACTTTCCAGTGCGCCGCCAACGACACTGACATTAGCATCTACTTCAGCTGGAGTGCCATTTTTAGTTGTAAATAATCCATCTTCACTACGCACTAGGTTTTCTTCAGGCGGATTGACTAATTTTAAGCGACCGATTGCATTAGATGGTCCTGGTAGGGTGTCATTAGATACTGATGAGATTGTGCCATCTTTACCTATTGAGATAGTAACGTCAGGTGGAATGCTAATAGGGCCACCATCTCCCACAATGGTGAGGCCTGATGCCGTTTGCAACAGGCCGTTCTCGCTCACTTTGAGCGAACCATTACGCGTATATCCTTCCGAACCGTCTGCACGCTGCACTACTAGCCAACCTTTGCCTTGTACTGCTACGTCTAGATCGCGACTGGTTGACTGGATTGCGCCTGGGTTAAAATCTGCGCTGACAGTAGCGTCAACAACGAAAGCACGCGTTGATAAAGCGCTGCCTATTACAGGTACCGCCCGAAATGAATCTACTTGCGCCTTAAAACCCGTGGACGTTGCATTAGCAAGGTTATGCGCTGTTGTTGCTTGCTGCTCAAGTATGTGTTTTGCACCCGTCATTGCGGTATAAATCATGCGATCCATAACGGTTCTCCTTAATTAACTTTCTACTTAATCGAATCTATTAACGTAGATTGACTAGTGTTTGTAAAACCTGATCTTGCGTTTTAATTGTTTGCGCATTGGCTTGGTAGTATCGCTGCGCCGTAATCATGTTAACTAACTCTGCGGTCAAGTCGGTATTAGAGTCTTCAACCGCTGATGATTGAAGTACACCTAAAGAACTTGTACCAGGAGCGCCTGGAAGGGGTTGTCCAGAAGTTGCGCTTTCTGCCCAGGCATTGCCACCTAAAGATTGCAGGCCGTTAGGGTTGGTAAAGTTAACCAAAGCCACTTGCCCTAGTTTTTTTGATTGGCCATTACTGTAACGGCCAAGAATTGTGCCATCCCCGCCGATGTTAAATCCTGCAAGACGTCCTGAAGTGAAGCCATCTTGCGTTAGGGTGCTGATACTGAAGTTAGAACCAAATTGTGTAGCACCAGAATAGTCCATAGTAATAGCCACTGGAGCAGCGCCATTGGCTATTGATGGAATTAACGCTGGTGGAATAGGGGGTGCTAGTGGGGCAAAACTACCTGGAATTGCTGAGGCTGCTGCTAAGGAAGCTGCTGTTACAGTGCCAGTGCTGGAAAATGTGATGGCCGTTGGGCCTGGTGTTGTTGTAGCTACGCCATCAGCAGTTGTATGTGCATTCCAAGTATTCGCAGGGGCCGCGACTTTAACAAAATAGGTCACCAGCGTATGCGCATTACCTAAACTATCATATACTGTAGATGCTGTTGAGTCATTGTAGGAGGTAGGGTCGTTCGCATTAAAAGGCGCTGTAACAGGAATTGCTTTACGTGAATCCAGATTGACTTGACCGACAATTTTTGTCGTGGGGTTCGGATTGATATCTGCAGTGTCAATATTGAGAGGTACTGGTGAACCGCTCAATATTGTACCAGTTGCACTTGCCCCAAAGCCTGTGAGAAATTTACCTTCCGCATCCACTATATTGCCAAGTTTATCCATTTGAAACTGGCCGTTACGTGAATAAGTGATTACACCATTGTTACTCATGCGAAAGAACCCGCCACCGTTGATTGCGACGTCTAACGAGTTGCTGGTAGATGTCACGTTGCCCTGCGTAAATTGCTGAGCTACGGCATTTAATTTAGTACCGATTCCTATAGAGGCTCCACCTCCACCTGAAAGTGAGTTTGCAAACACGTCGGCAAACTCCGCACGCGCCTGCTTAAACCCAACAGTATTGGCGTTGGCCACATTGTTGCCTATAACTTCAAGTTGTTTTGATGCGGCATTCAGGCCACTTAATCCTTGTTGAAAACTCATGTTGTTCTCCTGATTATCTAAATTTAGTGTGTAACTTATACATAAAATGTTGTTTACTGTTTAAATCTGTTTTGTCTATTTGCTTAGGATGGTTTTTAATAAATTTCTCTCACGTCACTCGTGCTCACTGCGGTAAGGTTGCTTAAATTTAATTTCAGGCCGCTTGCATTATTAGAAATACTCATGACCTTAGCGTAGTTTAGGCCGTCTGCAACAACGCTTTTTCCACCTACAGTGGCAGATACTTCAAATTTGAAACTGCCTGCAGGAGCCACTGAGCCGTCGTCTGCAAGTCCATTCCATTGCAAAGGTGTCGTTCCAAAATCTTGGCTGCCCATGTCGATAGTTCTAACAGTTGCGCCAGCAGAATTTCTAATGATAACGGAGAGATTGTCTGCGCCTGAGGGTAGGTCAACGCCAAAATAACCTCCCTCACCACTACTACTAACATCATTGCCTTTTACTAGAATGTTATGTCCAATCATGCTGGATGCTTGGTATGATTGTCCCGCTTGTACGCTAGAGATTAGTGACTCTAATGTTTTATTAAGCTTATCAATCCCAGTAACCGTGGATAATTGTGCCATCTGGCTCGTCACTTGTGCATTGTCCATCGGGTTAAGCGGATCTTGATTTTTCATTTGCTCAACTAAGAGCCTCATAAATCTATCTTGTGCAATAGTTACGTTGTCTTTTGCCGCGCTTGATTTGCCATTAACACTATCTAAGAGTGCTTGACTAGGTGTGCTGGAAGTGCTTTGTACTGTTGCCATGGTGATTTCCTTAGTAATTGTTTAGAAGATGCAATTTCTAACACTTAATGCTTCACTCGCTTATCCTTGACCTATCGTCAGTGTTTTAAGCAGCATCGATTTTGCTGCGTTCATTGTTTCTACATTATTCTGATATGCTCGTGATGCAGAAATCATGTTCACCATTTCTTCTGTCACATTTACATTTGGCATGGTGACGTAACCTTTATCATTGGCAAGCGGATGTTTGGGGTCATATAGCACTCTGCCTGGAGAGCTATCTTCAGTCACTTTAAGTACTTTAACGCCACTAGCATCAGGAGAAGCAGTTGGTATCGCGCTGAACACAACCTGTTTGGCTTTATAAGGCTTGCCATTAGCACTAGTCGCACTGTCTGCATTGGCTAGATTACTAGCAACCGCATTTAAGCGTTGCGATTGTGCGCTCATAGCTGAGCCAGAAATATTAAACACATTAAATAGAGACATTTTTTATCCTATCTTATAAAAAGTTATGAACCCTGAATTGCTGATAACATCTTTTTAAGCTGACCATTAATCATAGTTAAGCTGGCTTCGTAGCGAATACCATTGTCAGCAAATTGGTTGCGTTCTACATCCATATCTACGGTATTGCCATCTACGCTACCTTGTATAGTTGGGCGAAATAAAGCATCGCCTAGTCCGCCACCAAATGAAGATACATTTGAGGGCACGCCATCTAAATGCATTGCTGAGGTTTTTCTGGCCATAAAAGTATCTTTCTTAACACCGTCAGTAGCGCTTTGCATAGCTGTTTTAAAGTCAATATCGCGTGCTTTATAGTTTGGCGTGTCTGCATTAGCGATATTGGCCGCAATAAGTTCTTGACGTTGGCCACGCACCCTTAATGCATTTTGGTGAAAACTCAAAGCAGCATCTAATTTATTTAGCACAATCATGTCCTTTCATAACAATACCCATTTCAGCTATAGCTAATTTTTTAAGAAAAAGTTAATTAAAGAAAATAAACTTTTAGCCGATAACATTTATGACTGTTAGTTTAGATTCAATACAATGTCGTTAATTAAGAAAGAAAAAGGGTAAAACTTGTCCTTTTCTTAGATTTGCTATTCAGTTGCCTGCGTAAAATGCATATTGAGTAATCATCATTACCTTGGAATTCAATATGTACTACGTCAACAATTGCTTGCGGATTAAGATGGCACAAATCACTTTTGTGTTGATGAGCTTTTTGATGACAGCAACTTGCTATGCTGACTCGGTGACAACATCTGCAACGTTGCTTAGTCAAGTTGCCAAACAAAATCTTCCGGCAATAAAAGTAAAAGTTGCAGAATTTTTAGAAATGCAAACTATTGGTTATCCTGGTAAGGCCAGAGTTCATGTTGGTGCAATAGACCCTAATATAAAGTTGGCGCATTGCCCAGATTTACAGACGTTTTTACCAGCAGGAAGCAGAGCGTGGGGAAAAACTAGTGTCGGTGTGCGCTGTACCATGCCCAGCAATTGGACGATATACGTACAAGCAACAGTAAGTATTGAGGCGCAATACTTAGTAGCTGCTGCACCTTTAGCGCAAGGACATGTGGTGACAAGGCAGGATTTGCTTTTTGAAAAAGGTGATCTAACACAATTACCTGCTGGTGTTTTTACTGATATGGCGCAAGCTATTGGCCGCTCAGTAAGTATGTCAATGAATGTCGGCACAGTGCTTAGACAAGAGATGCTGAAAATCACGCCAGTTGTGCAGCAAGGACAAACAGTTAAAGTCACTTCAGTCGGTGAAGGTTTTAGTGTCTCAGCCGAAGGTAAAGCGATGGCTAAAGCGAATGAAGGTCAGTTAGTGCAAGTTAAAGTGGCTAGCGGTCAAATTGTGACGGGTATTGCTCGAACAGGTGGACTGGTTGAGGTGAATTTTTAATGAAGCTAAAGGTAAATAAAATACTCACAAAGTATTAAAGTTCGCTTAAAATATGCCGATACAAGCATTATGGATGTGTGTGATACACATAGTAACTTAAGCGAAAAGGATGTAATACCATGAAAATTAATGACACAATTAAAAACGCTGTTAGCCTAGGCGTTGATAGTAAAGCCGCTGCGGAAAAAGCAAATACCGTAAAATTAGAGTCTTTATCAGGTAGTAAAGTTGAGAAATCTCAAGGTGATACCAAGTCGACTAATAATGTCACATTATCACCATTGTCTGCGCAATTAAAGGCGCTAGAGGCAAAGGTTGCTGTGAGTAATGTGTTTGATATAGAAAAAGTAGATGCAATTAAATTAGCCATCGCAGGCGGTCAATTTAAAGTGGATTCTGAAAAAGTAGCAGATGGTTTGATTGCAACAGTGAAAGATTTACTCACCACCCAAAAAACATGAGGACAACATGACGCTATCAACTTCTAACAAGCAAATCTCATTTGAGAAAGATGCGCAACTAGTGAGTAATTTGCTAGAAACTCTATCTCGCGAGCAAACAAGTTTGGTCCTAGCAGATATTGATTCAATAGAAGCTTTAATAGAAGAGAAGTCAGTGTTGTTACAAAATATTAATGTCACTGCAAAAAATCGTTATGCGGCATTAGCAGCAAATGGCTTCGAACCGAGTGAAGTTGGCATGTTGGCATGGCTCAAGCGTCAAGAAAAACCAGCTTTTAATGAACGCTGGGAAAGTTTTCAAAAAGTATTAAATCAAGCAAAAGAAATGAACCGCCTCAATGGCATGCTCATCAACAAACATTTTAATCGTAATCAGCAGTTGCTCAATCATCTTCAAGGAAATTCGAGTGCTACTGACGTTTATGGGAAAAATGGTCAAACAAAATCACAATCTCTAGCACGCGGTTCTTTAGCGGTTTAACTCACTTATGGGCACCTCTAATAATTCAATTTTTGTAGCCATACTTCGTTGCTTACAAAAATTACTTTGATATATATCATAAAGAAATAAGTCCTATTTTATTCGGGCCTAGTCAGACTTAAAAACTTAAATTATTTAAGGTACCCTTAAATCTTTTAAATTCAATTTTTTATTTTAGGTAAGTAGATGTTTAAAAGGACTATGAAGCAGATATTTCTTTGTGTGTGAAACTGTCCCACGCTTTTATTAAAATTCTTTGCTATACTTGTTTTAAATTGGTGAATGAAATATTTAAAACAAATGAATAAGAAAAAATACGAACAGATATATCCACTTTTTACTGTGAATTGACTGTGCAAAGAATCATAAATTCATGTTCGGTTGTAAGGTTAAGCGTGATTATGTACATGTTAAGTCCATCTCAGCTTTCTGCAGTTAGTTTTTTTCAATTAAGCTTAATACTAAGCTTTCTAACCATTTCAACATACTTTGAAATTTGCGTTAATCTCTCATGAATGTCGGTCGTAAATTACAGTTAAGTATTTTTGTTAGCGTTGCATTAGTAACCATTCCTGTAGCTGGCATTATTTATGCTTATTCCAAGCAGAAAATGTTAGATAATGAAACAGCAACCTTGTTGACAGAGACTGATGCGCAGGTCGCGGCTTATGCAAATGCAATGATTGATTATGAGCTGAGTTTAAAGGCATTTTCTCGACTTGTAGTCAAAGAACTTTCTGCGCCATCAAAAGTAGGAGAGACTGAGGTTTTCGATCACATTATGCATCGAGACGGTGATGGCGCTTGGCGGAATCATCGTAAAGGTTTTGATGGAAATTTTGAAGCGGGCATCTTTTTACCACCTGATGCATTGCTCGATAATAAGCAGAAGATATTGCATCTCCGAACTAAGATTGCTATGGATATGTTTGGCGGCGCAATTACCACTTCACACGGTAATATTTGGTTGCTTACACACGAGAAAACTGAGGTCATTTATGACCATCTTTATCCTGACTATGTTTTTATAATGCCGGCAGATTCAGATTTCACCAAAACCCCTTGGATTACATTAGGTGACCCACTATCTAATCCACAGCGTGAGTTGCGCTGGACACCTCCCTTATTTGATCCGCCATCAAAAAGTTGGATAGTGAGTGCAATATTACCTTTAGATATGAATGGTCGTTGGATAGGATCGTTAGGGCGCGACATCAGTATTAGTAAAGCGCTTCCCTTGCTATTGAAAAAAAATCAGCGTTACGAAGGGGGGCTAAGATTTTTATTTAATAAGGAAGGTAGTTTTATTGAGGCAGGTCCGTGGCAACATGAGCTGGAAGCTAACCAAGAAAAATTTTTACCAGATTTAGCAAAAGAGCCAGATTTAGCTAAGTTGATAGGGCATGAAGATCAGTTTATATCAGCGCATTTACACCAGTCAGAAATCTCTTTTCAAGGAAAAAAATATCTTGCGATTGATTCAACCATACCGACAACTGGTTGGCGCTTCTTACAATTAATACCAGTAACTGAAATTTTAGCGCCTTTGCATCGCCTATTTTACTCATTAATGGCATTGGTGCTCGCTGTTGGCTTGTTCGTTGGTTTTTTGATGAGCAGTTTGGTTAATTATAGTATTGTCGGTCGTTTGCAATCTCTGTCAAATTCTGTACGTCGATATGGCTTAGGTGATTTTTCTTCTCGTTCCAATCTGATAGGTAATGACGAAATTGCTAGAACTGCACATGAGTTCGATAACATGGCTGAGCAGATTAAAGCAACGCTTGAAGCTATTCCAGATTTGCTATTCGATATTGGCTTAGATGGTCGATATTATGCGACTCATTCGCGACAAAAAGGATTTCTTGCCGCTTCATTAAATTCTTTAGTCGGAAAAATGGTACAAGAAGTATTACCACCAGATGCATGTAAAGTGATGATGGCTGCATTAAAAGAAGCGAATGAAAGTGGTGTATCAAATGGCAAAAAATATGAGCTAAGCGTGCCTTTAGGTAAGCGTTGGTTTGAACTTTCAGTCGCTAAGAAAATGGGTCATGATGAAAATCCACGCTTTATTGTGTTATCTCGAGATATCACTGAGCGTTATCTTGCCGATGCGAAGATTAAAGAATCACGAAATCTTCTCAAAACGATTATTGATATTGCCCCCATACAAGTATTCTGGAAAGATTTAGACTCGCGCTATACCGGATGTAATACCGCCTTTGCCAAAGATGCTGGATTTGATACGCCTGCGGATGTGATTGGCAAAGATGACAGTCAATTTGTATGGGCAACCGAAGTTGAGCGTTACCGTCACGATGACCTAGCCGTAATGAATTCTGGTATCCCTAAACTCTTTTACGAGCAGTCTTTTGTTGCAGCAAATGGCAAGAGATTATGGGTTCTCACTTCCAAGGTTCCGCTGAAAAATAGTGAAAATGAAGTCATTGGTTTGCTTGGCGTTGATGAAGATATCACTGAGCGTAAGCGCATTGAACAGGCATTGACAGAAAGCGAATATCGTTCGAAATTTGCGATTGAAGGTTCGGGTGACGGTGTTTGGGATGTCAATCTGCAAACGAATGAAGCTAACTATTCTAAACGTTGGAAAGAGATGCTTGGCTTGGGTGAAAACGATATTGCACCAAACCGTGAAGAATGGCTCTCGCGAATTCACCCTGATGATAAAGCGCGTGTTGCAGAGGCTAGCAGAGCATACTTAGCGGGTGAAACAGAATTTTATACTGTTGAATATCGTTTGCAGTGCAAAGACGAAAGCTACAAATGGATGCTGAGTCGAGGTACGTTAGTCACTCGCACTGAAGATGGTAAGCCTTTAAGAATGATTGGTACACAAATTGATATTAATGAGCGCAAGCTTGTGGAAGAAGATTTGGTGATGACAAAGCGGTCACTCATTGAGTCGCGTGATCGATACTTGGATCTTTATGAATTTGCGCCTATTGGCTATCTCTCGGTAACTGAGCATGGCATAGTTACTGAGGTTAACTGGAAAGTTACTTCAATATTGGGTCTTAATCGTAAGGACATAAATCAACATCGCTTTATAGAATTTATTGCAGAGGAAGATAAGCCGCTTTGGCAACGCGAGTTTGCAAACTTACGAGAAACAAATAATGGTCAAGATGTTAATTTCGACCTTAAATTTGTAAGAGGCAATCAATCAATCATTATCGTAAATCTTAACTGCTTACGTATGGATGACGATGAAGATCATCAGATGTTACGTATCAGCTTGGTGGATATAACGAAAGTTAAACAGATAGAACTTGCATTGCAAGAACGTGAAGGTTATCAGCGCGCGTTGTTGGATAACTTTCCATTTTCAGTCTGGCTTAAAGATAAAAAACATCGTTTCTTAGCTGTTAATCAAACATTTGCCAACGCTACAGGATATAAATCAACAGAAATGTTATTAGGTAAGTCAGATTTAGATATATGGCCTCGAGAATTAGCCTTAGGATATCGTGCGGATGACCAGGAGGTGATTGATAATCATTTAGCAAAATCTACTGAAGAATTACTAGAGATTGATGGTAAGTTCGTTTGGATTGAAACCTATAAGTCACCAGTAAAAGTTGATGGAAAAGCCATTGGTACAGTAGGCTTCGCGCGCAATATAGACCAACGAAAAAATGCTGAAAATATCGAGTTACTTCGTAGTTCCATACTGGAAAAATTAGCACTGAATATCATTCTTAATGAAGTACTTGAAGAGATTGTGCTGCAAGTAGAGAAGCTTATTCCAGAAGCAATTTGCAGTATCTTATTGCTAGATAAAGAAGGAAAAAATCTTCATTTGGCTGCGGCACCGAACTTGCCAGCATTCTACAATAACGCCATTGAGGGGATGGAAATCGGTATGGGTGTTGGCAGTTGTGGAACAGCGGCATATACTGGAGAGCGCGTCATTGTTGAGGATATCGCCACACATGCTTATTGGCAACCTTTTAAAGAACTTGCAGCCAAGGCAGGCTTAGGTGCTTGTTGGTCTCAGCCTATCCAATCTTCTGCTAGACAGGTTCTTGGTACATTTGCCATTTATCATGCGCAAATCAATTCGCCAACTGAGTTTGATATTGCTGTTATTAAGGAATCTGCTCGTTTAGCAAGCATAGCTATTGAGCGACAACTTTCTGCGGAAAAACTCCATGAAAGTGAGGTGGTTTTGCGTTCGGTCATTGAGGCAATTCCCGATGCAATTTTTCTTAAAGATGGCGCTGGACGCTGGTTACTTGTTAATGAAGCCGCTAGAGGTCTATTCCAGCTGCACAACATTCCTTGGTATGGAAAAAATGAAATGGAATTGGCCGAGCTCCATCCAGAGTTTCGTGCTGCACATGAAGCATGTTTGACTGACGATGAGAAAGCTTGGAAAAATGGAAAACTCACATTTTTTGACGAGATAATTGTTGACGAAGCAGGTAATAGACAAGATTTTGAAGTGCGTAAGATGCCAGTTTTTGATGAGAAAGGACAGAGAAAGTCGTTGATAATTATCGGTCAAGAAGTCACTCAACGCAAGCTCGTAGAGAATGAACTTAGTGTTGCTGCTATTGCCTTTGAAGCGCAAGAAGGCATGATGGTTACTGACGTCAACAACACTATTTTAAAGGTTAATCAGGCTTTTTCTGTCATTACTGGGTATAGCGCGGAGGAGCTTGTTGGTCAGACGCCTAGTCTACTTAGTTCGGGTCAGCATGAAAAAGAGTTTTATGTAAGCATGTGGAAGACTGTAGAAAACACGGGGCACTGGGCTGGCGAGATTTATAATCGTCGCAAAAATGGTGAAATTTATCCTCAGCATCTTACTATTACTGTCGTAAAAGATTTAGAAGGTAATGTTAGCAATTATGTTGCTAATATTACTGATATTACGATGAGTAAAACTGCCGCTGAGGAAATTCAGCATCTAGCTTTTTATGATCCACTTACTCGATTACCCAATCGACGTCTTTTTGTCGATAGACTGAATCAAGCACTAGTTGCAAGTGCACGAAACGGTAAGGACGGCGCAGTACTATTTTTAGACCTTGATCATTTTAAAACGCTCAACGACACCTTGGGTCATGATATTGGCGACTTGTTGTTGCAACAAGTGGCAGAACGTTTGACATCCTGCGTGCGAGAAGGCGATACCGTTGCCCGTTTGGGTGGCGATGAGTATGTGGTGTTGCTAGAAGACCTTAGCGGAGATTTGCTGGTAGCTGCAGCGCAAGCGGAGGAAGTGAGTGAAAAAATACTGGCTGCGCTTAACCGCCCATATCAGTTGGCCACGCATGAATATTTAAGTACCCCGAGTATTGGAGTAGCACTTTTTGCGGATCATAATCAATCACAAGAAGAGCTACTCAAACATGCCGACATTGCCATGTACCAAGCTAAAAAAGCAGGCCGCAATGCTATCAGGTTCTTTGACCCTAAAATGCAGGAGGCCATTCTTGCTCGCGTAGATCTAGAACGAGAATTACGCAAAGCACTAGAGAAACATCAGCTACACTTGTATTATCAGATTCAAGTCGATCAGGCAGGACAAGCGATGGGTGCAGAGGCATTAATTCGCTGGATACACTCAGAACGTGGCCTAATTTCGCCATTTCATTTTATCCCCTTGGCTGAAGAAACCGGATTGATACTTCCCATCGGGCAATGGGTGCTAGAGACAGCCTGTGCACAACTTAAGCTATGGGAGAAAGATAAACGTACCCACCACCTCACGCTGTCGATTAACGTCAGCCCTAAACAGTTTCATCAAGCGGACTTTGTGTCACAAGTACAAGTCGCCATTAAACAATATGCCATAGATCCTATGAAACTCAAGCTAGAGCTCACAGAAAGTATGTTGCTAGATAATGTAGAAGACACCATCTACACTATGAACGCATTAAAGGAAGTCGGCATACGCTTCTCGTTAGATGATTTTGGCACGGGCTATTCATCACTGCAATATCTCAAAAGATTACCACTGTATCAGCTAAAGATAGATCAGTCCTTTGTTCGTGACATCGCCGTTGACAGCAGTGACCAAGCGATTGTACGCACTATTATTGCCATGGCACACACACTCAACCTGAGTGTCATTGCAGAAGGTGTAGAGACAGGAGAGCAACAAGACCTACTGCTGAGTAATGGATGCTCAAGCTATCAAGGATACTTTTTTGGCAAGCCAGTACCGATCGAGCAGTTTGAAGCGGCACTGAAAACGTGACGGAGTATTTACGCTTTAATTGATAAATGAATTAAATCATTGTGTAGTTTTTTGTGGGTTAATTTCCATCGCTGCATTTTCTTGATTATCGGTTTCATACAGAATCATGATGGATACGCGGCGATTTTTGGCTCTTCCGAGAGCGGTTTCATTTTCGGTAATAGGTTGTGCAGAGCCAAAACCCAATGCGCTGAGTCTATTTTCTGCAATACCTGTGTCACTCAACATTCTCACTACGCTGCTAGCGCGTACTGCAGAAAGCTCCCAGTTTGAAAAGAATATAGCATTATGAATTGCGATATTATCGGTGTGGCCTTCTACCTGAATATGACGTTCATTTTCTTTTATCATTACAGCTATTTCGTTAATAATACTTGATGCGGTAGTGGCTAACTCAGCTGAACCTGGGCTAAATAATAAGCTGTCATTAATGTCGATGCGGATCCCACGGTTATTTTGCATCACACGCACTTTACCTTCGCTAATGAGCGGTGAAAGCTTGTTAGATAGGTCAACGCCCATCGTGGTCATTGATTCGCGTTCTCTACGCATTTTCTCACTGTAAAGATAAGTAAGTGGTAGTGGCTTAATAAGCGATTTTTGCTGATTTTTTAGTTTATTATCAGCACCTGAAGCTTTATTTTTATTTATTTTTAATTGGTTGGATGAAGAATCGCCAGCAAAAGCGCCACCCATGGACGAAGCTAGCTTATCGTATTTGCCTAGATTAACCGAAGAAATTGAGTACATCACAACAAAAAAAGCAAATAGTAGGGTGATGAAGTCTGCATAAGACACTAACCAGCGATCTGGATTTTCATCATCATCATCATCAAATGGTTTTCTTCTGAGCATAATTCTATAAACCTTAGTTTTTAGTCGTTAGCATTTAGTTTTTTCTTTATAACTGCCCAATAAAGGCAGAGTTAACGAAGGTATGATAATAAACGCTCTTCAACAACTTTCGGATGATCGCCACTTGCGATAGACACCCATGCATTTAAGAGCATTTCTCGGCGCATCATTTCATTTTGTATTAACAATTTTAACTTGTTGGCAATAGGTAAAAATAGTAAATTGGCTAAACCTACACCATAGATTGTTGCGACAAATGCAACAGCAATGCCACTGCCAAGCTTACTTGGGTCAGATAGATTTTCCATCACATGAATTAAGCCAAGCACAGCACCTAGTATTCCAACGGTGGGTGCGTAACCGCCAGCAGCATTCCATATTTTTGCAGCATTGCGTTGTTCTACTTCATAAAAATGCATATCAATTGCGCAAATCTGTCTTAATTTTTCAGGAGGTGTGCCATCTATCATTAATTGAAGACCTTTTTTTACAAAAGGATCAGTTTCCTTTTTTAAGTAGGGCTCCAACATAAAAATACCTTCTTTACGGGCAAAATGACTCCACATATTGATTCTATTGGCAAGTGCTTGCCTGTCATCTATTGGGGTGGAGAAAATTTGACGCACCATTAATAATCCAGCAATAAAGCTTTTAGTATTGGTTTGTAAAAGTACCGCACCAAAAGTGCCGCACATGACAATCAGAAAGGCTGCAGGCTGTACTAGCGAGCCTATTTTTCCGCCTTCTATGGCTTGCCCAAGTAGAATGCCGATTAAGGCAAGGGCTATGCCGCCTAAACTGCTCCAGTCCATAATTTCTCTTTTAAATTTGCCCGCAATCTTGCGATAGCCTGGCTATGTAATTGACTTACACGTGATTCTGAAACGTTCATCACGGCACCTATTTCTTTTAGATTAAGTTCCTGTTCATAATAGAGCCCCATTAATACTTTTTCTCGCTCTGGCAGTGCATCAATGGCGTTAATGAGTGAATCACGAAAATCGCCATCTAATAACCCTTTGATAGGGTCGTTTGAATTGTCTGTTTGAAAGCGATCTAAGAAATGATCGCTTCCGTCAGCTTCATGAAAATCTTCGTAGTAAACCAGTTGATGACCACTGCAGTCACCGAGCATCACGTAATAGTTTTCAAGTGTTAGTTGTAATTTTTTAGCGACATCACTTTCTGTGGGTGGTTTTCCTAGTTCTTGCTCAAGCTGGCTAATGGCATTTTCTACATCTCGCATATTCTTGCGCACACTCCGCGGCAACCAATCTGCGCTTCGTAATTCATCAAGCATCGAACCGCGAATTCTTTGTGCAGCATAGGTTTCAAACATTGCACCATGACTGTCTTCGTAACGATTGATAGCATCCAGCAAGCCCATCATGCCGGCTTGTATCAAATCATCTAGCTCTACGCTGGGTGGTAGTTTTGCCTTTAGTTGGTAGGCTAGTTTTTTTACTAAGACGGCATGCTTGTTTAGCATTTCGTCTTTTTGATCTTGTTTACCATTAGCGCTATACATATTGAACCTCTGGCTTAGATGAATGATGCCTGATTGATTTCAGTGTCATAGTCATATTGATAGTCTAATCGCTGAGCAATCTGTTTAAAGGCAGTAGAGGAGGTTGATAATGGAAAAGCGTCAATCACGGAACGGCCTAGTTTAGCGGCACGGTTAAGATGATCGTCGCTAGGAATTGCACCGAAAAATTCAAGTTCAATTTGCATGAAACGTCTAGCCACCTGTGAGATATTACGAAATACAATTTGCGCTTGATCTTCGTTTGCATCGCCCACAATAATCCCGAATGAGCGTCTGCCCAGTTGACTGCAAATTTGTTTAATAAGTGTATAAGCATTCTTGATTGATTCAGGTCGGCGGGTGAGTTGAATAAGAATTTCACCTTCATTGAGTGCTTTCAAAGGAAGTACATTATTTTTATTCAATGAGGCATCTACCAATACGATTTCATATTGTTGTGCTACGTCATTAAAAATTTGGTTAAGCTCAGTTTCGGTATCATTATTCAACGCCATGCTAACTTGATGTTTATTCATGAGTTTTGAAAGATAATAACCATGATTGGTATTTGTAACGGCTTGTTGTAATGTGCAGTCTTTATAGGCAACGTCTAACAGAGCAGGTAGTTTATCAACACCATAACTGGCTTCATTTGAGCCTTGAGAGGCATGCACAATAAGTACTTCATAGCCTTGCCCTAATATTGATGCGGCTAGATTGGTTAGCATACGTGGCTGATCATGATTTTTATCATGGCCTGTTGATGCGGAAATGATAGATACTACCCTAGGTTTAGGTGCGGCCATCAGGCGTCTTAGCCCAGCAGCTTGATCGTTTTGAAAGTTAAGCATAGCTAATCCCCGATAATTGAGATGAATTTGCCACATTAACGGTATTGCCCATAATAAAAGGTAATTCTTCATTGAGAAACTGAAACGGCTGGTTATTTGAAGCACTCAGTTTTAACGAATGCTGAATCAAATATTGCTTATTGGCTAAATGGATATCTTCTGGCACACGCTGGCCATTGGCGACGTAATAAAGTTTAAGTTTTTCTCTAATAATGACATCCAAGGCATTGCCAATGGTTGCTGCTTCATCAAGTTTGGTAATTAAACAGCCATCCAAGCCCTTACCTTTGTAAGCTCTAATGACGTCGGCGAGCGTTTCACCAGTGCTGGTCGCATTAAGACACAATAGTTTTTTAATAGGAATGTTCACATTAGAAAGCATAGCGATTTGTTCTGCCACCATGCGGTCACGCTGACTCACGCCTACTGTATCTATTAGAATGGTATGTTTGTTTTTAAGTTCATTGAGTGCAATTTTAAGATCAGCTTCATCCTTAACCGCATGTACCATGACACCAAGAATCTTGCCGTAGATTCTCAATTGTTCATGACCGCCGATACGATACGCATCAGTCGTAATGAGGCCTAAATTTTTAGTGCCATGTTTCATCACATAACGTGCAGCTAATTTTGCCGTTGTTGTAGTTTTACCAACACCTGTAGGGCCGATTAAAGCAAATATTCCACCTTGATCTAAGGCCTCAGAATCGTTTTCTATTGTATTTAAGTTGATAGCAAGTATGGCTTTAATCCAAGCCATTGCCTTATCACCTGACAGGTTGCTAGGCATATTTTCAGCTAATTGGCGCGATAGTGAAGCACTAAATCCTGCAGAGAGTAAAGCGCTCAAGGTTTGAGATTTGCTGGGGTCACGTTGCTGAATATTCCCCCACGATATTGCCGTGAGTTGTGATTCAATCACACTACGCATATTGCGCATCTCGCTAAGCATTTCTGTCATTTGCACGTTAGATTGCTGGGCTTGTTGTTTGATAGCTGGTTTTTGAGCAGATGGTTGCATATCATTAGCTTGCTGCCTAGGAGTTGCTTGCTTGGCAGCTGTTTGTCTAACCGCTGGTTGCTGAAATGAGTGATCTTGATTAGATTTTTGTTGTGGATCTTGTTTATTCGATGCAAGCTGCCTAGTCAATTCTGTACGCCTGACTTTTTCATCATAATCTTCAATTTCACTATTCAAGGATTCATCTCTATTGCTATCAGCAGTATTAGATTGAGTGCGATTACTGTGCAATAAAGAAAGTAATGTTGTCGGTTCACTATTCTCAAAACTTGAATGTTGATTTGATTGAGTGCGGTTTGATGGTGCTTGGTTAGTAGAAGCATGACTAGGTGAAACCTGGCTTTGTATGTGGTTACTGCTTATATAAAGCTCATCAGATTGCCGCTCAACCATGCTGTTCATGTCTTCTTCTTTGAAGGCCATGATTTCATTGCCACCATTCATTGCACGATTGGAGAGTATGACCGCATCTTCACCTAGTGCTTTACGCACCATGCTTAATGCTTCACGAGAGTTTTTTCCGAAAAATCGTTTAATGTTCATGCTGAACCTCCAATAAGACTACTAACACGTATCGTTTTTGAATCAGGTAATTCTTCGTGAGAAATCACACGAAGGTGTGGAACTGCACGGCGTAAAAATTTTGATAACGCAGCGCGTAAAGGGGCGGAAACTAGTAAAACAGGCGTCATGCCCATTTGTTCTTGTTGCTTTGCGGCAGCCTCAGCTTGTTTAGATAAAGTCTCAGCCATACCAGGTTCAATCGCGGATCCAGAGGTGCTGCTACCTTGCATGGCTTGCGTTAATAATCGCTCAAGGTTGCTGTCAAGTGTGATTACCGTGACTTCATTACCAGTTGGGAATAGCTGTTGTACGATAGCTCGGCCAAGTTGGATGCGAACCAATGCGGTGAGCTCACTGGTGTCCTGCGTTTGGCCAGCATACTCAGAAAGTGTTTCTACGATAGTGCGCATATCGCGAATATGCACACCTTCAGCCAATAGATTTTGTAAGACTTTTTGAATAACAGATAAAGAAAGTAGTTTTGGTACTAGGTCTTCCACTAGTTTTGGCGAGTCTTTACTGATGTGGTCTAGTAGTTGCTGTACTTCTTGACGACCCAATAGCTCAGCGGCATGCATTGATATGATGTGGTTTAAATGTGTAGCAATTACAGTGCCTGCATCTACCACGGTGTAACCCATACTTTGCGCTTCGTCACGTGTATTGCTATCAATCCATACAGCAGGCAAGCCAAATGCAGGATCTGTGGTGCTTGGTCCTGCCAATGGGCCGGTGACCATGCCTGGGTCTATCGCCAAGTATTCTCCGAAATGTGATTCGCCATTGGCAATATCTACACCTTTTAGAGTGATGCGATAGCTTGATGGTCTGAGTTCAAGGTTATCTCGAATATGTACGGTTGGTGCTAAAAAGCCAACTTCTTGTGCAAATTTTTTGCGTAAACCTTTAATCCGTTTTAGCAAATCTCCACCTTGGGCTTTATCCACCAGTGGAATCAATCGGTAGCCAACCTCAAGTCCAACTAAGTCAACAGCTGTAACATCATCCCAGCTTGCCTCTTCGGCTTCAGAAACAACCACAGGACTTTCTTCTTCTATAGGCTCGGCCTCGGCAGATCTCTTTTGTTCAGCAATAACGTAGGCCATGCCAGCAAGTACAGCAGCTAGCATTAAAAATGCGAAGTGAGGCATGCCAGGTATAGCACCCATGCCACCAATAATGCCTGCAGTGACATAAACCACTTTCGCATTGGAGAATAACTGTGTGACTAATTGGCCACCAATATCTTCATTATTAGCTACACGAGATACCACCACACCAGCTGCTACAGAGATAATAAGGGATGGAATTTGTGCGACTAAGCCATCACCAATGGCAAGAAGCGTATAGTTTTTTACGGCATCGGCAAAGGCCATATCATGTTGAGCTATGCCAACAATCAATCCGCCAAAGATGTTGATGATGATAACCATGATGCCCGCAATCGCATCACCACGCACATATTTGCTTGCACCATCCATTGCGCCGTAGAATTCAGATTCTTGGCTGACTTCAGCGCGACGACGGCGTGCTTCATCTTCACCAATCAACCCAGCATTTAAATCAGCATCAATCGCCATTTGTTTACCTGGCATAGCATCTAAAGTAAAGCGTGCGCCAACTTCTGCAATACGGCCAGCACCTTTAGTCACAACAGTAAAGTTGATGATGGTTAAAATGATAAACACAATGATACCTACTGCGTAATTGCCACCAATCAGAAAATGTCCAAAGGCTTCAATTACTTTACCAGCAGCATCTGGGCCGTTATGACCTTCCGTTAACACAACGCGTGTTGAGGCCACGTTAAGTGACAGGCGTAGCATGGTGGTCATCAGCAATACTGTTGGAAAAGCAATAAAATCAAGCGCTTTTCTTGTTTGTAAGCCAATGAGTAAAACCATAATTGAAAGTGCAATATTAAAGCTGAAAAGCACATCTAGTATTATTGCCGGTAGAGGCAAAATCATCATGGACAATAGTAAGACGATAATAATCGGTGCCGCTACATTACGGCTGTTTAGATGATTCATCCAGTTTGGTAGATTAAGTGGATTCATTAGGCAATGGCCTCATCAAACGTCTTGCTAGGCGCAGGTAAAAGGCTATGTGGGTCTAATGCTTCAGGTACAGGTAAAACATCTGGGACTTCTGGGCGGAATCCACCATCCTTTTTGAATATACGCATTTGAAATACGTAAGCCAATACTTCAGCAACCGCTGAATATAAAGCTTCAGGAATTTCGTTGCCAAGTTCGGTATGTGCATACAAGGCACGAGCGAGTTTAGGAGATTCCATAATCATTACTTTGTTTTCTGTCGCAATTTCACGAATTTTCAAGGCAACGGCATCAGCACCTTTGGCCACAACGATAGGTGCACGCATGCCCTCGTCTTGATATTTAATAGCAACAGCATAGTGAGTAGGGTTGGTAATAACTACATCTGCTTTTGGTATTTCAGACATCATTCTACGTTTCGCCATTTCACGCTGTTGTTGACGAATTCTGGCTTTTATCTCAGGATTGCCATCAGACTCTTTAGATTCTTGACGAACTTCTTCCTTAGTCATTTTTAACTTGGTTGCATAATGGTAAAGCTGGTAGGGAACATCGATAGCAGCAATAAATACCAAAGCGCTTACGATAAATAAGAACCCCATCAGCATTAAGTCATTGACCTGTGCGATGCTGGTTTTAAGTGGGAATAAGGAAAGCGAAAGTATCGGTTCCATATCATGAGAAATCACAATGTAGGCAACGGTTGCTACGACTACAGTTTTTGCGATAGATTTAATTAGTTCTGCTAATGAGTTTTTGGAAACTATATTACCTAAACCTGTCATGGGGTTCAGTCGGCTAAATTGCGGCACAAAAGCTTTGCCACTAAAAACCCATCCACCAATAAGAATGGGCGCGGCAATCGCCACAATGATAATGATTAGCGCAAATGGCGCAAAGGCAAGAAGTAAGGAATAAATGTTATCAGCAGTTTTCATGAGTAATACGATAGGGTCAAAAGCAACAGCACGATCAAAGTGCAAGCCACCGCGCATTGAATCCTTCAGCGCTTGATTAAGATGGTCGCCCATAGTTAGCATGCACATGCCAGCGGTAAACAGCACAGTCACAGTCGCCAGCTCGCGAGAGCGCGGTACATCACCTTCTTCCCGCGCTTTTTCTAAACGCTTGGGCGAAGCCTGTTCTGTTTTTTCTAAATCGCTGTCTTCTGCCATGACGATTCCTAATGTTGTTTAATTCTGCACTTGCTAATTAATTATTGACTAGCTAGGCTCAATTATTAGGCCAATCAAAGCAATTGCATCTTTAGAATAAAAGGGTGAAAGCTATCCTTTCTTTAAGCGTATGTGATGAGGATTGCCTAATAAATGCCATAAATTAAACATTTTTTTAATTATTTTTAATTATTTTTATCAATTAAAACAATAGCATGTAAATTATTTTCAACTATTTTTAAAAATAATTAAAGTTTTTACTAAAGTTTTCTAAAGTGCTGCCGATAAACATTTATTAGAAGAAGCCGTCATTGTTTTTATATGTCATTCATGTGACTTAATTAACGACAAGATAAGCAAGAAAATTAGAAAACTTTAGGATATTTTTGAAATGATATTGATGACATAGCGCATTTTAAATCGCACTTGATGCTTTTAGCATTATGTAAGTGCATGAATTATATATATTTATTTAAGCCATGTAGGTGTTTGTAAGACAAACACCTACGTGGCTTCGTGCGTTTGTCTGTCTAAATTTACCGACAAAACCTGATTGTAAACTCCTGTTAAGAAGCACAAAGTACATCACATACGAGGTTAGCATCATTATTAGATGCTTAGACAAAGGGGAATAAAAATGAACGAAATTGAAATGATGTCAGAAATAAAAGATGCTAATTTGAATTATTTAATGTTAGCTCAACAATTAATCCGTTCAGATAAAGCAACTGCAATTTTTCGCTTAGGTATCAGCAAAGACATCGCCGATTTATTAGAAGGTTTAAGTAACTTGCAGTTATTAAAGTTGAGTAATACTAACATGATGTTAGCAAGATTCCGTTTTGATGACAGCGCAATTTTGGGCATGTTGACCAACTATACAAAAGATCGCTCACAGGCACATTTGCATACCGCTGTTTTAATGGCTGGTCAAACTGCTGAAGCGATGGCGCATTAATTGGCAATGAATTAAAAAATTACCATTAAAAATATTTAGGTAAGAGAGAACATCATGGAAAAGAAAAGCGTAGTCACCGAATCAGAGCAAATTCAGTTAGCGATACAAATGATTAAACTGGGCGCTAGATTGCAACTTCTGGAGTCTCAAACAAGCTTATCTCGTGAACGTTTAATTAAGCTCTATAAAGAACTGAAAGGTGTTTCTCCACCTAAGGGTATGCTGCCTTTTTCTACCGATTGGTTTTTGACATGGCAACCTAATATTCACTCATCTATTTTCTACAATATTTATAAATTTATGGTGGATTATACCGATGTTAAAGGTATACATGCCATCATTAAAGCTTACAGTTTGTATTTACAGCAGGTTGAACCTGATGAGCCAGTCGAAGGTGTTGAGCCAGTATTGTCTATGACGCGTGCTTGGACATTGGTGCGTTTTGTGGAAAGTAAAATGTTAAAAATGCAAAATTGCACATGTTGTGGTGGTAGCTTTATCGTTAACTCTTATGATTTGAATCAAAAATATGTATGTAATTTGTGTCATGTGCCTTCACGCGCAGGAAAAACCAAAAAAGCCAAAGAACTTACCTATAAAATTGTAGCGATGTCAGCATAAGTTGATTAATGAACAAAACGTTAGAAAAGTATCAAACTCAATATCCTTTAAACGGCGATGTTCAGTTTGATGTTCAAGTAAATGCAAGACCAACCATCAAGCAATTTTTTACAAACATACGCTTAGTACCAGCCACATTAGCAATTCTGGTTCAATGTGCCGCATTAATTTCAGTGATTGCTTTATCTTGGCTGATTAGCTTAGTCTCAGCTGTATATTTCCTCAACAGTTTAAGTTTCACTCTATTTACACTTGTCATTATGCAAGCAGTTTTGGCAAGCTTGTTTTCTTATTTGCTTTGCATGGCTAGTTGGTGGCGTTGGATTCACTTTAGTTTCCCTTTGGCAATGTTTGGCATGTCTATTTGGCAAGTGCCAAGTGAATTCTATTTAGCAGGATTTATTATTAGCCTGAGCTTGTTCTGGACAACGTTCCGTAGCCAAGTGCCATTTTTCCCATCTCGGCCAATTGTCTGGCAGCAGGTAGCTAAAGTCATTCCGCAGAATAAACCTGTGCGCTTGATAGATATTGGTAGTGGGCTGGGCGATATGGCGATGCATATGGGCAAGTTAAGGCCTGAAAGTCGAATTGAGGGGGTAGAGATAGCTCCATTACCTTGGTTTATCAGTTATGTCCGCGCGAAAATTAGTCGTTCTTCTGCAGTTTTTAAAATGGGCGACTATCGAACGCTCGATTTTGCAAATTACGATGTTATTTTTTCTTATCTATCACCGGCTGCAATGCGTTCCTTATGGGAAAAGGCAAGTCAGGAAATGCAGCCTGGTAGCATGTTAATTAGCCTTGAATTTGAAATACCAGATGTGGCAGCAAATATGCGTATTGAAGGCAGTAATGACTCCCCAATGATTTATGTCTGGAAAATACCTTATTTTAATTCTATTTAGTAGCGACTTAACATTAGTTCTCAGCCCCAACTTCCAAAAGCATGATTTCTGATTTTTTCCAGTCTATTCACCTGTTTGCTCATTGTGCGAATCCCGCTGCCTTAATGGTTTGGATATGTAGTAATGATAATTGTTGGTGTTCCAATAGTGTTTTGTGAAGTTTGACTGATGAATACTAAACACAATACAAACATGAAAATCCCCCCTTATTCCACAGATTGATTTGCATGATCAATTGATATTCTTTATCTAATTATTAAACCACGGAAATTTAACTTTCCTTACTGGAGTACAAAAATATGTTTGTCATCATTGGATATATTGTAATTTGCGGCACAATATTTGGTGGCTATGCGTTGGCTGGTGGGCATTTGGGTGGTTTGTGGCAACCATTAGAAGTGTTAATGATTTTTGGTGGGGCATTGGGTTCTTTTGTAGTTGGTAATGATGCTAAAGCACTTAAAGCAACAGCCAAAGAGCTACCCAGCATATTTAAAGGCTCTAAATTTAACAAAGCGCTATATATGGATTTACTCGCACTGTTGTTCGAGATTTTAGCCAAAATTCGTAAAGACGGCATGATGTCGATAGAAGGTGATGTTGAAAATCCTGAGGCGAGTCCGCTATTTAGCAAATATCCAAAGTTACTGCACGACCACCATCTGACGGAGTTTATCACTGACTACTTGCGTCTTATGGGTTCTGGAAACATGGATGCTTTTCAGATTGAAAACTTAATGGATAGCGAAATTGAAACACACCATATGGAAGGTCATGTGCCCGCACATTGTATTGCTAAGCTAGGCGATGCACTGCCTGCTTTTGGTATTGTGGCGGCGGTGATGGGGGTGGTGCATACCATGGAAAGTTTGCATTTGCCGCCAAATGAATTAGGTGTTTTGATTGGACATGCACTGGTTGGTACATTCTTAGGTATTTTACTGGCTTATGGTTTTGTGGGGCCACTTTCAGGGCTGTTAGAGCAAAAGCTAGAAGAGAGCACCAAGATGTATCACACGGTAAAGGTAACGCTAATTTCAAGTCTAAATGGATACGCACCAGCGATTGCCGTTGAGTTTGGTAGAAAAATTCTTTATTCAACTGAGCGTCCTGGTTTCCTTGAGCTTGAAGCACATATTAAGCAAGCTAAAGGCAAATAAGCACTTAAAAATGACTGATTACGGAGTTTGCAATGGCTGAAGATCGCGTTAGACCGATTATTGTAAAGAAAATCAAAAAGACGGCTGCGGGTCATCATGGTGGTGCTTGGAAAATTGCCTATGCCGACTTTGTGACAGCAATGATGGCTTTCTTTTTATTAATGTGGTTGCTAGGCTCTACATCAAAGGCGCAAAGAGAAGGTATTTCTGAATACTTTAAAACGCCATTAAAGCAAGTGTTAATGGGGCCTTCAATGGGTGCCAGCGATACGATTATTAAAGGTGGGGGTGGTAAAGATTTTACGAAAAAATCTGGACAAGTTAAAGCAATTGAAGGTCCAAAAGGTAAGAAAACAGAGGTTGATGCAGAAGAGGCAAAAAAAGCGATTGCAAAAGCTGAAGCAGAAAAACTAGAAGATTTAAGGAAAAAGATAGAAAAGGCGGTTGAAGATAATCCTACCTTAAACAAATTCAAGAGTCAGTTGTTGATGGATATCACATCGGAAGGTCTACGTGTCCAGATTATTGATGAGCAAAGTCGTGCGATGTTTAATTCCTCGAAAGCTGAACTTCAGCCCTATGCCAAGCTGATTCTGCAGGAGTTGGGTAAAACGCTCAATGGAGTAACAAATAAAATCAGTTTATCTGGGCATACCGATGCCACACCTTACCCGGATGGTGAAAAATCTTACAGCAATTGGGAGTTGTCATCAGACCGTGCTAACGCTTCGCGACGTGAGCTTGTTGCCGGGGGCATGGATGAAACTAAGTTGCTTCGTGTTGTTGGGCTTTCTTCTGCAAGTTTGATTGACAAAGAAAATCCCTTTAATGCCAGCAATCGTCGTATCAGCATCATCATTATGAATAAACAAGCTGAGGAAAATGCATTAAAAGATGACGCTGCAATCAATGTGCCTTCTGATGCAACTGCAGTTGAAGCTGGCAAAGTGATATTGCCACCAATAAATACAAATTGATCAGTAATTAAGAATTATGAATTGATAGGCATAACTTGTTGTATTCAATCGATGAAAAAAAGTACTTAGGGACATGATGTAGATATGGATACCTCGCCGATTTTAAAATTAAGAAACTTACTTGCTGCCGTATCTGGGCATGGCAAGCAACATCTGCTTCGTGTAGAGGCTGATTTATTGCAGACCACATATTTACTCAATAAGGCGATTGAGGATCTAAGCGCAAGCTTTATTTCAGTGCATGACTCAGTGACAAAGCAGCAACAAATACTAGATGCATTAATTGAGCAACATCATTTTAATCATGAAGAAACTCAACAACTTGAAGTTTTCAAGCAAAACATCGTCAATGAAGTGAATGCTGTGATTACTGGCTTGCAATTTCAAGATCTCACCAGTCAGCTTCTGACTAGAACAGTTAATCATGTGAATGGATTAAAAGATTTACTGCAAGAGTTGGTCACACATGATGAGACTGTATTGTTAGGTAACGAGCAGGAGCAATTGATTAAGTTTCTTGAAGAGGTTGATCGTAAATTGCATGCTAGTAGCCATAACTTGGCGACTGAATCGCGACCTTCGGTTAAGTCGCAAGATATGGCAACAGGTGATATTGAGCTTTTTTAGAGTAAAGGCTAAATGTTATGAATATTCAGCCGTTAAAGTAGTAATGGATAAGTATTGAAGCGCCTTAAGAATGATCTAACTTGCGGAGTTTTAGAGATAAATACTTTAGATTAACGAAAAAAATATTTGAAAAGCTATATTTAATAACCCTAATTTATCAACCCTATTTAACAACCATAGATAAACAACGAAAAAAGTGAGTAAATGAAATGGCAAAAACAATTCTAGCAGTGGATGACTCAGGTTCTCTTCGCCAGATGGTGGCATTTAGTCTTAAGGCCGCTGGTTATGACGTGGTGCAAGCGGTTGATGGTCAGGATGGCTTAAATAAAGCAAAAGAAAAGACCGTGGATCTTGTGTTGACTGACCAAAATATGCCGATTATGGATGGCTTAACGCTCATTAAACACTTGCGTGAATTAGGCTCATATCAAAAAGTACCTATCTTAATGCTCACGACAGAATCAAGTGATGAAATGAAAGCAAAAGGCAAAGCCGCAGGCGCCAATGGCTGGCTGGTTAAGCCATTTGACCCAAAACGCTTAATTGAAGTTGTACAAAAGGTCATTGGATCATAGGAATTTGTAGTCTCGATGCAATGAAGGGAAATCGAGGGAAGTTAAATTTGTAACCCTTGATTGCGCTGAGCTTAATCAGGGCTATAGAACTAAAAGAGCTTAACAAATAGATATATGGAGTACGGCAATGACAATTGATATGAGTCAGTTTTATGAGGTCTTCTTTGACGAAGCAGAGGAACTGTTAGCTGAAGCCGAACGATTACTACTCGGCATTGATATAGATAGCCCGGATGATGAAGAGCTCAATGCAATATTCCGCGCAGCCCATTCAATTAAAGGTGGAGCTGCAACCTTTGGTTTTATGGACATGACAGAAATTACGCATGTGCTAGAAAACTTGCTTGATAAAATTCGTAAACATGAGATGGCACTCACGGCGGAACATGTTGATGCGTTCTTGGCAGCAAAAGACGTGTTGAAAATGGAAGTTGATGGCCATCGTTTAGCGGCACCAGTAGATCAAGACCAAGTCGCTGATGTAAAAATGGTGTTGAACTCGCTTTCAGCCGCTGGTGGTGTGGTGATAAAGCCCGCACCAATTGCGGTTACACCTGAACCTGTACCAGTTGTCGCAGCGCCTGTAGCTCATGAGAGCCCAGTACAAGCACGCGATGATGGCTTAACGCAATATCACGTTTACTTGCCAGAAATAGCAGATAAAGATGCAAGCAATTTGCAAGAAGAACTTGGTCTGCTTGGCGATGTAGTTTCTAACAAAAATGAGCATGGTCGTTATGTCTTTGTGCTCACTACAGACTCAACACAGGCTGATATTATTTCTATCTGTTCATTTGTACTTGACCCCGACGATTTAGTGATTTCATTAGCACCGCATGCACTATCACATCCTACGCCCGCAACGACTGCTGCGGTGCCACCAGTCGCAGTAGCTGCGCCAGTTGCAGCTAAAGTAGATGAAAAACCTACCGACTTGTCCGCTAAAGTAAAAATTGAAGAAGAGGTCGGTTACGGCTTATTTTCAGAAGATGGTAAAGATGATGTTGAAGAAGGTTATGGTTTTTTTGCGCCATTCAAACCACATGCAGATGCAGTAGTTGCCGCGCTGATTGGTGATGATACAGCCACCACCGTGGCTAATAGCGGCGAAACTGTAGCTGTGGCTTCAGTCGTTGCTGAAACTAGTTCAGATGGTGCTGCAGCAGCGCCAGGCGGTGTTGAAAGAAGAAGCCCAGGCCGACGTGAATCAGACAAAGCACCAGCCAATGCCGAAACATCCTCAATTCGTGTTGGCATTGAAAAAGTAGATCAACTGATTAACTTGGTAGGGGAGCTAGTGATTACCCAAGCCATGATAGAACAACGCATTAGCAACTTAGACCCAGTGCAATATGAACCGTTGATAAACAGTGTTGGCCAGCTCACTCGTAATACCCGAGACCTACAAGAATCAGTGATGTCCATCCGCATGATGCCTATGGATTTTGTATTTTCACGCTTCCCTCGCATGGTGCGTGATTTGGCTGCCAAATTAGGTAAAAAAGTAGACTTCGTCACTATCGGTGCTACTACAGAGCTAGATAAAGGTTTAATAGAGCGCATTGTTGATCCATTAACGCACTTAGTTCGTAATAGTGTAGATCATGGTATTGAAATGCCAGCTGGCCGTAAGGCAGCGGGTAAGCCTGAAATGGGTGTTCTCACACTTTCCGCCGCACATAAAGGTGGCAGCATTGTGATTGAAGTGACTGATGATGGCGCAGGTTTAAACCGCGATAAATTACTGGCCAAAGCTGCCAAAAATGGCTTAGATGTCAGTGAGAATATGACAGATACTGAAGTATTCGCTCTCATTTTTGCGCCAGGTTTTTCTACTGCAGAAGTGGTGACGGATGTCTCTGGTCGTGGTGTAGGCATGGATGTTGTTAAACGAAACATCGCAGCGATGAACGGCGTAGTTGAAATACGCTCGGCGCTTGGCTTTGGCACCACTATTTCAATTGCATTACCTCTTACCTTGGCGATTCTTGACGGTATGTCAGTATCGCTTGGCAACAGTATCTATGTGATTCCGCTGAATTTGATTGTAGAGACGTTACAACCACGCGCAGAAGATATTAAAACAGTGACTGGTGAAGGGCGCATGGTGCATGTGCGTGGTGAATACTTGCCAATTATTGCTTTACATAGTCTGTTTAATCAGCAAACTGAGATTACCGATCCAACCGATGGCGTGTTAGTACTGATTGAATCAGATGGTAAAAAATCTGCCTTGTTTGTGGATCGATTAGTTGGTCAGCAACAAGTAGTGATTAAGAGTTTGGAAACCAATTATAGAAAAGTGGCAGGCGTATCAGGCGCCACCATTATGGGTGATGGCGGAGTTGCACTGATTCTTGATGTTTCTGCGCTCATTCAAATGGGGCAAGCTAGCAACTACCTCACAGGTGCCATTCCATTTTCAAATAACGCTAACCAAAAAAACGTAAATCAAACAAACCCTAATTAAATATATTAACTAAAAAAACTAAATGAGCAACGCTTAAGGAGCTTAAAAAATGAGTACAGAAACGTCAAGCAGCACAACCCCAACAGCAAATTCAAAAGCAAAAAGTGCCGCAGGTGAATACCTGACCTTTGTATTAGGCACTGAAGAATATGGCCTTGAGATTTTAAAAGTACAAGAGATTCGCGGGTACGATGCAGTTACGCAAATCGCTAACACCCCAGACTTCATCAAAGGCGTTGTCAATCTGCGCGGCAAAATCGTGCCGATTGTAGATTTACGCATCAAGTTTCATTTAGGTAAAGTGGAATACGATGAGTTCACAGTGGTGATCATTTTGAATCTTAACGGTCGCGTGGTTGGCATTGTGGTGGATGGCGTTTCAGACGTGATGGCACTAAAAGATGACCAAATCCGCGATGTGCCTTCTTTAGTCACCAGTATTGATACTAAATATATTGTAGGTTTAGCCACTGTAGAGCAGCAAATGCTGATTCTAGTGGATATTGAACAACTCATGAGTAGTCAAGAAATGGCGCTACTTGATACGGTAGCCGTACATTAAATTCAATGTCAAATCCAAAAAGAAAATTATTAAGACCAGGGACGTAAAATGAAATTTTCCATTCAATCACTTAAAGTTGGAAAGCGCCTGATGGTCCTTATCGGGCTAGCAATTGTGACAGCAGCAATTCTCACAGAATTAGGTATATACAACCAATCTAAAACTAACGCATCATTAGAAACCATCTATAGAGACCGCATGATTCCGGCGGGCGATTTATACTCAATGACAGTTAATCAAATGGATATTAACCAGGCTTTGGGTGTTGTGCAAAGTGAAGTGGATATCGTTTCGGTCGGAGGTAAATCTTCTATAAGGCTGAAAGAATCTAGTGTTGTCGATGCTATCAAGGCGGTTGATGGATATATCGCTGATAATGAACGGCTATGGAATGCTTACATGGCAACAAATCTAACACCAAAAGAAAAGATTCTAGCAAAAAAATATTCTGAAAACTATCTTAAGTATATCAATGAAGGCGTAAAGCCAACCATACAGGCACTTCGCACCTACAATGAAAATGCCGTAAAGAAGCCATATCAAAATACCATAGCACTCGACTTTTTAGCTGATGATGAAATGCAAAAGCTACTTAAGTTTCAATATGAAATCGCCGATCAGGAACATGATAGTAGCGAAGCGCTTTATAAGAGCGCACGTACAACTTCAATTTTAGCGCTTGGTGGTTTAATAGCCTTACTTATCTGGTTAGGTTTTGCCGTGACACGCTCTATTACCAAAACTTTAGGTGGCGAACCTGAGGAAATGTACGATACGGCTAATCGCATTGCCAAGGGTGATTTAGATTTCAATATTGCTTTAGCTGTAAATGATAGCACCAGTGCCATGGCGGCCATGGCGGCTATGCAAGGGAAAATCAAGCTGCTAGTGAGTGATGCGGCTAAACTCTCCCAAGCCGCAGTCGAAGGCAAGCTTTCTACACGTGCAGATGCATCACAACATCAGGGTGATTTCCGTAAAGTAGTAGAAGGCGTTAACGCAACACTGGATTCTGTGATCAATCCACTGAATGTCGCTG
>Ga0247844_1000238_pt1 | contig 121003 bp, 120 predicted proteins | sample LaCtaG_FD_192421 | JGI IMG/M metagenome (GOLD analysis project Ga0247844, IMG submission 192421) | Freshwater microbial communities from meromictic Lake La Cruz, Castile-La Mancha, Spain - LaCruzMarch201714.5m_1 | ecosystem: Environmental > Aquatic > Freshwater > Lake | place: Spain...
GAATCCAGGAATTCATGGATCCCCGATCAGGCCGGGGATGACGAGAGGCTGGTCGGGGATGACGAGAGGTGCTGGGGATGACGAGAGGCTGGTCGGGGATGACAGGGTTTGCGCGCGAGGGTCGTCAAGGTGGTGGCGGGCTGAGCGGCGGAGCGGCATCAAGGAGGAGCCCACTGGGCGGGGGACAGCCGCGGAGCCGCTCAGCCCGGCGCCGCCTTGACCGGTGAGCAAAAAAAAACTGCAAAACGCTAGCTTCGGAGCTGCCCTTGCATCGCCAGCACGCGCTCAACGTTGAGTTCAAGCTCGCGCATTTGATGGGCATCCAGCGGCCGCACACCTGAGCGGCACAGCGGCGTGGAGAAGATGCCTTCGCGGTGGCGCAGGTGCTTGAAGAAGCGGATGCTGGTGTCCAGGTGCTGGTTGGAAAAGGCCAGCACTGGGGTCAGCTGCTCGTGCAGGGCACGGGCCTGGGACACGTCGCCAGCTTGAAAGCGCCGGTAAATCGCCACGTAAATCGCGTCCATGGCGGTGGGGATGAAGGCGTGAACGCCGCGGTGCAGGGCTTCGAGCATTTGCGCCGCAGCCCAGCCGCCGCTGACGTGCAGTGCGCCCTGGGTGGCTTCCAGCACCGCCGAGTATTTGGGGCCGGGCAGGGCCACCTCAATTTTGAGGCACTGGAACGCCGGGAGCTGCTCGCGCAGCAGCAGGATGTCGGCCAGAGGCAGGCCTGGGCCGGCAAAGTCCAGGTCCTGCACCATCAGCATGGGCGGGCCCACCTGGGTCAGGGCCGCCATTTGAGCTACCAGGGCCTCCCCGCCCAGGCCGACGGGTGCCTGACACAGCATGACCGGCGCCCCGAGTTCACGCGCCATGGCCGCCAGCGCCACCCTGTCTGCCTGCTCAGCGCTGCTGCAGCCGATGATGACCGGCACCCGGCCTGCTGTTTGCGCCAGAAAGGTCTGTGCCACCAGCCGTTTTTCAGGCAGAGTCAGGCTGGCGGTTTCGGCGGCCACCGCCAGAATCAGCATGCCAGCCACGCCGGCCTGCACCACGGCGTCGACCGAGCGCCGGATGCCGGCCAGGTCGACCGAGCCATCGTCCAGAAACGGTGTGTTCATGCTCGGCACAATGCCGCGCAGAAACGCTGGGCTGGTCTGTGCCATCTCGGGCTACCTCTATTTGGGCACGCCGTAGCCCATGGTCTGCGGCAGCCACAGCACGATTTGCGGGAAAAATGTGATGGCCAGCAGCAAGAGTAGCAGCATCACCAGAAATGGCCAGCCTTCCTTCATCATCTCGCCAATGGGGATGCCGGTCAGCGCCTTGGTCACAAACAGCAGCATGCCAAAGGGCGGGTGGATCATGCCGATCATCATGTTCAGCACCACCAGCACGCCAAAGTGCACCAGGTCAATGCCCAGCAGCTTGGCCGCTGGCAGAAGCATGGGTACAAACACCAGCAGCAGCACCGACACATCCAGAAAGCAGCCCAGCACCAGGAACATCACATTCACCAGCAGCAGGAACTTGGTGGGCGACAGCTGCATGCTGTCGACCCATAGCGCCATGGCCTGCGGCACGCCCTCGGCGGTGAAGGCGTAGTTGAGCATGAAGGAGCCAGCCAGGATGATGGTGATCACTGCGCTGCCGCGGGTGGACTCCAGCACTACGCCCCAAAAGCTGCGCCAGGTCAGGGCCCGGAACACAAAGGCCGACAGCACCAGCGCGTGCAGCGCGGCCACGGCGGCGGCCTCGGTTGGCGTGAACACGCCCGAGTAGATGCCGCCCAGCAGCACGATGGGCATAGACAGCGGCAGCGCGCCACGCAAAATCAGGCCAGGCCATTCGCCGCGAGGTACCGGCTCGTCGCGCGGCATATTGCGTTTGACCGCTATGAAATGCACCACGACCATCATCAGGCCGGCCATCAAAAAGCCTGGCACAACACCACCAAGGAACAGTGCACCCACTGAGGCGCCTGACACCAGGGCGTAAATCACCATGGGAATCGAGGGCGGGATGATTGGGCCCAACGTGGCACTGGCCACCACCACCGCGCCGGCAAAGCCACGCGTGTAGCCGGGTTTTTTGAGCATCTGGCGGATGGTGACCAGGCCCGGGCCAGCGGCGTCGGCAATGGCGCTGCCGCTCATGCCCGAGAAGATCACACTCACCAGAATATCCACCTGCGCCAGGCCGCCGCGCATGCGCCCGACCAGGATGCGGCAGAAGTCAAAAATGCGCTCGCTTACCGTGCCGGCGTTCATGATGTTGGCAGCGAACACAAACATCGGCACCGCCAGCAGCACATAGCTGTTGTACAGGCCGTTACCCACCTGCTCGGCCACCAGGCCCACGTCTTGCCGTTTAACCAACAAATAGGCCACGCCCGAGGCCAGCATGGAAAAACCAATGGGCATGCGCAGCAGCATGCCGGCCACCAGCACGCCGGCCAAAATCAAGATACCGGTGGTCATGACAGGTTCAACTCCGCGTCCAGGCCCACGCCGCGCAGCGCCTGCCAGATGGCCCAGGCGCAGCGCAGCGCAAGCGACACCATCAAAAAGACGAAGGGTAAAAACACCCACATGAAGGGCAGGTTGAGCACCGGCGTGCCTTCGCGCGCCATGAAGTGCACATAGTCCCAGGTGGCTGGCACGCTGGCCATGGCCAGGCCACCGACCAGCAGGTTGCCAGTGATGCGCATCAGCTTGCGTACCGGGCGGCTCACGCTGTTCCAGATCAGGTCAAACATCACCTGCTCGCGCTCGGGCACGATGAAGGCGGCCGCCCACATGATCACCCAGACGTACAGGATGACGGCTGCCTCATCGGTCCAGGCCAGGGGTTTGTTGAAGCCGAAGCGGGCCGTGATCTGGATCACGAACACCACGAACAGCGTGAGGAAAAGGCCGCCGCCAATGGCGTTGGCGGCGGCCTTAAGCCAGCGGGACAGGCTCACTTGACGGCGTTGATACGATCAACCAAGCCCTTGGGCCAGACCTTGGCGTAGTCCGAGTTCTGGTAGGCCGCCTGCACGGTTTTGCGGAAGGCTTCCACGTCCGGCGTGGTGACCTGCAGGCCTTCTTTCTTGAAGAAATCGACCAGTTGCGCCTCTTCCTTGATGCGGTTGTCGTTGTTGAAGGCAATGGCCGCTTGCGTGGCGGCGTTGACCTTTTGCTTTTGCGCCGCGCTCATGGCGTTGTAGCTCTTGCTGGAAATGGCAATGAAGATGCCGTCTGTCAGGTGGCTGGTCAGCACGATTTGCTTGGTGACCTCATAGAACTTGGCGGCGCGGACCGAAGGCAGTGGGTTGTCTTGGCCGTCCACGGTGCCGGTTTTCAGGCCGAGGTAGACCTCGCCAAAGGCCAGCGGCGTAGGCGTGGCGCCCAGGGCTTCGCCCAGGAACAGCCACTCTTTGGAGCCGGGCATGCGCAGCTTGACGCCTTTGAGGTCGGCCGGGGTTTTGACGTTGCGCACTTCACGCAGATTGACCTGGCGGCTGCCCAGGTAGCCAATGCCCAGAATCTGCACGTCCATCTTCTCGGCCACGGCCTTGTACATTTCGGCGCCAATCGGACCGTTGAACACCTTTTGCTGGTGGTCGGGGTCACGGATCAGGTAGCCGGCGGTGTAAATCGAGTACTCGGGCAGGATTTTGGCGATGTCTTGGGCCGAAATAGCTGCCAGTTCCAGGTTGCCGCGGGCCATGGCGGCGGGCTCGGTACCCTGTTTGAACAGCGAGCCGTTCAGGTTGATCTGCACATCAAATTCGCCAGGGGCGCTCTTGTCAAGCGCCTCTTTGAACACGGTCCACATCTTGCCGTGCCAGTCTTCTGGCACCGCCGGGGTCGAGATGCGCAGCACCACTTTGCTTTGCGCCAGGGCGGGCAGGGCGGCGGTGGCGCCCAGCGCGGCGGTGGCGCCAAGCAGGGTGCGGCGGGTGATTTGTTGGGTGGTCATGCAATGGTCTCCTAGTGGGGTTGAAAGTTATTGGTTTAAACGTGGGCAAGCAGTGCGCCTATCGCACGATACCCTTGTCTGACGGTTTGCGCCTCAGTGTTATCCAGAGGACTGAGCGGGGCGCGCATCGGCAGCCAGCGGTCGTCGCCGGTCTGTTCGGCCAGCATGGCCTTGTAAACGCCGACAAATGGCATGCCGGGCTTGACCGACAGCAAGGCCAGCAGGGCGCTCATGAGTTGCGTGTCTTCAGCGCTGACCTGTGCGGGCGCGTCGATCACACGGCGCATCAGCCGCGGTGCGATGTTGCCCAAGCCGTTGATGGAGCCTACGCCACCGGTGAGCATGACCGGGGCCACATGGGGCTCAGACCCGACCAGCACAGCAAGGCCGGGGAATGCCTTCACCAGCCCCAGGGCATGCGCCAAGTCGCCACCGCTGTCTTTGACACCGGCGATCTGCGTGGGGTGCCGTCGCAACAGCTCGGCAATGGCAGCATGCGAAAAGCTGTAGGTGCTCATGGCCGGAAAGTGGTACAGCAGCACCTTGATGGCGTCACTGCCAATGCCCTCAATGACTTGCGAGACCGCGTCCACGACACCGGCGTCGCGCGGTTGCTTGTAATAGAAAGGCGGCATGAACAGGTGCCGGTGTACGCCCAGGCGGGTGGCGTGCCGCCCCAGCGTGATGGCGTCGCCCAGCGCCGAAGCGGTGGTGGTGACCACCACCTGGTCGGGCCGGATGCCACTGCCCAGCATCGACTCCAGCAAGGCCTGCCGCTCGGCAACAGTGAAGGCCGGGCCCTCACCCGTGGTGCCAAACAGGGTGACGCCGTCGCAACCAGCGGCCAGCATGCGATGGGCGTGGGCGATGGCCAGCGGCGTGTCCAGATCACCTTTGGGCGATACGGGTAAGAGCAGGGCGGGCCAGAGGCCGTGAATGGCAGGGTTCAAGGGGGGTTCTCCTAATGGTTGGGGACGTTCATCACCCGGCTACGGGCACTGTTGATGTGGGCGTCAAGCAGCGTTGCCGCTTGCGCGGCGTTGCGCTCGCGCAGGGCGGCGATGAAGCTGAGGTGTTCCTGCATTGCCGGAATCAGCCGGGCGGGCGTGATGACACTCTGCTCCAGCTTGATCAGGCGCACGCGCAGGCTGTTGACGCGGTAGAGGTCAGAGACGATCTCATTGCCGAGTGCGTCCACCATGCGGTCGTGCAGGCCCCAGTCCAGCGCCTGGGCGTCGTCCAGCAGTTGGGCGTCGGTGGTGCTGGCCTTGTTGGCGCGCGCCAGGATCTGCTGGTGCGCTGCTTCAATGGCGGCCAGCTCCGCGTCGCTGGCGCTCTGCACGAATGCCAGAACCGCCTCGCGCTCGATCATGCTGCGCACCTGAAACGCGTTGCGGATAAGTTTGAGGTCAACGTGGGCGATCTGCAAGCCGCGTTGCGGCACGGTCTTGATCAAGCCGCCGGCTTCCAGCCGAGGAATCATTTCGCGCACGGCACCCAGCGGCATGTCCAGCAGCGTCATGAGTTCGCGCTGCGAGATGAACTGCCCGGGCAGGATGGCGCCGCTCAGAATCTGCTGGGTGAAGCCCTGGTAGGCACGCACACGCTGGCTCACGGCGTCTGGCCCCGGACTGAGGCTGCTGTCATTTGCTACTAATTTTGTAGCTAGAGCGCCTACTCTCATAAGGCTAGAACGCCCTTTTTAAGCAAAATGTTGCCGTAGATGCGGCCTTCGCCGGTGGCCACCACCGCAAAGGCTTGCGCGGCGCGTTCGTAAAAGGCAAAACGCTCCAGCGAGCCAGCCTCGGCGTGACCGTGTTGGCGCAGCAGGGTATTGAACTCGGCCACCGCTGGCGGCACGCTGGTGGCGTCGCCCACCACCTGCATGGTCAGCGCGGCGTGGGTCACAAAAGTGTCCATCGGCAGCACCGACAGCACGGCGTCCAAGACAGCCGGTGCCGACAGGCCAGGCAGGCGGACCAAGCGTTTGGCATGGGTCGCCGCAGGGAAGTTGGCGTCTGCCAGCACAATCTCGTCGCCATGGCCCATGGAGGCCAGGATGTGCAGCAGTTCGGGCGTCAACAGAGGCGATAAACCTTTGAGCATGGGTGGGATTATCAGGATAATTGCTGTTGACGAACTAACATGTTAGCCATAGTATCAGGTGAAATTGCAGCCTGTCAACGACTTGTATCAAACGACATGCATCAAACGATTGCATCAAACTCCCACCATGTCCACTGCGTCTGCCTTGCCCCCTGAGCCCCTCGCGCTGAGCGATGCGGCATTCATTGCTGGCGCTGAAGTGCCGGCTGCGCTTTTGGGGCGCTTGAATGAGTTGCCAGACTGGCGTCAGCACCTGGGCCAGTTGCCGCTGCAATTGGCCCGTGACGGCTATGTGTTGCTGCGCGGCGCGCTGCCCCGTGACGCGGTGCTGGCCGCCCGGCGCGATGTGCTGCAGCGCCTGGCCGAGGTGGGCGAGATTGCCGAGCCCAGCGAGGCGGCCTTGGCCACAGGCCGCAGCCAGCGCGCGGCCTTGCACCCGGACCTGGGTGCATTTTGGCAACAGGTGTGTGAGTCGCCCGCCTTGCGCGGCGTAAGCCATGGCCCGGCGTTGGCCGAGGTGTCGGCGGCGGTGCTGGGCTGCGCCAGCGTGCCCTTTGATTTTTTGTGGCTGCGCACCATGACGCAGGGCCGGGCCAGCCCGCTGCATTTTGACCATGTGTATATGAACCGAGGTTCGCAGCGCCTGGTCACGGCCTGGATCCCCTTGGGCGATGTGCCCTTGCGTGCTGGACCGCTGGTGGTGGTGGAGGGCTCGCACCGCTTTGAGGACCTGATTGCGCGCTACCGTGGCGTCGACGTGGACCGCGACAGCCTGCCGGGCTCTTTTCCAGAAGACGCTGTTGCTTTTGCCCAAGGCCGCCAAACCCGCTTGCTGACCACGGCCTTCCAGGCGGGTGACGTCATGCTGTTTGACATGTTCACCCTGCATGGCTCCTGCGACAACCGGCTGGGCGGCGGGCAGGTGCGCCTGTCTTGCGATGTGCGTTGGCAGGCGGCGGCTGATGCGCGTGACGATCGCTGGTTCGGCCACCCACCGCCCGGGCATGGCGGTTTGAGTTATGGTGGCCTCAATGGCGCGCGGCCTTTGGGTGAGGCCTATCTGGCGCGCTGAACCTCGGAACTTATGACAACTACACCGATTTTCCCGCCCACCCGAGACGGCCTGCCGCTGGGCCTGGGCGGTGCGCCGCTGGGCAATATGTTTGCGCCGGTGCCGCCGGCGCAGGTGGACGCCTTGTTTGCGGCGGCGCTGGCCGACGGTTGCCGTTCGTTTGACACCGCGCCCCACTACGGCCACGGCCTGAGTGAGCTGCGTTTTGGCCAGATGCTGCGCGGCCAGGCGCCGGAGGGCTTTGCCTTGTCGAGCAAGGTGGGCCGGTTGCTCACGCCCGACTCAAAGGCGCAGCGTGACCAGAACGGCTTTGTCGATGGCCTGCCCTTTAACCAGCACTGGGATTTTTCTGCACAGGGCGTGCGCCGCAGCGTTGAAGACAGCCTGCAGCGCTTTGGCCTGGCCGGTTTGGACACGGTGTTTGTGCACGACTGCGACGCTGCCAACCATGGCGAGCGCTACCCGCAAGTGCTCCAACAGGTGCTGCACGAGGCGCTGCCCGAACTGCACGAGATGCGCCGGCAAGGCCTGCTGCGCCACATCGGCCTGGGTGTGAATGACGTGCAGGTCTGCCTGGATGTGCTGCGGGGCATGAGTGCCGACGCTGGCATCGACTGCCTGCTGCTCGCCGGCCGATACAGCCTGATTGACCACAGCGGTCTGGCGGAGTTGCTGCCGTTGTGCCAGTCGCTTGGTGTGCGCATTGCGTTGGGCGGCGTTTTCAACTCCGGCATCTTGGCCACCGGCGTGCGCGCCGGCACTGAGCTCCGCTTCAACTACGGGCCTGCCGCGCAGCATTGGGTGGCTCGGGTGGCGGCGGTCGAGGCCATCTGTGACACCTATGGCGTGCCGCTTCGCGCCGCCGCCTTGCAGTTTCCCCTGGCACACCCCGCCATCGAGGTGGTGATGCTGGGTGCCCGCCAGGCCTCGGAGTGGCAAGACGCCGTAGCCATGATGCGCCACGCTATTCCGGCCGGGTATTGGCAGGCTTTGCGAGATGCTGGCCTGTTGCCAGACCACGCAACCACACCACGCGGTGCCTGATGCGGATCGACGCCCACTTTCACAGCTGGCAGCTCGCGCGAGGCGACTACGGCTGGCTGACCCCTGCCTTGGCTCCGATTTATCGCGATGTTCAGGTGCCCGACTGGCGGATACAGGCTGAGGCTGTGAGTGTGACTGGCGGTATTTTGGTTCAGGCCGCGCCGACCGAGGCCGAGACCTGGCACCTGCTGGCCTTGGCCGACCAGCACCCCAGCGTCTTGGGCGTGGTGGGCTGGGTGGACTGGCTGGCGCCCGATGCGGCGCAGCGCATTCAGGCCCTGGCCCGGCACCCCAAGCTCAAGGGGTTGCGCCCGATGTTGCAAGACATCCCCGAACCGGACTGGATTTTGCGGCCGGCGCTGCAGCCGCTGTTGGCGCTGATGGCGGATCTTGGGCTGGTGTTTGACGCGCTGGTCAAGCCGGTGCACCTGCCGCGCCTGCTGACCCTGGCCGAGAGGCACCCGAGCCTAAGCATCGTGATCGATCACGCCGCCAAGCCCGATATAGCCGCCGGTGAGTGGCAGCCCTGGGCTGATCAAATGCAAGCGCTGGCCACCCACACTGGGGCGGTGTGCAAAATGTCCGGCATGGTGACTGAAGCCGGCCCTGACCCGGTGCCGCAGGTTTGTCGCCGTTGGACCGAGCACGTGCTGGCCTGCTTTGGACCGGACCGTGTGTTGTGGGGCAGCGATTGGCCGGTGCTGGAACTGGCGGGCAGCTATGCAGGTTGGTGGCAGGCTTGTCAGGAATTTACCCAGCATTTGACTCAAGCCGAGCGGGCGGCAGTGTTTGGGGGCAATGCGCTGCGTGTTTACCGGGCGGGTGTTGATCCTTCAATGTCATGACTTCTATTCAACCCGGTGCAGAATATTTCGCGCGTGCTGTATCGCGGGATCAGGCCGGCGGGGCATTCGGCTCCGCGGCTGTCCTCCGCCCTGCGGGCTCCCCCTTGATGCCGCTGCGCCGAACGCCCCACCAGCCTGATCTTGTGGGACGGTTAGTGCGCAATTTCTGGTTTGCAAAACTTCGTCTGTCCACTGTCTTAGCTGCCGAGGGGGTCGATTGGCTGTTGCAGCGAGGTCAAGGGGGAGCCCGCAGGGCGGAGGACACGAGCGGCAGCAGCCAGCCGGCCCCCTCGGCTCGCCAACACCTGACCCCAGTTACTATTTCACCAACAACTTAGCCAACCCATGAACACATCCACATTCCTTCAAGCCCAGCTGTCCCACACACTCCCAACGGACCACACGCGAGCATTGCTGATCGGGCGGCTTTGGCTGCCCGGTACCGGGCCGGTGCTGGTGACCCTGCACAACGGCCACTTGCATGATGTGTCGCCCTTGGCGCTGACCAGCAGTGGCTTGCTGGCGCTGCCTGAGCCGGCTGCTGCTGTGCGTGAAGCCCTGGGCGCCGGGCGCCTGCCCGTCATTGCCAGTTGGGCTGAGGTGATTGCCAATGCCGAGGAAGCCAGCCGTGATGCCGGGCGGCCCTGGCTGCTGGCACCTTGTGATTTGCAGGTGATCAAGGCCAGCGGCGTGACCTTCATTGCCAGTTTGCTGGAGCGCGTGATCGAGGAGCAGGCGCGGGGTGATGCCAGCCGGGCTGATGCCTTGCGGCGCGACCTGCATCAGATTTTGGGGCAGGACCTGACGGGCATCCGGCCCGGCTCGGCCGAGGCACAGGAGGTCAAGCGGGTGCTGCAGGCGCGGGGCGCCTGGTCGCAGTACCTGGAGGTGGGCATTGGCCCCGACGCTGAAATTTTCACCAAAGCGCCGGTGCTGGCCGCCGTCGGCACCGGCAACGATGTGGGTCTGCACCCCGGCTCGAGCTGGAACAACCCAGAGCCCGAGTTGGTGCTGGCGGTTAGCCCCACTGGCCAGGTGATGGGCGCCGCCCTGGGCAACGACGTCAATTTGCGAGATTTTGAGGGCCGCAGTGCGCTGCTGCTGGGCAAGGCCAAGGACAACAACGGCTCTTGCGCGATCGGGCCGTTCATTCGGCTGTTTGATGCGCATTTCGGGATTGACGACGTGCGCCAGTGTGAGATCAGCTTGCGGGTGGATGGCGTGGACGGCTTCAGCTTCGAGGACCGTGGCGCCATGAACAGCATCAGCCGTGACCCGCTGGACCTGGTGGCGCAGGCCATGGGCCGGCACCACCAGTACCCAGACGGCATGATGATGTTCCTGGGCACCATGCTGGCCCCGACCCGGGACCGCGATGCACTGGGGCAGGGCTTCACGCACCATACCGATGACGTGGTGACTGTGTCGGTGCCGGCGCTGGGCCGCCTGGTGAACCGGGTTGACCGCTCGGACCGCATCAGCCCCTGGACTTTCGGTATCGGCGCACTCATGGCCAACCTGCGCAGCCGGCCGGGGATGCCCTCAGGCGTCTGATTTGCGCCTTATTTCCAGTAAAGTCAGTAGCGGCCCTATTGAATTTGCGGCGCAGTCGCGATAGCATGGCCAAAGTCGTCTATACAACCTTAACCCGGAACCCGTTATGAAAAAGCTGTTCACCCCGTTGCTGGCGCTGGCCACCGCCGCCCTGCTGTTGCTGCCTGTGCAGTCCATTGCGCAGACCAAATCCCGTCTGGCCCAGATTTTGGAGCGCGGCACCCTGCGCGTGGGCACCACCGGTGACTTCAACCCGATGTCGATGAAAGACACGGCCACCAACACCTACACCGGTTTTGACGTTGAGGCCATGAACCAACTGGCCGCCGACATGGGTGTGAAGATCGAGTACGTGCCAGCTGAGTGGGCTACGCTGGTCAACGGCATCGTCGCTGACCGTTTTGATATTTTCTCTGGTGCGTCGCTGAGCATGGCGCGCGCCAAGACCGTGGCGTTTTCGGCTCCCTACCTGTTTGCCGGCACAGTGCCCATGGTCAGCAAGAAGACCGGCGCTGCATTGACCACCTGGGACAGCATCAATAACGCCAATGTGACCGTGGCCGTGTTGATGGGCACCGTGTTTGAGCAGCAGGCGCGCGCCCATTTCCCGAAGGCCAGGATCCGGGCGGTTGAAAAGCCAGCCACTGGTTACCAGGAGGTGCTGGCCGGTCGGGCACAGGTCACCATCACCAGCAATGTCGAGGCGGCCACCCTGATGAAGACCTACCCGGACCTGCAAGTCGTCGGTTCAAGCTCAGAGATGCGGAACAAGCGTCCCTTTGCCTACCCCATGCCCCAGGGCGACCACGCTTGGGTGACCTTTGTCAACAACTGGATTTCCTTGAAGGATGCCGAGGGCTTTTTTGACGGGCTCGAGGCCAAGTGGTTGGTCGCGAAGAAATAACAGTGTTGAGATGGTGGCTGTTGGCGGCCGCCGCGCTGGCGGCCGGCCCGGCCGCTGCCAACGAAGGTAGCGGTTATAACTGGGGTTGGTATGTGGTCAACCCGTTTCAGGACAAGGGTTGGTCCAACCTGAAGTTTTTGGCCGAGGGCGCCGGCGCCACTCTGCTGGTGTCCGTGTGTGCCATTGCACTGTCGGTGGTGCTGGGTGCCACCGTGGCGCTGGCGGGGCTGTCGCGGCGCAAGACCCTGAACCGGCTCAGCCGGGGCTACGTCGAGTTGTTTCGGGCCATACCGCTGCTGGTGCTGTTGTTGTGGGTGTTTTACGGCTTGCCGGTCATCATTGGCCTGCAATTGGGTGTGTTTGCCACCGGGGTGCTGTCGCTGGCGCTGAGTGACTCGGCCTTTGAGGCTGAAGTGTTCCGCGCAGGCATTCAGTCGGTGCCCAAAGGTCAGATTGAAGCGGCCAAATCATTGGGTCTGTCTTGGACCCAGCAGATGCGGTTGGTGGTGTTACCGCAGGCAATTAAAGTCATATTGCCGGCGCTGGGCAACCAGTTTGTCTACGTGGTCAAGATGTCGTCTTTGATCTCGGTGATCGGCCTGCAGGAACTGACCCGCCGCGCCAATGAACTCAATGTCAGTGAATACCGGCCGCTGGAGATTTATACGCTGCTGGTGCTGGAATACCTGATCCTGATCCTGATCGTGTCTTACCTGGTGCGACGTTTGGAGCGCAGGTTGGCAACCGGGAATTGACGCATGCGTTTGCACCACGCCACCTGGCCCGAGGTTGAAGCCTACCTGCAGCGATCAAAAGGCGTGGTGATACCGACCGGGTCGACTGAGCAGCATGGCCCAACCGGCCTGATTGGCACTGACAGCATCACCGCTGAAACCATTGCGCATGCCATGGCAGAGCGCTGTGGAGCTTTGGTCGGGCCGACCCTGACCCTGAGCCAGGCGCAGTTCAACCTGGGGTTTCCCGGCACCATTTCCTTGCGCCCAACGACACTGATTCAGGTCATCATTGACTACGTGCAGTCATTGGCGCACCATGGCTTTGAGCACTTCTACTTTCTTAATGGCCATGGTGGCAACATCTCCCCGGCGCACTGTGCGTTTCAGGAGCTGTATGCCGACCAGAGTCTGGGCCGTCATGCGGGTGTAGCCATCCAGTGCCGCCTGCGCAGCTGGTGGGATTTTGCGGAGGTCAATGAGATCCGGCAGCGACTGTACGGGGCGGCTGAGGGCATGCACGCCACGCCGTCCGAACTGGCCATTACCCGGCATGTGTTGCCGGCCGTCAGCCGCGCAGATGACTTGCCAGCGCCTCCTGTGCTGAGTGCCGACTTTATCAAGCGCCATGGCGGTGACAACCATGAACACGCTGCGGCGCACCGGGCCCAGTTCCCTGATGGCCGCGTCGGCTCGCACTCGGGTTTGGGCTTGGCCGAGCATGGCCTTGCCTTGGTCAGCGCAGCGGCCGAGGCGGCAGCCCGCGACTACGCAGCGTTTTTGGCCGGGCGTGAGTCATGATTTTCCATGCCACCGCCTTGTCGAGTTACAGCGCCAAGGTGCGGGTGGTGCTGTGCGTGAAAGGCCTGGACTTTGAGGAGCGCCCCCCGGCGCACGGCTATCGCTCCCCGGAGTACCGCGCGCTGGTGCCTATGGGCACACTGCCGGCCATTCAGATCGGGGACTGGGTGCTCTCCGAGTCCGAGGTGATTAACGAGTATCTGGAGGAGCGCTACCCCGCACCGGCGATGCTGCCGCAAGACCCTGAGCAGCGGGCCCGCGTCCGATTTTTGTGCCGCTTTCACGACCTGCACCTGGAGCCCAAGGTGCGGGCCCTGTTTGGCCAGGTGAAACCGGCGCAGCGTAACCCTGAGACGGTCTTAGCCCTGCGGACTGACATCGAGGCGCGGCTTGGGCAACTGGCCGCCTGGGTTCAACCCCAACCCTTTTTGCTGACGCCTAGCATCAGCCTGGCCGATTGTGGTTTCCTGGTGAACGTGCCCTTGGCGGCATCAGTGTTGGCCGCTTGCGGCCAGAGTCTGAGCTTGCCGCCGGTGCTGGCTGATTGGTTGTCGGTGGCTTCCGCACATCCGCCGGTGGAGCGGGCCCTGGCCCCATGGCGTGCAGCCACCCAGGGCTGGTTGTCAAGTTGAGGAGTGGATCAAAAAATGTCTGAGTTGAATCGCAGCCCCTTGGCTGATCCCGGCTGGCAATACCTCGAAAAAATTGCCCTGGAAGACTTGTCGCGGGACGACTGGGGCTTGCTGGAGGGGCAACGCCAAGTCTATCTGGCCCGCCATCAGGCGGAGCAGGCGCTGCGTTTGCTCAGTGCCAGTGAGCATGATCCCTGCTTTGGTTACCAGGTCAACAACTACCGGCATTCTCTGCAGTCGGCCACCATGGTCTTGCGCGACGGTTTGTCAGAAGAAGATGTGGTGGTGGCCCTGTTGCACGATGTGGGCTTTATTGCCTGCCCGATGCTGCATGGCGATTTTGCGGCCACCCTGCTCGGGGCTTATGTGTCAGATCGCAACCACTGGATGCTGCGTCATCACGCCACCTTTCAAAATCTGCATTCGCCCAACATGCCCGGCGTTAACCAGCACGAGCGGGAGCGCTGGCGCGGCCATGAGCACTTTGACTGGACGGCTGAGTTCGTGGCGCGTTATGACCAGGCGGCGGCTGACCCAGCCTACCCCTGCGAGCCATTGCAGACCTTTATTCCCATGGTAAAAAACATTTTTTCACGCAAACCCCAGGACCGCCGGTCCATCAACAAGGAAAACCCATGAGCGCATGGATCAAGATGATTCCCCTGGAGGAGGCCACAGGCAAACTCAAGGACATGTACCAACTGGCCCTGACGCCCAGCGGCACCGTGGACAACGTGATGCGGGCGCACAGCCTGCGTCCGCACAGCATGGAGGGGCACCTGGTGCTGTACCGGAGCGTGCTGCACAACCCCGACAACACCTTGCCCTTTTGGTTCCTGGAAGTGGTGGCCTCTTATGTGAGCATGACCAACCGCTGTGACTACAGCCTGACGCATCATTTTGCCAACGCCCGTCGTCTGATGAATGACCCGGTGCGTTCGCAGCTGGTCTGGGATGCGCTCTCAGCAGCCCAGCCGGAGCGGGCGTTTTCGGGCAAAGAGTTGGAGCTGCTGCGCTATGCCAGAAAACTGACCGCCGATGTGGCCCACATGGAGAAGAGCGACTTTGAGGCGCTCAAGACCAGCGGCTGTGACGACGGCGAGATTCTGGAGGTGAACCAGGTTTGCGCCTACTTCAACTACTCCAACCGCCTGCTCAACGGCCTGGGTGTGACCACCCAGGGCGATGTGGTGGGCTACTACAAAGAGCCGGCCGCGACCTGAGGCTGGGCTTCGGCCTCGATCAGGGCTGTCAGACCGGCGCGGAACCGGTTGGCGGCAGCATCTAGCAGCAGGCCGGTGGTTTGGGTTGAGCGGTTCTTCATGCCGCGGTGCACGGCTTCCAACACAATCTTGTCTTCTTCAAAGGCCAATTTGGCACCAGCCGCAATGCGTTTGGTTAGCGCTTCATCATCGGCGTCTGTGTTGCGGTGCTGCAGCCAGAAATAGCGGGTGTGGTCCTCGTCGATCGGTGTCAAAAAGTTGTAGGACACCATGCGGTAAGTCACGGGGCCGTCCACCATGCCTGGGCCTCCCTTCCCGGCCGGGGTGTAAATGCCCATGTTGATGGCCAGCGAGGGGTAGCGCACCTCGTAATGCTGCAGCCGGTCGGCGTTGCCGGCAAACTTGACCAGGGGCGCATAAAAGGGCGGCGGCGGCTGGTCGAGCAGCCAGCGGCTGCAGATCACGCCGCCAGCGTCAGCCGTGATCTGTAGGGGGGTGTCGTCAGTGCCAGCCCCGGCAAACGAGGTCCGGTGCACCCAGGCCACGTGGGACGGGTCGAGCAGGTTGTCCACCAACCACAGGTAGTGGCAGTCCACCAGCAGCTGGTCACCCTTGGTCAGGCCCCAGCCGGGTTGGCCGTGGTTGGCCATCTCGAACACCGGGTTAGCCGCTGCCTGCGCCGCATCACCCATCCAGATCCAGAGCAGGCCATACTTGTCTTGCACCGGGTAGCTGCGCACTTTGGCAAAGGGCGGGATGCGGACCTGTGTGGCGGCATCAATGCAGGCGCCTGAGCAGTCAAAGGTGAGGCCGTGGTAGCCACATTCGATGGCATCACCCTTGATGCGCCCCATGGACAGCGGCAGTTTGCGGTGTGGGCAGGCGTCTTCTAAGGCCACGGCTGCGCCGTCTTGCGTGCGGTACAGCACAACGGCTTCGCCCAGGATGCGAACAGCCTTAGGCTCGCGCCCGACTTCGGGGGACAGCGCGGCCACGTACCAAGTGTTTTTTAAAAAGGTCATGATGGGAGTATCTTAAATGGCGATGTAGGTGGCCAGTTGGAACAGACAATCGCCACGCTCGCACAGGGCCGGAACCCGCTTGCACAGCACGACGCCGGCGCGATTGAATGGCAGCAGCAACGGCTCACGCCAGGGCGTGCGGTGAAAGTGAATGCGTGCGGCCGGTTGGCCTTGCACGACCTCGTCGCCTACCTCGACCAGGGGCTCAAACAGCCCGTCATCGTTGGCGTAAACATAGTAGTCGTCGCCACCCACCTCGGTCATGCGGGTGGTCTCGGGCAGCGGCGCCAAGGGCATATCCACCAGGCCGGTGGCGCTTAGCAGCCGGCGCATGCCGCGCTCCATCAGGGCCAGTGACGATGGTGTGACCAAGCCGCCGCCACCCACTTCAGTGGCCAGCGACAGCACACCCTGCCGTAAGGATGCCGCAGTAAACGAGCGACCCCCACTGCTGGGCGCTTTGATCACATAGCCGATGGGCGCGGCAAAAGCATGCACCAGGGCCATCGCACGGCGCATCTGCTCAGCATCTGGCACGCGGTAGATCAGGGTGCTGGGCAGGTAGGTGAGTGAACTGCCGCCAGAATGAAAATCAAAGCTGTAGTCAAAGCCCGGCAACAACACATGCTCGATCCAGTAAGCCAGTTGCGCGGTAACGGTACCGTGGGGGTCGCCTGGGAAGGCGCGATTCAGGTTGCCCTGGTCGATGGGGGAGGTGCGTAAGCCGGCCATGGCTGCCGGGAAATTGACCGACGGCAGAATGACCAGTCGGCCCTGGATGTCCGCCGGCTCCAGGCTGCGGATCAGGTTACCGAGCCCGATCTGGCCTTCCCACTCGTCGCCGTGGTTGCCAGCCATCATCAGGACGCTGGGCCCCTCAGCGTTCTGGATGCAAGTGATCGGCACCGGAATCCAGCCATAGGCCGAGCGTTGCACCGAGTGCGGTATGCGGACAAAGCCGCTGGCTTTGCCCGGGGCAGACAGATCGATGTCAGCGCGAAGGGTGCTGCGGGTCGGCACGGTGGGCTTTCTCTGGCTGGGCTGAAGCCCCGTCAATGCGACAGGATCTGGCTCAGAAATTTTTTGGTCCGATCCGACTTGGGACGGTTGAACAGTTCGTCCGGCGGGGCCTGCTCAACAATGCGGCCGCCATCCATGAACACGACAGTGTCGGCCACTTTCTTGGCAAAACCCATTTCGTGGGTGACGCAGATCATGGTCATGCCGCTCTGGGCCAGGTCGATGATCACGTCCAACACTTCTTTGATCATCTCTGGGTCCAGCGCCGAGGTGGGCTCGTCAAACAGCATGACCTTGGGCTCCATGCACAGCGAGCGCGCTATGGCCACCCGTTGCTGCTGCCCCCCTGAGAGTTGGCCAGGGAACTTGTGGGATTGCTCAGGGATTTGTACCCGACGCAAGTAGGCCATGGCCTTGGCTTCTGCCTCGGCCCGTGGCGTGCCTCGGACCCTAATCTGGGGCAGGGCGCAGTTCTCCAGCACCGACAGGTGAGGGAAGAGGTTAAAACTCTGGAACACCATGCCCACCTCGCGGCGGATCGCGGCCACATGTTCGGTGTCTTCGTCCAGGGTCATGCCATCCACCACGATGCTGCCGGAATCATGGTGCTCCAGCCGGTTGATGCAGCGGATCAGGGTGGACTTGCCCGAGCCCGAGGGGCCGCAGATCACCATGCGTTCGCCTTGCTTGACCGCCAGGTCGACATCGCGCAACACGTGCACGTCACCAAACCATTTGTTGACGCCGCTGAGTTGGATGATGGCTTGGCTCATGACATGGGGCTCGACGTTGGCATGTAAGGCAACCTATTTGTGGGCGCGGGCGTAACGCCGCTCCAGGGCCGAAAATAGCTGCGACAGGCTGAAGCAGATGACGAAATAAACCACGGCCACAAAAACGAACACCTCAAACACGCGCTGCGTGGTGACCTGCACGTCTTGCGCCATGAAAGTTAGCTCCTGGATGGACACCAGAGACACCAGCGACGAGTCTTTGATCAGCTGGATGAATTGGCCGGCCATGGGCGGCAGCACATTGCGCAGGGCTTGCGGCAGTACCACGAAGCGGGCAATGTCAAAGCGTGACATGCCCAGGCTGTTGCCGGCTTCAATTTGGGACTTGTGGACCGACTCCAGGCCGGCCCGCACAATTTCAGTAACATAGGCGCCAGAGAAGACCGAGAGGCAAATCAGCCCCAGCAAAAAATTGTCGATCAGCTTCGGGGAACCAAAAAACAGGCTGACCCACCACTGGCCGGTCTCTGAGAGTTTGGCCACGCTGTCGGCCAGGGCCAGCTTGGGCATGACCTGGCTGGCAATGAAAAACACGAAGACGAACACAAAAACCACCGGCGGGATGTTGCGGATCAGCATCACGTAACTGCCGCTGAGCAAGCGCAGAAAAAGCCGGTCGCTGTTTCTGGCCAAGGCCATCAGGGTGCCGATGATGCCGGAAATGATGATGCCCCAGACGGCCAGTCGAAGTGTGGTCAGGAAACCCTCGACGATGATGTTGGGGACCCAGCGCCCGCTTGCTGCATCCAGGCGAAAGATAAAGGGCCAGATCGTGCTCCAGTTCCAACGGTACTGAAACACTGAGCTGGCCCGCCACAAGATCAAGCCCAGCAAAGCGAGCAGGCCGACCAACAGGACCCAGTCAAGCCAACCCCAAGTCAGAAAACGTGGCTGGCGTGGGCGGGTCGTTGACACGGTTTTAGGGACTGAAACGGTGGGGCGAAGTCAGGTTCAGGGCACCATCGCGGCCCAGTCCTGGGTCTTGAACCAGTAGGTGTGGCGCTGCTTCAGAAAGTCTTTGTTCTTGCCAATCCAGTCGTTGAAGTAAGCCAGGCCAGCAGCATTGCCTTTACGCACGCCAAAGCCCTCTACGTTGGTGGTGATGTTGTCCGCCACGGGCTTGAACAGGCGGTCCGGGTTTTTCAGGCTGAAGAAAGTGGGCTTAGGCTCGCTCGACACGGTGGCGTGGGCGTTGCCGTTAATCACCTCCTGGAACGCAATGGCATCGTCGTCAAACTGACGGATCGTGGCCTTGGGGAATCTTTCCTCAATCAGCTTGCAAGGGGCTGCACCACGACGGCAGGTGAACGTGACGTTGGCGCTGTTGTAGTCCTCGGGCCACTTGAACTTGGCTGCGAGCTGCTTGGAGGCCGCCACACCTTGGCCCGAGGTGGAGTAGGGGTCGGTGAAGTCAATTTGCTCCTGCCGCGCTGGCGTGATGGACATGCTGCCGATGATGGCGTCGAACTTGCCTGCAATCAGTGAAGGAATGATGCCGTCCCAAGCGGTGGGTACCAGCTCAAGCTGGACCCCCATGTCTTTGGCCAGCTTGTTCATGACGTCAATCTCGAAACCGACCCACTGGCCCTGCTTGTCGCGCATAGCCCACGGCACAAAGCTGCTAAAACCTGCCTGCAACTTGCCACGCTTCTTGATGGTGTCGACCAGGTTTTCCTGCTGGGCCAAGACCGGCTGTGCTGCCAGCATCGCCACCAGCAACACTGCACCAGCTGCGAAGATTCGTCTGAAATTAGTCATCAATAGCTCCTGTTAAAAAAGTGGTTGGTCATTCTAGTCATGCAAGGCTTGAGCCAGCATTCTGCCAGCGGCTGCGGGTCCAAGGCAGGTAAATTTTGACCATGGACCGTCGACATGATCGCACCAAGCATGCAATTGCTGTGCAAGCCAATCTGTCTATTAACGGTTTGAGCATGGGCTCAGAAGTTGGTCTAATGAAAGTTCAGGTGGCCAAGTCATTGACCCGTGAAAAATAGTCCAGCAGCAGTTGGCTGTAGCTGCGTTCGACGGCGATCTCGAAGCCCTTGGGCTGCCGGATCAGCAGGGCTTTTTGCCCGAAGACCTCGGTGAAGGTGGCGCCAGCAGCGCCGACCGGCATGGCCCATGCATCGATGGGGCTGGCGATGGCGATCAACTGGTCGGCTTCAGGTCCGTCGATGCCGATGAATACATAGGCGTCGGACACGTTGATGATCAGTGTGTCTGACGCGCAGGGCGCCTCCGTCAGGTGCGCAAACAATTGGGACTCCTGGTCCAAGGTGGTGCGCACCAGCCAATGTTGGGGCGCAACCCGGTACATCAGGCTTGCTGGCTCGAACCTGTGCAAGATGTCGTCGGGGTGGCCTTTGAGGTCAAAAACCGCTGTCATGGCCTGGGTCTGGAAATTGGCTTGGTACATGGTGTCAACCCCGGAGGATGGCCCCCTTGGGGTCATAGAAGCAGGGGGCGGTGACAGTGGCGCGCACCACCTCATCTTTCATCCGGATGAAAACGGTCTCGCCCTGGCGTGCGCGACCATTGGTCAACAAGCCCAGCGCCACGCTGCGCTGTGCGACCACGCTCCAAACGCAGGCACTGACAAAGCCCTCGGAGGCCTGCCGATTGCCTTGTGGGGTGATGGGGGCACCTTCAACCACCAGCTTCGCAGGGTCTTCTGGCAACAGCCCGACCAACTCGCGCCGTGGCCGGCCGCTGGCGCGCCGCAGCATCACCGAGCGTTTGCCCAGATAGTCCGCTTTGTTTTTAGACAGGATCCAGCTCATGCCCAGGTCGATCGGATCGACGGTGCCGTCTACCTCATGCCCCAGCGATAAAAACCCTTTTTCCACCCGGAGCACATGGTTGGCCTCAGAGCCGACGACGGTCAAGCCCAATGGTTTGCCGACCTCGATCATGGTCTCCCACAGCGTCAGGGCGTATCGGCTCGGGATGTTGACTTCGTAGCTGAGCTCGCCGGTGAAGCTCACCCGGGCCACGCGACTTGGGATGCCAGCGACCAGCCCCAAGCGCAAGCCCATGAAGGGAAAGACCGAGTTCTCAAGTGCAATGTCAGTGCCCAAAGCTGCCAGCATTTCCCGGGCTTGTGGGCCGCACAGGGTGATGTTGGACCAGGCAGTGGTCACAGGCGTGATCCGGACCCGCCAGTGGGGCCGCTCGATTTGCAGAAAGTGCTCCAGGTGACGGTAGACCTCATCGGCATTGCCGGTGGAGGTGAACATCAGGTAGTGGTCTGGGCCGAGCTTGAAGCTGACGCCATCGTCAAGAATCAGGCCGTCATCTGTCAGCATGATGGAATAGCGGCCCATGCCTGTTTCGAGGTTGGCAAAGTCGCTGGTGTAAGCCATCTGCAACAGACGCAGGGCGTCGGGTCCCTTGATCTCAAATTTGCCCAGGGGGGAGCCGTCGTAGGCGGCCACTTTATGCCGCACGGCCAGTGATTCCCGATTGACGGTGTCCTGAAAACTCTCGCCCGGTTGCGGGCAATAACCAGGGCGACGCCAGCGCGCCCCGGCTTCGTACATGACGGCCCCGGCTGCCTGGTTCCAAGCTGTGATGGGGGTGTGGCGGTAGGGCAGAAAGACACTGCCGCCACGCGCGCCGGCCAACGCACCAAATTCAATCGGCGAGTAGGGTGAGCGGAAGGTGGTGGTTCCTACCTTGTCCAGCGGCTGCCCTTGCGCCAAGGCGATGGCGCCAATGACATTGACGTTGCCGGTTTTGCCCTGGTCAATGCCCATGCCCGCTGTGGTGTAGCGTTTGACGTGCTCAACCGCACCGTAGCCTTCACGCAAGGACAAATGGATGTCTGCCACTGTCACGTCGTGCTGCAGGTCCACAAAGGCCTTGTCCGAGGCGCGGGCCGGCTCAACATGCCACAGCGCCTGGGTCGATGGCGCCAAACCCGCTGGGGCCGCAGGGACGACAGCCGGCCTGACGACAAAGCCCTGATCGCGCGCGGCTGCAGTACCGGCTGAGGCGCCGTCATGCAGTGCCGATAGCAGGTCAAAGCAGGCATTGGCGGCGCCGGCGCAGCGGGAGGCCTGGTGGGCTTCACCGGCGACGAAGGCCGACAAGCCCTCGTCATACCGTAACTTGCCACGCGACTGGGAAAACAGGTGGAGCAGAGGGTTCCAGCCACCTGAGACGGCCAGCAAATCACAGTCGAGTAGCCGGCTGTCTTTCCCCTGGAGGGTGCGGACTCTCACCCCATCCAACTGACGCCGGCCTGAGGTGGACTCGACCACGTGCCCAGACAAAATCTCGACGCCCGGCACCAGCGCTGCAGCATCTGCGGGCACCACCTGGCGCACATCGACGATCGCCGTCACCTTTAGGCCTGCCGCCAGCATGTCGGCTGCTGCCTCGTAGGCGGAACTGTTGTTGGTGAACAGGACGGCTTGACGACCCGGCAGCACCGCGTAACGGTTGATATAGCCCTGTACCGCTGACGCCAACATGACGCCTGGCCGGTCGTTGTCATGAAACACCAGCGGACGCTCGATGGCGCCGGTCGCAATGACCACCTGGCCGGCGCGCACCCGCCAAGTGCGTTGGAAGATGCCAGGCGTGCTCGGCTTGCGCTCGGTCGCGATGAGCAGGTTGGCTTCACGGTAAGCCCAAGCGGTGGCGCTTGCCAGCCGGGTGACCAGCGGCATGCCATCGAGCTCAGCAGTGGCGCTATGAACCCAGTCCATCGCGGGCTGCTTATCAATGCGGTCGCGTCGTCCCAGCAGTGCGCCACCGGGTTCCTCGCCCTCATCCACCAGCAAGACCCGTGCGCCGGCCCTGCCGGCCACCAAGGCCGCCATCAAGCCCGCCGCACCAGCCCCCACCACCAGCACGTCGCAGTGCCAGTGGCGGGTTTCATAAATGCCCGGGACCTTGTCGGCATCTGGCGCGTGCGCCAGGCCGGCGACCCGGCGAATGTGCGGCTCATAGACGTGCCAGTTGGGCCACATGAAGGTCTTGTAATAGAACGAGGCTGGCAGCAGGCGGGCGAACCATTGGTTGATGGCCATCAGGTCAAACTTCGCCGACGGCCAACAATTGACCGAGCGCGCTTGCAGCCCATCGCGCAAACGCACCGTGGTGATGGGCTGGTTGCCGCTTTGCTGGTCCCCTAGCAACTCAACAAAGGAACTGGGTTCCTCGGCGCCAATTCCGGTGATGCCGCGAGGGCGGTGGTACTTGAAGCTGCGGGCGGTGAGGCGCTCGCCATTGGCCAGCAAAGCCGAGGCCAGGGTGTCACCCTCGAAGCCGGAAAAAACCTGACCGTTAAAGGTAAATTTGAGCCGCCGATCACGGCGAATGCGGCCCCCGGTTGGCAAGCGGAATCGGTTATCCGACATGGTCAGGGGCCTGCTGAATTTGGTGCGTCACGGTGTTGCGCTGGGTGGTGAACCACGTGCCGCAGCCTCGGTTGTGCCACCACTTCTCCTGGACCCAGCCCATGGGGTTGTTGGGGACGGTCAGGTAGTCCACCCAAGCGGCGTCGCTCAGGTCGGTGGCGTCGTCAGGTCGGGTGCTTCGAGCCGGTCCGCCGTTGGTGAACTCGGTCTCATTGCGCGGGCCGCAGTGGGGGCAGTGAATCAGCAGCATGGCGGTGGCAGGTTAGCGGGCCGCGGTGGTGCCCGACTCGAGCACATAGTCCAGATGCTTGAAGCGGTCCAGTGAGAACGGCTCAATCAGGGGGTGCGGTTCGTCATGGGCAATCAGGTGGGCCAGCGTGTAGCCGCCGGCGGGGACCGCCTTGAACCCACCCCACCAGCCGGCCGACACGTACAGGCCTGGAATCGCGGTCTTGGACACGATGGGCGACGCATCATGCGCAATGTCCAGTGTGCCACCCCATTGCCGCATCAGCTTGAGCCGCTTGAACGAGGGAAAGAGTTCGAGCATGGCAACCACGGCGTCTTCAAAAACATGTTGCTTGATGTCGCGCCGGTAGGACTGGCCAGGGTCATTGGCGCCGCCAATGACCAATTCCCCCCGGTCTGATTGACTCAGGTAAACGCCGATGTCAGGGCAGTTGACGATCACATCGATCAGGGGTTTGACCGGCTCCGACACAAAAGCGGTCAGGTTGAAGGTTTTCACCGGCAAGCGCAGCCCGATGGTTTCTGTCAGCGTGGTGGTGTGACCAGAGACTGCCACCGCCACTTTTTTGGCTTTGACCGTGCCGCGCTCAGTCTCGACCCCGCAAATGCGACCATCGGGGCCACGCAGCAAGGCCTGGACGGCCGTGTTCTGGTGAATCTCAACCCCTTGGTCATCGGCTGAGCGGGCCAGGCCCCAGGCCACTGCGTCATGGCGGCAGACGGCGGCGTCGGTGTGCACCATGCCGGCCACAATCGGCAGCCGCGCATCCGGCCCGCCGCCGGTCAGTGGCGGGATGCGGCGTCGCAACTCGTCAACCGAGATGGGCTCATAGGTCGACCCGTGGTTGTGCATATTGAACATGCGACGACGGATTTCGCGCAGCTTGGGGTAGGTCTGCACCACGTCAATCATGCTGCGTTTGGAGTACATCAGGTTGAAGTTCAGCTCCCGCGTCAATTGCTCATACAGTGCCACCGATTTCACATAGAAGGGAATGCTCTCGTCGCGCAGGTAGTTGGAACGGATGGTGACGGTGTTGCGGGCAATATTGCCGCCGCCCAGCCAGCCTTTTTCGAGCACCGCCACGTCGGTGATGCCATGCTCTCGGGCCAAGTAATGTGCCGTGGCCAGACCATGACCGCCGGCACCGATGATCAAGACCTCATAGTCTTTGCGAAGCGGTGGTTGGCGCCAGGCCCGCTGCCAGTTCTGGTGGTGGGACAGCGCATGCCGGGCCAGCGAGAGCAGGGAGTAGCGTTGCATGGGGCCTTATTCAACGGTAGCGGTAGCGCTTCTCCAGCCACAACACGCCCAGCGACAAGGTGATGGTGATTAGCAGGTACATGCCTGCCACCGTCAACCAGATCTCGAAGGCCATGAAAGTGTCCGAAATCACGGTGCGCGCCTGCGTGGTCAGGTCAAATACAGCAATCACACTGACGATGGCCGAGTGCTTGACGAGGTTGACCAGAATGCCGCCAAGAGGCGGCAGCATCAACGGGACCGCCTGGGGAAGAATGATGTCGCGGTACAGGTCAAACGGCCCAAAACCCAGGCTTAGGCCTGCTTCTCGCTGGCCCTTCTTGACCGCCACAATGGCGCCCCGGATGATCTCCGCGACAAAGGAGCCCTCGTAAAAAGCCAGGCAGAGGACGCCAGCCCATAGCCGCGGTATACCCAGCGTTGCGGCAATGATGAAGTAAAAAATCAGGACCTGCACCAGCAGGGGTGTGTTGCGAACCACCTCAATGTAAGTCCAGGCGATGGCACGGCCCACCACAGAGCGCGAGAGCCGCAGCAGGGCTGCCAGCAGGCCCACCAGCATGCCGATGAGACCGGCCTTCCAGGCGATGTCCAGGGTCACGAACATGCCCTTCATGAGGGGTCCCCAGATCAATTCACCGTCGATCACGCGGTAGATGTACTTGGGCACCTTCTCCCATTTCCATTGGTAGCCCATGCCTTGGGCACCATGGACCACCATCCAGAGCAGTGCGCCAAACAGCACCAGGAACTGGACAAGCTCGAACGCTGGCGACCGGTACCATTTCACGGGTCGTTTAGTGCGGTGGCTAAGTTGTTTCATGCTCAATTCAAATTGTGGGGCGGTAAACCAAAGCTGTCGAGCGCCGGGCCATCTGCCATTAATGAAGCGGCTGTGCGAAGATTAGCGGGACTGATAAGGACAGGATGAAGACGATGACCCAGGCCGACGCCGACACTGCCATGGCTGCGCGACAGATTGTGAGCACTCTGGTGCCGCGTGAGACCATGAAACCTCTGATGGTGAAGTCCAACGGCACCGCTGCTGTGCATTTGTTCGCCCATCTGCTGTTGATTGGCTGCTTGGCCTACCTGGTTGGCTCTGCCCAGGGCCACTGGCTGGTATGGCCTGCTATGTTTGTTTTGGGGGTCGTCCTGACCCATTTGTTTGCACCGCAGCATGAATGCGCCCACTTCTCTGCTTTCAAGACGCGTCGGGTCAACGAGATCGTCGCCAGCATTTGCGGCGCCATCATCTTGGTGCCTGAAATTCATTTTCGGTATGAACACACTAAGCACCATAGTTATACGAATCTTGTTGGTCAGGACTCCCAGTACATACCGCTGCCCAAGTCGATGTTTCATTATGGCTGGTACCTGAGCGGCCTGCCGTACTGGTGGAGCAGCTTGAGCGGTATCGCCAAGCGGTCCCTGGGCCAACTCTCTGAAGAAGAGCGCGGCTTTATACCGGTCGGTGAAGTTGGAACAGTCATCTGGGAAGCGCGGGCCCATGCCGCACTTTACCTGTCGCTGGCCCTGGCGATGGTTTGGGGCTGGTCGGCGCCTGTGTGGTACTGGATGCTGCCAATGCTGTTGGGCCAGCCGGTGATGCGATTTATCCGAATGACCGAGCATGTCGGGCGACCCACCTTGCTCAACCTCTTGCAGAACACCCGCAGCACGCAGGTGGGTTGGGGCTGGCGGTTCATCGCCTGGAACATGAACTACCACTGCGAACACCATCTTGCCCCCACCATGCCCTACCACGCCTTGCCCAAATTGCACCGACTGGTGAGCGACCACATCCCGGTAGGCCGTGGCTACCCAGCGGCGCACCGCGAGATTTGGCGCCATGTCAGTCGCCCTGGATAAAGGCACGCAACACCGCCGCAGTTCTGCGCATCTCGTCTTCGAGCCCGATGGTGATCCGAAGCATGTTTCGGTAGTCGTTTGAGTTGAACATGCGCCCCGCAATGCCGTTTTTGTAGAGATCGTCGAAGGCTTGTTTGGCCGTCTTGGTCTGCCCGTCAAAGTTGAGCAACAGAAAATTGGTGTTGCTCTCAAGGTAACGGATCCCCATGTCCTTCAGCTCATGGCTGAAGGCCAGCATCTGTGCGCGGTTGTAGGCCTTGACGTGGGCGGTATAGGCCAAATCGCTCACGGCGGCGACGCCTGCTGCCACAGCGGGTGCGCTGATTGGAAACGTCAACCCCAGCCTTTGCAGCACATCGACCACGCTGGCGGGTCCGTACAACCAGCCCAGGCGCATGCCGGCCATGCCGTAGACCTTGGAGAAGGTGCGGGTCATCACCACGTTGTGAGACTGGTCGATCAATGCGGTGGGCAGCTCGTAATCGGGGGCATGCACGTATTCGGCGTAGGCGGAGTCCAGCACCAGCAGCACCTGCTCTGGCAAGCTGCTGTGCAGGCGACGAATCTCTTCACCGCTCAGGCAGGTTCCGGTCGGGTTGTCCGGGTTGGCCAGCAAGACCATGCGGGTTTTGGGCGTCACACAGGCAAGGATGCCGTCCACTGAGGCTCTGAAGCCGATGTCAGGTGCCGCCACCGGAATGGCACCCATGGCATGGGCATAGTTGGGAAATTTCAGGTAGCCGTGAACGCTGTGAATCACCTCGTCGCCAGTATTCAAGTAGGCACGCGCTAGGCGGCCGAGCAGTTCGTCGGAGCCATGGCCACAGACAATGCGGGATGGGTCGAGTGCTAAAGCCGCGCCGATGGCAGCGGCGAGTTCGCCAGGCCCGTCATCCGGGTAGCGCTCTACCGTCTTGAGGGCCTGTTGCGCCGCCGCAGCGGCCCTGGGGCTGGGCCCGAGCGCACTTTCGTTGGACGACAAGTTCATCAGCGCCTGGGCCTCGTTGTGCAGCGGTGCTGCCAGCATGTGTGGCTTGATGTTCAGAATGCCAGTGCGGGGAATTAGTGTTGCCATGACGGCCCTTTCAATCGTGAATGAGTTTGGCTTCGACCCAGCGGGCCATGGCCAGCAGTTTGTCGTCCTCGCGGAAGTCGCCGATCAATTGCACCCCAATGGGCAGACCCAGTTGGCCGGTATAGCCTGGCACAGTGACCGAGGGCACGCCCAACAGCGTCCACATACGGCTGAACAGTGGGTCACCCGTGGCGTGCAGGCCTTGGGGCGCTGTGCCCACTGCACTGGGCGTCAGCAGGATGTCCCAGTCGGCTTTCCAGGCTTGGAACTCATGCCTGGCAGTCGCTGCCAATTGCTGCGCTGCCAGGTACCGAGCCCGGCTGATTTGTAGGCCATCTTCCAGCAGACTCAGCAATTGAGGGCTGAGCTTGTCCGGGAATCGGTCATGCTCGAAGCACAGACTCTGGGCCGCTTCATAGGCCATGATTAATTTGTGGGTATCGGCCAATTGGCCGAAAGGGCTGGGCAGCGTCGCCTGCGACACCTTGGCGCCCTTGCGTGCGAGTTGAAGTGCTGCGGCTTCTATGACCGCTTGGCAATCCGGATCGGCCTGCTGCCACCAGGGTGTATGACACACCCCGATGCGTGGCGCGCCTTCCCATGGCTTGGTATCGGCTTCTGTAGCCGTGATGCCCAGCATGGCCCATCGCAGCCACTGGGCATCGATCACATGGCGGGTGATCACGCCCAGCGTATCGAATGACGCCGCAAATGACTTGATGCCCGCCAGACTGAATTCGCCCAGGCTGCCCTTGTAAGCCACCACCCCGCAGAAAGACGCTGGACGGATCAGTGATGCTGCAGTTTGGGTACCGAAAGCGGCAGGCACCAGGGCATCTGCCACTGCCGCCGCAGACCCGCTGGACGAACCCCCTGGCGTATGGGCGAGGTTGCGCGGGTTGGCAGTTGGGCCGGGTGCGAAGTACGCAAATTCGGTGGTGATTGTTTTGCCGAGGACTACGGCACCGCTGCGACGCGCCATGGCCACGCAGGCCGCGTCATTGGAAGGGCGGCGTCCCCGGTAGATGGGCGAGCCGCATTCGGTGGGCATGTCGGCCGTGTCGATGATGTCCTGTACCGCCAGGGGGACACCGTGCAGCGCACCGCGCACGGCTTGCTGATCGGCTTGCCGCGCGGCGGCCAGCGCAGCGTCAGGATCAAGCCAAGCCCATGCGTGAAGCGCAGGTTCACGCTGGGCAATTCGGTCAAGGCAGGCCTGAACCAAGTCTGTGGACGAAATTTTGCCCGCCCGAATGGCCTGTGCGGCCTCAAACAGCCCGAGTTGGTTCAAATCATGGTGCATGGGCAAGACCCTCTTCTGCGTTGCTGAAAAGCTCAAGCGGCACCCGGAAGTAGCCCGCGTCGAGTCGGCCACGCTGACCGGCTTTGTCCAAAACACCGAGGCTAATCAGGGGTTGCCGCCCGCTGCTCAAGACCCGGCTGGTGTTCACAGTGAGGCGGGGGCGGGTCAGGGCAAAGGCGGGGTGGGCATGACCCAGCAGAGCATGGGGTGTGTCGGCCTCCAGCGGCCAGGCAGCCAGATACCCTGCAGGGCCGCGTGGGATCGCCAGGGAGGTCATGGCGCCAAAGCCCAGCAAGTCCACCAGCGCACTGTCACCGATGGCGCCAAGACTGGATGCGGTCACTTCGGGGGGGGCTTGCGCAATGGCCGGCGCCACCGCTGGGCCACTGAACCAGCGGCCCGGTAGACCGGCCACCTGAATGCCAAAGGTGTCACCATTGCCGCCAGCGGCCGTCACGACACCCGAACCTTGGGTTCCGGCAGCGGCCGACAGCATGCAGCGGCAGGCGGCCATCCACAGGTTAAGAAAGAAACCTGGGCTCTGCTCCAGGTAGCTCGGGCACGTGCTCGCCTCGGCCCCAGAGAGTCGAGGCTTCAGGCAGGCAGCGAGCGCGCGGGTCATGGCAACGGTTTTGCCGTGGCCGTCATCACCTTCAGCCAGCCCTTGATCGGCCAGTGGGATGAGGTCAATCGGCTCAGTCAGGGTGGCAGAGAAGGCTGGCGCAAAGACTTGGCCGAGCCAGCGCAGGTGGTCGACAACTTCGGGCTTGAACACGCCGACCCGCATCGGGTGCAGCATGCCGCCATTGAACGGGCTGCAGCACCAGCGCCCTGGGGCATTGGCGTCACGCACGACCTGAACCCACATCGACGGCGAGAGCACGTCTGCCAGTGGCAGCACGCAGTTGTGGTCCTGCGCTGGCCGCAGGGAGATAGCACCATTGCCCACCATCTCTCGGGCCTGTTCAGGCGTTTGGGCCCACTTTTCCAGCAGGGCAGCAGCCACTGCAGCGTTGAGAATGGGTGTGCAAGGCCGGTGCGGGTCCGCCAAGGCTGGCCCTGCATGCAGCAGTTCGAGGTCGCCCAGCGCCAGCAGGTCGCCGGCCAGCGCCACGCCGATCAGTTGCGGCCGCACGGCCCCGATGCGTTGCTCTGCCAGTGTGTCAGCGGCTTGCTGCTGCGGTGTGGCTCGGTGTGTCATGTGGGCGGCAGGATCCAGCTTTCGCAGAAGGCTAGGAATGCCGTGCTCAATCGACCCCCCAGAAAATCACGGACGATGATCTGGCCCGGCAAGGCATGGCCATTGAGTGTGATGGACCCTTGTTGCGCCTCTACAAAGACGCTGTACATCTGATGCGCGCCAGTGGACGACTGGGCCGGCGGGACATCAACCGCGAATGGTGTTCCCAAATCATCCCAGCGCAGCGTCAGCGACGCGCCGGCTCCCGCGAGTTGCTCTTCATGGAAGCTGGTGCCCTCGGCGCGGCTCAGCATGTGGTCGGCCTTCAGGTAGGTCATGGACTGCAGCCCACTGGCGCCACGGAATGACGCGAAGCGCGATACAAACTCATCCACCAACCAGCGCATCAGGGGCTCATTGTTGGACAGACAGAGGTTCCTGGCCTCTGGCCATCCCGCGGCCTTGAACGGGTCCCCGAGGACCAGTGCGCCGGTACCCGGCCCATGCGGTGAGGTGACGACCCGAAAAAAAACAGACAGGGTCTGCCAGGCGCCGCTGGCGTCTTTCAGGTAAATGCCGGGGTTGTCGCCCGACCAGACCACGGTGCCGGGGTTCACTGGGGATGTCATGGTTGTCCTGGATAGGTTGATGGTTGCTGAAGGATTTTGACAAAACGCGGCGGATCAAGACGATGGGAAGGGGTGTGGCATGTCGCCTAAACCAATCCAGACGCTCTTGTGCTGCAAGAACTCACGCATCGCCTCAATGCCGTTTTCCCGCCCCCAGCCACTTTGCTTGTAGCCGCCGCAGGGCGACTGCGGCGCCACGCCGCGGTAGGTGTTGACATAGACGGTGCCAGCCTGGATTTTTTTGGAAAGCCGGAAAGCGCGGCTGATATCGCGCGTCCATACCCCGGCTGCAAGCCCGAGGTCGCTGTCGTTGGCGAGTTGAACCGCATGCTGTTCGTCTTTGAATCGCATGACCGCCAGCACCGGGCCAAAGACCTCTTGCTGAGCGATGCGCATTGCCGGTGTGACATCCACGAGTACCGTGGGCGCGAAGTACCAACCGCCGCCCGCGACCCGGACCGGCTGGCCGCCGGCCACACAGCGGGCGCCTTCACCCAAAGCGAACGCGACATCACGCTGGATGCGTTGAAAATGCGGCTCATTGGCAATCGGGCCGATCTGTGTCGTGGCCAGACGAGGGTCACCGAAAGTCAGGTTGGCAATGACCGCCTGCAGGCGGCCGACAAAGTCATCGTGCAATTCATCCTGGACCAGCAGGCGCGAACCGGCCACACAGCTTTGCCCGTTTGAGACAAAGATGCCTGACACCACCCCGCGCAGCGCTTGCTCGATGTCGGCATCGGCGAACACCACTTGCGCCGACTTGCCGCCCAGTTCCAGCGTGACCCGTTTCAGCAACTCACCGGCCCGCGCGGCTATCCTGCGGCCCACCGCGCCAGAGCCGGTAAAGCTGATGCGTGACACCAAGGGGTCGCTGACCAGGGGGTCACCCACCTCGTCACCCAGGCCGGTCACCACATTGAGGACACCAGCGGGCAGGCCCACGGGCTCGAAGCTGCGCATCAGCGCCAGGGTCGACACCGAGGCGTGCTCCGATGGTTTGATAACCACCGTGTTGCCTGCGGCCAGTGCCGGCGCAATCTTCCAGGTCAGCAGGGCCAGGGGCGAGTTCCATGCTGTGATGGCAGCCACCACCCCATAGGGCTCCCAGGTCGTGTAGTTGAACGTGTCGGGCTTGTTCAGTGGAATCACGCTGCCCTCAAACTTGTCAGCCAAGCCGGCGAAGTAGTCAAAGTACTCGGGCAAGCTGGCAATCTGGGCCCGGACCTCTGCCAGGCGTTTGCCGTTGTCACGGCATTCGGCTATCGCCAGGCGTTCGGCATCAGCGGCGATGGCCTGGCCCATCTTTCTCAGCCAGGCGCCGCGCTCGGTGGGTCGTAGCACCGACCATGGGCCCTCAAACGCCGCTCTGTGGGCAGCGCGGGTTGCCCGGGCCACATCGGCGCCGTCGCATCGTGGCACCCGGGCCCACACCGCGCCCGTCGATGGATCCCATGAATCAAGGACGCGACCGCTGGCAGCGCTGCACCAAAGCCCGTCGATCCAGGTTAAGTGGTGGGCGATGCCATCGACCACGTCATGATCTTCAGCCATGCGACGCTCCTGGCTGGGGTATGACCTTGAGCGCGTTCCTGAAGGTGTCACGTGCCTGGGCGCTGTGGATGTAGTCGTAACGCTGGGGGTAGCTGGTTGCGCTGGCCAGCACCCTCAGGTCGACCAGGGTGGGGCCAGCCTTGCGCGCCCGACTGGACAACCAAAGGTCTAGCGCCTCTGGCCGGGAGAATTGTTGGGCATCGGCAATGCCGGCAGCCCGCGCCATGGCCGCAAAATCAATCGCGTGACTCACTGGCAGTGGCGCGCGGCCGTTGGCTTCATAGCTGCCATTTTGGAACACAAAGTGCGTCAGGTTCTTGGGTTTGGCGCCTGCCAGGGTCACCAGCGAGCCCAGGTTCATCAGCAGGCTGCCGTCACCGTCGAAGACCCAGACCTCTTGGTCTGGGCGGCCCAGCGCCAAGCCGAGGGCGTGTGAGCCCGCCTGGCCCATCGCGCCAACGGCCACGTAGTTCAGGGCATCGGGGCGAATCGCCATCCATTCGAAACAAGTGGTGTAGACGCTGACGACGATCTGCCCGTCATAGCGCCCGGCCAGGGTGCGCAAGAACTCATCGCGTGGTGCACTGGCAGTCATTGGGGATTGCTTCCAAACAAGATGGCCAAGGGTTGGCTGCGCTGGTAGGCCTCGTCGATGGCTTGCATGCAGGCGGGGATGTCCTGGTCTGACGACATCACCATGTGGCGTATGCCCATGACGTCGAGCACGGGTTCAATGATGCGAACCCCGTAACGGCTGGACTGTGCGGGTAAGGCGTTTTCTTCTTTACCCAGTAGTCCGATCATCATGCAGACCGGGTTGCCGTAATCGACAGCAATCGCCCGTAAGGCGTTGGCGGAATCCATCAAACCGGTCTGCTGCATCAGCAGCACGGCCCGCTTGTCGCAAAAAGACAAGGCGGCGCAGACTGAGACCCCTTCATCTTCTTTGCAGACTCTGACCAGTCGAAGTTCGGGATCTTGGGCGATCGGCCGCAGCAAGCCTTCGCTGGTACAGATGTCGGGTACTGACAGCACGAACTCAACGCCCGTCTGCTTGAGGGCCTGGATGATGGCCTTGCCGTGAAGTGCCGGGGGTGGCATGTTGGGATCGCGTTCCATCAGGTCAGGTCACCGTCTTGAATTCAAAAATTTTGCCGTGCTCTGGGTTGACTTCGTTAGGGTCGGCGGTGTTCAGCGGGGCCAGCAGGGCCGTGATGGCAGCCCGTCGCTCAGCATCTGGCAACAATTGGGTGTCGGTATAGGCTTGCGCGACTTTTTGACACACCTCGCGGATCAATTGCCGGTCGTCGCCTCCATTGGCGGGGATGCGCAGAATCGTGTCGCCACCAGTGGTAGGGATCGTTCCACTACTGAGCGGTTCAAGCGCTTGTGGCTCGATACCCTGGGCCAAATCATCTATTTCTTTCTTTAGCCTACGGCGCAGCAGCGCAATCCCGCGATCAGTGCTGCCGAGATGCTCACTGGCATGGCTGGTCACTGGACCCAGGCTGCACCAGGCGTCCCAATCCCCTGGAGAGTCTTGCCGCACCTCGTACGGTGCCTCATTGCTCTGGCCGTAGAAATCTGTTTTGCCAACGCCGACATCGTCCGGGCGGCCTTGGTGGTGGGGGTCGTCACGGTCATTGAAGTGCCGCCACGCGATGACCGCGGTGTTGGTGTCGTCGATCGGCGTGACCCAGCGCGTGAGGCCTGGACGGCCGAAGTAACGCACATGGCTCACGTTCTCAAAAATAGCGCCATTTTGAGAAAAATTGGGCATCAGATGGTCGTGCATGCGGACCCAGACGAAGTCACCCACCCGCCGCGCATTGGTGTAAAAAAACCCATGCGGCGTCTCGTGGTACTCAATGATCGGCAGGGTTGCAAACACTTCGCTGAACTGCGGGCCTGAAACGCGGGTGTGCAAAAAAGCCACGTGAAACGGGTCCATCGAGTTTTCACTCACCTGTTGCCAGTTGCAGGGCGAATGGATCAGGTAGGGCTTCATCTGGTTGTCTGGCATCACCATCGCGTCCATCATGGGGAAGGCCGGTTTGATGGCGGGTGGGCCCATGTAGGTGAAGATCACCCCCTGAAACTCCACCACAGGGTAGGCGCCCTGGCAGTATTTGTGCCTATGGGGGCTCTCGGGTGGCTCGCCCGGGGTTTCCAGGATGGTGCCGTCATTGCCGAACAGCCAGCCGTGGTAGCAGCAGCGGATGCCGTGTTCGGCAATGATGCCAAATTCGAGCGATGCACCACGATGGGCGCAGTGTTTGTGCACCAGGCCCAGTTCCCCGGACAGGTCACGGTAGAGCACCAGGTCTTCGCCCAACACCCGCACCACCTTAGGGCGATGGTCCAGCTGGGATGACAGCAGAAATGGCTGCCAGTAACGCCGCATGTACTCGCCGCAGGGCGTCCCTGGGCCAACGCGGGCAGTCAACTCTTCGACTGGGCGTTCCTTGGGCTGGTGGTAGCCCGAAAATTTCATGGGGTGCAATGTGTCGGTGGGCTTTTCCATGGGGAAACCTGCTCTTGGTCACCAAGGCCCCACTCAAAGCGGTGTGGCCCGGCTAGTCCTGATTCTGATGAGTTTCAGCAGACCTGTCGATCAGGCCCCAACCCGCATTAACAAAGCTGCCGCTGGTCCATAAGGGGCGCTGATCAGGCCCCTTGCCGGTCAGGGTGCAGAAACCTCATCAAATTGAGCGACCCTGATCTGGGAATACAGCTCGGGGTAGGTGTCATGGAGCTCACCTTCGACCAATTCGCTCAACGCGGCAGATGACAGCCGCGCTAGCCGCAGCACCAGGTCGTCAAATTCACCCCGACGTGCCACGACACACAGCCGCCTGTAAAAAGTCTCGCCAGGAAACTGTGCAATGCGGATCAGTCGTCGCTGTCGGCCTGACATCAACAGCGACAGGGGGTTGCCAATGCTCCAGCCCACACCTGCCGCCACGCTGGCCATCAGCTTTTCGGTGGTGTCAACCGTCACGCGACGCGATGGCGTCACGTTCAGCCGATGGCACTGTGCGTCGATCTGGGTGGCGATGTGCGACTGGGTGGCATAGCGAACCATGGGGTAGGCGCGCGCGAGACTGGCGAGATCAGGCGTTTCTTCGTCCCATCTGACATCTTTAGGCAGTAACAGCACAAAAGGCTCGCGCAATAACTCGTACCGGGTCAGTTGCGGCTCCTTGTCATAGGAGTCGTTGGCAAAAACGATGTCGAGGCGTTTGGCCAACAGGGCTTCGCCCAGCCTGGGGGTGACATCGGACGAGAGGTTGAGGTTCACAGCCTCCGACATCATGCTGCTGATCAGAGATGGCCCGACCGCTGAAGAAAATGAGTCCACCATGCCGATGCGCAACTGGCTGACCTTGGCCATGCTTTGCTCACGGACCAGAGAGGTCATTTTTTTGATGTCCTCCGCCAGCCTTGTCGCGAGTCGGCGCATCAGGTCGCCTGATGGCGTGAGCGTCACCTGCCGTGATGCCCGGTCGATCAAAATGACGCCCAGCTCTTCTTCGAGTTGCCGGATCGCTTGAGACACGGCCGATTGGGTTTTCTCCAGCCTTTTGCCGGCCAAGGTGAAGCTGTTGGTTTCAGCAACGGCCAAGAAGGCTTCGATGCTGTGAAGATTCATACAGCGTGGCCCGCAAGACTTGGACGCTGCGTCATAGACCCTTTAGCGCCAGCTCGGCGCCTGGTGTTTTCTGGCAATCGTTGATGTACTGGCGGATGATGTGGGCAAAGCTCTCATCAGGGGCCAGCCCCAGTCGGCTGGCGCGCGCACCACTTGCAGCAGCGGGCCAATTGCCCACCATACCGGCAATACGATCGTCCCGCACAAAGCTGACCCTCGCTCGAACGGCGCTGCCTGCAACCTGTTCCAAAGCGTCCAGCATGTCGCAAACCCGCACGTTGATGGCCGGTAAATTCATGGCAAGGCGCCCACCAAAGGCGTCGCGGCTGGCCTCGTAGACCGCAATCAGCCCCTCCACCGTCTTGCCTGGCGACGCCATGGGGTGTGAGACTTGTGCGTCGACCGGGCACACCGATGCCACGCCAGCCAGCGGCTCGCGGATGATGCCCGAGAAGAACGACGAAGCCGCGCCATTGGGTTTGCCTGGGCGCACCGTGACCGTCATCAGGCGCGCTGCCCGGCCATCGATGAAACCCTTGCGGGTGAAGTCAGAGACCAGGTGTTCGCAGATCAGCTTTTGAATGCCGTAGGACGACTGGGGTGCCGGTAGAGTGTCATCAGTCACTCTGGCGGGGAGCGGCAGCGCAGGGTCAGGTCCGAACACCGCTACCGAGCTGGAGAACACCAAGCGAGCGGGTTTGCCACTGGCTTGCCCGGCGTGGCGCAGGGCCTCCAGCAGCTCGCGGGTGCTGTCCAGGTTGGAGCGCATGCCCAGGTCAAAGTCAAGCTCGCATTCGCCCGAGACTGCAGAGGCAAGGTGGAAGACGCCGTCAAAATGTTCATGATGGAGCGCGGGGCACTGGGCTTGCAAGGGGCCGGTGCGCTGTGTAACGCGCGGGTCAGCGAGCAGGTCTGGCGGCGCACTCACTTGGTCGGTCAAGACCATGGACTCAATGGTTTGTCCCGCCAGGTGGCCGCGAGCCAACAGGGTGCGAGCCAGCCGGGCGCCTAAAAAGCCGCCGCCGCCAGTGATCAACAGTTTCATGACGAGGATCCTCTCAGTAAAAAAGATAGTCAACCAAGTTAACACCGTTATTTTGGCAGGTCCGCGCAATCCGGGGATTGAGACAGGTGGCGGAGCTGCCGGACGCGTCTTACAGAAACCCTCATTAAATTTGCGCTCTAATGTCAGCGTGTTCTGCCAACACCCACAACTCTGGAGATTTAGCTATGCCAAATTCGACTTTCGTCAACCGGCGCAAAGCGCTGTTGTCAGTCGGCAGTGTTGCTGCCACCACCATCTTGAGCGGGGTGCCGGGTTTGGCCAACGCCCAGTCGGACCGCCCGGTGCGCCTGGTATTGCCTAACGCTACGGGCTCTGGCGTCGACGCCATCACCCGGGCTGCACAGTCGGCATTGGGCAAAGCGTTGGGGGCCAGCGTCGTCGTTGAAAACCAACCTGGTGCTGGTGGCGTGGTGGGTTTGCAGACGCTGGCCAAGGCGGCGCCAGATGGCAACACCCTGTCGGTGGTGTCCAACAACGTGGTTATTTTCCCCAGCGTGCTCAAGTCTTTGCCGTTTGACATGCCGGGCGACTTCACGCCCATCGCCTTCATTGGCAGTACGCCCGTGGTGTTGGTGGTGAACCCGCAAAAAGTGGCCGCGACCAACAGCCGGGAGTTTGTGGCCCTTCTCAAAAGCCGCCCCGGTGAGCTTAACTTTGCCTCGGGCGGCACAGGCACCATCCTGCACCTGGCGGCCGAAATGTTTCTGGATGAAGCCAAGGTCTCGGCCCGGCATATCCCGTACAAAGGCGTGGGTCCGATGGTGACCGACCTGCTCGGCGGCCAGGTGGAGTTTGGTACGGTGGCCCTGCCCAGCGTGCAGCAGCATATCAAGAGCGGTGCCCTGCGCGCTATCGGCATGTGTGGGGCCCAGCGCACCGCGGCGGCGCCAGACATCCCTACCTTTGTCGAGCAGGGCCTGCCGGGTTATGTGGTCGAGGCCTGGTTCGCCCTGATCGGACCCAAGGGCTTGAGCCCGGCCAATGTGAAGCGCATCCACGACGCCGTGGTGGCCGCCTTTAGCGACCCGGCCGTGAAAGACACCATGGCCAAACAGGGCAACACCATCCAGATCAGCAGCGCCGAGCAGGCTCAGGCCATGTTCCGGTCCGAGATGGCCAAATACGCCGGTTTGGTCAAAAAAGCCAAACTTGAACCCGAGTGAGCGCCTGAGGGTGCAGAAAACAGGGCAATGAACCCATCACCTGGCGGGCACAACGCAGATCGAGAGGAATGAGTGGAAGATTCTGAAGGCAGTGCAGCCGCCGTGGCGCAATCAAGCGCTGTGGTCATCGTGGGGGGAGGGCCGGTTGGCCTGGGCCTGGCTGTCGAGCTCGGACAGCGTGGCATCCCCTGCGTGCTGATCGAGGCGCATGAGCAGCCCCAACCGATTCCCAAGGGGCAGAACCTCACGCAGCGCACCATGGAGCACTTCCATTTCTGGGGCGCCGAACCGGCCCTGCGTGCGGCCAGGGTCATTCCGCCCGAGTATGGCATCGGCGGGCTCACGGCCTATGGCACCTTGCTGGGTACCTACAGCTACGACTGGCTGCAGCGCGATCTGGTCAAGCCTTACTATTTTCAGGCCAACGAACGCCTGCCGCAGTACGCCACCGAGCGGGTACTGCGCCAGCGCGTGGCGGCGCTGCCCCAGGTTCGCGCCCTGTTCGGGTGGAAGGCAGATAGTGTGGCGGAGGACGCCACGGGCGTGCGCTTGGAAATCTCGCAACGCCAGGGGCCGCTGCGCCAGACGCTGCGTGCGGACTATGTGGTGGGTTGCGACGGTGGCCGCTCGGTGGTTCGCCAGCAGGCGGGCATCTCCCAGACCCTGTCGGACCATGACCGCCAGATGGTCTTGCTGGTGTTCCGCGCCCCCCAACTGCACACGCTGTTGCAGCGCTACCCCGGCAAGTCGTTTTATAACGTACTGCACCCTGAATTGAATGGCTACTGGAAGTTTTTCGGCCGGGTTGACTTGGGCAACACCTGGTTCTTCCATGCGCCGGTCCCGCCTGGAACGACGCAGCACAACTTCGACTTCAGGCAGTACCTGCACGAGGCAGTGGGCGCAGCATTCGATGTCGAGTTCGAACACATCGGCTTCTGGGATCTGCGTTTCGCACTGGCTGATACCTACCGCGCCGGCCGCCTATTTATTGCCGGTGATGCAGCACACAGCCACCCGCCCTACGGCGGCTACGGGGTGAACTCGGGGCTCGAAGACGCGCGCAATCTGGGCTGGAAGCTGGCCGCCACCTTGCAGGGTTGGGGCGGAGCGGCCCTGCTCGATTCTTATGACGCCGAAAGACGGCCGGTGTTCGCGTCCACGATCCGGGACTTCATCGCCAAATCGATCGAGACCGACCGCGAGTTCCTGGCCAGCCACGACCCGCAGCGCGATCTGCCAGAGTTCGAAGCGCAGTGGCAACGACGCGCGTCTGGCGCGGTGGGTGAGGTACATGCTTTTGAGCCCCATTACGAGGGCTCGCCCGTGGTCTGCGGCCCCGCAGGCACCAAGGGCCATGGCGGCAGCGCCGTGGGCAGCCACCAGTTCGTGGCCCGTGCTGGCCACCATCTGGCGCCAGCGACCCTGTCCATGGGTCGCAATGTGTTCGAGGCCTTGGGGGATGGGTTCAGCCTGCTCGCTTTCGGTGCCAATCCTGCGCACTTGCAACCGTTTGTTGCCGCGGCTGGCGCCTTGGGCTTGCCCCTGACCGTGGTGCAGGATACGCGTGAGGGTGAGCGCGAACGTTACCGTGCGGGCTTGGTGCTGGTGCGCCCGGACCAGTTCGCAGCGTGGACCGGTGAATCGGTGTCGGAGCGGGAGGCTTCAGAAATTCTGCGTCAAGTGAGCGGTTGCGCCGAGCCATTGAGGCCTTGAGGCGGTCTATTCATCCGCGGCACGACCCATTGTTCAACATCAAGTTGCAGACATGAAATTTTGGGTAGCCTCGAGATTTGCGATATCTTGAGAAGCCCATGAAGCACTACCGACTGGTCAATGTCTTGAGCGGCATCGCCATTATTTTTGGCGTTCTCACCGTTTACAGCGGTGCAAATGCCTTGTTTGGCAGTGCACACGCCAAGGCGGCGGCCGGTAACGCGGTGCTATTTGTTTTGTGGTTCAACTTTCTGGGCGGTTTTGCCTACGTCCTTACGGCATCCGGTTTGATGCTCAAGCGCCAGTGGGGGGTATGGGGCGCAATGCTATTGGCGGTGTTAACCGCGCTGGTCAGCCTGGCCTTCGCTGTGCATATCTTTGGCGGTGCGCCTTATGAACAGCGCACCGTGGTCGCCATGGGTATCCGGCTGGGCTTCTGGTCCCTGGTGGCCTGGGCAGTCTGGGGTTACCGGCCCCTGCTTCAGCAGCCTGGCGGCGATATGCTATTGAAAAAATAGCAATAAACCCAGTATTGACGGGGGCTAGAGGCCGATTTCATTCAAATAATTGGCGGGGTGAGTTTCGTCGGGTTGGCGGCGTCTCCATGGCCTGGGCCAGGGTGGTGACGCTCCTTTGGCGAAGTGCGTCCACGGCGCCGAGCACGTCCCGGGGCTCACCCAGGTCCAGCCTATTGCGCTTGGAACAGGTGCATGTGGCGTGTTGATGCGCAGCCCCGATGATTTTCAGCGCTATGTAGATGCCGTTCATCAGGCCATGTGGATAGAACCCAGCAACCCAAGCATCAAGCCCTATGAAACTGGGGTTTTCTGGGCTCAAGTTTTGCCCTCTTTCGGGTCTGCTGAATAAAATTCATCGGCTGTGCGAGCACGCACAAGAATCGGCGGCGACGGAGGCATTGATGGAAATTCGTAGTTTTCTCGGCGTGACCAACGAGATGGTCTATCTTGTTGGCCTGCCCATTGTCTTTGCATTGATCGCCATAGAAGTGCTCGTTATGGCGCTCAAGGGCGTCCGGTACTACAAGTGGGACGATACGCTGGGGACCTTGGGAATGCTGGCTGGGAATGTCGCCATGGGCGCGGTGACCAAATCGCTGTTCTTTGGCTGCATGGTATTCACTTACCAGTACCGACTCATCGATCTGCAGGCGGCTTTACCGCCATGGCTTCTGTGCCTGGTGGCGCTGTTTCTCATTGATTTGATGTTTTATATATGGCACCGCGCCAGCCACCGCGTGCGTTTTCTGTGGGCCATCCACTTGAGCCATCACGCCAGCCAAGAGATGAACTTCGCTGTGGCATTCCGCCAACCCGTGCTTGCGCCACTGTTCAAAATACCGTTTTTTTCCCTCTTGCCCATCCTTGGTCTCGATCCAACGATCATTGTGGTCGTTGGCACGATATCCACCCTCTGGGGTGTGGTTGGGCATACCCAAATTGTGCCCAAGCTTGGGATTGCCGAGTGGTTCCTGAACACTCCGTCGGCCCACCGGGTGCACCATGGCACCAATCGGCAGTATGTTGACAAAAACTATGCCAACATGTTCATCTTCATTGACCGCTTATTGGGCACTTACGAACCTGAAGTGGAGCCAGTCAGGTACGGGCTCATCACCCAGGCGAATACGAACAATCCGATAAGCTTGACCAGTATGGAGTGGGCCAATATTTGGAAAGACCTCAAGATGGCGCGCTCCTTGCAGGAAGTGATTTGCTATGTGTGTGGGCCGCCCGGTTGGAAGCCCCGCTATCAAGCTTGCGCGCCGTCAGCATGAGGCGCCCCTACAGAGACGAAGCAGTTTCATTGATTTGCGCCATGAAAATTCCCATGACCCTAGCCCTCCGGATTGTGATGCTGGGCATCGCGCTCTGTACGTCTGCCTTGGCGCAGGACCGCTCTGCGGTGATCAACTCCGAAAAGCACTCCTTCCGCCTAGTCACCTTGTTGCCAGGACTGGAAAACCCCTGGTCGGTGGCTTTTTTGCCTGACGGGCGGATGCTGGTGACTGAACGTGCTGGGCGCTTGCGCCTGGTCGGTCAGGATTTTCGGCTGGATCCGAAACCCATCGCAGGCTTGCCCGATGTGGTGTCGCAGGGTCAGGGCGGTTTGTTCGATGTGGTCTTGCACCCGGAGTATGCGCAAAACGGCTGGATTTATTGGGCTTATAACGCGCCGGGCGCGGGGGGCTGGGGCACGGCCTTGGCCCGAGGCAAACTGCAAGGCTTGCGCATGACCGAGGTCCAGGTCTTGTTCAGCATGCAGCCCAAAACACGTTCAAGCCAGCATTTTGGTGGGCGCATCGTGTTCGACAGAGCCGGCATGCTGTACCTGACTTTGGGTGACCGGGGCGACAAGGACCGCGCCCAAAAACTGGATGACCACGCAGGATCGGTCATTCGCCTGCACGACGATGGCCGCGTGCCGGCCGACAACCCGTTTGCCAAACGGGCCGGGGCCTTGCCCGAAAAATGGACCCTGGGTAACCGCAACATGCAGGGCGCCGCCCTCCACCCCAAAACGGGCGAGCTGTGGACGCATGAGCATGGGCCACAGGGCGGTGATGAGGTCAACGTGATGCGCTCTGGGCTCAATTACGGCTGGCCCGTGATCACCTATGGCGTGAATTACGGTTTTGGCACCCGCATTGGTGAGGGTCAGACCAAGCCAGGCATGGTGCAGCCCTTGCACCTGTGGGTGCCTTCGATCGCCCCTTCAGGCATGGCTTTTGTGAGCGGCTCTAAATTTCCCCAATGGGCGGGTGACTTGCTGGTAGGCGCCTTGCGCGACCAGATGCTGGTGCGCCTAGTGCTCGATGGTGAAAAAGTGGTGCGCGAAGAGCGTTTGCTGAAGGGGCTTGTGGGCCGTATCCGCGATGTGCGCATGGGGCCGGACGGTTTGGTTTACCTGTTGACCGACGAGGCCGAAGGGGCTTTGCTGAGGCTGGAGCCTGTCAAGCCCTGAGGTGCTGGGCTTGAGCTTTCCAGGAGCCAGCAATGCCAAGAGCAAAGAAAACATGGGGTGAAAAGATCAAGGCCAAACCGCCCCACCATGTCATCCTTGAGAAGGATTTCGCAGGCATCCCCAAAGGGGCGAAATTGCTCATTTCATGACCAGTTGAGATCGCGGCAGAACTCAAGACGATCACGCCAGGTTCCACCATGTCGATCCAAGCTTTCAGGCGCAAACTGGCGGCGAAAAACAATTGCGATGCCACATGCCCCGTTTCAACATCCCTTTTTCTGAGAATCGTGACGGAACATGCTTGGGAGGAGTATGGCCGGACCGGCAGCACCAGAGATCTAGCCCCTTTTTGGCGGGTTGTCGAATCCAGTTCACTTATGGCGGAAAAACTGAGTTTTGATCCCGCTTGGATTGACTTACAGAGGGAACTTGAATCTTGATTGGGGTCCTGCTGTGCGCATGGATTACCGAGCGAGTCTAGGATTTACGACATAAGCCAGTCCAAGTCTTAAGCAGCCTCCCGGCGGTCAATATCGGACGGCGTCAAGGGCTTTTCGTGCGATTTATCAATCGGCCAACTTCCCTGAGCTTTTATTTCAGGCTTTGCCCACCATGGCCTTGATGTCCTTCATCAAAAGGAACAGGTGAAATGGATCGGATGGGCTGGGTTCAAACTCCCAATTGAGGTACCAAAGCCTGGCAGGCTCGTCCTTGGCATGCACCAGCAACGCACGAATCCCGGCAATGTCCGCCGCCTGTGCAGTGCGCAGCAGCGCATCTTTGAGCAGTGCTTTGCCAAGCCCTGCGCCTTGGTGCTGAAGGTCCACGGCAAGCCGGGCCAGAATCATCACCGGCACGGGGTGTTGTGGAATGCCTTTGGTCACACGCGTTGCCGCATTGGATGGCTCCACACTGCCAACTGCCAAGCTGTAGAAGCCAACGACCGAGCCCGAATGGCAGCTCACGTAGGTTTGCGCGCTGTTGGATTTTTGATTGACGAGGGCAAAGCGCTGCAAAAACTGGTTCAGTGCGCTCTGGCCACAGTCAAAGGACTCAACGGCGTCCGAACCGGCCAGTTTGCGAACTGGCTCGAACGCCTGCGAACTCAACCAAGCAGCCCCGGTTCAGACAAAAGCTTCTTGAGCTTGAGCTTGGGCTTGGCGCTCACGGGCTGATCCAGTGCAACCTGAAACGCCAGCCACTTCTCGTCACTCAGCTCGAAACGGGCGCGGTCAGCCAAAGTCTGGTTGGCCGCGAGGATGCCCGCGTCAAGTAAAAACTCGCTCACATTTTTGTGCGCCACACGCGCCGCATCCTGAAGCAATTGCTTAACGGGCGCGCTGGCACGCACATCGATGCGCTCAGATTTGGAAAGAATGACTGCGGTCATGGAGTCCCCTTTTTTTGATAGTCGCTCCATCATAACGTCCGTACAATGTACTGACAAGCTCTGTTTAACGACTGTACCCACAAAGCACCGCCGCTGCGCGGCTGCGCCCGGCCTGGTGGTTGTCATCAAGCTGATGCCAGTGGCTACACGGTACAAACCCGGTACCGGTGGTTAGGTGGTGGCTACATGAGCCACAAAGAAAAAAAGTTCATTCCTAAATTAATAGCAATGAACCCTTATGTTTGCTGGCGGAGAGGGTGGGATTCGAACCCACGGTACCTTGCGGTACGCCTGATTTCGAGTCAGGTACATTCGGCCACTCTGCCACCTCTCCGTTACTCGAGCCGCGATTCTAGCGTTAATCGCCCTCGCGAAGTGCCTTTAACGCGGCTTCTAAGTGTGCTTGGGCTTCGGTGTTCACGGGCTGCAATTGGGCACCCAATGTTGCTAGGGCAGAGGCGCCTTCAGATTTGAGTTGGGCGATGGCTTGGCCGGCTTCGCGTGGAGTGGCAAAGCCCAGGCTTTGCAGCAGCAGTTGGCCCTGCGCATCCAGGAGTTTGAAGTAAAACTGGCCGTCGCCTTCGCGGTATTGTTTGAACAGTGGGCGCTCTACCTTGGCTGCTTTGGCGTTGATGGCCCGGTCAGTGGCGCGCAGGTCGCGCAGGCCAACGGCCTGGCGCAGTCTACCCATGAACGGTGTGGCCAGTGCCCTCGCCTTGGCTGCGCCTGCAAGCAAAATGTGTTCGATCTTGGCGGGGTCAGCCAGCAGAGCCAGATAGGCCTCACGCATGGGCGCGATCTCCTCGTCAATGCGTTCAAACAGGCGTTGCTTGGCGTCTCCCCAGCCAATGCCATCGGCGTAGGCTTTGCGCAGGCTGTCGGTCTCAGCGGGTGTGGCAAAGGCCTGGTAAATCTGGAACAGGGCCGAGCCTTCAACGGCTTTGGGTTCGCCCGGCGCGCGTGAGTCGGTGACGATGCCGGCTATCAGCTTTTGCAGTTGGGCCCGTGGCGCAAAAAGAGGGATGGTGTTGTCGTAGCTCTTGCTCATCTTGCGGCCGTCCAGCCCGGGCAGGGTGGCCACCGATTCTTCAATCTCGGCCTCGGGTGGCACAAAGTGCTCGCCATAGCGGTGGTTGAAGCTGTGCGCCATGTCGCGCGCCATTTCGATGTGCTGAATTTGGTCGCGCCCCACTGGCACCTTGTGTGCGTTGAACATCAGGATGTCGGCGCCCATCAGTACCGGGTACATGAAGAGACCGGCGCTCACGTCGGCGTCCGGGTCCATGCCGGCGGCGGTGTTTTTGTCGACAGACGCCTTGTAAGCGTGGGCGCGGTTGAGCACACCCTTGCCCAGCACGCAGGTTAAAAACCAGGTCAGCTCGGGGATTTCAGGAATGTCTGACTGGCGGTAAAAGGTGACGCGTTCCGGGTTGAGCCCACAGGCCAGCCAACTGGCGGCGATTTCCAGCGTGGAGCGCTGGATGCGGGCGGGGTCTTCCACCTTGATGAGGGCATGGTAGTCCGCCAGAAAATAAAAACTCTGCACGTCGGCGCGTTGGCTGGCCCGCACCGAGGGCCGGATGGAGCCGACGTAGTTGCCCAGATGGGGCGTGCCTGAGGTGGTGATGCCAGTCAAAAAGCGCATGGGTGGTGAAGGGGGTTAAGGCGGCTGTGCCGCCGGGGAACTCAGTAAAAGAGCGAGGCCAGGGGCTTCAAAAATAGATTGAGCACATTCTTGGTGACTTCCATCACGGGTCGCATCCACCAGGTGTCGACGATGCCTGCAATCACCAGCGCAATGACGATAAAGAAGCCCCAGGGTTCAACGCGTGATACCAATGCCGCTTGGCGCCACGGCAGCAGGCCCACCAAAATTCGCCCGCCATCAAGTGGCGGAATGGGGAACAGGTTGAAGGCGAACAGTGCCAGGTTGACCTTCAAGCCGGCATCGCACATCTTGAGAAAAAAGTACTCGTCCACGCCTGAGCCGATCAGGATGATCAGCGCGATGCCCCAGAGCAGGGCTTGAGCCAGGTTAGCCCCGGGCCCGGCCAGCGCCACCCAGACCATATCGCGCTTGGGATGGCGCAGCCGTCCAAAGTTGACCGGTACCGGCTTGGCGTAGCCGAACAAAAACGCGCCCGCAGTGGCAAAGTACAGCAGCAGCGGCATCAGCAGCGTGCCCACCGGGTCGATGTGCTTGAGGGGGTTGAGCGAGATGCGGCCTAGGGCATGGGCCGTGTTGTCGCCAAAATGCCGCGCTGCGTAGCCGTGGGCCGCCTCATGCACGGTAATGGCAAACAGCACCGGCAGTGCGTAGATGGCAACGGTTTGAATCAGGTGAGCAATATCCATGGCGCGATTGTCTCAGAGGGGCAGTTGCCCTAAAGGCCTAGAGTCGCCAGGGGGCCGCGCCCCTGGCGGATGATTGCCGGCTCGTCCCCGCTCAGGTCAACCACGGTGGTGGGTTCACGATGGCAGGCGCCGGCATCGATGACGGCTGCCAGCTGGTGCTCAAAACGCTCGCGGATGTCCTGCGCGTCGTTGAGCGGTTCGTCATCACCCGGGGCAATCAGTGTGGCGGCCAGCAACGGGGCATTGTGCAGCGCCAGCAGCGCCTGTAGCACCTGGTGGTCAGGCACGCGCAAGCCGATGGTTTTGCGCGAAGGGTGGCTGAGCCGGCGCGGTACCTCTTTGCTGGCCTCCAGAATGAAGGTGTAAGGGCCAGGTGTGGCCGACTTGAGTAGTCGAAACTGTCGGTTGTCGACCCGGGCGTAGCTGGCCAGCTCAGACAGGTCGCGGCACAGCAAGGTGAGGTGGTGTTTGTCGTCCACACCACGGATGCGGCGCAGCTTGTCGGCAGCGGCCTTGTCGTCCAGGTGGCAGACCAGGGCGTAGCTGGAGTCGGTTGGCACCGCCAGCACCTCGCCCTTGGCTAGCAGCGCTACGGCCTGCTTGAGCAGCCGCGCCTGCGGGTTGTCGGGGTGCAGTTCAAACAGCTGGGCCATGGGGTCAGGCGCGCGCGCTCACCGGGTGGGTGACCAGCAGGGCATTGGCTACGCCGCTGAGGGCAATCACGCCAATGCCGACCCAAGCCAGTGTGTCAGGCACATGGGCGAAGACCAGCCAGCCCAGCAGCATCGAAAAACCGATCTGGGTGTAGATGTAGGGCATCAACACTGGCGCCGGGGCGTGCATGAAGGCCCGGATCAGCATCAGGTGGCCAAATGAGCCACTGATACCTAACAGTAAAAACCAGGGCCAGTGCGCCCATAGCGCGGCGCCGTCCCAGAAATACCAGAGCAGAGGCGCAAACGCCACGGCGCCCACCAAGCCGGTGTAAAACTGGGTGGTGTAGGGGTTGTCGGCCCCCGACAGGCGACTGGTCAGCACCTGGAAGCCGGCGTTGGCGCATACCAATATGGCGGGGAACACCAGTGCCCAGGTGAACATGCTGCCGCCCGGGTGTACCACCAGCAGTACGCCCAGCAGCCCGGTAACCAGCAGCACCCAGCTCAGGCGTTGTACCTTGACTTTGAGGAACCAGGCCGACATGCCGGTGGCCAGCAGGGGCGAGAGCATGACCATGGCGGTGAACTCGCCTACCGGCAGGTACTTGAGCGAGAAAAAGGCGCAGACCGTGCTGACCAGCAGCAGAAGGCCGCGCGCCATTTGAAAGCGCGGGTGATCGGTGGCCAGCAGGGCGCGGCCCTGCACCGGCAGCCGCAGTACCAGCGTGATCACGGCCTGAAACCCGTAGCGGAACCACAGCAGCATGGCGGCCGGCGCCAGAGTCATGGCGTGTTTCACGCCAGAGTCCAGAATCGAAAAGGACAGGCAGGACAGCACGATGAGGCCAATACCCAGCCCCTGCCGGGCCTGCCGAGTCGCCATGGTGGTCAGTGCGCCAAGGCGCTGGTCGGGCCAGGTGCCGTGTGGGTCTGAATGCGGTGCGACAGTAATTCCCAAACCGGCTGCAGGCCGCCTGCCAGGTAGGGCAGGGCGCCCAGCTCGGTGTGACTCTCGGTCGGGCTGTGGAAGTCACTGCCGCGAGATGCTGCCAGGCCAAACTCTATGGCCATGTCGGCGTAGGTCAGGTACTCGGCTGCGGTGTGGCTGCCGGTGACCACCTCCACGCCCAGCCCGCCATGGCTTTTGAACTCGCTGAACAGGGCAAATTCTTCATTGGCGCTGAACTTGTAGCGCGCCGGATGGGCAATGATGGCCGCGCCACCGGCGTCTGTGATCCAGCTTACGGCGTCCTTCAGGCTGGCCCACCGGTGCGGCACGTAGCCGGGCTTGCCCTCAATCAGGTACTTGCGAAACACCTCGTTGGTGTCGCGGCAGACCCCGCTCTCCACCAGAAAGCGGGCAAAGTGGGTCCGCGACACCAGTTCGGGGTTACCGGCGTACTGGGTGGCGCCCTCATAAGCGCCCTTGATACCAACCCGTGCCAGGCCGTCCGACATTTCCATGGCCCGTTGGTTGCGGCCACCCCGGGTATGCGTGAGGCCCGCCTTCAGGGCGGTGTTATCGGGGTCAAAGCCCAGCCCGACGATGTGTACGGTTTGCCCTACAAAGGTCACAGAGATCTCAACGCCAGTCAGGTAGCGGAGCCCGACGGCGTGGGCGGCCGCAGCGGCTCGGTGTTGGCCGCCGATTTCGTCGTGGTCGGTCAGGGCCCACAGCTCCACACCTTGTGCTTTGGCGCGTTCGGCCAGGGCTTCAGGGGTAAGGGTGCCGTCAGAGACTACCGAATGGCAGTGCAGGTCAGCGTTAAGAATCGTTGTCACCATCGCATTTTAGGCCGATTGGCCGGTTCACTCCACTGTTCACTCCTCGGTGGCCTCAATCAAAAACCGCACCCGGCGCACGCCGTTCCACGCATCGGCATCCAGCCGGAATGCCAGCTTGGCCCGGGTCGGCAGCGGCTCGGTGCGGCCAAACCACATACCGTCCACCGGCTGGCCCTGGTGTTTGAGCTTGAGCGCCAGGTGTTTTTCGCCGATCAGGCGCTGCGACAGCACCTCCAACTCTTCGCTAAAGGTGGGGGCGGCAAAGCCCTGGCCCCAGACCTCGCGCTGCAGCAGGTCGACCAGCTCGGTGCGGCGGTACTCGGGTTTGAGCGGGCCGTCAGTCTCGGTGCGTCGGGTCAAGGTGGCGGCGTCCAGCCACTCTTGTGCCACTTCGATCAGGCCCTGCTCAAAGGTGTCAAAGTGTTCCTCCAGCACGGTGCAGCCAGCCGCCATGGCGTGGCCGCCAAAGCGCAGCAGCACGCCGGGGTAGCGCTTGGCCACCAGGTCTAGCGCATCACGCAGGTGAAAGCCTAGGATGGAGCGGCCCGAGCCCTTGAGCTCGTGCTCACGCCCTGGCGCGGCGCTGGCGGCAAACACAAAGGTCGGCCGGTGCAGCTTGTCCTTCAGGCGTGAAGCCACGATACCGACCACACCTTCATGAAAATCCGGGTCAAACACGCACACCGCCGGGGGCGGCTCGTCTTCCGCGTCGAACAGGGTTTCGGCGATGGCAAAGGCCTGGTCGCGCATGTCGCCCTCGATCTCGCGCCGCTCGCGGTTGATGCTGTCCAGGGTTTGCGCCAGCTCGGTGGCTCGGCCGGTGTCGTCGGTCAGCAGGCACTCAATGCCCAGCGTCATGTCTGAAAGGCGGCCGGCGGCGTTCAAGCGCGGGCCGAGCGCAAAGCCAAAGTCGAAGGTGGTGGCGGTGGCGGCCTGTCGTCCAGACGCTACAAATAGAGAAGCAATACCCGCAGGCATGGCAAGGCTTCGCACCCGTTTTAGCCCTTGCGCCACGAGGCGGCGGTTGTTGGCATCCAGCCGCACCACGTCGGCCACCGTGCCCAGTGCCACCAGCGGCAGCAGGCTGTCTAGCTTGGGTTGGGGGCCATCGGCAAAGCGGCCGCGCTGGCGCAACTCGGCGCGCAGCGCCAGCAGCACATAAAACATCACGCCGACGCCGGCGATGGCCTTGCTGGCAAAGTTGCAGCCGGGCTGGTTGGGGTTGACGATCACATCGGCCTCGGGCAGCACGGTCTGCCCGTTCGCCACGGCGGGCAGGTGGTGGTCAGTCACCAGCACCTGCAGGCCAAGCGCTCGGGCACGGGCCACACCGTCGATGCTGCCAATGCCGTTGTCCACCGTGATCAGTACGTCAGCGCCGCTGGCCTTGACCCGTTCGGAAATAGGGGGTGTGAGGCCGTAGCCGTCCACCACGCGGTCGGGCACCAGGTAGTGCACATGGCGTGCCCCCAGCAGGCGCAGGCCACGCACTGCCACGGCACATGCGGTGGCGCCATCGCAGTCGTAATCGGCCACGATGCACAGCCGCAAATCGGCAGCGATGGCGTCAGCCAGCAGGGTGGCCGCCGCCGCGCTGCCCAGCAGCTCGGACGGTGGCAGCAAATGGGCCAGCGCGTCGTCCAGCTCTAGAGGCGTTTGCACCCCGCGAGCGGCATACAGCTGCGCCAGCAGCGGGTGCACGCCGGCCTGCTCGAGGGCCCAGACGCTGCGGGGCGGAATGTCTCTTGCTATTAATTTCATAGCTGCTCAATGAGGCTGGATAAGGGCTGGGGCCGGATTTTGTTCATAATTTTTTGCCAGAAGGCTTGGGGCTGAGCCACCCAGCTTTGTGCCTGGCGTTCGCCGCACAGCGTCAGCCTGGCTGGCCGGCCAGCAGCCAGCTCGGCGCCCAGAGCGGCCACTGGGCCGGCGTCCAGAGCCTGCCAGGCTTGAGCCCAACTGGACCAGTCCTCGGCAAGCGCCGGCTCGCGCAGGTCTGTGGCCACCTGCGGCGGGTTTGTGCCGGCGGGTGGGGTGGGCATGGTCGGCAGTGCACCACTGCCATGAAGCCAGAAAGAGTTGACTGGCAGCAGCCCCTGTTGGCTGCGCGCTTCGCTGATGGGGTGGGTGTAGAGCAGCATCTGCATCTCGCTTTGCAAGCGACGCAGGCCGCTGGCCCGGGCAGCCTCAGGCATCCAGCCGTCGACCCGGCGTCCGGCCACCCGGTCCAGTGAGGCGGTGGCCAGCTCGCGGAAGATTTCACCCTGCGCCAGCCAGCGCTGGGGCTGCTCATAGCGCAGCGTGATGCCGTCTTCAGCAAAATAAGGCTGCATGGCGGCCAGCAGGATTTGCGACTCTTCTGCGCTGAACTGCGGCAGCGGCGCGTGGTGCATGGCAATGTGCAGGGCGCCAATTTGCCAGTGGCAGGGGCTGACAAAAGCCCATGCGCCCTCGGTGCTGCGGGCTTGCAGGGCTGCCCAGGGCAGGCGTCCATCATGGCCGTTCAGGCCAAGCGCCTGGGCTAGCGCCCGCTCATGAGGCGGCGTCAGGCTGAATTCATCGCCGCTGTCAGGGGGGCGCGCTGTCAGGCGGGGCAGCAGCGCCTGCAGCTGGGGCAGCTTGAGCTGGCGGAAGGCCTGTGCGCAGCCCTCGGAGCTGGCAAACGCAAACGGAATCAATAGGTGCATGCCGGCATTGTCCGGTATCCGCTGGTCTCGAACCTTATCGGGCGGTGCCACAATCGAAGCTGTTTTTTTAACTGCTGGGCCCATGCAACTTCCGTTCGAGCTCATTCTTGGCTGGCGCTACACCCGGGCGGGCCGTGCCACGCGGCGCAACGGCTTCATCTCGTTCATCTCGGGCGTGTCCATGCTGGGCATTGCGCTGGGGGTGGCGGCGCTCATCATCGTCCTTAGCGTGATGAACGGCTTTCAGAAAGAGGTGCGCGACCGCATGTTGGGCGTGGTGTCGCACATTGAAATCTATGCCGCTGATGGCGCAGCCTTGCCGGACCTGGCGGGCACCCTGAATGCCGTGCGAGCTCATCCGCAAGTGATGGGAGCGGCCCCTTTCATTGCCACCCAGGCCCTGCTGGCCAGGGGTGAAGACATGAAAGGCACCGTGGTGCGCGGCATCGACCCGGCCCTGGAACCGCTGGTGACCGACCTGGCCCAACAGGCCGGTGGCAGTGCCTTGCTGCGCCTGCGCCCCGGCGAGTTTGGTGTGGTTCTGGGTGGCGAACTCGCCCGCAACCTGGGCGTGCGTCGGGGCGACCCGGTGACCTTGGTGGCACCTGGCGGGCAGGTCACGCCGGCTGGGGTGTTGCCCCGGCTCAAGCAGATGAGCGTGGTCGGCACTTTTGATTCGGGCCACTACGAGTATGACGCCGGCCTGGTGCTGATGCACGTGGACGACGCGGCGCGCATTTTTCGGCTCGAAGGCGCCAGCGGCGTGCGACTGAAACTGCGCGACCTGCATCAGGCGCGCGAGGTGGCAGCAGATTTGGCGCTGCGCCTGGGCCCAGATGTTGTGGTGCGCGACTGGACGCGCCAGAACCGCACCTGGTTTGCCGCAGTGCAGGTGGAGAAACGCATGATGTTCATCATCCTCACGCTGATCGTGGCCGTGGCCGCTTTCAACCTGGTGTCCACCCTGGTGATGACAGTCACCGACAAGCGTGCCGACATTGCCATTCTGCGCACGCTGGGGGCCAGTCCGCGCAGCATCATGGGCATATTTGTGGTTCAGGGCGCACTGGTGGGGGTGATCGGTACCTTGGCCGGCTTGGCGCTGGGCTTGGGCGTGGCCTACAACATCGACGTGCTGGTGCCGGCGCTGGAGCGGCTGCTGGGCGCCAGCTTTTTGCCCAAAGACATCTACCTAATCAGCCGCATGCCCAGCGACCCGCAGCAGGCCGATATTTTGCCGGTGGCCCTGATCTCTCTGGTGCTTGCCTTTGTGGCCACCCTTTACCCCAGCTGGCGCGCCAGCCGCGTCAACCCGGCCGAGGCGCTGCGTTATGAGTGACACATTGGTGTTGCAGGCGCAGGGCCTGACCAAGCGGTTCCAGGAAGGCCGGTTGAACGTGACGGTGCTGCAGGGCGTGGACCTGCAGGTGCATCGGGGTGAAACGCTGGCGATTGTGGGCGCCTCGGGCTCGGGCAAGAGCACGCTCTTGCACCTGCTCGGCGGCCTGGATGCGCCCAGCAGCGGATCGGTACAGTTGCTGGGCCAGGACATGGCTCGCCAAAGTGCGCCGCAGCAGGGGCTGCTGCGCAACCGCCACCTGGGCTTTGTCTACCAGTTCCACCACCTGCTGCCCGAGTTCAGTGCCGTGGACAACGTGGCCATGCCGCTGTGGATACGGCGCATGGCACGGCCCCAGGCCTCGGCGGTGGCAGCCGCCATGCTGGCGCGGGTGGGGCTGCAGGAGCGACTGCACCACCGCCCGGCAGAACTCTCGGGCGGTGAACGCCAGCGCGTGGCGATCGCCCGGGCCCTGGTCACGCAACCGGATTGCGTGCTGGCCGATGAACCCACCGGCAACCTGGACCGCAGCACTGCCCACGGCGTATTTGACCTGATGTTGGAGCTGGCCCACAGCCAGGGCACCGCCTTCGTGCTGGTGACGCACGACGCCTCACTGGCCGCGCGCTGTCAGCGCCGGCTGCAGCTGGTGGCGGGTCGGTTGAGTTAGCTGGCGGCTCAAGCAGTTCGGGCTAAACCGCCGGCTGGCCGTAACAGTACGGGTTGTGGCAAAGACTTAAGCCTGAACAGGGTGGTAAATTCCTGAATTATTGAGTTTATTATCCGAAATTATCGAGATAATATTCCGTAATTTACGATAGTATTAGGCGATGAATCTGCCCTTGCGTTACCCGCGCCAGATCGAACAACGCCTAGCTGAAGCGCTGCTGGACACGCCGGTCGTCTTGCTGGCGGGGCCACGTCAGGCAGGCAAGACGACCTTGGTTCGCCAAATTGCTGCCAAGGGTCTGCGCTACCTGACCCTGGACGACGAACTGACGCTGCTATCCGCACGTGAAGATCCGGTGGGCATGATCCGTAGCCTGGATCGTGCCGTGATTGATGAAATTCAGCGCGCGCCGCAGTTGCTGTTGGCCATCAAAAAAAGTGTCGATGAAGATCGCCGACCGGGACGTTTTCTGTTGACGGGGTCGGCCAATTTGATGGCCTTGCCGCTGATTGCCGATTCACTGGCCGGCCGTATGGAGACCTTGACCCTGCTGCCCCTGTCCCAAACCGAAATCGAAGGGCGCTCGGCCAACTGGATCGACCAGGCGTTCGCGGGGCATCTGCTCAGAGCCGACACACCGGCGTTGGGCGACGAGTTGGTGGAACGGGTGTTGCGTGGTGGCTATCCCGAGGCTGTGTCGAGGGTTTCTGCCAAGCGCAGGGTGACTTGGGGCAGGCAGTACACCGACGCGCTGATCCAGCGCGACGTGCGGGACGTGGCTGGTATCGACAAGCTGGAACAATTGCCGCGGTTTTTGAACGCCTTGGCGCAGACCGCAGGGCAGATGTGCAACTATTCGCAGTTGGCTGGGCAGGTGGGCTTGGACGGCAAAACGGCAGCCCGGTATGCCGGCGTTTTTGAGACCATGTATCTGCTCAAGCGCGTCGACGTCTGGGCGCGCAACCGCCTGAGCCGCGTGGTCAAAACGCCAAAGCTGCAGTTCATCGACGCTGGCCTGCTGGCCATGCTCATGAACCTGGGCATAGAGGAAGTTCGCCGTGATCGGAGCCGGTTCGGCCAGGTGCTGGAGACCTTCGTTTTTGGCGAGTTGCTCAAGCACACCACCAGCGCAGAGGGCGACTACCAGTTGCTGTATTACCGCGACGCGGACAAGGTGGAGGTCGATATCGTGATCGAGAACGCTGCCGGACAACTGGTGGGGGTTGAGGTGAAGGCCTCGGCCACGGTCAAAGCCAGTGATTTGCGTGGTTTGCGAAAGCTGGCCGCATTGGCGGGCGACCAATTCAAAATGGGCGTGCTGTTGTACGACGGCGCTGAGACGCTGCCCTTGGGCGACGGCGTCTGGGCGGCACCGATGTCGAGCTTATGGGGCGCAGCGCCGGCCGGTTAATGACCCCGATGAACTTTGATTGCCCAGCCCTCAAGCCACCCGGTTGAACCACAAAATCGACAGCCCGGCTGAGGCGATCACCAGCAGGGCCGCGGCCAGGGCCAGCAGGCCCGATATTTCGGTTTCTTTCTTTTCCAGCGTTAGGCGAGTGCTGAGGGTCTCATAGACTTTTTTCAGCGTCTCGGCGCTGCCTGCGTAAAAGTAGTCGGCTTGGGTTTGCAGCGCGATTTTTTTCAGGGTGTCTTCGTCAAGCTTGACGCGCATTGACCAGCCCTCAAAGCCGATGGTCTCGCCGTTGACTGTGCCGATGCCCACGGTGTAGACCTTAACGCCCCGGTCAGCCGCCAGCTTGGCTGCCTCCAGTGAATCCACGCCGGTGGTGCGTTGCCCGTCTGTTAGCAAAATGATAGCAGCCGAGCCATATGAGCCGGGGGCTACAGGCACAAATGCCTTAGGTTCTTGGGGTGCCGCCTGGTCGATCGCCACGCCCTGCTGGCGCTGCCGGCCGCCCACCATGGCATTCAGATCGATGCCGGCGTTGGGGAAAATGGTGGCCAGCGACATCACGATGCCGTTGCCAATGGCGGTGCCGCGCTGCATCTGGAAGCGGTCGATCGCCGACACCAGGTCCTCCCGGTTGACGGTGGGTACCTGCACCACCTGGGCCGAGCCGGCAAAGGCCACAATGCCCACCTTCACTTGGCGCGGCAGCTGCGCCAGAAAAGCCTTGGCCGCGTTTTGTGCCGCCACCAGGCGGTTCGGTTGCACGTCGGTGGCGCGCATGCTGCCCGACACGTCCATGGCCAGCATGATGGTCTCTTGAGTCATCGGCAGGCTGACCACGGCAAAGGGCCGGGCGGCGGCCAGCAGCAGCAGGGTGATGGCCAGCAGCAGCAGCAGTGGCGGAATATGTCGGCGCAGCGTCAGGCCCGGCCCCATGGCGTCCTTGATGATGGACAGGCTGGCAAAGCGCAGCGCCAGCTTTTTGCGCCGGCGCAGCAGCCAAAAATACAAGGCCACCAGCAGCGGCACGGCCAGCAGCAGCCACAGCAGGTCGGGCCAAAAAAACGTCATGGGAAATTGCGTGGGCAGGTTCATGCGGGCACAGCCTTCAAATGGATGGGCAGGCGCTGGCCGCGCCGCTTGCGCAGTTCGGTGAAGCGCAGCAGGGCGTCCACCAGGTCATCAGCCGTGGACAGCTCCAGAGCGTCCACGCCGCAGCGCGCCAGGGCCTGGCGCAGCTGGGTCTCACGCTCCCGGGCCAGCTTGCTGAAGCGTTGCCGAAAACGGGCGTCTGAGGTGTCGATCAGCAGCTGCTCGCCGGTTTCGGCGTCGCGCATCGGCATGAGGCCGAGATCGGGTAAGTCGAGTTCCATGGGGTCAAACAGGCGCACCGCTACCACCTCATGCCGCTGCGCCAGCTGTGCCAGCGGCTGCTCCCAGCCCGGCTCGCTGATGAAATCCGACACCACAAACAGGGTAGACCGGCGCCGCACCGTGGTGCCCGCGGCTTGCAGTAAATCTTGCAAGCGAGTGGCACCAGCCTGGGCCGGCGGGCGGTGCTCAATGGCGTGCAGCATCTGCAACACATGCAGCCGGCTGCTGCGCGCCGGCAACACGGTGTCCACACCGCGGCCATACAGCAGGGCGCCTACCCGGTTGCCGTGACGCGTCAGCAGCCGCGCCAGCACCGCCACGAACTCGGCGGCGGTCTCGCGTTTGGCGGTTAAGCCAGAGCCGAAGTCGACCGAGGGGCTGAGGTCCAGCAGAAACCAGGCCGCCATTTCACGGTCTTCGGTGAAGACGCGCACATGGGGCGTGTCGTGGCGGGCGGTGACGTTCCAGTCGATGTGGCGCACATCGTCGTGGTGCTGGTACTCACGCAGGTCGGCCAGGTCCATGCCGGTGCCGCGCAGCAGGGTGCGGTAGTCGCCCTGCAGCAGGCCGTCGAGCCGGCGCAGCACCGTCCATTCAAGCCGGCGCAACAATTGCTCGGCGCGGCCACTGGCCGGGGTACCCGGCCCAGTGGCAGGCGTCGGGCCTGCTGTCGGACCTGTTTCCGCTAGGCTGCGTTTGGAGAAAGGCCACATGGGTGCTTGCGCGGTCGGCTGAGTCCAGCGTCAAGCTGTGGTCGGCGCCGCGTGTTCCAGCGGCTTCGCTGGTGGGGTGATCTTGGCCATGATGCTCTGGATCAGGCCGTCAGCGTTCAGTCCCTCGGCCAGCGCCTCGTAGGACAGCACCAACCGGTGGCGCAGCACATCAGGAACCAGGTCGCCCATGTCTTCGGGCAGGGCGTAGCTGCGCCCGCGCAGCATGGCCAGCGCGCGGGCGCCTTCCACCAGGTTGATCGTGGCTCGCGGGCTGGCCCCATAGGTGATGAGTCGTGACAGGTCCTTCAGGCCATGCTGTTCTGGTTTGCGGGTGGCTGAGACCAGGCGCACCGCGTACTGGATCAGTGACGGGTCGACATACACCTGGCGGCAGGTCTGCTGCAGCGCGGCGAGTTGCTCGGTGGTGGCTACCGCCGTCGCCGCCACCGGGGCGCCGGTGACGCGCTGCACGATCACAAACTCTTCATCTTCCGTGGGGTAATCCACCAGCACCTTCATCATGAAGCGGTCAACCTGTGCTTCTGGCAGCGGGTAGGTGCCTTCGGTTTCGATCGGGTTTTGCGTGGCCATCACCAAAAACGGCTCAGGCACGCGGTGGCTAACACCGGCAATCGTCACCTGGCGCTCCTGCATCACCTCCAGCAGGGCGCTTTGCACCTTGGCCGGCGCGCGGTTGATCTCGTCGGCCAGCAGCAGGTTGGTAAACACCGGCCCCAGGGAGGTGCTGAACTCGCCAGTGCGCTGGTTGTAGATGCGCGTGCCCACCAGGTCGGCCGGTACCAGATCGGGCGTGAACTGGATGCGTTTGAAATTCCCCTGCACCGTGTTGGCCAGAGTTTTGACCGTGAGTGTCTTGGCCAGGCCCGGCACGCCTTCTACCAGCAGGTGGCCCTGCGCCAGCATGGCGACCATGACACGCTCCAAAAAGCGATCTTGCCCCACCACCACGCGTTTGACCTCGTACAGAATTTGTTCCATCAGCTGGGCGGTGTCGGGTTTGTCTGCGCTCATGTCAGGGGTCCTGTGTCAAAAAAAGGGGTTGGTGGGCACCAGGCAGGGCGCTCAGAACGGCGGCATGCCGAAGGCCGCCGCGGCGTTTTCAATGGGAACGGCAAAGCCAATGCCAATAAAGGTGCGCATGCGGGTCGGGTTGAGGATGGCGGTGACGATGCCGACCACCTCGCCGTCCATCGTGACCAGCGGCCCGCCCGAATTGCCCGGGTTGGCTGCCGCATCAAACTGGATCAGATTACCAATGTCCTGCCCGCCGTCGGGCGAGCGAAAGGTCCGCTTCAGCCCAGACACCACGCCCGCCGAGGCCGAGGGCCCAATGCCAAACGGGAACCCAACCGCCAGCACCTGGTCGCCGGGCTGCAGGTCAGCCGTGGAGCGCATGGTGGCGGCATGCAGGTCGTCCGGTATTTTGTCGGCTTGCAGTACAGCCAGATCGTTCTCGGGCTGAGTGCCAATGACCCGCGCGGTCGATTCAAGTCCGTCGGCAAACACCACCTTGATGGTGTGGGCGCCCTGGATCACATGCAGATTCGTCAGGATCACGCCCTTGTCGACGATCACCACGCCGGTCCCCACGCCCATACCTTGGTCGTCGTCGTCGTCCTTGCCCCGGGCGTAGGCCATGACACGCACCACCGAGGGCAGCACCGCCTCGTAGGCTTTGGCAGCAGCGGATGGCAGAGTGGTGGTCTCCAGCGTCTTGAGTACCGCAGCATTGATGTCTTTTTGCGTCAGCACCCGTGGCGCACGGGCCAGCAGCAGGGTGATGCACACCACCAATGCCAGGGCCAGCAGGGCCATGGCCGACCACAGCAGGCGCGGGTCAGTGGGGGAGATACGGCGCAGCGCAGTCAGTGCCTCCCTGGGCGACCGGCGCCTAGGCGGTGCCGCCGCCTCTGGGCGGGCGGGCGCCGCCGGCGGTGCTTGGCGGGATTGGCTGTAGAGGGCGGGCCGGCGCATCAAGTCCCCTTGTCGTCTTCTTCGTATTTCTTTGCGATAGAAGGATCAACGGTAGCACGGTTCGCCCTTTTGTGCAGTGGCAGCCGGTTTGGCCATATGGGCCGGGTTTACAGCGCGTTGAGCGGGATCTTGGCGTAAGCGATGCCGTTGTCTTCTTTTGGGGGCATCTCGCCAGCGCGGATATTGATCTGCACCGCCGGCAGGATCAGCACCGGCATCTCCAGTGTGGCGTCGCGGCGGGTCCGCATCTCCACAAACTGCTGCTCGGTGATGCCGTCGTGCACATGGATGTTGCTCGCGCGCTGTTCAGCCACCGTGGTCTCGAAGGTCACCTCTCGCCCGTTGGGGGGATAGTCGTGGCACATGAACAGCCGGGTCTGCGGCGGCAGGCTCAGGATCTTGCGAGTCGAGACGTACAAGGTGTTGGCGTTGCCGCCGGGGAAGTCGCAGCGGGCGGTGCCGACATCGGGCATGAACAGGGTGTCACCCACAAAAACGGCGTCGCCAAACTGGTAGGCCACGCAGGCCGGCGTGTGGCCCGGCACGGCCAGCGCTTTGCCTGTCAGCCCGCCGACCTGGATCGCCTCATCCTCGGCAAACAGGTGGTCGAACTGCGAACCGTCGGCCTTGAAGCCGGGCTCCAGGTTGAAGATGCCCTTGAACACCTCTTGCACGGCGGTGATGTGATGGCCAATGGCAGTCTTGCCGCCGAGTTGCGCCTTGAGGTAGGGCGCGGCCGTCAGGTGGTCCGCATGGGCATGGGTTTCAAGAATCCAGGCCACCTTGAGGTCGTTGGTGCGAACGTAGTCCACGACCTTGTCGGCCGAGGTGTGGCGCGTGCGGCCGGACTTGGGGTCGTAATCGAGCACCGAGTCAATGATGGCGCAAGCCGTGCCCGGGCCCTGGTGCACAACATAGGTGACGGTCCAGGTGGCCTTGTCAAAAATGCCGTGGACTTGGCAGGCCGTGTTGGGAGAGTTCATGGTGGCTTCCTTTCAGTTTCAATTAAGTGATGAATAGTCTATTGCCAAACAATATATTTGTCAATAGAATATAAATCATGACGAAATCGGCGCTGCCAAGCCAACTGGCGTGTCAAGTCAATCACGGGAGGTACCAATGAATTCAGAGATGTTGGAGCTATCTGAGATGCAGGCTGCGGCCGGGCAGGCTTGCCGGCTGATGAAAGTCATGGCCAATGCCGACCGCTTGCTGATCTTGTGCCAACTCAGCCTGGGCGAAAAGCGTGTGGGCGAGCTGGAGGAGATGCTAGGGATCGTGCAGCCAACCCTGTCGCAGCAGCTTACGGTGCTGCGCGATGAAGAGTTGGTCACAACGCGCCGCGAGGGCAAGGCGATTTACTACCAGCTCAGCAGCCCGCAGGCGCTGGCGGTGATGCAGGTTTTGTATGGACAGTTTTGTGGAAAAAAAGAGGAGTAAGCAATGACGATAGATTGGGCACATTTCACGCCGTGGGCGTCCTTGAGCGGTGGCATTTTGCTGGGGCTTGCCGCCGCGGTATTCATTCTGTTCAACGGCCGCATTCTGGGCATCAGCGGCATTCTGGGCGGACTGTTGTCACCCCGCATGGGGGATATCGGTTGGCGTTTGTCATTCCTGCTGGGCATGGCGGCTGCGCCGCTGGCCTTTGCCTGGATCGCACCCACGGGCTTTCTCGCCGCGCCGCGTATTGACGCCAGCTATGCCCTCATCGTGGCGGCTGGCCTGCTGGTGGGCCTGGGCACCCGCTATGGCTCCGGCTGCACCAGTGGTCACGGCGTTTGCGGCCTGTCCCGCCTGTCGCCCCGCTCACTGGTGGCCACCATGACCTTCATGGGTGCCGGCTTTGCCATCGTCTACGTCGTTCGTCATCTGTTTTAAGGGTTTGGGTCATGCAAAGAATCAGTGAATTTGTGGTTGGCCTGCTGTTCGGCATGGGCCTGTTGCTGTCCGGTATGTCGGATCCGGGCAAGGTGCTGGGCTTTCTGGATCTGTTCGGCCCCTGGGACCCGTCCCTGGCTTTGGTGATGGGTGGGGCGATCCTGGTCGGCGTCTTCGCTTTTGCCGTGGCTAAGAAGCGAACCACCAGCTTCTTAGGTGGTGCGCTGCATCTGCCCAAGGCGAATCAGATCGACCGCCGGTTGGTCATCGGCGCGCTGCTCTTTGGCGCCGGCTGGGGCCTGGCTGGCTTTTGTCCGGGCCCGGCGCTCGTGTCTCTGTTTTCAGGGCAGCCCAAGGCCGCTGTATTTGTGGCGGCCATGGTCGTGGGAATGATCCTGTTCGAAGCGGCGGATCGCTTTATCCATCAGCCGCGGGCCAGACAGGCCACTGCGCGCTAAACCTCATCATCAGGAGCGTTTTTCATGGACATCAAATTATTGACCCCCGTGCTGTCGGTTGCCGCGCAAATCTCGGCCACCGACATGCCGGCCATCGCTCAGGCTGGCTTCAAATCGGTCATCTGCAACCGGCCGGATGGCGAAGGCGCCGACCAGACCGGCTTCAAGGAGATCGAACAAGCTGCGCAAGCGGCCGGCCTGCAGGCCCGTTACCTGCCAGCCGAGACCGGCAAGGTGACTGACGAGCAGGGTGCTGCCTTTGGGCAATTGATGGACGAGCTGCCCAAGCCGGTGCTGGCCTACTGCCGCTCCGGCATGCGCTCCACCACCATGTGGGCCCTGGCCAATGCCGGCAAATTGCCCCTGCCCGAGCTCATTGAAACCGCTGGCCGGGCCGGTTATGACCTCAAGGCTTTGGTGCGCCGAATCATCAACGGTGGCAAGACCCCGGTTGAAGTGGCGGACGCCAGCCATGATGTGGTCATCATCGGCGGCGGCGCCGCCGGCATTGCGGCTGCCGCCAGCCTGCTGGCGCGCAGCCCCAACCTGGATGTGGCCATCATTGACCCGGCCGACATCCATTACTACCAGCCGGGCTGGACCATGGTGGGCGCCGGTGTGTTTGATGCCGCGTTCACGGCCCGCACCATGGCCTCGCTGCTGCCGCATGGGGTGCACTGGATCAAGGCTGCGGTGGCGGCCTTCGAGCCCGAACGCAACGCGGTCATCTTGGATGGCTGCCGGGTGGTGAGCTACCAGCAACTGGTGGTTTGCCCGGGCCTCAAACTCGACTGGCAGGTCATCGATGGCTTGGCCGACACGCTGGGCCGCCATGGCGTGACCTCCAATTACCGCTACGACCTGGCCCCCTACACCTGGAAGCTGGTGCAGGCGCTGCGCGGCGGTCGGGCGCTGTTCACCCAGCCGCCTATGCCGATCAAGTGTGCCGGCGCGCCGCAGAAGGCGATGTACCTCAGCGCCGACCACTGGAAACGCGAAGGCGTGCTGAGCAACATTGACATCCAGTTTTGCAATGCCGGTGCGGTCCTGTTCGGCGTGGCCGACTATGTGCCGGCGCTGATGGAATACGTCAAGGCCTATGGCATTGGCCTGAACTTTGGCCGCACCCTGGTTGCTGTCGACGGCCCGGGCAAAAAGGCCACCTTCAGCCAAGTGCAGGCGGATGGCAGCAAGGCCCTGCTCACGCAGGATTTCGACATGATCCACGTGGTACCGCCGCAAAAGGCCCCTGATTTCATCCGCGTCAGCCCGTTGGCCGACGCCGCTGGCTGGATTGACGTTGACTCGTCCAGCCTGCGTCACAAGAAATACCCCAATATTTTTGCCCTGGGCGATGCGGGCAACATGAGCAACGCCAAGACGGCGGCGGCGGCGCGCAAGCAGGCGCCGGTGGTAGCCCACAACCTGCTGGCCCTGCGCGGCCAAGCCAAGGGCGAGGCCAGCTACGACGGCTATGGCTCCTGCCCGCTGACCGTGGAACGCGGCAAGATTGTCTTGGCCGAGTTCTCCTACGGTGGCAAGCTGGCCCCGAGCTTCCCGAAATGGCTGATCGACGGCACCCGCCCCTCGGCGCTGGCCTGGTACCTCAAGGAGCGCGTGTTGCCGCCGCTGTACTGGGACGCCATGCTCAAGGGCCGTGAGTGGCTGGCCAAGCCCGAGATGGTGGGCTGATGGCGTCGCCCTCAAGGCTGGCCGGTTGGCTGCCGTCGCTCCCGGTGCTGGACTGGGGGCGTCGCTACGACCGAAGCACGCTGGTCAGCGACCTGGTGGCGGCGCTGATCGTCACCATCATGCTGATCCCGCAAAGCCTGGCCTATGCGCTGCTGGCTGGCCTACCACCCGAGGTGGGTCTGTATGCGAGCGTGGCCCCCCTGTTGCTTTACGCCGTGTTCGGCACCAGCCGGGTGCTGGCTGTGGGCCCAGTGGCCGTGGTGTCGCTCATGACGGCGGCTGCCATTGGCCAGCATGCGGCAGCGGGCACGGCATCTTATTGGGCGGTGGCCATCACGCTGGCATTTCTGTCGGGGGGGATGCTGTTGTTGATGGGCCTACTGCGCCTGGGTTTTCTGGCCAATTTTTTGAGCCATCCCGTGATCTCCGGTTTTATTTCCGCCTCTGGCCTGCTGATCGCGGCCAGCCAGCTCAAGACCCTGATGGGCGTGAAGGCCGAGGGCCACAACTTCATCGAGCTGGTCCACGCCTTGATTGTGCAGGCGCCTAACACCCACTGGCTCACGCTGGGTGTGGGAGTGCTGGCCACGGCGTTTCTGTTTTGGGTGCGTAAGGGCCTGAAGCCACTGCTGGTCAAGCTGGGGCTGACTGCCCGGCTGGCCGATGCGCTGGCCAAAGCCGGCCCGGTAGCAGCGATTGTTGTCACAGCCGTTTTGGCCTGGGCGCTGGACTGGAAGGGTCAGGGCATGAAGATCGTGGGTACCGTGCCCCAAGGCCTGCCGCCGCTGACCCTGCCGCTGTGGGACCTGGCACTCTGGCAAGCGCTGGCGGTGCCGGCTTTGCTGATCAGCGTGGTGGGCTTTGTGGAGTCGGTGTCTGTGGGGCAAACCCTGGCCGCCAAACGGCGTCAGCGGATTGAGCCGGATCAGGAGTTGGTGGCCCTGGGCGCCAGCAACCTGTCGGCGGCGTTCACGGGCGGCTTTCCGGTGACCGGTGGTTTTGCACGCTCGGTGGTGAACTTTGACGCGGGCGCCCAGACCCCGGCAGCCGGCGTGTACACCGCGATTGGCATCACCCTGGCGTCGCTCTTTCTGACGCCCGCGCTGTACTACCTGCCCCAGGCCACACTGGCAGCCACCATCATCGTGGCGGTTTTGTCGCTGGTGGATTTGGGCATCCTCAAACGCACCTGGGCCTACTCCAGGACCGATTTCGTGGCTGTGCTGTCCACTTTATTGATGACGTTGGTGCAGGGGGTCGAGGCGGGGCTGGTGGTGGGCGTGGCCGTGTCGCTGGGCCTGTTCCTGTACCGCACCAGCCGGCCCCACATGGCGGAAGTGGGGCTGGTGCCGGGCACCGAGCACTTTCGCAACGTGTTGCGGCACCAAGTGGGCACCAGCCCCAGACTGGTGAGCCTGCGCGTGGACGAGAGCCTGTACTTCGCCAACGCCCGTGCCCTGGAAGACTGGGTCAATGACGTGGTGGCTGAGCACCCGCAGGCCCGACACATCGTGTTGCAATGCTCGGCCGTGAACGACATCGACGCCAGCGCGCTTGAGAGTCTGGAGGCGATCGACCGACGCTTGCGTGACGCGGGTATGGCTTTTCACCTGAGCGAGGTGAAAGGACCGGTGATGGATCGGCTCCAGGGTACCCACTTTCTGCAGGCGCTCAGTGGCCGGGTGTTTCTCAGCCATTACCAGGCCATTCATGAACTTGCGCCCGAAATTGAGCAGGCACCGTGAATCAGCCCAAACCGCGTTAAGGTTTGCTTGTGGTGGACGTCGCTGGTCCGTCTGTGGGACGGCGCAGCATGGCCAGCGCCAGCAGGCCCGATGCCAACATCAGGAACAGGCTGACGGCGTTTAGCACCGGCGTGGCGCCTTCGCGCATGCGGCCGTACATCGTCACTGTGAGCGGTGCGTCCGAGCCGACCAGCATTAGGGTGGTGTTGAAGTTCTCGAAGGACATCAGGAACGAAATGGCTGCCGCCCCGAGCAGCGCCGGGCGCAGGTAGGGCAGGGTGATGGTCAGGAACACGGCGGCGCGAGTGGCACCGAGGTTATACGCGGCGTCTTCCAGCGTTAGGTCAAAGCGCTTGAGCCGCGCCATGATGGTCAGCGTGGCCACCGAGATGATGAACGACAGTTGCCCCATCACCACCAGAGGCAAACCAGGCCGCAAAAATTCAATCTCAAGCCCCAGCAGGTCGTCGGCCAAATTGGCAATCCGGCTGGCGAAGGCCAGAATCGAAATACCCAAAATCACACCCGGGATCACCAGGGGCGCCAGCATCAACAGCGACAAGGCCGTTTTGCCGCGAAACTGCGTGCGTTCAATCAAAAAAGCGTTGGCGGTACCGATCAGCACGGCCAGTACCGTCACCCACATTGCCACCACGGTGCTGGTCCAAAGGCTGCCGAGCAGGGCACGGTCGGCAAATAGGCCGCGCCGGCCGGTGCTGGTATTGCCCAGGAACCAGTCCAGCGTGAAGCCACGCCAGGGCGGCGCCGGGTAGGCGGCGTTGTTGAAGGCAAAAAGGGCCACGATCACCAGCGGCAGGAACAAAAAGGTGAAAAACGCCAGGGCGTAGGCGACTGTGCTCAGACGCAGCCAGGTGGGGCGGGGCAGGGACGGGATCATGCGCGTTGCATCACTTCGCCAAATTTTTGGCCACTCAGCTTGAGCCCGACCCAGACAATGGCCGTGGACAGCCCCAGCAGCAAAAAGCCGAAGGCCGCCCCCTGCTCCCAATTAAAGCGGGTGATGAACTGGGTGTAGATCTGCTCGGTGAACCACTGCGAGCTCTTGCCCCCCAGCAGGGTGGGGGTCAAGTAATTACCCAGCGTCAGCATGAACACCACGATACAGCCAGCGACGATGCCGGGTGCGGCGTGCGGAATGATGATCTGCCGCAAAATCGACCAGCCATTGCCACCGAGGTCGTAGGCGGCCTCGATCAGCGCGTCGTCCAGGCTCTCCAGTGCGCTGATCAGCGGCACCACCATGAACAGCATCGAGGTGTACACCAGCCCGACCACGATGGTGGCGTCGTGGTACAGCAACTCCACCGGTGCCGGCGTGAGCCCCAAGCTGACCATCAGGCCCGGCAGCACGCCAGATTCGCGCAGCATGATCATCCAACCCAAGGCCCGTACCGTCTCGCTCACCCAGAAAGGGATCAGGCACAGCACAAACATCGTGGCGCGAATGCGGCCGCGCGCGATTTTGGCGATGGTCCAGGCCAGCGGAAAAGCCATCAGCAGGGTGAGGGCAGTGACGATGATGGACACCACCGCGGTACGCACAAAGGTGTGCCAGTAGAGAGGCTCTTCAACAAAGGTCTGGTACTGCGCCAGGCTGGCCTCATAGACGCGGGGCGCAACCCGAACCCGCAGCGACAAAATGCCCAGCTCCAGGTGTGGCAATACGATCAGTCCGAACAGCCACAGCGCTGCTGGCGCCAGCAACAGCAAGAACAGCAACCGGGCGTGTGGCAGCTGGCTGCCGGTGCCTTCAGCCGCCATGAGCAGCACCAAAGGCCACGGCGCGTTGCGGGTCGAAAGAAAAGTGCACCGATTCTCCAACCGCTATGTCGGCCAATTGGCCGGTTTGCGGTAGCGCGATGCGGAACTCGGTGCGGGAGGCGGTTTCGCGCACCAGCACTGCCGAGTTCGCGCCGTCAAACAGCAGGCTCTCCACCTGACCTCGGTACGAGGGCTGGCCGGCGCTGCCCAGGCCAAGTTCATCGCGTGCCAAGCGCACTGCTTCGGGGCGCACGAAAGCCTGCACCTCGTCGCCCGCCCGCAGCTGGCCCATGGTCTTTGCGCTCAGGGTCAAGCCGGCGCTGCTGGTGAGGGTGACTTCAGTGCCGTTCACCTGCTGGGCCCGGCCGCTGATGGCGTTGGTGGCGCCCACAAAGCCGGCCACAAACGGGGTTTGCGGCGCGTAGTAAAGCGACTGCGGCGTGCCGACCTGCTCAAAACGGCCGGCGTTCATCACCGCCACGTGGTCCGACAGCACCAGGGCCTCGGACTGGTCATGGGTGATGTAGACAAAAGTCGTGCCAAAGTCGGCTTGTAGTTGCTTGAGCTCGATTTTCATGTGCTCACGCAGCTTCAGGTCCAGCGCACCCAGCGGCTCGTCCAACAGCAGCAAGGTGGGTTCGAGCACCAGGCTGCGTGCAATCGCCACCCGCTGCTTTTGGCCGCCAGAGAGTTGATCAATGCGCTTGTTCTGGGCACCGGCCAGGCTCACCCGCTCCAGCATGTCGCCGACGCGACGGACCGTCTCGGCCTTGGGCAGGCCGCGCCGCGCCAGGCCGTAGCCCACGTTCTCGCCGACCGACATCATCGGGAACAGCGCCAGGTGCTGAAACACCATGTTGACCGGGCGCCGGTTTGGCGGCACGGCGCGCATGCTCTTGCCGCCGATGCGGATGTCACCGGCATCGGGGCCCATGAAGCCGGCGATCATGCGCAGCAGCGTCGTCTTGCCACAGCCCGACGGGCCGAGGATAGAGAAAAAGCTGCCGCGCGCCACGTCCAGCGACAGGTCGTCAACTGCGGTGAAGCTGCCGTAGCGCTTGCTCACGCGCTCGACCTGCAGGTCAGGCTGCGCCTCGGTGGCAATAACGCCGGGTGCGACCTGACTGCCCAACATGCCGGCCGTAATCAGTTGGCGGCCTTGACGCGGTCCAGAATGCGGCCTTCAATGGCTTCCAGGCCGGCCGGCACGGTGGGGTACCACTTGATGGCCTTGATAGCGGCTTCAGGGAAACTCTCAGCAAACTGGGCCTTGAGCTTGGCGTCCATCAACTGGTCTGCACCCTTGGAGGCGGTGAAGTTACCTGCCGAGCCTGCCACCTTGGCGGCAATTTCGGGGCGCATGTTGAAGTTGATCCAGGCGTAGGCGGCAGCGTCGTTCCTACCTTTGGCCGGAATGGCGAAAGTGTCAATCCAGCCCAGGGCGCCTGACTTGGGCGCGATGAACTTGATGTCCGGGTTTTCGCCGTTGAGCTTCCAGCCGCCGGTGTCCCACATGATGGCGCCAACCACTTCGTTGGTGCGCATGCCATTGAACAGCTGGTCTTTGTTGTCCCAGACGAACTTGGCATTGGCCTTGCAGGCGGTGAGGGTCTTGGCCACGTCTTCCATCAGCGCGGTGTAGGCCTTGGTGTCGTTGTACAGCGCAAACGGGTCTTTGCCAGCGGCAAAAGCAAAGGCGATCAGTGTGGGGCGCTTGAGGCGGAAAGAGACTTTGCCTTTGACATCGGCGCGGCAAACGTCGGTGTAGTCGGTCATCTTGGTCAGCTTGGTGTTCACCACCAGGCCGTCGGTGCCCCAGATGTGCGGCAGACCATAAACCTTGCCAGTCAATGTGGTGTTTTTCTTGGTGGCGTCCAGCATGGAGGGAATGAACAGCTCTGATTTCAGCTTGCTCAGGTCCATGGGCTTGTAGATGCCGAACTCTTGCTGTGGCCCGGTGATGCGGTCTTGCGAGGGCTGGGCCAGGTCAAAGCCGGCGCCGCCAGTGGCGCGCAGCTTGGAGATCATCTCCTCGTTGTTGGACAGGGTCACTTCAACCTTGTAGCCGCTTTCTTTCTCAAACTGGGCCACGATGTCGGCCGGCGCGTAGTCGGCCCAGGTCAGCAGGCGCAGTGTTTTTTCTTGAGCCAGCGCGGCACCGCTGGCGCTGAGCGCGAGTATGCTGGCGGCAATGACTGAGTGCTGGAATTTCATTCAAATCTCCTTCAGGGGGTAGGTGGCTTGGGCTCTGCGCCAAGATGGCTCAGAAGGAAATGAGTGTGAACCCTTTTAATGACGATAGTGTGTCATATTGATGACTGAGACTTGGTAGTTTCCCTTGATGCTGTCCTGGATCGATACCCACTGCCACCTTGACGCGTCCGAATTCGCACCGGACGCGGCCCAGGTGCGAGCCAGCGCGGCACAGGCCGGTGTGGCGCACTGCGTCCTGCCCGCCGTCGCAGTAGCCAACTTTGAGGCGGTGCGCACTTTGGCCTATGCCCATAGCGACAGCTATGCGCTGGGCATTCACCCGCTCTACGTGGCACAGTCCGCTGAGCATGACCTTGACGCGCTGGACGCCGCCCTGACGGCGCAGCGCGATGACCCGCGCCTGGTGGCGGTGGGTGAGATTGGCCTGGATTACCTGGTGCCGGCGCTGTGCCAGAGCCCTTTGCGGGAGCGGCAGATGCACTTTTACCGGGCGCAGCTGCGCTTGGCGCGCAAACATAGTCTGCCTGTGATCCTGCATGTGCGGCGTTCGGCCGACCAGCTTTTCCAAGGCTTGCGTGAAATTGGCGGCGGAGCGGGCCCCTGGCAGGGCATTGCCCATGCCTTCAATGGCAGCCTTCAGCAGGCGCAGCGCCTGTTGGGCGCCGGCCTGAAGCTCGGCTTTGGTGGCGCCGTCACCTATGACCGGGCGCTGCAGCTGCGCCGGCTAGCCACTGAGCTGCCGCTGGAGGCGCTGGTGCTGGAGACGGATGCGCCTGACATGCCGCCGCACTGGTTGTACACCACGGCGGCTGCGCGCGCCGCCGGGCAAGCGCAGGGCCGCAACAGCCCGCAGCAGTTGCCACGCATTGGTGCGGCCCTGGCAGCGCTGCGTGGCATCACGCCCGAAGCCATGGCGCAGGCCAGTACTGCCAATGCGGTGGCGGCGCTGCCGCGCCTGGGCCTGTTATTGGCCCCGCTGTTGGGCGCGCCGTACACTGACCGTCCAAGCTTTTTTGACCCGAACCCACCCTGACGCACAAGGAACCCTTGCCATGGCAGACAACGCCTACGAAGCCGGCCGCCTGAACCTGCCCTTTGTGGGCCATTGCACCTTTGCCAAGGCGCCGCCCGTGACCGACTGGGACCAGATCAATGCCGATGTGGCGGTGCTGGGCGCACCGAATGACATGGGCACCCAGTGGCGTGCTGGCGCTCGGTTTGGGCCACGCGGCATCCGCGAGGCGTCCACCCTGTTCTCGTTTGGTCACGCTGGTGCCTATGATTTTGAAGACGACGTGATGTACCTCACCCGAGAGGAGGTGCGAATCGTCGACGCGGGTGATGCCGACATCATCCACACCGACATGGCGGGCAGCAACGCCAATATCGAGCTGGCCGTGCGCAAGATGCTCGAGCAGGGTGCCATGCCGGTGGTGCTGGGTGGCGACCACTCGGTGCATGCACCGGTGATGAAGGCCTTTGAAGGGCGCGGCCCGATCCACATCTTGCATGTTGATGCCCACCTGGATTTCGTCGACCAGCGCCACGGCGTGCGTTACGGCCACGGCAACCCGCTGCGCCGTGCCTCCGAAATGGCGCACGTGGTTGGCATGACGCAGATCGGGATACGCAATGTGTCATCGTCCAACCGCGACGACTACGCCGCTGCCCGTGCCGCCGGTTCACAAATCCTGTCGGTGCGCGACGTGCGCCGCCTTGGTACAGCCGGCGTTCTGGCGCAGATCCCGACCGGGCTGAACTATTACCTGACGATCGACATTGACGGTTTTGACCCGTCGATTGCGCCAGGCACCGGCACACCCAGCCACGGCGGATTTTTGTATTACGAGGTGCTGGAAATCATCCAGGCGCTGGCCGTTCGCAGTGGCGGCAACATCATCGGCATGGACCTGGTCGAGGTGTCACCGCCCTACGACCCCACGGGCGTGACCTCGATCCTGGCCGCGCAGTTGCTGCTCAACAGCATCGGCTTCATCTTCCACGCCCGCAAGGTCGGACCTCAGCCCTGAATGGCTTTGGGGATAATGGGCTGATCTTGAAAAAGCGCACGCCCCACCTGCCCGAAGTCAACTTTTCTGAGGATGGCCGGTTTCGACATCTGCACTTGGGCACCGAGTGGATACAAGGTTCGATGCAGGTCGATGCGCCGACGGCTTTGGTGCACGAGTACATCCAGCGCATGATGGCCTGGCTGCTGTTTGTAGAGCCCGCCAGTGTGGCCGACAGGCAGGCGCTGCAGTTGGGTTTGGGTGCAGGGTCGCTGACCAAGTTTTGCCACAAAGAGCTGCGCATCAAGACCACCGCCATTGAGTTGAACCCACAGGTGTTGGTGGCCTGCCGCGGCTGGTTTAAGCTGGCCGCCGACGATGTCCGTCTGCAGGTGGTGTTGGCCGATGCCGCCGTTGAAATCCAAAACCCGCGTTGGTGGGGCGCCGTCGATGCCCTGCAGGTTGACCTGTACGACCACGAAGCCGCAGCCCCGGTGCTCGATAGCCTGCCTTTTTACAACAATTGCCGACGCCTGCTGACCGAGGACGGCTGCATGACGGTCAACCTGTTTGGCCGGGCCTCCAGCTTCGTGCGCAGCGTCGAAAAAATCTCCGCTGCTTTTGGCGCCGACGCGGTCTGGGCTTTCAAGGCCACCCGCGAGGGCAACACTGTGGTGCTGGCTCAACGCAACCGCAGCCGGCCACGGCGTGAGATCCTGCAGTCACGCGCGGCAGAAATCCAGACACGCTGGGGCCTGCCGGCCGACAAGTGGGTGCGGGTGTTCAAACCTTTGATGGCATGACAGTCACCCCGGGACCTTTGGACTGGCGGCGCCTGGTCGATTGGCTCTGCGCCGACGCGGTGATCACGTCTGAGGAAGCGCAACGTGTTATCACCCGGTGTGCCCAGGCTGAGAGCCGCCAACACCCCCTGGTGCGCCTGGCCAGTGTGGCCGTGCGGCGTGCCAGCGATGCCCGGCCACTGGACATCGAGGCGCTGACCCAATGGCTGGCGCAGCGCACCGGGCTGGATTACCTGCGCATCGACCCTTTGAGAGTGGATGTGGCCAAGGTGGCAGATGCGATGAGTGCCGCCTACGCCGAGCGCCACCACATCCTGCCCATACAGGTGACCGCCACCGAAGTGGTGGTGGCCACCGCTGAGCCCTATCTCACCGACTGGGTGGCAGAGCTTGAGCGTCAGATTCGTCGGCCAGTGCGCAGGGTGCTCGCCAGCCCGCTGGAAATTCAGCGCTACGTGGCCGAGTTTTTTGCGTTGGCCAAATCGGTGCGTATCGCCCAAAAGGCCGGCACCCCCAGTGGTGTGGCCAACTTTGAACAACTGGTGGAAATGGGCCGGGCGCAGAAACCACTCGATGCCAATGACCAGAGTGTGGTGCGGGTGGTGGATTGGCTGTGGCAGTATGCGTTTGACCAGCGCGCCAGCGACATTCACCTGGAGCCGCGGCGCGAGCAGGGGGTGATCCGCTTTCGCATCGACGGTGTGTTGCACCCGGTCTACCAGGTACCAATGGGCGTGCTGGGTGCCATGACTGCGCGCATCAAGCTGCTGGCCCGTATGGATGTGATGGAAAAACGCCGGCCGCAGGACGGCCGTATCAAGACCCGGCGCTCGCAGCCAGTGGGCGCGCCGGGCCTCGCGGAGGAAGTCGAGATGCGACTGTCCACCCTGCCGACCGCCTTTGGCGAAAAAATGGTGATGCGTATTTTTGATCCTGACCATGCCGTCAAGGATCTGGATGCACTCGGATTTTCTGCGCATGACGCCCGGCGCTGGGAGGCCCTGCTCAGTCGCCCCCATGGCATTGTGCTGGTGACCGGACCCACTGGCTCCGGCAAGACCACCACCCTGTACGCCACGCTCAAGCGCTTGGCTACCGAGGCGGTCAATATCAGCACGGTGGAGGACCCGATCGAGATGATTGAGCCGTCTTTCAACCAGACCCAGGTGCAGCCGCAGCTCGGTTTTGGCTTCCCGGAAGGCCTGCGCGCCCTGATGCGGCAGGACCCCGACATCATCATGGTCGGCGAGATTCGCGACCTGGCCACGGCCGAAATGGCGGTGCAGGCAGCCCTGACCGGGCACCTGGTGTTCTCGACGCTGCACACCAACGACGCGCCTTCGGCCATCACCCGCCTGCTGGAGCTTGGTATTGCGCCCTATTTGATCAACGCCACTCTGCTTGGCGTACTGGCGCAACGCCTGGTCCGCACCCTGTGCTTGCAGTGCCGGGTGACTGATGTCGTGACGCCAGTAACGGCGTTGACGCGTGACCTGGGCCCTTTGGCGCTGGAGGGTGGGTGCCGCCTCTACCAGGCCGTGGGCTGCGTGGATTGCCGCATGACCGGTTTTCAGGGGCGGACCGGCCTGTACGAACTGCTGGTGGTGACCGAGCCCCTGCGCGCTTTGATCCGGCCCGAGCCCGACACCGACGCCTTGCGCCAGCAGGCCGCCCGTGACGGCATGCGGCCGCTGAGGCTAGCGGGTGCACAACGCGTGGCTATGGGCCAGACTGTTCTGGAAGAGGTTTTGGCCGCTACCCCGGCTTAATTGCCGATACTGTGACGCATGGCGTAGGTGGAATCCACAGGTGTCAATGCGTTGATTTCAGTGCAAAATGCGCGAGTCAATAAAATTGTTGGAGCCAATTGATGAATATCAAAAGTCAAAAGGACTTTTTCTCGGGTCTCATGTTCACCGCTGTCGGTGTGGCCTTTGCTTGGGGCGCCACCAAATACAGTTTGGGAACCGGCGCTCGGATGGGACCGGGTTACTTTCCGACGATGCTCGGCGTTTTCATGGCCATCCTGGGCGGTGTGATCATATTCAAGTCCTTGGTGGTCGAGACTGAAGATGGCGACAAGGTGGGCAGTTGGGCCTGGAAGCCCCTGTTTTTCATCATCTCAGCCAATCTTTTGTTCGGCCTGATGCTGGGTGGTCTGCCCAGCATCAAGCTCCCGGCCTTTGGCCTGATTGCTGGTATCTACGCGCTGACCTTCGTGGCCAGCTTGGCCAGTGACGAATTTAAACTCAAAGAAGTCGCCGTCTTGGCCACCGTCCTGGCGATCATCAGCTACCTGGCTTTCATTGTGCTGCTGAAACTGCAGTTCCCGGTTTGGCCGGCCTTCATCACCGGTTAAGAGGTAACAGACTATGGATTTGATCAACAACCTGTCGCTCGGTTTCGGCGTGGCTTTCACGCCAATCAACCTGATGTACGCCTTTATCGGCTGCCTGCTTGGCACGCTGATTGGTGTGTTGCCGGGCATCGGCCCGCTGGCCACCATCGCCATGCTGCTGCCCGCCACCTATGCCCTGCCGCCGGTGTCGGCGCTAATTATGCTGGCGGGTATCTACTACGGCGCCCAGTACGGCGGCTCCACCACCGCCATCTTGGTGAACCTGCCTGGGGAGTCGTCCTCGGTGGTCACGATCATCGACGGCTACCAAATGGCGCGTAAGGGCAGGGCTGGCCCTGCTCTTGCTGCAGCCGGGCTGGGCTCATTCTTTGCCGGTTGTGTGGGCACCCTGGTGCTGGCCGGTTTTGCTGTGCCTTTGACTGAGGTGGCTTTCAAATTCGGCCCAGCCGAGTATTTTTCACTGATGATCCTGGGCTTGATCGGCGCGATCGTACTGGCCTCGGGCTCCCTGCTCAAGGCCGTCGGCATGATTCTGCTCGGCCTGTTGCTCGGCCTGGTCGGTACTGACGTTAACTCGGGCGTTGCACGCTACAGTCTTGATATCCCCGAACTAACCGATGGCATCGGCTTCATCGTGATTGGTATGGGCGTTTTTGGCTACGGTGAGATCATCAGCAACCTCGGCAAGCACGAAAGCGAGCGTAAGGTGTTCACCGCCGAGGTCAAGGGGCTCTTCCCGACGGCTCAGGATTTCAAGCGCATGGTGCCCGCTATTTTGCGGGGCACGGCCTTGGGCTCGATGCTGGGCATTTTGCCCGGCGGCGGTGCCGTGATGGCGGCGTTTGCCGCTTACACCATTGAGAAGAAGACCAAACTGCAGCCCGGAGAGGTGCCTTTTGGCAAGGGCAACATCCGCGGTGTGGCGGCCCCAGAGTCAGCCAACAATGCGGCTTCGCAAACCTCTTTCATCCCACTGCTGACCCTGGGTATCCCCCCCAACGCCGTGATGGCGCTGATGGTCGGTGCGATGACCATCCACAACATCCAACCTGGCCCGCAGGTCATGACCAGCAACCCCGAACTGTTCTGGGGCCTGATCGCCTCGATGTGGATCGGCAATGCGATGCTGATCATCTTGAACCTGCCGCTCATCGGCATGTGGATCAAACTGCTGAGCGTGCCCTACCGTTGGTTGTTCCCGGCCATTGTGCTGTTCTGCGCCATCGGGGTGTATTCGACCAACAACAACACCTTTGACATCTGGATGGTGGCCATCTTTGGCGTGGTGGGCTATACCTTCATCAAGCTCGGCATGGAGCCGGCGCCATTGCTGCTCGGCTTTATTCTTGGACCGATGATGGAAGAAAACCTCCGCCGTGCGCTGCTGTTGTCGCGTGGTGACTGGAGCGTATTTGTGACCCGCGGCTTGTCGGCCAGCCTGCTGGCGATGGCGGCGCTCCTGCTGCTGATTGTGTTCTTGCCCTCGATCAAGAAAAAGCGCGAAGAGGCGTTTGTCGAGGACTGAGCCCGGACGGTCTTGGCAAAAAAGGCACCTTCGGTGCCTTTTTGCTATGGTGCGCCCAGGTGGTGAGGCTGGAAGGTGCTGCGGCACAATCGGAGCAGGAGTATCAATGAACGACCAGAACCGACTGAACCCGGATGTGCCGAAGGCATCCAGACGGGTGAAGCCATGCCCATGATGGGAACTGTTTTTCTGCAAGGCCTTCACCTTGCTCAACCCCCATGTGTACTTGGACACCGTGTTGCTGGTGGGCAGCATCGGCGCACAGCAGCCCGCTGGGTAGCCCCTTTGTTTGCCAAACCGCGCGCCTGGCAGGTGCTCGACATCCTGATTGGCCTGACCATATGGGCTCGGTTGTGCCACTCTTTTTTGTTTGACATTCTGATCAACGTGGCTAACATCACTAATATGTCTATATTGACTAACTCTGAATAGGCTATGACTATGAAAACGCTCTCGTCCGTGGAAGTGCAAAACCGATTCGGGTCGATTGCCAACATCGTGAAAAGCGGTGAGCCTGTGGCTGTGACCCAATACGGCACGCCAACCATGATGATTCTTCCCTATGCCCTCGCTACTGAAGCGCTGCGTGACTACAACGCTCGCAAACTGGCGCAGTTCATGGATGTCATGCCATCTGCCAATGCTGACGCTCCGAATCTCACACTAGAACAATTGAACAAGCTTGTCCATGAGTTACGCCCGTAAAAGAGTTGTCTTCGATACGAGTTCGCTAATTCCCGCCTGTCTGAATCCAGACCGTGAGCCAGCGACAATTTTTCGTCGTGCTGTCCTTGAACATGATGTCTTTTGTTCGGTGGACACTTTCAATGAATTGGCAATGGTTCTATCGCGCGAAAAATTCAATGCGTGGAGGCCTCTTGAACATCGCCTGATGTGGCTAAGGCTCCTCCGCGAATTCGTGATGTTGATCGAGGCCACCCAACCTGTCACAGAATGCCGAGACCCCAAGGACGATAAATTCTTGGAACTGGCTGTTGCCGCAAAAGCGGATGTTCTTGTGTCGAGTGATGTTCACTTGCTGGAAATGCACCCGTTTCGTGGGGTTCAAATTCTCCAGTTGGCCGATTTCAAACGACAAATTCTCGAGCAAGGCTAGGCCTGTCAATGGCCAAAGCCTCCACGTCAACCCCGGCCAGCCAGGCGGCAAGTCAAGCCAGGGCCGCAGAGGCTCGTGCTGGAGGCCGAAGGTGCCCAGTGAGGCCGCCGCTTTCATCAACGGGCCCAACCGGATCTCCCGGGTTGATGTGTGACCATTTGCGCCACCATAAAGATCGCAGAGCCTTTGGCCTTTAGAACCTGTCTGCTATCGCCATACGGTCAACACCCGTCCGTCCTCTGTTTTGTGCCTGTTTCAACGGGTCACTGCGTGGCACTGCTGCACAATCGGAGCAGGAATATCAATGAACGACCAGAATCGACTGAACCAGCATCCGCAGCGGCTGGCACTGCACAACGAGGTGCATGCCCGCCCGCCCCAGGCCCTGAGCGCTCCGCTGTCGATATCCCATGTGGTGATGGTGTGCGATGGGGCTCAGCGTGAGCAAAGCCGGGCCCATCTGGTGGCGCTGCTGCGCAATTTGCATTTGCCTCTGCCCGATACCCAGCAAAGCTATTTCCGCATGGACCTCGGGCAGTTTCAATTGCGCTGGGAACTGCACACCGAATTTGTCAGCTGGACCTTTCTGGCTCCGCTGAGTTGCGAGAGGCTGGGCGACGTTGAGCCCGCCCATGCGTTGGACAGCGTGCCGCAGGACTGGTTTGCTGGCTTGCCAGGGGATTGCCTGTCGTGTCTGCACCTGTGGGCGATTCCCAACTCGGAGCCGGGCGCAGCGGCGCTGGTGCGGCAACTGCTGCTGGACGACAGCCTGCTGGCCTCCAGCGTGGCGGGTGGCGCGGCTGAGGTGTACACCGATTTCGCGATTCATGCCGATGGCGCGTCGCGCATGATCTTGCGCACCGGCAGCATGACGCAGCGCCGTCTTGGCCGGCTGGTTCAGCGCCTGATCGAGATTGAAACCTACCGTATGGCGGCGCTTTTGGGCTTGCCGGCGGCCCGGGCTGCCTCAAGCGTGCTCGCCAACGCCGAGCGGGAGCTTGCAGAGCTGGCCAGCGCCATCCGAAGCGCCAAGCGGGAAGACGAACCCCTGCTGCTGGACCGGCTCACCAAGTTGGCCGGTGAGGTGGAGAGCCAGCACGCGGCCACCCATTCGCGTTTTTCGGCCAGTGCTGCCTATTTTGAGTTGGTCGACAAGCGCATCCGTGACATCAACGAGTCGGCTTTGCCCGGCATGCAGACCATCGGCGAGTTCATGGAGCGCCGCCTGACACCCGCCCGCAGCACCTGCGAATGGGCCACCCGGCGCCAGGATTCGCTGTCGCAGCGGGTCTCGCGGGTCAGCAACCTGCTGCGCACCCGGGTGGAGATCGAACAGCAGCAAAGCAGCCAGGCCCTGCTGGCCACCATGAACAACCGGCAAGACATGCAACTGCAGTTGCAATCCACGGTCGAGGGCCTGTCGGTGGCGGCTATTACTTATTACATAGTCGGGCTGGTCAGTTATCTGGCCAAGTGGGCCGAATCATTGGGCTGGCCCTGGAGCGCGCAGAGCACCTCTGCTGCGGCCATCCCCGTGGTGGCGTTGTCGGTGTGGTGGTCCTTGCGCCGGCTGCACCGCAAAGTATTCAAAGGCTGAGAGCATGAACTTTAATTTCAACAATCCCTACCTGTCCACGCGCGCGCCGCTGTTTGCCCGTAACGTGGTGTCGACCTCGCACCCGCTGGCGGCCCAGGCGGGCCTACAGATGCTGCGCCAGGGAGGCAATGCCGTGGATGCTGCTGTGGCAGCAGCGGCGGCCATGACCATCGTGGAGCCGGTCAGCAATGGCCTGGGCAGCGACGCCTTTGCCCTGGTCTGGGACGGCCAGGGCCTGCAGGGCCTGAACGCCTCTGGCCGCGCGCCGCAGGCCTGGACGCCTGACTATTTCACGCGCAAGTACGGCGCCGGAGCCATCAACCCGCCCAAACGCGGGATGGATGCCGTCACCGTGCCGGGGGCAGTGAGTGCCTGGGTCGCCTTGAGCGAGCGCTTTGGCAAGCTGCCGTTCGCCGACCTGATGGCGTCGGCCATTGACATCGCCGAGCGGGGCTATCTGGTGACGCCCGTGATCCAGCAAAAATGGGCCGCACCAGTCGAAGAGTTGCAGGCTCAAGCCGGTTTTGCGCAGACTTTTTTGCCTTACGGTCGTGCTCCGAAAGTCGGTGAATTGTTCCGGTTTCCTGCTGCAGCCCACGGCCTGCGGGCGATTGCTGCTACAAAAGGTGAAGCGTTCTATGGCGGTGAAATCGCCCAGGCGCTGGAGCGCATGGCCATGGCGCAGGGCGCTGGCTTACGCGCTAGCGACCTGGCCAACTACCAGCCGGAATGGGTCACACCGATTGGCAAGGATTACCGGGGTTACACCCTGCATGAAATTCCGCCTAATGGGCAGGGCATTGCGGCGCTGATCGCCTTGGGGATTTTGCAAAACTTTGACCTGGCTGGCCTGCCGCTGGACGGCGCCGAGTCCCAGCACCTGCAGATCGAGGCGATGAAGCTCGCTTTTGCTGATGTGTACCGCTACGTGGCCGAGCCGGCCAGCATGTCGGTCACGCCGGAGCAGATGCTCGACGATGCGTATCTGGCGTCGCGCGCCCGTCTGATTGACATGAAGCGAGCACAAGATTTTGGTGCCGGTAACCCGGTCAAGGGCGGCACCATCTACCTGACGGCAGCGGATGAGAGCGGCATGATGGTCAGCTTCATCCAAAGCAATTACATGGGCTTCGGTTCGGGCTGCGTCGAGCCGGAGTTTGGCGTGAGCCTGCAGAACCGCGGCCACGGCTTCAGCCTGGAGCCGGGCAGCATCAACCAGGTGGCACCGGGCAAGCGGCCGTTCCATACCATCATCCCGGCTTTTTTGACCCGCGCCGGTCAGCCGGTGATGAGCTTTGGTGTCATGGGCGCCAACATGCAGCCGCAGGGACATATGCAAACCGTGGTGCGCATGCTGGATTACCAACAAAGCCCTCAGGCCGCCTGCGATGCGCCGCGCTGGCGCTTCAATGCAGGGCTGGAGATCAACGTCGAAGCGGCCATGAACCCGGCCACGGTGCAGGGCTTAAGCGACCGGGGCCACCGCATGGAGGTCATCAACGACTCTTACCAAGATTTTGGCGCAGGGCAGTTCATCTGGCGTGCTGGCGATCCAGCGGTGCAGGGCTATGTGGCGGCCAGTGATGCCCGGCGCGATGGTCAGGCGGTTGGCTTTTGAGCGCGGTGCATGGCCGGGCTTTGTGGCACGGACTGGCGTTGGCGACCATCGGCTCGGTGGCTTTCAGCGCCAAGGCCATCATCATCAAGCTGGCCTACCGGCATGGGGTGGATGCGGTCACCCTCATCATGTACCGCATGCTGTTTGCGCTGCCCATTTTTGCTTTGATGGCCTGGTGGGCCAGCCGCGGCAAACCGCCGCTTACCCGGCGCGACTGGTGGAGTGTGGTGGGGCTGGGCTTCAGCGGCTACTACCTGGCCAGTTTTCTGGACTTTGCTGGCTTGAGCTACATCAGCGCTTCGCTAGAGCGTTTGATTCTCTACCTCAACCCTACCCTGGTGCTGTTGTGGGGCCTGGTGCTTTACAAGCGGCGCATCCATCCTCTTCAGATGGTCGGCATGGCCGTGAGCTACCTGGGGGTGCTGGTGGTGTTTGGCCACGAGCTGGGAGTCCAGGGGGCCGATGCCGCTCTGGGTGCGCTGCTGGTGTTCCTAAGCGCCGTGACTTATTCGGTGTACCTCATCTTCAGCGGCGAATTGGTGCAACGTCTGGGCTCACTGCGGTTGGTGGGGCTGGCCACGGGTGTCGCTTGTCTGCTGTGCCTCGCCCAGTTTTTGGTGCTGCGACCCTTGAGCGCGGCGCTGGTAGCTCCCGAGGTGCTGTGGCTGTCGTTGTTGAACGCCACCCTGTGCACGGCCATGCCGGTGCTGCTTGTGATGATGGCCATTGAGCGCATTGGCGCCGGTATGGCGGCTCAGGCCGGCATGGTGGGGCCGATGGCAACCATACTGATGGGGGTGCTGGTTCTGGGTGAACCCTTCACTGCCTGGGTGGCGGCCGGAACCGTTTTGGTGATTACCGGAATTTACATCTGTTCTAAGGCAGTCCGCCAGCGGCCTGCCGCTTGACCGACCTTGGCGTGTCCTACCAGTCACCACCACCGCTGTCGGCGCTGCTGTCTGAGCTGTTGTCCCAGCTGTCGCTACCGTTGCCAGCATCAAATGCACCCAAGTCGGCCTGGCTGGGCGCGCTGTTGAGGGCCTGGTAGCCTCCATCTTGCAAGCCTGATGCACCGTGGGGGGTGGCGCCATCATGCTCTTGCGTGCCTTCCATGGCCTTGGACAGCGCATAACCGGCGGCCAGACCAGCGATGCCGCCCACCACCGCGCCTCGCACGGTGGAGCCAGTGCCCGCCATAGCGCTTTGCGGGTAACCCGCCGCGTTGTGCTGGGGGTGAGGTGATGCTGGGGCTGCTCCCGGTGTGTAGCCCTGGCCAAAACCTCGGGCCCCCGCTGCTGGCGCCATCGGGTAACTGGCGACCGGTGCCGCTTTGGCGGCTGCAGAACGCCGAACCCACGCCACGACCAGCGCAACACCCGCAGCACCCAGCAGGATCAGCCCCCAGGGCGTCGATGGCTCTGGCTGGCTTGGCATAGTCGCCACGCGAGTCACTGGCGCCACCTGGGCGGCAACCGCAGCGGCCTTGGCCGGCGCCGCCGTCTTGGCCGTCACCTTGTCCAAGAGATCATTGAACTGTTGGGCACTGCTGGCGAACTTCAACGAAGGCTCAAGCTTGCGGGCCTCGTTCAAGGCCTGTTCCGCTTCGATGTACCGACCCTGGCGCGCCAGAACCTGGCCCAGTTCGTAATGGGCTTTGGCGCTGGTCGGGCGAGCCTTGAGCACCTCGCGCAGCTGGGTTTCGGCGCGGTCAAATTGACCGGCCTGCACCGAGGCCTCGATGTCCTTGGGTGTGGGCAGGGCCAGCACCACGCTGGACACGCCCAGCATCAGGACCAACAGCAGAGATTTGAACAGGGAGGCAAGGGATCGGGTCATAGGGCGTGTTGTGCAAAAGGGTTTTCAGATCGGGGAACTACAGCGGTCAGCTGGTGCCACTTGACTCAATTTCAAGTTACACCGCGCCTTTGCGATGAATCAACCCCTATCATCCCACCATCGGGGTAAACCACAAAAGGGGTCACAGCATGGATTTGGGCATAGCAGGCAAATGGGCGCTGGTCGGCGGCGCCAGCAAGGGGCTGGGTTTTGGCTGTGCGCAGGCGCTGGTGCGCGAGGGCGTGAATGTGCTGATGGTGGCCCGCGGCGCCGAGGCCTTGCAACAGGCTGCTCATCAATTAATAGCAAACAATGTAGGCGCGACAAGGGCTGAGGTCCTATTTGTGCCTGCAGACATTACCACCACAGAGGGGCGGGCAGCGGTGTTTGCCACGCGGCGCGAGTTCGATATCGTGGTCACCAACGCCGGTGGCCCCCCGCCGGGCGACTTTCGCAACTGGGACCGTGACGCCTGGCTGCGTGCCATTGACGCCAATATGCTCACCCCTATCGAGCTGATCAAGGCTACGGTGGACGGCATGGCCGAGCGCGGCTTTGGGCGCATCATCAACATCACCAGCAGCGCCGTCAAGTCGCCCATCGACACCTTGGGCTTGTCCAATGGGGCCCGCAGCGGCCTGACTGGTTTTGTGGCTGGCGTGTCACGCAGCGCCCTGGCGGGGCGTGGGGTGACCATCAACAACCTGCTGCCAGGTGCGTTCGAGACCGACCGCCTGCGCAACAATTTTCAGGGGGCGGCCACCAAGTCAGGGCAGTCTTTGGACGCGGTGATGGACGCGCGGCGCAAGACGATCCCGACCCAGCGTTTCGGCCACCCCGATGAGTTTGGCGCCATCTGCGCCTTTCTGTGCAGCCAGCACGCGGGCTACATCAACGGCCAGAATGTGCTGGCAGACGGCGGCGCCTTCGGCGGGACCTATTGACGCTCTAGCGCCGGGCCGAGACCAGAATGCCGCCGACGATCAGCGCAAAAGCCAGGCCGTGGTAAATCTGCGGCACCTCGCCCAAAAAGGCTGCTGACAACAGCGCGGCAAACAGCGGCGTGAGGTTGGAGAAAAAACCGGCCATGGCCGGCCCCACCCGCTGAATGCCCAGGCCGAAGCAGCGGTAGGCGACCACTGCCGGGCCAATGGCCACGTACATCAGGGCCAACGCCAGAGGCCAGCCCCACTGGATATTGGTATCGGCCATCGCCCACTCGCCTGCAGCAAACAGACCCGACCAACCCAGGCCAAACACCACCTGGGCCAACACGAATGCCGCCCAGTTGCTGCGGATCTCGGTGGGCTCTTTGGGCTGCGACAACAACCAACTGTAAAAGGCCCAGGCGACCGTGGCCACCAGCACATAAATATCGCCCGGCACCAGCCGCACCTGTGCCAGCTGGGCCAAATCGCCGCGCGACAGCACCACCAGCACCCCCATGATTGACAGCAGAGCGCCCAGCAACTGCCGCCGCGACACAGCCTGCCCGAAAAACAGCCAGCCCACGCCCAGCATCCAGATCGGTGCGCTGGACGCCACCAGGGTGGTGTTGAGTGGGGTGGAAGTCTGAAGTGCCAGGTACTGCAGGGCGTTGTAGCAGCCCACGCCCAGCAGGCCCAGCAGGGCAAAGCGCCGCCAGTTCGGCCACAGTAGGCTGTCACGCCGCAGAAGTGGGTAGGCCATGGGCAGCAGGATAAAAAAGGCCAGGACCCAGCGCAGAAAATTCAGCGTCATCGGGGAGATCAGCTCATGGACCATCCGCCCGACCACGGCATTACCGGCCCAGAGCACCGGCGGAACCATCAACAGCAGCGCGGTGCCGGGTGTGAGTTTGTGTTGCATGGCCTGCACTGTACCAAGGCGCCGGCTTCGGGACCCTGCCTGACCTGTCGCTTATCATTTGGCTTACTTTCACAGGAGTCGTTTATGAGTCCATCGTTTTTTCGTTTGCACATTCTTTCCCGGACGCTGCTGCTCGTGAGCAGCATGGCCTTGGCTGGGGTGGCCTTTGCACAGGGCAATCCCATCAAGGTGCTGGTCGGCTTCCCGCCCGGTGGAGGCACCGACGCCATTGCCCGCGTGCTGGCCGACAAGCTCAAGGACCAGCTGGGCGTGACAGTGATCGTGGAGAACAAAGCCGGTGCCGGTGGCCAGCTCGCAGCGCAGGCCCTCAAGGCCGCGGCGCCCGACGGCAACACCCTGTTTTTGACGCATGACCACTCGGTCTCCATCCTGCCGCTGGTCATGAAGAACCCTGGCTTCGACCCGGCCAAGGACTTTGTGGCGGTGGCCGGCTTCGCCACCTTTGTCAACGCGCTGGCGGTGTCAGGCGGTACCCCGGCCAAGTCGGTCAACGACTATGTGGCCTGGGTGCGCGGCCAGGGCAGCGGCAAGGGCACAGTCGGAGTGCCGGCGCCGGCCTCTGTGCCAGAGTTTCTGGTGAAGGTGGTGGGTCAGAAGTACGCACTTGATTTGCAGGCAGCGCCCTACCGTGGCAGTGCACCCATGATGGCCGACATGCTGGGCAACCAGATTGCCGCCGGTGTGGCATCCATCCCTGACTTCATAGAGAACCACAAGGCTGGCAAGATCCGGGTGGTGGCCGTGATGGGCGGCGCGCGGCAGGCGGTGATGCCTGACGTGCCGACTTTTGCCGAACTGGGGCTGGCCGGTTTCGAGGATATTCCTTACTACGGCTACTTTGCCCCGGCCGGTACACCCAAAGCTGTCATTGACCGGTTTTCAGAGGCCCTGGCCAAGGTGCTGACTCAGCCCGATGTTCGCAGCCAGCTTACCGCCATGGGCCTGGCCGTGGGCCACATGCCGCCCGATCAGTTGGCCAGCCGCGAACGCGCCTACGCCCAGACCTGGGCCCGTGTGATCAAGGCCAGCGGCTTCCAGGCGCAGTAAGCCGCCTCATTCAGAACGCGGCCCAGGCGCAAAGGACCTAGACCACCCGTTCGGGAAAGGGCAGGCTGCGCAGACGTTTGCCGCCATTCAAGCGTGCGATGGCGTTGGCCACCGCTGGCGCGACGGGCGGCAGTCCAACCTCACCGATCCCCGAGGGCGGATTGTCCGTGGGCATGACTTTGACCATCACTGCCGGTACCTGGTTGGCGCGCAGTAGGGTGTAGGCACCCAGATTTTTCTGCTGCGGTTCACCGTCCTTGTAGCTCAGCTTCTCGCCCAGTGCTGCCGACAGCCCATACACAGCGCTGCCCTCAATCTGGGTCTGGATGTTCTTAGGACTCAAGGCATGGCCGCAATCCACCGCAGCCCAGATGTTGTGCACCACAGGCCGACCCTGATTGAGCGAAACCTCCACCACCATGGCGCAGAACGTACCCCAAGCGTCCGAGAAGGCCAGGCCCAGTGCATGACCAACGGCAGGGGTGCCCTGCCAGTTGGACAGGCTGGCGACCTCACGTAACACTGCCTGAGCGCGCGGCGACTTGCTGCACAGATCAATGCGCATTCGCAGCGGGTCCTGGTTGGTCGCTACCGCAATCTCATCGAGCAGCGTCTCTGTGCCAAACTTCACATAGCCCGCCCCGACGCCCCGCCAGAAACTGCAGGCGATGCCACGGTCTTCAATCAGCTGCTGCACCTGATGACCGGCAATGTCATAGATGCCATCGGCAAACTCCATCACGGGGGAATCCTTGTTGCCACTGGCCTTGAAGGCGGCTGGCAGCAACCTCGCGTAGATTTGCTCTGCGACGACACGGTGCTGCAGGCCGACGACTTTGCCCTGAGCGTTAACGGCGGCAATCAGATGCTGGGCGGTGGCGGGACGCGGTTTGGCACGTGTGGAATCGTCTTCGCGCGTCCAAATCATCTGAATCGGCACGCCGGGCACGGCCTTGGCAATCAGCGCGGCGTCCACCGCATATTCAGCTTCTACCCGACGGCCGTAGCCGCCCCCGAGCAATTGGATGTTGACTTTGATGTTCTCAGGCTTGAAGCCAGCCGCCGCGGCCACGCCCCCCACCACAAAGCCCACCGTTTGTGAGGGTGTCCAGATTTCGATCTTGTCGCCGTCTACGCGGGCCGTGGTGTTCATCGGCTCCATGGTGAACTGGTTAACGTGCTCGGTGGTGTAGGTTGCCTTGAAGGTGCGCGCTGCACCGGCAATCTCACGGGCAGCGTCACCCTGCGCATGGAAGGTCACGCCAGCGTCTGCCAGGTTCTCCGCGCGGGCCACGTAATCCTTGATGGCGGCGTCGGAGTCGTACTTGCGCGCACGGGATGAAGTGCTCCATTGGACCTTCAGCAAGTCTCTTGCCTTGCGTGCGGTGTAGAAGGAGTCGGCAACCACGGCCACCCCGGTCGCTATGGTCACCACCGCCTTCACACCCGGCACGGCCTTTGCCGCTGCGTCGTCCACTTTTTCGGCTTTTTCGCCCTGAACCGGTGCGCTGAGCAGGCTGGCGTAATGCAAACCTGGCATGCGAACATCAATGCCGTAAATCGCTGTTCCGTTGGTTTTGCTGGCGAGGTCGACCCGCGTCACGTCCTTGCCGATCAGCTTGAACTGTGCCATCGGTTTGAGCATGGACTTGTCGACCTTGGGCAACTCTGCGGGTGCAACGGCGGTCCTGGCCAGATCGCCATAGCTGATAGTCCGGTTGCTTGCCGCATGGATAACCCTGCTGTTTTCAGCCCGAAGTTCGGCCACGGGAACATTCCACTGAGCCGCCGCCGCACCGAGCATGACCAGCTTGCCCTGCAAGCCCGCCAGGCTAAGCGGCTCGTAGTAGCCGGCCACTGTGCGCGATGCACCGGTGGTCAGCCCTCCACCAAAACGGGGGTTGCCAAAGCGCTTGCCATCAGGTGGGGCGTGTTGTACACGCACGAGGCTCCAGTCCAGCTCCATATGGTCCGCCACCACCGCTGGTAGCGATGTCATGGTGCCCTGCCCCATTTCGGAGGCGGCAGAGTAGATGGTGGTCGTGTTGTCTGGCGCGATGACGACCCAGGCAACCGGCGAGAAAGGCCCGGCCTGGGCACTGGCAAATTCCATGGCGCCAAAGCCAATACCGATGACGCTGGCGCCAGAACCGACCATAAACGAACGACGCGAAAGTTGAATCGATTTCATGTGATGTTCTCCCATGTCATGCCAGGGTTTTCTGGGCGCGTACAACCGCGGCCGCGATCTGGTTGTAGGTGCCGCAACGGCAAACATTGCCTGCCATCCGCTCCAGAGCCTGATCTCGTGAGAGGGGCGTCCGCGCGTCCTTGATGACTGCTGCGGCTGCCATCATCTGGCCCGATTGGCAGTAACCACACTGCGGTGCGGATTCAGCAATCCAGGCGTCCTGCAGCGCCCGACCTTCTCGGGTTTGCACCAGGCCTTCTATGGTCGTGATCTGGGCCCCAGCTGCGGCGGCCACAGGCAGTACACACGACCGGGTGGGTGATCCGTTGATATGAACCGTGCAGGCACCACATTGCGCCACGCCACAGGCAAACTTGGTGCCCGTCATCCCCATCTCTTCGCGGATGACCCAAAGCAAGGGTGTATCGGGCGGCGCTTTGGCGATGACCGCCTTGCCGTTGAGCGTGAAATTGGTCATGTGTTGTCTCCGGTAATGGTATTGAGCGGGCAGAACGAAGAGTTATCTTGCGTTAGCCAGCTGTATTCAGCAGAGTTGCTGTCCATTAACCGGTAACAGTTGCCGGGTTATTTTCTGGATACCAGTTATGCCAGCCTGCAATATCCAAAATATTTTGAGGTGGATTGGTTCACCGGCGACTCTTTGAAGCTTCAATCCAGGGTGATCTTGGCGTAGGCCGCCACGCGTTTCCACTTGGTGGCGTCGCCCGTCATGAAAGTGGCCATCGCCTTGCTGTCCAGGTAGGCCGGCTCGGCTCCCTGGCGCTGCATGGCGGTGGCGATCTCGGGCACCTTGCTCACCTTTTCCAGCGCCTGCTCCAGGCGAGTGAGCACCGCGGGCGGCAGACCGGCCGGTGCGGCAAAGCCGAACCAGGCGCTGACATCAAACTCAGGCACGCCGGCTTCAGCCAGCGTCGGTACCTCGGGCAGGGCCTTGCTGCGCTGGGTGGTGGTGACCGCCAGCGCGCGCACCGTGCCCGCCTGGATCTGGCCGATGGCCGAGGGCAGGTTGTCAAACATCATGTCCACCTCGCCAGCCAGTACCGCAGTGATGCCAGCGGCGGCGCCGCGGTAGGGAATGTGCGTGATGAAAGTGCCGGTGCTGCTCTTGAACAGCTCGGCGCTGAGGTGCAGCGAGGTGCCGTTGCCGTTCGAGGCGTAATTCAGGCGCCCGGGCTGCGCCCGCGCCTTGTCAATGAGTTGCGTGACGCTGCCGGTGCCGCCCGCCTTCACGATCAGCACATTGGGCACGCGGCCCAGCAGCGCAATCGGCGCGATCTGTTCCGGCTTGTAGGGCAGGGCGCTATAGAGCGCGGGGCTGATGGTCAAAGGCGGTGAGGCCATCAGCAGGGTGTAGCCATCCGCCGCGGCACGGGCGGCTTCGGCAGCCCCGACATTGCCGCCGGCCCCCGGCTTGTTGTCGATGACGACCGGTTGCCCCAGCTCCTGCGACAAGCGCGGCGCCAGCAGACGCGCCATGTTGTCGATCAGGCCACCGGGCGGGTAAGGCACGACGAGCCGGATTGGCTTGGCTGGCCAGGTTTGCGCTAGCGCGACACTGGTCAGGCTAAACAGGGCCAAGGTCGAGAGCAGCAGGGCGCGTTTGTTCATGGGAGTCCGTTGGCGAAGGGTTTCAGGGAACGGGATTGTTGCACGCTGAGTCCACGGTGCTCGCTGCGGCCAAGCCCATCGGTGCACAAGAAACCTAGCGCCCTGTTGCTGCCGGCGCGTTGACAGGCACGTCAGGCAAAGGGCAGGGTACAGACCTCGCCGGGCCGGATCACGCCGTCCGCGCAGTGCACGCTCACCGCTTGCCCTGGCGCCCAGTGGCTGCGCGCGATCATCGACAAGCCGACATTGCGCTTCAGGCGTGGCGACCACATGGCCGAGGTGATCTGTCCGACCTGTTGGTCACCAGCCAACACCGGCCAGGGCTTGCCACAGGCGGGCCCCGGGCCGCCGTCAAACATCACGCCGCGTATCTCGCGCTGGTGCCCCTGTTCGGCAATGTGCTTCAAGGCCTTCAGCCCCAGAAAATCAACCGTACCGTCCAGCGTGCAGAGTTTGCCCATGCCGCATTCCAGCGGGTTGTTCTCCAGCGTGAACTCGTTGCCATAGGACAGCAGGCCACCCTCGATGCGCTCGATCAGGTTCGGGCAGCCGGGCGTGATGTTGAAGGCCTGCCCAGCCTCCCACACCAGGTCCCACAGGGCAGAGCCCAGCTGGCTGTCATTGAGGTAGATCTCGAAGCCGCCCTGCTTGGAGTAGCCGCCGCGCTGCACCAGCTGGCGGGTACCCTTGAAGTCGACGTAGTCGAAATTGAAGAAGCGTATGCTGCGCACCGCTTCGCCAAACACCCGGGCCATCAGGTCCTCGGCCTTCGGGCCTTGCACCGCGAGGATGGAGATATCCGGCTCAATCACCGATACGTCCAGCTTGGCACCCAGCGCCAGGCCCTTAGCCAACAACAGCACGTCGGAGTCGGCGATCGACAACCAATATCGGTCTTCGGCCAGTTTGAGCAATACGGGGTCGTTGACCATGCCGCCCTTGTCGTCGACCAGTGGCACGTACATGCACTGCCCAACCCGCGCCCGGCTGATGTTGCGTGGCGTCATCCACTGCACCAAGCGGGCCGCGTCGGGCCCGGTGATCTGTACCTGGCGCTGGCAGGACACGTCCCATAACTGCACATGCTCGCGCAGGTGCCAGTAATCCTGTTCCACCGTGGGCTGGAAAGCCTTGGGTAGCAGCATGTGGTTGACCACGGAAAAACCGCGCACGCCATGTTGTTCGACACGGTCGGTGTAGGGCGTGCGCCGGATGCGACGCGACATATTGAGACCGGATGAGGACATGTTTAACTCCAGTAGGTAGGGTTGTGTTTCGTTTAGTCGAGCTTCAGGCCGACCGAACGAATGACTTCGGCCCAGCGCGAGGCTTCTGTGCGGACATAGGTGGCGGATTGTTCGGGCGTAACTGGTTCAGCCAAGCCGCCACTGCCAATGGTCCAGGCTTGGTAGTCGGTCATCAGGATGATCTTGCGGACCTCCTCGGCAAGACGGTCCCGCACAGCAACGGGCAGGCCTGCTGGTGCCACCAGCGCCAGCCAGCCCTCGGTGACCAGGCCCGGAAAGCCGGCCTCCGCAATGCTGGGCACATTGGGCAATGAAGGGTGACGTTGGGCGCTGGTAATCGCCAACGGCCGCAATTGGCCTGAGCGCACGAAAGCCATGCTCGCAGTGACATTCTCGACGAGCACAGCCGCATGTTTACCCAAGACCAAGGTGGCCGCAGCACCGGTGCCACGGTTGGGCACGTGCGACATTTTTGCCTTGGTGGTTCGCGCAAACTGTTCGCCCACCAAATGCATGATCGAGCCTGTCCCGGCAGAGGCGAAGTCCAGGCCGGTTGTTTGTGCCTGGGATTGCTGGACCAGGTCTTTCAGGCTGGTGATGGGTGACGCCGGATCGACCATGAACAGCATGGGCCCGCGGTACACAATGGCCAGCGTGGTGAAGCCGTTTTGCGCGTCATAGGGTAGCTTGCTGTAAAGCGTCGGGTTGAGTGCCAATTGACCAATGCCCCCAATGCCTATGGTGTACCCATCGGCCGCAGACGATGCCAGAGCGGCCATGCCGATACTGCCACTGGCCCCGGGTCGGTTGTCGACCACCACCGACTGCCCGAGCGCGCGGCTGAGGCGCTCGCTGATCATTCGTCCAACCAGGTCCGCCGAATTGCCTGGCGGCTGCGCCACGATCATCTTGACGGTTCTGTTTGGGTAGTTGTCCTGCGCGCTAACACCGCCCGCCATGGCAAAAACCACGGCAAGCGCCATGGCCAAGCTGGTCAGGACACGGGCTGTAATCGAAGATGGATGTGACATGTCGGGTTTCCTTTTTGAACGAGTGGGCTTTGGAATGGGTCAGCTGGACAGCCAGACGCTGTAGCCGTTGGGCGCCATCACCAATGGCATGTGGTAAGCCGCATCGGGGTCGGGCATGCAGAAGCGGATGACCACCTCCTTCTGGATGCGCAGCCCGATCAGCGGCAGGCCGCGCGTGGCGAAATAGGCACCGGTCTGGAACACCAGCTCGTAGTCGGCTGTGCTGTCGACTTCCTCCCGGGCGATGCGCTGGCTCAGCCGGCCGCCGGCGTCGGTAGCGGCCTCAAAAACTGGCAGGCGTATCCCGTCGGGTTTGACCCGAAACAAAGACACGCCGACCTGACCGGCATGGGTGCCGTCGACCGAATTCAGGGTGTGGGTGGTGAGCGTTGCCATGGCGTTCCCTTCGGTTTATTCGATCGAGGCTTTGTCGCGCTTGCTGGTGGTGGCCAGCACAATGGGGCTGATCACGCCCTTGGCCTTGACGTTGACGCAGGCGGTCTTGCCGCTGGCGATGGCGCGCCGAATGGCTGGCCCCAGTTGTTCGCGATGCTCCACCAGCTCGCCATGGCCGCCCATGCCCTCAAACAGGGTGTGGAAGGGGATGTCGCGGAAGTCAGTGGCAAAGTGTTTGCCATTGGCAAACAGGCGCTCCTGTTGCTGCGAGATGCAGTCCAGCCCGCCGTTGTTGTCGATCACCACCACGATGGGCAAGGCCTCCTGAAACGCCGCCTCAACTGACAGCCCCCCCGACAAAAAAGCACCGTCGCCGCTGATCAGTACCACGGTGGCATCGGGGTGCGTGTTCTTGGCGGCCACCGCCAGTGACACGCCCACCCCCAGCAGGCTGAAGCTGCCCGGATGCAGGATGCCGGCCAGTTGCTGCCCGTGCCAGCCCGCCAAGTTGACGGCGATCTCAGACCAGAAGTGGGTGTTGCCGCCGTCGAACACCAGCCAGTCCTGGGCGCCCATCTCGGCCTGTACGTCCAGTGACAGCTGCAAGGGGTGGATTTTTCCACCGTTCAAGGCGGTGGCGTCCGTGTCCTGCTTCAGGTCGGCCAGGGTCTTGGCGACCCATTCACCGCGCCACTGGCGGTTGGTGTCAAACCAGTCGCGCTGGAGCGTCCAGCCCCCATTGCCCTTGAGCGCCAGCAGCGCGTCCAGAAATGCGCCCGGGTCGCTCAGCAACACATGGTCGGCCGAGCGGTTCATCTGGATTTCTTCGTCTGAGCCGTTCACGCAAACCAGCTGCAGCGAGTCCGGGAACAATGGCGCGTTGCCGAAGTTCATCTGGTTGTCTAGCCTGCCTCCGATCATGATGACCAGATCACAGGCCTCCAGGGCTTGCCGTGAGGGCTGGTACTGGTGAATGTCGGCCAGGCCCATGTAGGCCTCGCAGTGTTCGCCCAGCAGCTTCTGGTGGTACGGAATGTTGAAGATAGGGATATTCAGGGCGGTGCCGGTGGCTTCGAGCTTTGGCGCGCTGCCCGACCACCAGACACCGTGCCCACCAATCAGGATAGGGCGTTTGGCCGCAGCGATCAGGGCCAGCAGAGGCGCCAGTGCCGACGGGTCGGGCCAGGCGCGGGGAGGCGGCGTCGCGCTGCGCAGGTAAGGGCGCTCCTCGCGCCCGGCGTCGGCGGGAAAGGACGAAAACATGATGTCCACTGGCAGGCTCAGGTGCACCGGGCCAGGGTAGCCGCTGGTGGCGATTTTCCAGGCCCGGTCCACGCACTCACTGATGCGGGTGCCGTCGGTGATGCTGATGCTGTGCTTGGTCAGCGGCGCAGCAATCGCCACATCGTCAATCTCTTTGAAGCCGCCCGCACCACGCCGTTTGAGGGTGCTGGAGCCGGTGACGAAGATCACCGGCGAGCGCTCACCCCAGGCTTCCATCATCGCGGGTACCGCATTTGCAAAGCCCTCCGGCCCGACCAGGCAGACCGCCGGTTGGCGTGTGATGCGGGTGTGGGCGTCGGCCAGGTGACCGGCCACCTGTTCGTGCGGGCAGTTGATGACCCGCGTGCCGCAGTCCATGAAGCCTTCCAGCGCCGGGTTGCAAAAGCCGCCGGCCAGTGTGAACACGTGTTCCACGCCTTTCTCGACCAAGGCTCGGGCCAAAAGGGCGCCGCCGCGCAATTTGGGGGTTGTTGTCTCGTTCATGGCATCTCCGTTTATTGGTTCAAAAATCGTTTGGCACCAGATGACTGGCGCGGATGTCATCTACGTCGGCCAGGCCCAACTGAGCCATGGCAACGCCCAGTTCATTCACCAGGGCATCGAGCAGGCTGGCCAGGCCACGCGCGCCGTCTGCGCCCAGCGCGTACAGCAGGGGGCGGCCCAGCATCACCAGATCTGCGCCGCAGGCCAGGGCTTTGAGGATGTCTTCGCCTGAGCGCACACCGCTGTCAAAGACCAGCGGGTAGTCGGGCCCCACGGCTGCGCGAACCCGGGCCAGGGCTGTGATGGCTGGCGGCGCACTGTCCAGCTGTCGCCCCCCGTGGTTGGAGACATAGATGGCATCGGCGCCGGCGGCTTGAATGCGCTGCGCGTCTTCGGGCGACAACACCCCCTTGACGATGAGTTGGCCATCCCAGCGCCGCCTTAGCTCGTCCAGAAAAGCCCAGTTGGCGCCGGCGCGGCTGGCGTGGCGATCAAAGCCCTTGCCGCCGGGGGCAGTGTCAAAATTGGCCGGGCGCGGCATGCCATGGAACAGGCTGGCGAGCGACCAATGCGGATGCAGCGCGAAATCCATGAATTGGCGCGGTCCGATGTGAAACGGCATAGTGAAGCCATTGCGTACGTCCCGTGGTCGAGGTGCCACCCGCGGCACATCGACCGTCAGGATCAGCACCTGGTAGCCCGCTGCTTTCGCGCGGTCGACCAGGCCCCAGGCGGCCTCCAGCGTGCCGGTGACATAGAGTTGAAACCAGGCCAAGGTGCCCGCCTGTTCGGCCATGGCCTCGAGCGTGCTCGACGCGGCGGTGGAAACACCATGGGGCATGCCGCGTCGCACGGCTTCAGCGGCCAGCATTTGGTCGGCGCCGGGCCAGGCCAGGTTGCACATACCCATGGGTGCGATGCCAAAAGGGAGCCCAAGGGTCTGGCCCAAAAACGTCTGCTTCATGCTGCACTGTTCAGATGGCGCCAGCACGCGCGGCATCAGTTGCCGGGCGCCCAGCGCATCCAGGTTACGCGCGGCCGCATGCTCTTTGCCGGCGGCACCATCAATGTAGTCAAACATCAGCTGCGGCAGGCGTCGGCGGGCCAGTGCGCGCGCCTCGTCGCTGGTGTGAATGCGCGCTTGACCTATGGACATGCCTTCCTTAACCTGAAGTGATCTGTGAAAGAGCTCAAGTAGACGATTCTTCCTTATGCCAAAAGGCCCGACAAATGATCAATAAAGACGCATACCTTAATTTTTATTTATCTGTACACTGGCCAGCACCATGAAAAGCTCTCAGCAACGCCTGCCCCTGACCGCCCTGCGTTCCTTCGAGGCGGCAGCCCGCTTGCTGAGTTTCAAGGCGGCGGCCGAAGAGTTGCGCGTGACACCCACCAGCGTGAGCAACCAGATCCGGCAACTGGAGCTGGACTGGGGCTGCCTGCTGTTCGTCCGCAAGACCCGCAAGGTGTTCCTCACCGATGCGGGGCGCTCGCTGGCGCGGGTGATGAGCCGGGCCTTTGATGACATCCGGGCCGAGGTCGAGACCCACATTTCGTCTAACCGCAAGACGGTGACATTGGCGGTGGGCCCGATTTTTGGCGCCCGCTGGCTGATACCGCGCCTGAGCAAGTTTTACCGGCTGAACCCCAACATTGAGTTGGTGCTGCACCACAGCCCGCGCATCACCGATGTCGAGCAGTTGGTGGCCACCATCGCGGTGGATTGGGGCATCGGCGATTGGCAAGGGCTTAATGCCCATCGTCTGCTGGACGTCATTTACCGCCCGGTGCTCAGCCCGTCACTTTTGGCCGAGTGCGGCGGTCTGACCCGTCCCGCTGACCTGGCGCGTTATCCCATCATTCACCAGTGGGACCGCGAGGAGTGGAATGCCTGGCTCAAGTTGGTCGGTCAGCCCGATTTGCGCTTTGCGCGTGAAACCGTCACGCGTGATTCGAACCTGGCTCTGCAGGCCGCTATGGACGGGCAGGGTGTGGTGATGGGCACCTTCCCCTTTGTGTCGGGTGAGGTCGCGTCGGGCCGCCTGGTCTGCCCGTTTGAGACTGAGCTGCACCCGGCTCGCGGCTACTATTTGCTCAACCGGCCCGGTGCCCGCTCAGTGCCGGCGGTGAATGCGGTATGCGCCTGGATCGAGGCTGAAGCCGCTTTGCCACTGTGAGCCTCGCGGGTGACGCGGTAGGCGCCGGCCCCGGACCGCGCTGAAAAGGCGGTCATCTGCCCGGCCCCGTCGATCATCACCGCGACCCCGTCGTCAATGGCCACGCCCTGGGGCAAAACGGCTGATGCAATGGCCGCGGTGTAGGCCGGCGGGCGTTGTGGCTCGCTGTCGTAGTGCGGGCAGCAACTGCCGGCGACCAGGCCAATGCCGGTCACGGGCTGCAGGCCTTGCCCGCCTGAATCTGACAAGGCCTGTTCGAACCAGACGTTGGCGCCGGCGCTGACGCCCGCCACCAGCACGCCACGCTGCGCTGCGGCGATGAGCACCTGAGCGATACCGGTTTCGCGCCAATGCTTGATCAGCCTCAGCGTGTGCCCGCCACCCACATAGACGATGTCTAGCCCCTCGGCCCACTGGGCGGTGTCGGCTGCCTCGCTACCCGCTGCCAGGTGAGTGAGGCGTTCGGCCAAGGGTGTAAATCGCTGGTAAAAACGGGTAATCTTGACCGGGTCGTCGTCACTGGCGGTGCCAATAAAGCCAATGCGAGGGCGCGGGCAGCCCGATGCGGCGATGATGAAGTCTTCCATCGCGGGGTCGGCCTGGTGGGTGAAGCCACCACCGCCGATGGCGATCAGTCTGGGATGTCGGTACATGGGGGTGTATCGTAAGCGCGGCTTTGGCTTGGGTACAAAAGCACCGGGGCCCATGCAAAAATGGCGCGTTTGCAAAATACCAAGGCCCAACCATGCGTCACACCCAGTCCAACATCGTTTATGGCATGCATTCGGGCCTGGCGCTGTTGCTCGATGTTCATCAGCCTGATCACAGCAATGGTCACGGCGTGATTTATATCAACGGCAGCGGCTGGCACGCGCCTTTGGGCCATGACGCCACCCCGCTCAAGGAGACCCCGCTCGGTCTGCCCTACATCGAGGCCATGTGTGCCGCTGGCTACACCGTGTTCGCTATCAACCACCGTGCAGCGCCTCGTCACCGGTACCCGGCCGCCATTGAAGATGCCCGGCGCGCCGTGCGCTTCATGCGCCAGCAAGCTGAGCGTTTTGGCATCCGCTCAGACCGCATCGGCGCCTGTGGCGGCTCGTCCGGTGGGCATTTGGTGAGCCTCTTGGGTACTCAGGCCAGCGTTGGCACTGCGGACGATGCTGACCCCGTCAACCGACAAGACGCCAGTGTGCAGTGCGTGGTCGCGCGTGCCCCGCTGGTGGACCTGACGCGTTTTGTCAGCGGCAACGGCAGCGGCATTGTGGCCAGCTTCATGGGCATGCCCTACCGCGGCGAGGCGGGAGGTGGCTACGCGGCGGAGCAGCGCGCCTACCACGAAGCCTCGCCGCTGAGCCGCGTCTCGCCGTCGTCACCACCCTGTTTGCTGATGCATGGTGACGCCGATGTGTTGGTGCCCTACGAGCAATCTGTGATGATGCGGGCTGCTCTCCAGGGCGTGGGCGTGCCGGTCGAGTTGCTTTGCATTGCGGGCGCCGGCCATGGCCCGGATTTCCCTGGTGCCACCCATCCGCCGGATTACCTGGGCGCGATGGTGGCTTGGCTGGACCAGTATTTGTTGCGGTAGACGACGGCTTCACCGTGCGCGACATGGTACGCAAGCAATGGTCTGGCGTGACCACGGCCATGTGCAAAGCCAAGACGGCATCAACACCCCGGCTTTGGGTTTTGGGCGGCGCGTAGCGGTGCCGTATGGCGGCAAGGTGTATGCGTGCAGCCATCACCACAAACTGGCATACCAAACGCAGCGGGAGCAAGCTCACGACCGGGCAGGTAGTCGTTTAGACACGATCCGCAAACGGCTGGGCTGGGATGCAGGCATTTTGAATGGCAACGGCAACAAGCCAAAGGGGATCAGGGCTGGTGGGAATGGCGCAAAAATGGGAATTTTGGAAGGCCGACTCGCGGGCCTTCAAATCAATTCGTGAAGTGGCTGCTGAAGCGCAAGCGCCACCCGTACCGTTCAGGCGTGCGCCGCATTCGCCTCATGCTCGGCCACCTGCTCCGCCAAACGCAGCGCAAGGCTAGCCGCATCGGTCTCGGTAAAAACCTCGGCTGAATTCGATGCCTTTTTCAAGATGTTCAATGCCGACTGGTACACCGGTTTCAAATCCGCCTGCGACGGCTCGCCCACCAAGAAATACAACTTCAAATCAGCGCTGTCCACACTGGTAATTTGCCCCAGCAATTTGTGCGCCTTGTCCCGGATGGACTCGGGGCTTGCCAAGTCAAACGACACGGGAGCCAGGCAATGCCAAACGCCATTCTTCCAAGCCCGATCAAACTTGATTTCGTCATCGGCGGTGGTGAATGTCTTAGGCTGGAAATGCTTTAGCACCTGCTGCTGCTCCAGCTCACGGCTAAAGTTTTTCCAAACCTGTTCGTCGTTCCTGCGGTGTACGTTGCTGCTTTCCTCATGCTTCATCACGAAGCGTTCAAACAATAGTTCCAGGGTGGCATCCGGGTCGCTGGTCAGCCCGCTGCCCATGGGAGCCCACTGCAAAGCGCTGTCGTCCTGCGGAATCACCGACTGCGCCAGCTCCATCACCGACGCATACGGGCGCAGTGCCGGTTGGCTATTCACTTCATCATGCAAGGCTTCAAACCGGGTTTGAACCTTGCGCATCAATGCCCGGAAAACGCTGCTGTCTAGCGACGGAAAAAGCGGAGTCAATCGCTTCGAGGTGGTACGGCACGCAGCATTGGCATAGTGCATGGCCGGACAGTACAGCGCCAGCCCCACATTGACAAATTCCCCGGTGGTCACGTCATGGACATAGCGAAGCACCGAGTACGAATACGCTTGTTTGTTCATATCAACACCTTTTGCATTTCCATCATGGCCGGTCGAATATTGTCCCGCAGTTGCCTGACAAAGCCTAGCACCTTCCCAATCATGTCGCTTGCGCCATTCCATTCGACTGGCAATGCGGCTTGATATTGAGCCAGCCTATCATCAGAAATTGCCTCCCAAGCGCCAATAAGCCTTGAAAAATCAAGCGTTTGGCCTTTGATGGCCGTGTAAAAAACATGGCGGTCGGGCTGCGCAATGTTGTCTAGCCCACCAGCCTCCCATGGGGGTTTCCAAAATAAAACGCCCTCCCAAATGAATGCAAGCTCGTGGTCATAAATGGCGACCTGTTCACCCTTGACCTGCATGTTCGGATTCTTGGGGTGACGGTCTGCATTTTGAATCAAAGCATCAAACGCAAAAATTTCAGCCGCCTGAGCCAACATCCGTTTGGGCACGCCGTTGCCGTCCGGCCAAACCGTATAGCCATTGGGCAGCCTGCTGGAGCCAAACCCCACGCGCAAGCTTTGCCGCAACAAAGCGACAGCTTCCGGGCTCGGCACAGTCTCAATGAATGCGTCACTGATCGTGACCAACAAAGGGTTGGGCACGGGTAATCCCAAGTCGGCGGCCAGCATGGCGCTGATCGCCTCGCGTGCCAGACCAATCGCGCCGATCTGCCCGCCGTGTGAAAACTTGCCAATCAGTTCAACCGAACGCCCATCGCTGTGTTCGGCTTCAAGCAGCAGCGGCATCGTGCGCCCTTTGGTCATGGCCCGGTCAAACCGGGTGGCTTCGACTTTCTCAAGCATGGTGATCCTCTTGGATGCCTACGAATAGGGTTGCCATTTATGCAGCCTTGAAGGCATCGGCCAGCAGCGCGTCAAAGGTGGCTTGTGCCTTTGCTGTGGCGGTGGATTGCTGGGATTTAATGGAGCGGATCATTTCAGCATTTTCGACAAACCGCTGCTGCATTTCTGTGGGTGGCCCCGGCCCTCTCGGCTACCCAGCATGTAATCCGCGCGGTCGCCATTGGGCAGCGTGTATTCGTAGCGGACGCTGGTGCCGTCGCTGATTTACCAATGCTGGTCACCGAGCTGGGCATCGATCAGCGTGCGGGCGAAGGCTTCGGTTTGTTTGGCCATCAAAGTGCTTGATTGTTCTGGATTTTTTGCTCTGCGCCATGATACTGGCTGCATGGCTGCATGGCTGCATGGCTGCGGCTGTGCGTGAACAGCGCGGTTTTGCAGGGCGGTGCGGCGGCTGACACGAAGTAAACCAGCGGTAACGCTGGTTTACAGACCGTTTCGGCCTGTAGCCCCCGTATTACTTGAGTTGTAAGCTATTAAATTTGTAGCAAAATCCAACCGCCAAGGAGCTCGGGCCGAGCGATCCCCCAAGCGGGGCGGACGGGCAGACCAGCGCGCAGGGCTGACGCCGCGCAGCGGCGAAGCAAAAGGGTGGGCGGGGGCACACACCAGCCTCAGTTATAGATGTAATAATTTTTATCCACAGCCGCTTTAAAAGTCATTTGTAATGGTCTATTCGCAAAGGCATACTTGTGTTGGCCGACAGAGATTGGCCTCCGACCGGCGTGGCCATTGGTGTTTATCAGGACCTGCGTCCTCAATGATTTCTTCAGGAGACTTGAAATGAAAAAATTTAGTTTAGTCATGGCAATGGCGGCGCTCACTGGCGTCACGCTGGCCTGGGCAGCGCCTTCTGGCACCCTGCGGCAGGCGCATGAGGTGCAGTTTGGCAACGCCTCTGACCTCGACCCGATCTCAAAGGGACGGGTTTTCACCGTGACCGAGAAAGTCATGAATCGGCTGGTGCGTCCTGGGCTCGATGGCAAGCCTGCCGCTGACCTGGCCGTGAGTTGGTCCTCCAACCCCGCGGCCAATGAATGGACCTTCAAGCTGCGCGACGGCGTGACTTTTCACAATGGCAAGGCCTTCAGCGCGGCTGATGTGGTGTATTCCCTGAAGCGGGTGCAGGATCCGAAGATGGATTCCCCGGCCCGCGCGTCGATCAGGATGATCGACAAGATCGAGGCGGTGGACGCCAAGACGGTCAAGATGACACTCAGCGCCCCCTTCGCCGACCTGCCACTGCTGCTGACCGACTACCGCCTGATGATGATCCCTGACGGTTCGGGCGACACCATCAAGACCACCGGCATTGGTACCGGCCCGTTCAAGCTCGAGAAGTTTGACGCACAAGGCACCACCACCTTGGTGGCGAACATGAACTACTTTGATGGCCCCCCGGGTGTGGCCAAAGTAGAGATCATCGGCATCCCTGATGCGCAGGCCCGGTTCCAGGCTTTGATGGGCAAACAAATTGACATGTTGCCCACCAGCGTGTCACCGCAGCAGAAGACCCTGCTCGAGCGCAGTGGTGGTTTCGGGTTTCAGTTTGTGTCGACCGGCAACTGGCGCGGCATTGTGTTTCGCACCGACATGAAGCCCTGGGACGATGTGCGGGTGCGCAAGGCCGTGCGTCTGGCCGTGGACCGCAAGGCCATGCTGGACCTGGCCGCAGGCGGCTTGGGCAGTTTGGCCTGCGACACACCGGTCGGCCCTGCTGACCAGTACCGTTGGCTCAGCACCTGCAACCAGGACATCCCCAAAGCCAAGGCCTTGCTGGCTGAAGCCGGCTACCCCAACGGCCTGGATTTTGAGATCCCGGTGAGCACGGTTGAGGGCGTGTGGCCAGCCATGGCCGAGGTGTTCCAACAGCAGGTGGCTGCCGCTGGCTTCCGCGCCAAGATCGTGCAGGTGCCATCGGACGGTTACTTCAACGAGATCTGGATGAAGCGGCCCGTGTCGATGACCCGCTGGAACCAGCGCCCGGCCGACTCCGCACTCAATGAGATTTACCGCACTGGGGCTACTTGGAACGAGGGTTTCTACAAGGACGCCAAGTTCGACGTGATGCTCGATGAAGCCCGCAGGGAACTGAACTTTGACAAGCGCAAAGCCAAGTACCAACAGGCTCAGGAACACCTTTGGGAAACCAGCGGAACCTTGGTGGGCTTCCACGCGACCCTGACCGTGGCCACCACCGCTCGCGTCAAAAACCTGGATGCCGTGGAGAATTTCACCATTCGTTGGAACCGCATCACGGTTGACTGAGCCTCGGCTCTGTCGCGCCGGCCTGGCTGCCGGCGCTAACCCGCTGCCGCCGCAAACGTTTGCGAGCGGCAGCCCATCTCCCCTGAGGTTTAACCCATGCTGAGAATGATTCTGCGGCGGCTGATGCTGGGCGCGATCACGGTCGGGCTTGTCTCGCTGATCATTTTTGCCGCGGTGGAAGCGCTGCCCGGTGACGCTTGCACGGCTTTGCTCAAACAGGACGCACAGGGCCAGCGCCTGCTCAACTGCCGCCAGGAACTGGGCCTGGACCGCGCCGCGCCGCTGCGCTACCTCGATTGGGCCAGTGCCGCCCTGCGGGGTGACCTGGGTTTTTCTGCGCACAGCACCAAGCGCATCAGCGTGCTGGTGGCGGACAGGCTCAAAAACTCGCTGCTCCTGGGCATCACGGCACTGGCCGTTGGCTTGCCCTTGGCTTTTATCGCCGGCATTCTGGCCGCTTTACGCCGGGACAAATGGCTGGACTTGGTCTTGTCGGCCCTGGCCATTGGGGCCATGACCATCCCCGAATTTGTGTCTGCCACCCTGCTGATCCTGGTCTTCAGTGGCTGGCTGGGTTGGTTGCCTGGCATCGTGCTGACGCCGGCTGATGCGCCCTTGTCCAAATTTTTCCCCGAGATCATCCTGCCGGTGGCCGCGCTCGCCATGGTCATGACGGCGCATATTCTGCGCACCGTGCGCTCCAGCATGATCGAGGTGCTGGACAGCGACTACGTGCGCATGGCCACCCTCAAAGGGGTACCCTACCGCACCATGGTGTGGCGCCATGTGTTGCCCAATGCGCTGCTGCCAGCCATCAATGTGGTGGCTTTGACTGTGGCCTGGCTGCTCGGCGGTGTGGTTGTGATCGAGATGGTGTTCAATTACCCGGGGCTGGGCAGACTGATGATTGGTGCCATTTCAGACCGTGACCTGGCACTGGTGCAGGCCATTGCGCTGATCGTCGCCTCGGTCTACGTGGTGGTCAATCTGACAGCGGACCTGTTGACCCTGGTGGCGAACCCGCGGCTGCGCACTGCGGCCGGGAGGCGAACATGAAGGGTGCTGGCCAAAGCCGGGGCGTGATCCGAACCCTGCGCGAGATGGCGTCGCGGCCCTCGGGCGCCATCGGTTTGTTCCTGGTGCTGCTGCATGTGTTCATTGCCATAGCCAGCCCCTGGTTGGTGCCCTTTGATTTCAAGGCCATCAGTGCCTCGCTGATCTTGAGTCCGCCCGATTCCACCCATTGGTGGGGTACCGACCACCTGGGGCGCGATGTCCTGACCCGCACCCTGCTGGGCGGCCGCGAGGCGATTTTGGTGACCCTGGTAGCCACGCCCTTGGCCGTGTTGTGGGGCGGGTTTGTCGGTATTTACCTGGGGCTGGTCGGCGGCAAACTCGATGACGTGCTGATGCGGGTGGTAGACGCCTTTTTGGCCCTGCCCTGGATCCTGAAAATGCTCTTGCTGATCGCCACATTTGGCAGCGGTATCGAGGTGCTGATTCCAACCCTGGCCGTGTTCTATGGCATCCCGGTCATCCGCATTGCGCGGGCCGCCGCCCACAACGTGGTGGCGCGTGACTTTGTGCTGGCCGCCCGGGCTCGCGGCCACGGCCGCTTGGCCATCATCCGCCGGGAGTTGCTGCCCAATGTGCTGGATGCGCTCATGGTGGAAGGCGCCATGCGCTGGTCATGGATGCTGCTGGCCTTCAGTTCGCTGTCTTTTTTGGGTTTTGGCGTGTCGCCGCCCACGCCAGACTGGGGCCTGATGGTCGCCGATTCCCGCACCTTCCTGGCGATTGCGCCATGGTCCGGCCTGTACCCCATTGTGGCGCTGAGCTCGCTGATCATTGGCATCAACCTCACGGCCGATGCCCTGGCCAAAACACTGGGCGTGGACCGCGCTCAGAAGGCACCGATCTGAGATGGACCCCATGCCCCTGATTGATATTCGTGACCTGAGCATCGGCTTTGCCAGCCGGGCCGGCGCCATGTTGCCTGTCTTGCGCAACATCGATTTCCAGATCCGCCGTGGCGAGACCGTTGGCCTGGTGGGTGAGAGCGGTTCTGGCAAAAGTACGCTGGCCCTGGCGGCCATGGGCTACCTGAAAACCGGTTTGCAGGTGATGGGCGGCAGCGTGCATTTTGGTGAGCACGAGATGTTCAGCCTGTCGCGGCCTGCCCTGGAGTCGATCCGTGGCGGCGAGGTGGCGCTGGTGCCGCAGAATTCTGGCCAGTCTCTGACTCCCACGCTGCGTGTGGGTCGGCAACTCCTGGAAGCTGTCGCGCTGCACAGCGCATTGCCGCCTGCCCAGCACGCCCACCGTGTGACCGAATTGCTGCGCCAGGTGCGTCTGCCTGAGCCCGAGACGATTGCGGCCCGCTACCCGCACGAGCTCTCGGGTGGTCAGCAACAGCGCGTGGCAATTGCCATGGCGCTGGCGGGCGAACCCGATGTGCTGCTGCTTGACGAACCCACCACCGGGCTGGATGTGACGACGCAGGCGCATATTCTGGAGTTGCTGCGCGACATCAACCGCCAGACCGGCACGGCCATGGTCTATGTCAGCCACGATCTGGGTGCCATTGCCCGGGTGTGCGACCGGGTGGTGGTGCTGTATGCCGGTGAAGTTGTGCTGGCTGGCAGCACCCGGCAGGTTTTGCTGACGCCGGCCCACCCTTACGCCAGGGGCTTGTTGGCTTCAATTCCACGATTGTCCGAGGCCAGCCTGCCATCAGCCTTGCCGGGCCGGCCACCGATGCCAGGTGGCGCAGGTGCCGGTTGTTCGTTTGCTGACCGTTGTGGGCTGGCAGAGCCCACTTGCCGTAGCAGCCGGCCGCCACTGCTGGCCTTGGCCGACGGTGCCAGCACCCGTTGTCATTTTCATGAGCGAACCTCAGAGCTGGTCGTCACCCGTCCCAAACTCTCGGCGGCCTCGGCGCAGGTGGCGGGCCTGGCGCCAGCGCTCACCTTAGATGGCCTGGCGATCAGCTACGCCCGGGCCAATCTGCTCCAGCAGCTGCTGGGGCGCCGTCCGGATGTGCCGCACACTGTGGCCGACATTAACCTGCGGGTAAGCGCGGGCGAGACCATTGGCTTGGTGGGTGAGTCGGGCAGCGGCAAGTCCAGCATCCTGAAGGCCGTGGCTGGCCTGAACCCGCCGGTTGCCGGCCAGTTGGGCCTGGGTGGCGGCGATGCTTTGGCGCCCAATGTCGACCAACGGCCCCCTGACCACCTACGCCGCATCCAGCTGATCTTCCAGAACCCGGACGACAGCCTCAACCCGCGTCACACGGTGGCTGAGATTCTGGCGCAGCCTTTGCAACTGTATTTCGGTCTGTCTGGCGATGCCTTGCACGCACGCAGCGTCGAGCTGCTGGAACGTGTGCGCCTCGGTGCCCACTACCTGGACCGGCTGCCCAGTCAGATGTCGGGCGGTGAAAAACAGCGGATTGCCATCGCCCGCGCTTTTGCGGCCGAGCCAGACATCGTGCTGTGTGATGAGGTGACCTCAGCGCTGGATGTGTCCGTGCAGGCGGCGGTGCTGGAACTGCTGAACGAGCTCAAGCGTGACAAGGGCACCACCTACTTGTTTGTCTCTCACGACCTGGCGGTGGTGCGGGCCCTGGCTGACCGGGTGGCCGTGCTGTACCAGGGTCGGCTGTGCGAGATCGGGCCCGCCGCCGAGGTTTACGCCACGCCATCGCATCCCTACACAGAGGTGCTCTTGGGCGCGGTGCTTGAGCCGGTGCCTGACAAGGCGCCCATCCTGCTGGCCGATGACATCGTGGAACTGGCGCCACCGGCCCAGGGTTGCCCGTTCCAACGGCGTTGCCCCAAAAAGGTGGGTGATATTTGCGTGACGACGGCACCGCCCTGGCAAATGGCGCCCAGTGGCCACGGCATTTGTTGCCATATCCCGCGCAATCAATTGATGCCAAGTGACATGGAAGCCCAAGGGCATGACTGAGCAGGACCCTCGCCATGACCCACGTCATGACCCACGCCTGGGAGCCGCTGGGCTGACCCGTTTTGGCACTGGCGTCATGACCGCGATCGGATGCCAGCCGGCCATTGCGGCAGAGATTGCCGAGCACCTGGTGGATGCGGACCTCTGTGGTGTCTACTCACATGGCATCTTCCGCTTGGACTGGTACGCCGAGCGTGCGGCCGAGGGCAGGTTTGTACCAAGCGCCATCCCCAGCCTGGTCACTGCAGAAGGCGGCGCCGAGATGGTGGACGGTGGCAATGGCCTGGGCATGCCGGCTTTTCGGCTGGCCACTGAGCGCCTGCTGGAGCGGGCCAAGCGCGACGGCATGGCGGCGGTGGGGGTGGCCAATGTGGACCACACGGGCCGCATCGGCGCCTTTGCCCAGCGCGGCGCCGAGGCCGGTTGCCTGACCATCATGTTTGGCGGTGGTTCGCGCAAGGACTGGCGCCAGGTGGCGCCCTATGGCGGCGCGCGTGGCATGTTGCCGACCAACCCTTACGCCTTTGCCATTCCGGCAGGTGAGCGTGGCCCGGTGGTGATTGACTTTGCCACCGGCATGGCCGCTGGCGGAAAAATCTACGCTGCCAAGATGTCGGGCCGGCCCCTGGCCGAAGGCCTGTGCATCGACGCCGCAGGCAATCCCACCACCAACCCTGATGATTACTTCAACGGCGGCGCCCTCCTTTCTATGGCCGGCCCTAAGGGCTATGGCATGGCGCTGGTGGCTGAACTGCTGGGTGAGGCCATTCTGGGCCAGGCCATGGATGGCATGAACTGGATATGTATCGCCATTGATCTGACGCGTTTTCGTGCTCCCTCTGCCTACCGTGCCGCCGCCGAAGAATGCTTGGCGGAATTGCGTGACTGCCCGCCGGCGCCTGGGTTTGAACGGGTCGAGGTACCGGGCGAGCGTGAGGCGGCATTGCGGCTGGAGCGCCTGACCACCGGCATTCCCATCCCCCCGGCCACCCTGGCATCGCTGCGGGCGCTGGGTGTGCGGCTCGGCGTTGATGCCGAGGAACTCGTTGCCATGGCATGAGTGAGCAGGCGCCAAGCCGCGTGCGACGACGCCGCGAGCGCGAAGCTGACAGCAGCGGCGCACGCATCGAGGCGGTGGGCGGCCGCTATGCCCCTTTGGATGCCGATGCGGTGCTGGCCATTGAAGGTGCGGCCCTGGACATCCTGGCCGACATTGGCCTGTCAGATGCACCGCCTCGTGTTGTGGCGCTGGTCAGTGCGGCGGGTGGCTCGCTATCTGCCGGGGGCCGGCTGCTGTTTCCTGCCGCCTTGGTCAGTCGTTGCCTTGACGGGCTGCCGCGCGAGGTGACACTCTGCGGGCAGGATGCGCGCCATGACATGGCGCTGACGGGTAACCGGGTGCACGTGGGTACCGGGGGTGCGGCCCCTATGATCGTCGACCTCGACACCGGTGCCTACCGGGAGTCGACTTTGCGCGACCTGTATGACGCGGCGCGCCTGGTTGACACGCTGGAGCACGTGCACTTTTTCTCGCGTTCGCTGGTTGCCCGTGACATGCCCGATGTGCTGTCGCTGGAGGTCAACACCGCCTTCGCCAGCCTGGCCGGCACGTCCAAGCATGTCTGCGTGTCGGCCTCTACGCCAGCCCATGTGGAACTCATCGCCCGCATGTGCCATACCGTGGCCGGCTCAGAGCCGGCCTTCCGCGCACGACCGTTTCTGTCCCTTAACATCAACCACGTGGTGCCGCCGCTGCGCTTCGACCCAGCCGCCTGTGAGGTGCTGCTCAAGGCCGTGGAGCTGGGCATCCCGGCCATGGTCAACACCTTCGGCCAGATGGGGGCGTCCAGCCCCGTCACCATGGCCGGCTGCATTGCGCAGACCATCGCTGAAACCCTGGCCGGCATGGTGGTGGGCTGGTTGGCCGACCCTCAGGCGCGCCTTGTCTTTGGCCCCCGCCCCATGGTGACCGACCTGCGCACAGGTGGCATGGCCGGCGGCGCCGGTGAGCAGGCCACGCTGACAGCGGCCTGCGTTCAGATGGCCAGGCACTTTAATCTGCCCAATTCCACCATTGCCGGTGCCACTGACAGCAAAATTCCGGATGCGCAGGCGGGTTACGAAAAAGCGCTGAGTGTGACGCTGGCGGCGCAGGCGGGTTGCAACTTCATCACCCAGGCCAGCGGCATGCAGGCCAGCCTGATGGCGGTGTCGCTGGAGGCTTATCTGATTGACAACGACATGCTGGGCGCCATCCTCAAGTCTCTGGCGCCGGTCGAGGTGGGGCCGGCCACCCTCGCCCTTGACAGCATTCGCACCGTGGTGGCCGGCGAAGGCCATTTTCTCGGCCAACCCGATACGCTGGCCCGTATGTCGAGTGATTTCGTCTACCCGCGCTTGGCTGATCGGCGTGCGCCCGTGCAATGGGAGCAGGCCGGTTCCTTGGACATCCGTTCGGTTGCGCGCCAGCGGGCAGCGCATTTGCTGGCAACGCACTTCCCCACTCACCTAGATCCCGCGACCCAGGCCGCACTGCGCGCGGGTTGGGACATCAGGCTGCCCGAAGCGGCGATGAAGGCGGCATGAGGGCATCGCAGGCCCTGGACCCGAGGACGTAAACTGTGAACGCACACCATGAACACCATTGAACAAATCCGTCGGGTTCTCCATGAGGGCCGCACCATCGCCGTCGTTGGCCTGTCGGCTGAATGGCACCGTCCCAGTTTCTTCGCGGCAAAGTACATGCAGGACCATGGGTACCGCATCGTCCCGGTGAACCCGCGTTACGCGAAAGCATCCACCGATGTGCTTGGTGAGCACTGCTATGCGGCGCTGACCAACATTCCCTTTCCTGTGGACATGGTCGACGTGTTTCGTCGCACCGAAGACGTGTTGCCGATTGCGCAGCAGGCGATCCAGATCGGTGCCAAATGCCTTTGGCAACAAATTGGGGTGATGAACCTGGAGGCTGACGCCCTGGCCCGCAACGCGGGCATGGACTCGGTGATGGACCGCTGCGTCAAGATCGAGCATGGCCGCTTCTTTGGCGGCTTGAACCTGGTCGGTGTCAATACCGGCGTCATCTCGGCAAAACGGTTTTCGAACAAGGCCTGAATCTCATGACCGATCACGTTTATCAAACCGAGACCCTGGCGATCCATGCCGGCCAGGTGCCCGACAGTGCCACTGGCGCGCGGGCCCTGCCGATCTACCAGACCAGCAGCTTTGTCTTTGACAGTGCAGACCATGCGGCCAGCCTGTTCAATTTGCAGACCTTTGGCAACATCTACTCCCGCCTGTCCAACCCGACCGTGGCGGCGCTGGAGGAGCGGGTGGCCGCGCTGGAGGGCGGGCGTGCCGGCTTGGCCTCGGCCAGCGGCATGGCCTCGGAAGCCATGGCTTTGATGACGCTGCTGCAGCAGGGCGATCATGTGGTGGCGGCGGGCGCTCTGTACGGCGGCAGTGTGACCATGCTGGCGGTGAGCCTGAAGCGTTTCGGCATCGAGACCACCTTTGTCGATGCCAATAATCCCTTGGCCTTTGCGGCGGCAATGCAGCCCAATACACGCGCCGTTTTCGCTGAGAGCCTGGGCAACCCCAGCCTGACCGTGCTGGACATCGCGGCTGTGGCGGACGTTGCACACGCCCATGGCGTGCCTTTGATCGTTGACAACACAGTGCCTTCGCCGTTTTTGTGCAACCCCTTGCGCCATGGGGCTGACATTGTGGTCCACTCCGCCACCAAGTACCTGGGCGGCCATGGCACCACGCTGGCAGGGGTATTGGTGGAGAGCGGCAAATTTCCCTGGGACAACGGCAAGTTTCCCGGCATGATCGAGCCTTCGCCAAGTTTTCACGGTGTCAAGTTCTACGAGACCTTTGGCGACTTTGGCTTCACCATGCGGGCGCGTATGGAGGTACTGCGAATTTATGGTGCCACGCTCTCGCCGTTCTCGGCTTGGCAGATCCTGCAGGGCACGGAGAGCCTGCATGTCCGCATGGAGCGCCACTGCAGCAACGCGCGCAAGGTGGCCGAATTCTTGAAGGCCCACCCGCTTGTCAGCTGGGTCAACTACCCCGGTTTGCCCGATCACCCGCAATATGACTTGGTGCAAAAACAGATGCGACAGGTAGACGGCGCACCGGGCGCATCGGGCTTGATGGCGTTTGGCGTCAAGGGGGGGCTGGCTGCGGGTGTCCGCTTTATCGAGGCGGCTCAATTCATGAGTCACCTGGCCAACATCGGTGACACGCGAACCCTGATCATTCACCCGGCCTCCACCACGCACCGGCAACTCGATGACGAGCAACAGCTTGCTGCCGGTGTGTTGCCCGACATGGTCCGGCTATCCGTCGGGATCGAACACATCGATGACATTTTGTGGGATATTGATCAGGCCCTGCACGCATCTGGTCGGGGATGATGCCAACCCGTTCCCTGCGCCCTGGCGACCCCGCTTGCCCTTAAGCTTGCGCTTTAGCTTACCCTTATCCATGAAAGATTTCGACTATGACAACCCAAACCTCCCGCGCCATCCGCATCGACCAAAACGGCGGCCCTGAGCAACTCAAACTGGTGTCGGTGCAGGTGGGCGACCCCGGCCCCGGCGAAATCCGCATTCGCCACCACGCGGTGGGCCTGAACTTTATTGACGTCTACCAGCGCAGCGGCCTGTACACCCTGCCCATGCCCCTGCAAATGGGCATGGAAGCAGCCGGCGTGGTCGAGGCGGTGGGTGAGGGCGTCACGCACCTGCAGGTCGGTGACCGTGCCGCCTACGCCAGCCAGCCCCCGGGCAGCTACTGCGAGCTGCGTGTGATGCCGGCCAAGTGCGTCTGCAAGCTGCCCGACGCCATTTCCTTCGAGACCGGCGCGGCGATGATGCTCAAGGGCCTCACGGCGCAATACCTGCTCAAGCGCACCCTGCCCCAGGGTGGCCTGCAGGCCGGCGACTTTGTGCTGTTCCACGCTGCTGCGGGTGGCGTTGGCCTGATCGCCTGCCAATGGGCGCGCGCCCTGGGTCTGCAACTGATTGGCACCGCCGGGTCTGACGCCAAGTGCGCGTTGGCCAAAGAGCATGGCGCGGCGCATGTCATCAACTACGCCACCGAAGACTTCCTGGCACGGGTGAAGGACATCACCGGCGGCAAGGGCGTCAAGGTGGTTTACGACTCGGTCGGCAAGGACACCTGGGACAAGTCGCTCGATTGCCTGGCACCTTTTGGCTTGATGGCCAGTTTTGGCAATGCATCCGGACCGGTGGGCCCGTTCGCGCCTGGCATCCTCGGTGTCAAGGGCTCGATCTATGTCACACGCCAGACCCTGTTCAGCCACATTGCCACGCGCGAAAGCACGCAGGTCATGGCTGACGATCTGTTTGAGGCGGTGACCAGCGGCAAGGTGCACATCCGCATCGACCAGCGCTACCCGCTGGCCGAGGTGGCACAGGCGCACCGTGATCTGGAAGCGCGCAAGACCACTGGTTGCTCGGTGCTGACGCTCTGAACCGGCTCGCCCCTGACCCGGTTTGGCTGGCCGCGCTGACGGCCAGCGCCCATCAGCCGCCCCATCAGCCGCGTGTGCCACTGCTGAGCGGTATGCACACGGTCGGTTCGGTGGAACCTGAATTTTTGAGTCAAATTGGCCTCCAGCCCTTGTCGGATGGACGTTTCATGCTACAAAAAGAGAAGCATGAGGGCGGCATGGCCTGGCGCATCCAGGGCGACTTGTCGACCAGCCTGAGCCAGGTGGCGCTGGCGCTGCGTGGGCAGTCACCCTATGTGGCAGCGCAGTGGCGCGATGAGGCGTTGGCGGTATGCGGCGATGGCGGGCAAACCGTTGGTCAGGTAGAACGCGGCGCCGTGCGGCCGCTGGGCATTGCCACCCAGGCGGTGCATTTGGTCGGGCAGGCGGCAGACGGCCGGATCTGGGTGCAACAGCGCGCGCTGGACAAAGCCAACGACCCGGGCCTGTGGGACACGCTGATGGGCGGCATGGTCTCCGCTGCAGATACCGTGGCCACGGCCCTGGTGCGCGAGACCTGGGAAGAAGCCGGTTTGCGCGTCAACGATTTGCAGTCGCTTGAGCCGGGCGGCAGGGTCACCCTGCGGCGCCCCACCGAGCCGGGCAGCGCCGGCTACATGGTCGAGCAAATCGACTGGTATCGGGCCGTAGTGCCTGATGGCTTGGAACCCGTCAATCAGGATGGCGAAGTGGCCCAGTTCGCCCTGCTGGATCGCGCCGAACTGTTGCACCGGCTGGCGCAGAGCCAATTTACGACCGAGGCGGCGTTGATTCTGGTGGCGGCGTTGCAACGCTGACCGGCCACAGCGGCTCCAGCGCCGACTGTCGCAAGCGATTCGGCGCCAGGACGCCTGCCGCATCCAGGATGGGGTAGGCAATGGAGCAGATGTGCGAGTTGATGCGTTTGAGGTCGCTGATCAGGTCAATATGCAGTGAGCTGGTCTCAATGCTTTGCAATGTGTTGACCGACAAGCGCGCCAGGTGGGTGGTCGCATACTCGCGCTCCAAGTCGCGAAAGCGGGTTTTTTCCTCCAGCAAGCGCTGCGCATCGCGCACGGTGCCGTTCAGGAACACGCTCATACCCAGGCGCAGGTTGTCGATCAGGCGGCGGTGCAGCTCGGTGATCTCGTTCATGCCGGCCTCCGAAAATTCGCGGCCAGGGTTGATTTTCTTGTCTTCAATGTCCATCAGCACGCGCTCGACAATGTCACCGATCTGCTCCATGTTGATGGTGAAGCTGATGATGTCCGTCCAGCGCCGGCCTTCGCTTTCGCTCAGGGCCTCGCGTGAGATCTTGGTGAGGTAATACTTGATGTCCGAGTAGAGCTCGTCCACCGTGTCATCCATTTTTTGCAGCTCCTGCGCCAGCTTGCGATCGTTCTGGCGGATGACCTGCATGACCCCCAGCAACATGGTCTCCACCACATCAGCCTGGTGCATGGACTCCCGCACTGCGCACGAGATGGCCAATGACGGCGTAGCCAACGCAGACGCATCCAGATGCCTTTGCCGTCCGGCCACCGTGGTCTTGGCTGGCCTGGGCAGCCAATACTCGACCCAGCGTGCGACGACCTGTGTCAGGCCAATGAACAGCAGTGCCACCAGCAGGTTGAAGCAAAGGTGGAATACCACCACCAGCGATGCCTTACTGCCCAACAAGGGCTCGGCCTGGCTCAGCCACCAACCGACCAGCGGCGCCACGATCACAATCCCCAGCGACTTGAACACCAGGTTGCCCAGGGGCACTTGGCGTGTCTCGACCTTGGCGCTCAGGGTGGTCAGCACCGCCAATGCGCCACTGCCCAAATTAGCGCCCAGCACCAGGCCGAGCGCCACATCCACTGGGATGACCGAGGTAGAGGCCAGGGTGGCGGTCAGCAGGACGATGGCCAGGCTGCTGTAACACAGCACCGCCAGCAGGGCGCCGACCATGATTTCGAGGAGCAGGTCGCTGCTGAGCGAGGCCAGCAAGGCTTTGATGGCAGGGGCCTGCGTCAGCACATTGGCAGACTCTGTGACCAGTCGCAACGCCAGCAGCATCAGGCCCAGACCAATCAGGATGCGTCCCACCCGGCCAACCGTGGTTGACTGACGAGCAATGAACAGCACCACGCCGATAAAGATGAACAGGGGCGACAGCCAGGACAGGTCGCGCGAGAACAGCAAGGCCATCAAACTGGTGCCGATGTCGGCCCCCAGCATGACGGCCAGCGCGCCCGGCAGGCTCATCAGGCCTTGCCCGACAAAGGAGGACACGATCAGCGCTGTGGCCGTGCTGGACTGCAACAGGGCGGTGACGCCAATTCCGGAGGCTGCCGCTGTGAGCCGATTGGCCACGCTGCGAGCCAGCACATTGCGCAGGTTGGCACCCAGCACCCGCAAAATACCGGTGCGAACCAGCTGCGTCCCCCAAACCAGTAAGGCGATGGCGGCCAGCAGGTTCAGCAGATGGGTCAATGAGACTCCTTCATGGTCCAGCGCTCAGCGGCTGCGCCGCACCCGCAGCAACTCGTCCAGGATCAGGCAGGTCGCGCCGACCGTGATGGCGGCGTCGGCAATGTTGAACGCCGGGAAGTGCCCGCCGGCGAACACCGGGCTGAGCCAAGACCAATGAAAATCAAGAAAATCCACCACGTAACCATACAGTATCCGGTCAATCACATTGCCGACGGCCCCGCCCAGGATGCAGGCCAGGGCAAAGGAGAACAATTTTTGACCGGCGTGCGCCCGCAGCATCCAGACGATCAAGCCTGCCGCCAGCAAGGCGATGGCAGTAAAAAACCAGCGCTGCCAACCTGAAGCACTCGCCAAAAAGGAGAAGGCGGCACCGCTGTTATGGACCCGCACCAGGTTGAAGAAGCTGGTGACCACCGAACTGTCGCCCAGGTTGTAGTAGCCCACCACCAGCACCTTGCAAAATTGATCAGCCAGCAGGATCACGGTGGCCAAGGCCAGCCAGCGAAGCATGCCAGGCGCTGCGGCGTTGGCTGGCCCGGTGCTCCGTGCCGGCGCCGCCGGCTTGCCAGCGCGGGCCATCAGGCAAAGTGCCGGTTTTCACCGGCGCCAAACAGGTTGCTGGTGCAGCGGCCGCATAGCGTGGGGTGCGCAGGGTCGGTCCCGAGCTCTTCACTGTAATGCCAACAGCGCTCGCATTTAGTGCCAAAAGCGGCGCTAACCCTTATGGATAGGGCATCTCCAGCTATTATTTCAATAGCGGACGTGATGAACACAAACTTCAGATCCGCCCCCAGGCTTGCCAATATCTCCAGGTCAGCCGGTGGCGCCGTCAGCGTCACCTGGGCCTGCAGCGACGAGCCCACCTGGCCGGCGGCCCGCAGGGCCTCGATCTCCTTGTTCACTGCTTCGCGAATCTCGCGCAACCGGACCCACTTGGCCAGCAGCGCCGGCTCGGGCGCCTCCAGCGCGGTATAGGTGTCCATGAAGATCGAGTCGCGTGTGGCGACCGGCGTTTTGCCAGCGGCGCCCAGCACGGCCCAGGCTTCTTCGGCGGTGAAGCTCAGGAACGGCGCCATCCAGTGCAGCATGGCCTGGGTGATCTGCCACAAGGCGGTCTGTGCGCTGCGCCGGGCCAGCGAGCCGGGCGCCGTGGTGTAGAGCCGGTCTTTGAGCACATCCAGGTAGAAGGCACCCAGGTCTTCCGAGCAATAGATCTGCAACTTGGCCACCACCGGGTGAAATTCATAGACCTCGAAGTGCGCCAGGATGTCCGATTGCAGCGCGGCTGCTCGGCTAAGTGCGTAGCGGTCAATCTCCAGCATTTGGGCCAGTGGCACGGCGTCCACAGCTGGGTCGAAATCGCTGGTATTGGCCAGCAGGAATTTGAGCGTGTTGCGCACCCGGCGGTAAATATCCACCACCCGCGCCAGGATTTTGTCGTCAATGCCCAGGTCGCCCGAATAATCGGTACTGGCACACCAGAGCCGGATGATCTCGGCCCCCAGCTTGTCGCTCACCTCTTGCGGCGCGACCACATTGCCCATGCTCTTGCTCATCTTGCGGCCCTGTCCGTCGACGGTGAAGCCGTGGGTCAGCAGGCCGCGGTAGGGCGCCCGGTCGTACATGGCGCAGGCGGTCAGCAGCGAGCTGTGGAACCAGCCGCGGTGCTGATCATGGCCTTCCAGGTACAGGTCGGCCTCAGGCCCAGTGTCATGGCCGGTCCCTGGGTGAGAGGTTTTCAGCACCGTGGTGTGGGTGGTGCCAGAGTCAAACCAGACCTCCAGGATGTCGGTGCTTTTGCTGTACTGGGCGGCGTCAGTCGCCGCGCCCACCTGGGCCAGGATGGTCTCAGGCGTGGCCTTGCTCCAGGCCTCAATCCCACCGGCTTCCACCATCTTGGCGGCCAAGTCCATGATCTCCAGGGTGCGTGGGTGCAGCTCGCCGTTGTCCTTGTGCAAGAAGAAGGGCACCGGCACGCCCCAGCTGCGCTGGCGGCTGATGCACCAGTCGGGCCGGTTGGCGATCATGTCGCGCAGGCGGCCGCGGCCGTTTTCCGGGTAAAAAGCGGTCTGGTCGATCGCGTCCAGCGCGGTCTGGCGCAGCGTCTTGGGCGCCTTGTCCACGGTGAAAACGCCAGGGCCTTCGTCCATGCGCACAAACCACTGAGCGGCGGCGCGGTAGATCACCGGTGTCTTGTGGCGCCAGCAGTGCGGGTAGCTGTGGGTGATCTGGGTGGTGGCAAACAGCCGGTCTGATTCGCCCAGCACCTCGATGATGCGCGGGCAGGCTTTCCAGATGTTCATGCCGCCAAACAGGGCCAACTCGGGCGCGTACTGGCCGTTGCCCTGCACCGGGTTGAGGATGTCGTCGTAGGCCATCCCGTGCGCCACGCAACTGTTGAAGTCTTCCACGCCATAGGCCGGCGACGAGTGCACCAGCCCGGTGCCATCGTCAGCGGTGGCGTACTCGGCCAGGTAAACCGGGCTCAGCCGGTCATAGGCCGGGTCCACATGGGCCAGCGGATGGCGGAAGTTGATGCCGCCCAGCGCCTCGCCCAGGGTGGTGGCCAGCACCGTGCCAGTCAGGCCGTAGCGCTCCAGGCAGGCAGTGACCAGGCTTTCGGCCAGCACCAGCAGGCCGCGTGGTGTGTCCACCAGCGCGTAGGTGAGCGCCGGGTTCAGGTTGAGTGCCTGGTTGGCCGGAATGGTCCAGGCGGTGGTGGTCCAGATCACCGCAAAGGCGGGGCGTGGTTGGCTGTCGGCGCCAGTAGGCAGCTCAGCCAAGCCAAATGCGCCGGCCAGGCGGGCTGGTTCGGCGCATAAAAAGCCCACGTCCAGCGTTTGTGATTTCTTGTCGGCGTATTCGATCTCGAACTCAGCCAGCGAAGAGCCGCAGTCAAAGCACCAGTAGACCGGTTTGAGGCCGCGGTAGACAAAGCCGCGCTCCACCACCCGCTTGAAGGCGCGGATCTCAGCGGCTTCGTTCACGAAATCCATGGTGCGGTAGGGGTGGTCCCAGTCGCCGAGCACGCCCAGGCGTTTGAAGTCGGTGCGCTGCTGGTCGATCTGCTCGGTGGCAAAGGCGCGGCTTTTGGCCTGCATCTCGTCGCGCGGCAGGTTGCGGCCGTGCAGTTTTTCGATGGCATTTTCGATCGGCAGGCCATGGCAGTCCCAGCCCGGGATGTATTGGGCGTCCATGCCCTTGAGCTGGCGCGCCTTGACGATCATGTCTTTCAGCACCTTGTTGGCGGCGTGCCCGATGTGGATCTTGCCGTTGGCATAGGGCGGGCCGTCGTGCAACACAAACTTGGGGGCATCGATGCGTGCATCGCGCAGCTTTTTGTACAGGCCCTTGTCCTCCCAGGCCTTGACCCAGCCAGCCTCGCGCTTGGGCAGGTCGCCGCGCATCGGAAATGGGGTATCCGGCAGGTTGAGCGTGCTGCGGTAGTCTGTGGGGGCGGTGGGGGCGATGGGATCGGTCATGGTGCAGGTGGAACGTGTTCGGTGCCGGGCGGGCGGAAGGGGGACAAAAACCGGTGCCCCAAGGCGATGCCGGCGTGCGCTGAGGTGCCGGCTAAATTCGGTCGCGCGACGTCTGCCGATGGGTCTGGGCGTGCCGCGAGGCCAGGTAACGGCGTGCATCATCGCAGTCGCGCCCAATGCCCTGCATCAGGGCATCCAGGCCGTCGTACTTGAGCTCATCGTGAAGTTTATGCAGCAGTTCCACGCGAATGAGTTTACCGTATGCCCCCTCGGGCCCCAGCTCGGTCGGCCAGTCGAGGCAATGGGTTTCCAGCAGCACCCGTCCGCGGTTGACATCATTGGCGTCCAAGGAGGGTCGCACCCCCAGATTCGCCACCCCGGGTAGGGGCGACGGTGACAGCCCGTGCACCAGCACCACAAAAATGCCACTGGCGGCAGGTTTCCAGTGGGCAAAGCGCAGGTTCAGCGTTCTGAAGCCCAACTCGCGACCGAGTTTGCGGCCATGCACCACATGGCCCGAAATGCGGTAGGGGCGGCCGAGCAGCCGTGCGGCGTCTTCCATGCGCCCTTCACGCAGAGCGCGCCGCACCTCAGAGCTGGAGACGCGCAGGCCGTGCACCTCGTAGCTGTTCATGCGCGCCACGTCAAAACCACCACCGGTGCCAGCGGCATCGAGCAGGGCGTAGTCACCGGCGCGTTTCGCGCCAAAGCGGAAATCGTCGCCGACCAGCACATAGCGGGCGCCCAGGCCTTGCAGTAATACCTTGTCAATGAAGGCTTGTGGTTCGAGGGCGGCCAAGCCGGCTGAAAAGGGCAGCACCACGGCCTGGTCCACCCCACAGCGCGCCAGGTCAATCAGCTTGTCGCGCAGGGTGCCAATGCGCGCTGGCGCCAGCTCGGGCTGTTGCCGGCTGGCGGCGAAGTAGTCGCGCGGGTGCGGCTCAAAGGTCAGCACGCAACTGGGCACGCCACGCTGCTCGGCCTCGCTGCGCAGCAATGCCAGCATGGCTTGGTGGCCACGGTGCACGCCGTCGAAGTTGCCAATCGTCAGTGCGCATGCCGGAGCAATGCCAGGGTGCTGAAAACCGCGGAAAACCTTCATGGGACGTTATCTTTTTGGTAGCGCGACCGGGTTGCTGGACTTCACAGACCCGGGCGGTGTGTCACGAAAACAGGGTATATTGTCTCGCAGTGGCAGGCGCCGATGACTCGGGCCCTGTCCATGCAGGCGACTGCATCTCGTGTCATCGGTTCATGGATGTTTCAGGAGGGTTTTTTGAAAGTCTTGAAGCTGTCCGCTCAAGGGTTGCCGCAGTCCTGGATTTCGCTGGAACAGGCGGTGATCCATTACGCCTCCAATGAAGTCCGCTGGGAAATGGGGGGTGAGGTGGCGGTGTTCCATGGCGGCCATAACGCCATCACCGGCAAGCAGTCGATCATCACCGTCAACAGCATCATCGGCACCAAGGGCGTGCCCAACATCAACCCCTTCAACCTCAAGCCGGGCCTGACCAACAGCAAGTTGTTTGCGCGCGACCGCAACCTGTGTGCCTACTGTGGTGATCACTTCGCCGAGGAGACCCTGACCCGCGAGCACATCATCCCGTTCGCGCAGCAGGGTCAGGACGGCTGGATGAACGTGGTGACAGCCTGCCGCCCCTGCAACCACCGCAAAAGCCACCGTACCCCCGAGCAAGCCGGCATGCCGCTGCTGTACGCCCCCTACGTGCCCAGCCTGTGGGAAGACTTCATCCTGCGCAACCGCCGCATCCTGGCTGATCAGATGGAGTTTTTGATGGCGCATGTGCCGCGCTCGTCGCGGCTGTTGGCCTGAGGGATTGGCGCTTGGCCGGTGCTTAGCCGGTGCTTAGGGCTACCTTTGCAAAACCGAGAGACATTGCGCCTGCACTTGTGCGCAAGACTGAGCTTCAGTGAGGTGGGCGCGCCCAGTTTGTCGCGGTTACTGCGATGCGGTCAAGGGCTGCGGCACACCCTTGTCTGACATGCCGTAGCCAAGCTGCGCCATCGCATTTGCAATGGCCGTGTTGGCAAAGTCTGTGCCCTGAAAGAACAGTGGTAGCCCCGTCTCTTTGGCCAGCGCGTAGGTAAATAGGTCGCCCAGGTTCAGCCGGGCTTTGGAGTCCACTCTGTGGTGGTGGCGCTCGGCGCCGCCCACAAAATGCGGCAGCGAGTCCTGGGTAAAGTCCACCGTTTCCACTTGCAGCGCAGCCAGCAGGGCTTCCACTTGCTGGGCACCTGCCATGCCTTTGGCGTTGAACGCGGCCAGCCAAGCCTCGGCCCGTGTGGCTGCGCCAACGTAGAGCCGTGCGGTGTTTTGCAATGCGGCGATGAACAGCGGCGCCGCTGGCTCGCCCATCAAGATGCACATCAGCGCCGAAGAATCGACGATGGCCTCGTCCAGCGTGGTACGCGGTGTGGCCTGCGCAGCCGTCATTGGGGCAGGCCGGACGTGTCATACATCACTTCGCCCATGGGCCGCGCATCCAGCACGGGCAGGGCGTGCATGGCTTGCAAGATACCTGCGATGGACTGGTTATCTCGCGCTGGCTTGCCCACCTTGTCGCGCAGGCTGCGGGCTTCTTCGAGCAGGCGGATGGTCTCCTTGTTCATGGACCGGTGGTTGCGCTGCGCCTCTGCCGCCAGCCAGTCTTTCAGGTCGGAGGGTATTTTCTTGATCAACAGCGTGGCATCAGACATGTAAGACCCTTTAGATAGCATTTGGATATCTAAATGCTATCTACACCCGGCGAGCCTGTCAACGGCCATCAGCGACACGGCCATCAGCCGACTGTGTCGTCAGTCGCCGACCGGGGCAACTTATGCGGGGTTGGGAGCCAAATAGCTTATTGCCAGCAACCGTTTACCGGGCGCAGACTATTTTTAGCATGATCGCGACAGTGCTGTTGGGTGGTATGTCTCTCCATTTGGCGTCCTTAGTGTCTTCTTCCGAGGTCTGAAGTAGGGTCTTGCCACCCGCCATAGGCTCGGAGTGTGCGCTAAGTGACAGAAACCTGTAGCGCCCTTGTTTGCAGTCGTATTCGGACCTAATCCGGTTGGACAATTCACCGTCTGTACCCGGCTGTTTGAGGTTTTGAATTTCCCATGCACTGCGACGGTTGTCGTCGCTGCGGATGCTCGCCGGGTCAAAGTAAAAGTCTCCTTTAGCGGTTTTGAAGACCTTTATCCACTCAGCGCAAGCTGAGCCAGTGAATAGCAGCAGAGCGAGCAATAGTGTCTTCATAGTTTTGGCAGCAAAAGGGTCATCATAAAAGCCGAAGTCTCGCTGGCCCGTTTAGAGCTGCGGCAAACCCATCCGATGTAAGAAGGCGACCAAGCTTGTGCTTTTGGCGTTCCGTCTCTTGTTGGGTTGTCAGCTCGATTACCCTTTTTGGGTCAGTGTTGGGGCTAACCGATAGATGGCGGCTTACTTGTTCCCGCACGTTGATATCCAAGGCCGCCACCGTTTGTGTATTGACGAGATTTTGCATGAACGATTACCTCTAGTCATTTTATGTGGCCGCCTCAAACATCTGAGTTCTGAGCACCAGCGATTCCATTCATGCGGCCATTCCGTTGCACTGTCAGAGCGAGCGCGTACTCATTCCAATAGTTCACTGCCTCGTGAATTGTTGCTTTGTAAAACTCGATTGTTGGCATGCATAGCATGCACCCTTCGTAGGCTTCACGGTACTGGGGGCCAAATCCATCGTAATTTGTGCATCGTACGAATTTACTCGTAGCCGACTTTATGGACTCACTGTGCTGCCAAAGCTCCGCAACAGATCCGCACACCGGGCAGAGTGCAAGGTGCGCCCCATGGGGAATTGCCAGCTTTTTAAACTCGGTGTGTGACATCGTTGCTACTTGTGGTCTCGAACCACGTTCAGTCAATGTCCGGAACATTGGGCCACTTTGGGCGATTGATCCTCACCCAGTTTTTCAGTCTGCGCCGTGCAGAATCACCTGCGGTTTCGATATTGAGCTGAACGCATACCGCCTTCCAGCTATTCAAACCTGTTCGGTTTGTCAGTTCGGGAACCTTTTCAACCCAAGCACTAACACTAGGAGTAGGTGTTTTCTTGGGCTCCCACCGAGGGGGGGAACTGTGCTCTGACAAGAGATTTCCTAACTCGTTGCGCTGCTCCGTGGGCAAGCTGGTGGTTGAGTGCGACTGGTGTCAGCGGGTGTTGAGAAACGCTGTTTACTGGGCTTGAGTGAACGTTTTGAATCCTTGAGTGTTCGGGATTTTTATTGAAAGGCCCCTGCCAGGGCGCCGCAGGCCCCCTCGGGTAATGCATGTATTCATGCATTACCCCTGTGTGAACGGCTTTCATTTTCCGTTTAAATCTGGTGTCGGCAGCCTGTCGATCGCATTCAGCGGCTGAGCACGCCGTCTTCGTTGAACTTCCTTTTTGATCGAATTGGGGTGCCCGTTCTGTAGGGCA
>Ga0247844_1000242_pt1 | contig 119140 bp, 98 predicted proteins | sample LaCtaG_FD_192421 | JGI IMG/M metagenome (GOLD analysis project Ga0247844, IMG submission 192421) | Freshwater microbial communities from meromictic Lake La Cruz, Castile-La Mancha, Spain - LaCruzMarch201714.5m_1 | ecosystem: Environmental > Aquatic > Freshwater > Lake | place: Spain: Castile-La...
CCGCTTTTCAAAGCGGGGCTGCCGCAATAGCTCAGTCGGTAGAGCACGTCATTCGTAATGACGGGGTCGGGGGTTCGATTCCCTCTTGCGGCACCATTCTTGTTTGCCCTACGCCGCCCGCCAACCCATCGCGCGGGTTACGGTTCGAGGTTTTGCACTCAAACCGGCACCATTTCTTGAATGAATGAATCAGGCGACGACGCGCAAGGTGAAGCCCGGCGGCTATCGGGCTGCGCCTGTTTTTATCGGTGCCTTGAGGCTGGCTGCCAGCACGTCGGGCGTTGGCCAACAACCGGGCTTGCGGCCTGCATCGGCTTCGAAAATGCCGATCTGGCGGCGGGTGTTCGATCCGATCTTGCCGTCGATTTTATCCATCGGATAGCCCAGCGCTTTGAGGCGGGTCTGGATGTCGGCGACGAGTTTGGTTGCGGGCTGGGCGATATTGGCCCAAGGGGTATCGAAATTGCCGCCGCCTGCGATCCGGTCGGACAAGTTACCGACGAACAACGCGTAAAGATCGGACGTGTTGTAGCGGCGGATGACCTGGAAGTTTTCAAGCGCTAGGAAGGCTGGCCCGTGGGTGCCCGCTGGCATCATCAGGTAGGCTTGCGCATCCAGATCGGCGGCGCGGAACGATTTGCCAGCCGTGCGCTTGAATCCCATGGCGGTCCATTCGCTTAGCGTGCGACTGCCGGGGGGGCCTTCTAGAGCGCAGCTGGCGCTCGGGGGGACTATCACCTCGTAGCCCCATGGTTGACCCAATACCCAGCCTTTCTCCTTCAGCTGGCGGGCCGCAGAAGCCAGGGCGTCAGGGACCGAGTTCGCGAGATCGATCTTGCCGTCGCCATCGAAGTCGACGGCGTGTTTGAAGAATTCGGTCGGCATGAACTGCGTCAGGCCGACCGCACCGGCCCATGACGCCCTCATGTTCGCGCGCGGGATGCCAGCGGCCAGCATTTTGAGGCCTGCAATGAATTCGGCGCGGAATAGCTCGCGGCGCTTGCCGGTGTAGGCTTGGGTCGCCAGAACGCGGATGGCATCGTGGGGCAACTTGTAGGTGCCGAACGCGGTTTCGCGGCCCCAGATGGCGAGCAGGCCGTGGCGGTCGACCCCAATCTCGCGCTCGATGCGCTCCAATGTCGTCTTGTGCTGGGCCAGAAGCGCACGGCCTTGTGCGGCGAGGTTGGCCAATGCCTCGGGGCGGATGTAGTTCTGGGCGGGCTGGGTGAATTCGGCTTGGCCACGCTCGGGGATCTGCTCGCGACCGGGGATGACGAGGTCGGGCAGCGACATGTCGGGCGTCAAACCTGCCGTCGCGTCGTCGAAGATTTTGCGCGGAACACCTGCGGTCTGGGCGTCGGGCCAGACGCCGTCGAGGAACGCGGCGAACGTTTCGGCGTGGGCGGCACCTGGGATCGCGAGCACGCAGGCGAGGATTGCCGCACGGGCCAAGTTCGAGGTCTTCGGTGTCACGTGTGGGTCTCCGGTCTGTGCTTGCTTGCGCGACGTGTAGCCGATTTGGGGCGCGAACGTCAGGCCGGACGGGGGCGGATTTGGGGCGTTTGACCGGCTGCGATGGGTTTAGGGGTTCCGGTGGGGGGCGGCACGTGGCAGGGTCGCGCGAACAATAAGGAGATGGCGTGACGTTTGCGGCTTTGGGGTGGAATGAGGCTTGGCAGGCGAAGTTTGCAGCCCTTGGCGCTGATGGCTTGGTGCCGGGGCGCGTGGTGGGCGAGCATCGCACGCATTTTCGTGTGGCGACGCCCAACGGTGAGGTCAGCGCCGAGATCACCGGGCGGCTGCGCAATGATGCGACGCTGCGGTCGGACTTGCCGGGCGTCGGCGATTTTATCGCCATGCGGCCATCGCTCGGCGATGGTCCCGGCAGCATCGAGGCCGTTCTGCCGCGTGTGGCGGCGTTGGTGCGCAAGGCTGCCGGGGAGAGCCGTCCACAGTTGATCGCGGCCAACGTGGACACGATCTTTATCGTCACCGGGTTGGATGGCGATTTCAATACGCAGCGGATCGAGCGGTATGTGGCTTTGGTGCAGAGCGGGCAAAGCTTGCCGGTGATCGTCGTCAACAAAGTTGACCTGTCGAAAGACGTGGCAGGCGCGATTGCTCAGATCGAAGCGGTGGCACCAGGGATTGCGATCCACGCGATCAGCGCGCGGGATGGGGCGAGCGTGGGTGTGCTGGAGGGGTATTTTACGGGTGGTCAAACCATTGCGTTGATCGGCTCATCGGGGGTCGGCAAATCGACTCTGACGAACGCGCTGCTGGGGCGGGAGGCGCAGGCGACGCAGGAGGTTCGTTCGCACGACAGCCGGGGGCGGCATACGACGACGCACCGGCAATTGTTTCAGCGCGCGGGCGGCGGGACGCTGATCGACACGCCGGGGATGCGCGGGCTGGAACTGTGGACCGACGAGCAGGTTGTCAAGCCGGACTATGGGGACATCGAAGCGCTGGCGCTGGCGTGCAAGTTCCGCAATTGCGCCCACCGGACGGAACCCGGTTGCGCGGTGCAGGCGGCTGTCGCGCGGGGTGAGTTGGAGGCGGAGCGGGTGGCGGCGTTTTCAGTCGGCAACGGTGCGACGAGCGCCACGGGTGGACGCTCGTCGAGGTAAGGTACGCTCCATTACGGTTTGGCGCTGCCCACATCTTTGGCGACGTGGCCCGCAATCGCCTGAGCTTTCGCAATCGCATACGGGGTGCAATCGATCGCCCGCCAGCCATTTGCCATGTCCTTTTCAGCGGCTTTCAGAATCCTCTTTTCGTATTCGCTGTCGCTGTCCGAGGCCGTGCGGGCGCGACGCAAGTATGATCGGGCGACGAAGTATTCCAGTTCAGCCAATTGCAGACTGGTCAATGTGCCAGGGCATTTCTCGCCGGTGACCTTGGCGGAAATGGCAGCGCCCGCATGGGGCTTGTAAGCGGGATCGGCTTCATCTGGGAATGCCGGGCCGCCTGCTGCCATAACCTTGCGGACACGTTCCAGCATATCGCGGGCTTCCTCAGTGCTGCCAGCGTTGCAGTTGGCGGGGTCGCGATACTTTGCAGTGTACGTTTCTGTCAGGGCTTTTATCAGTTCGCCCGAGTTGAGAGTCTTGTAGCCGCGTCCCTTTTCGTCGGCGGCGTCTTTTGTGTCCATTGCCGCCGCAGCCTTGCCGATGAAGGCGTCGAGTTCGGCGATTTCAGGCGCAGTCAATGTGCCAGCACACGACTGGGCGATGACTTTGGTGGCGACAACGCCGCCCAACGGCGCGCCGTCGCCGGGGAACTTGTAGGCGTGGGCCGGGGCGGACATCACGGCGGCGGCAAGCGCCGCGCTAAGCAAGATTGGTACGACAGGTGAGTGCATACAGATGACCTCAGCGTGATCGAGTTACGACCGCCGGATGGCGACCGGCGCGGATCATGCAGGGCAGGGGCAGAGCTGGCTGTTACGGAGGGGACTGGGGGGGTGGTGCCCGTTGCGGTCGCGGCTTTCGCCGCGAGCGAGGCCAGCCTCGCGCTCCGCTGGGAGGCGCAGCCTCCCAGACCCACCAGTTTTTATGGTTCATCTCAAATCTGGAACCCCCTGAAAATACTTATTCCCGCGCGATGGCACGAGGGTACACTGGGGCCGTCTTGTTGCGACGAGGGGCGTTTTTCTAGGGGCGCTTAGTTGAGTGGCAGCGGGATGCAAGTCGGGGGTGCCGTTACGCTACGGACGATCCCGAGGCTCGCCGCACCCGCCGGAGTGAGATTCTCCGGTCCACGATGCGTTAAACGCTGCGGGTACGCCTAAAATCTTGCTGGAGCAGCGCCGTAAGTGCTTCTCTACCCTACGGAATATCCGCGCGCTTGCCGCGCTGCTCCTCCCCTCGATTTTGCTCTTTGATAATGCTGCGGTTTGGCTTGTAGAGACAAATGCTCGACTATCCTCTTTCCGTGAGGAACGGAGAGAGGTGCGAGTATTGCTAGAGCGGACGCCTGGTTAGTTGACGGTGACGCCCGTCTTTTCCTGGAGTTCTTCTTTGGTGACGCCGGGGGCGAGTTCGACGAGTTTCAGGCCGTCGGGGCCGACGGTCATGACGCCGAGGTCGGTGATGATCATAGAGACGACGCCCACGCCCGTCAGGGGTAGGGTGCACTTGGGCAAGATCTTGATGTCGATGGTGCCGTCTTTTTTCTTGGCGGTGTGTTCCATCAGGACGATGACGCGCTCGACGCCTGCGACCAGGTCCATCGCGCCGCCCATGCCTTTGACCATTTTGCCGGGGATCATCCAGTTGGCGAGGTCGCCGTGTTCGGTCACCTGCATAGCGCCGAGGATCGCGAGATCAATGTGGCCGCCGCGAATCATGCCGAAGCTGTCGGCGGACGAAAAGAAGCTTGAGCCGGGGAGGGTGGTGACGGTCTGTTTGCCCGCGTTGATCAGGTCGGCGTCGACCTCATTGTCCTTGGGGAAGGGGCCGATGCCCAGCAGGCCGTTTTCCGATTGGAGCATGACGGTCATGCCGTCGGGGATGTAGTTGGCGACCAGCGTCGGCATGCCGATGCCGAGGTTCACGTAGTAACCGTCGCGCAGTTCCTTTGCGGCGCGTGCCGCCATTTCTTCACGGGTCCAGGCCATTTGAAATCGCTCTTCTTGGTTCGCGCTTTGACGGGTCAGGATTTGGTGATGGTGCGCTGTTCGATGCGCTTTTCGGGATGCGCGTTGAGAACGAGGCGCTTCACGAAGATCGACGGCGTGTGGATCTGGTCGGGGTCGAGTTCGCCGGTTTCGACGATTTCCTCGACCTCGGCGATGGTGATGCGGCCCGAGGTTGCGACCATCGGGTTGAAGTTGCGCGCCGTCTTGCGGTAGATCAGGTTGCCCTGTTTGTCGGCTTTCCAGGCTTTGACGAGGGCGACATCGGCGCGGATGCCGCGCTCCAGGATGTAGTGCTGGCCGTCGAAGTCCATGACCGGTTTGCCTTCGGCGACGAGGGTGCCATAGCCGGTCTTGGTGTAGAAGCCGGGGATGCCGGCGCCGCCAGCCCGCAGGCGTTCGGCCAGCGTGCCCTGCGGGGTGAACTCAAGCTCCAGTTCGCCAGCGAGATACTGGCGCTCGAACTCTTTGTTTTCGCCGACATAGGACGAGATCATTTTCTTGATCTGGCGGGTTGCCAGCAACAGGCCCAGGCCGAAGCCGTCGACGCCCGCGTTGTTGGAGACCGCCGTCAGGTTCTGGACGCCGGTGTCGCGCAGGGCTTCAATCAGGGCTTCGGGGATGCCACACAGGCCAAAGCCGCCGACGGCGATGGTCTGGCCGTCCTTGACGACGCCTTCGAGGGCGGATTTCGCGTCGGGGAATACTTTGTTCATGTGTCGATTGCCATGACGGTTTTAAGTGACGGTTTTAGGTGGGCGGGCGGTCTTGGCGGATTTGGGCCGCCGCAGTCTGTCATCAGAGTTATTGCGCTGTCCAGCCGCCATCGACGCTGATCGATGCGCCGCGGATCTGGTTGGCGGCGGGCGAGCACAGGAACACGGCGATGCCGCCGATATCTTCGGGTGTCGCAAAGGCCAGCGAGGGTTGCTTTTCGGACAGCAGTTTGTGCTGGGCTTGCTGCACGGTGATGTTTTCGCGCGCGGCGATGGCGTCGATTTGCTTTTGGACGAGGGGCGTCAAGACCCAGCCGGGGCAGATCGAGTTGCAGGTGATGCCCGTCGTGGCGGTTTCGAGTGCGATCGATTTCGACAGGCCCATTATGCCATGTTTGGCTGCAACGTAGGCCGATTTTTGTGCGGAGGCGACGAGGCCGTGTGCAGACGCGATGTTGATGATGCGGCCCCAATTGCGTGCGCGCATGCCCGGCATGGCGGCGCGGATGGCGTGGAAGGCCGACGACAGGTTGATGGCGATGATGGCGTCCCATTTATCGACGGGGAACTCTTCGACCGGGGCGACGTGCTGAATGCCAGCGTTGTTGACGAGGATGTCGACGCCGCCGAGTTCAGACTGGGTGGCTGCAATCAGGGCTGCCACTTCGCTCCCTTTGGACATATCGGCACCGTTGTAGGCGACCTTGACGCCATACTTGGCGGCCATGTCCGCACGCAAACGCTCGATTTCGTCGACGTCGCCAAAGCCGTTCAGCATCACGCTCGCGCCCTGGGCGGCCAGAGCATGTGCGATGCCAAGCCCGATGCCGCTGGTCGAGCCGGTGACAACGGCCGTTTTGCCTTTAAGCATGTCTGGAAATCCTCGTCCGGTCTTGGTTTGCGTGAGATCGCTTGATGTAATTTCGCTGCTCTGGATGCAACGGCCTAGTATACCTTAGTTGCGCTGCGGCAATACTCGAGGGCCGAGCCATAATTCACATAGTACGGCGTCTGTCCACCGCGACGGCACGGTTTTGCGAGACATTTGTTTGATGGAATTCGATACGCCAGCGGGCGGCGTTTGGGACGCGATCATCGTGGGGCAAGGCCTCGCGGGGACGACGCTGGCGTGGCAGTTGATGGCTTCGGGGCAGCGCGTGCTGGTGATTGATGGCGATCCGCCCGTGACGTCGTCGCGGATCGCGGCCGGGCTCATCACGCCAATCACGGGGCCGCGCATGGTGGTTGCGGAAAATGTGCCCCGCGCACTGGCTGCTGCGCGACCGTTTTATCGCGCGATCGAGGCGCGGACGGGTGCTGCGTTCTTTCATGAGCGCAGGGCCGTCCGACTGTTTCAGAACGCGGGGGAGCACGCGACCTGGGCAAAGCGCGGCGGGCGGCCGGAGTATCGGGATTTTCTGATACCCGATGACCGGTTACTGTCCGATGAGGGGGCGTGCGACACCCACGAGGGGGGATTTGCGTTTGCGGGCGCTCAGCTCGATGTGGCGGGATATCTCGATGCGTCGCGCGCGCGGTTCGCGTTCGAATGCCGCCAGATCGATTGGTCGCGAGATGTGATCCCCGGCGCTGACAACGTGGCTGTCTGCGGACATCGGGCGCGGCTGGTAGTCGCCTGCGAAGGCTACGTTGGGGCGCATAACCGGTTTTTTTCCTGGGTGCCGTTCAATCCGGCCAAAGGCGACATTCTGACGGTGCGGTTTGATCGGCACGTGGCGCGCGATTGCATTCATCGCGGGATCTGGATTGCACCCGCGCCGCAAATGGGATTGCACGCCATCGGATCGACCTATCATTGGGACACGCTGGACACCGTGCCCAGCGCCGCGGGGAGGGCCGACATCGAGCACCGGCTCGCGGCTTTCTGGCGGACGCCCTATACCGTGATTGATCACAAGGCGGCGGTGCGGCCGGTGATCTCGCGCAGCAAGCCGAAGATGGGGTGGCATCCGCAATTGCCCAGGCTGGCGTTTTTCAACGGCTTAGGCTCGAAAGGATCGCTGTTGGCCCCGTGGTTCGCGCATGCCTTCGTGCGCGCCATTGTGGAGGGTGCGCCGCTGCCCGATGGGTCGGATGTGCGGGCGTATTGGCCATGATGCGGGCGACGGAGTTGGCCCACGCGATGGTGCTGCCTGCGCTTTATGACGGCGCTTGGGTGGTCGATGCGACGGTTGGTAACGGTCACGATACGGTCTGGCTCGCCGGAGTCGTTGGCCCCACGGGACGTGTGTTTGGGTTCGACATCCAAGCGGCGGCTCTCCAGCGCGCGGGTGTTGCGGTTCGCGGGATGGAGCACGTGTGTCTCGTCGAGGCCGGGCATGAGCGGATGGCAGAACTGCTACCGCACGAGGCGCGCGGGCGGATCGCAGCGGTGATGTTCAATCTGGGGTATCTGCCAGGGGCGGATAAGGGCTTGACCACGCAGACGGAAACGACGCTCTCAGCGCTGTCACAGGCGATTGAGGTCGTGGCCGTCGGCGGCGTCGTGAGCGTCATCGTGTACCCAGGACACGAGGGCGGCGCGGCGGAGGCAGATGCGGTGCGGGCGTGGGCGCAGGCGTTGCCGGGGGCATACACTGCCAGCATCCATGCGCGGATTAACGCGCGGACAGCAGCGCCGGAGTTGATCCTCGTCAAGCGGGTGCGTTAATCGGGGCTGCCGCCACATTCTGCAGACTCGGGGCCGCCGCCCCGGGCCCCGCTCGAGGGGGACACCCCGTCGAACTCTCCCCGTTTTTTGTACCTTTTTACGTTGTCTGCACCCCTCACCGTCATGGCCGCTAAGGCGGCCACCCACGGCGACGCGCAGCAATTGAGTGGATAGAAGTTAGTAGAATGCGTTGAAATTAAAGATTATTTTGTCGTGACGGGGCCTGCTGTCATGGGTGGCCGCCTGCGCGGCCATGACGAGAGAAGGGAATTTACGAAGGTCGGTTGTCAGATTTTTTTATAGTGCTGGATGCCCCAGGCGAGGCAGCCGGCATTACCGGCGGTGACCCAATGGTCGAGGCCGGTGAGAGCATTGGCGATGAAGGCTTGCGAGACTTTTCCTTCGAGGGACGGCGCTTTGGCTTCGAGTTCCTGTTTGATGCGGGCGTAATGCGCAATCAAATGGGGTGTCAGGTCTGTCGTGGTATGAAGCGTGAGGCCAGCCTTCGTCGCAAGGGCTGCATCACCGGCAAAAGAGCCCATCGCTTCCAAATGAATACGGGCGAGGACGGGGGCCAACTGGGCTGGCGCGCAGCGACCGCTCTCCATCGGGTCGGTGTAGATGAACTGGCCGCCAGGGCGCAGGACGCGATGGACTTCGCGAAAGACCCGATCGCGGCGGCTGGAATGGAGCATCGCGTCGATCGACCAAACGACGTCGAAGGTCGCGTCCGCGAACGGCATATCTTCAAACGAACCGTCGACCACCTCCACGAGATGGGCCAGGCGGGCGTGTGCAGTCGCGACGCGATTGCGGGCGTTTTCGCGCTCGGACACATTGAGGGCTGTGATACGGCAGCCAAATTGCCGGGCCAGATAGCGCGAGGAACCGCCATAGCCCGAGCCCATGTCGAGGATACGGGCGACGGGGTCGACCTCGCCGAGACGGTCTGCGATCAGGGTTGTGGTGCGGCGGCTGGCAATCGCAACCAAGTCTTGGGTGGTTCGATCTTTGGCCGGTAGATCTTGGCCAACAGCCGCTTGCGGGGCTTCATAAAGCCCGATGTGGATATCCTCGCCACCCCAGATGTGGAAATAGAAATTATCGGCATCTTCGCTATTGTAATAATTGCGTGCGATACTGACAGCATCGGAATAGGAGCTGGTCATACTGAAATTCCGATGGCTTTCGGCTTTTGCGCGATGTGAACATAAAAATCTGGCTCGTAATCACGCACCGTTTCCTGAAAATCGGCAAATGTCTCGATGTTTGAAAAACCAGAGTCTTCCATCAGCTGAAACACATAAGCCCTTCTTAACGGGAACATTTCCAGGTGAAAGGCTGCGCCGTCCGAGAATTCGTAACGGAAACGCGCTATTGTATCATCGACGTGGATCGGGCGGGCGCAGACGTTCTTGCCGCAATAATAGAATTTCCGGCTTGGCTGTGCTCGTTTATCCAAGAGAGCGTCGTAATTACGCTGATCGAGGATCAACGTACCGCCCGGATTTAGCAGCGCATGGAAATGGGCCAGCGCTTGACGCCGATCTGTGTCGGCGAACAAGTGCGTAAATGAATTTCCAAGGCAGATGATGGCGTCGAAAGAGCCTGTGATGGCGTGGCCAAGCCAGCGCCAATCGGCGTGGATGGTGTGCAAAGGCTGGCCGCGCCGATGGCCGTTGGCGACCGCCTTGTTTAGCATCATTTCGCTGCCGTCGACGCTCGTGACGTTGAAACCCGCCTGCTTCAGCATCACCGAATGAAAGCCCGTACCGGTCGCAACATCCAGCACGGTCTTGGCTCCGCGCGCGGCCAGCACGTTTGCGAAGAAGCCACCTTCGGATGCCGCGCGGCGGTCCCAATCGATCAATTCATCCCATTTTTCAACGAATGAAAAAACGTATTCTTCCTTGTATCGATCTGTTTTGTTTAACGAAAACAATTGATCGGGAACAACTTGCGCCGTGTGTGCAACCATGATCCACCACGAAAAAATCTACGGTGGAAAAAGCGACTTTTCCCACTGCAAATATCAAAAAAGCGTTCCCTCGCCGTTGCGGCCATTGTGTCTGGCACGTCGCGATCGACTCGTGGGGGAAACTACAGAACACAACTCCATGGGGCAAGTTGGTAAACCCGCTATCTTGACGGACCCTGCGGACTTGTGCTTTTGGACTTTTTTGTCGCAGCCGTTGTTGGGGCCAACATTCACTCATGTCCCAGACAAGCCCAGCGTCTTGGATTGTGCGTAGCCCGAATCGGGACAATGCGCGCGTGCGGCTGGTGTGCTTTCCCCACGGCGGAGGTGGACCGCAGGCCTACCGAAGCTGGGCTGACGGCTTGCCCGACTGGATCGACGTGGTGTCGATCAGTCCACCGGGACGGGGGCCACGGCTGCGCGAGGCAGCCGTGACTGAGATGGCGGTAGCCGTCGAGACAATCTTGGCGGCGCTGACGCCGCTGCTCGACAGGCCGATTATACTGTTTGGGCACAGTGCGGGCGCGCTGCTTGCTTTCGAAACGGCGCAGGCGATCGTGCGCGCGGGATACGGTGCGCCATTGCGGGTGATGGTGTCGGGGTTTTGTGCGCCCGAGATCGCAGCACGGGCGCGCACACTGCACGACGCGAGCGACGATGACTTGATGTCAGCCATAGGCGAACTTGGGTTGCTGCCGGTCGAGAGCCTGCAGAACGTGGAATTGCGGGGGCTATTGCTACCGCCGATGCGGGCTGATTTCGCGCTATGCGAAAAGCATCGCCTGGATGATAACGCGCGGGTGACATGCCCGCTGACGGCGATGGGCGGACGCGCGGATCAATTGGTCGATGAGGGGGATCTTGCCGAGTGGGCCAAGCGGACTGAGGGTACCTTTGCGCTGGCGATGTTTGAGGGTGGGCACTTTTATACGCAGACGGCGCGCGAAGAAGTGCTGGCGCTGATCGCTGAAACAGCGGCGGCGGATCTGGCGGCGCTGCCGCCTTCGGTGGCGATCGGTGCCACCGAGGATTATCCACTCGACACATGTCTCCATGAGTTGTTCCGGCGGCAGGTGGTCTTATGCCCGGAGCGGACCGCGCTGTTGGGCGTTGACGGCACGCTGACATTTGGCGAACTGGACCGGGACAGCGATCTGCTGGCGCGGGCGTTAGTCGCGTCGGGCGTCGCGGTCGATGCGATGACCGCAATCTTTCTGGAGACAAGCGCGGATTTCGTGGTCGCGTATCTCGCAGCGTTGAAAGCCGGCGGAGCGTATCTGCCGATCCCGCTGGCGACGCCGGATAAAATGGTCGCCGAAATCTTGGAGAGTGTGCGCCCCAGGGCCGTCATTACGGGGCGCGGGCTGCTGGCGCGATTGCCGGATGCGTGGCGCGCGCCAGGGGTCTGCGCGGTGATGGAGGCAGGCTGGCAGGACCGTTTGAAGAGCGTCTGGCTGCCGCCGCTCGACAGCATGGGCCAGACGCCGGGGCCGCAGAGCTTGGCCTATTGCGTCATGACATCTGGGACGACTGGCAAGCCGAAAGGCATCGTGTGTCCGCATATCGGAGCGGTGAACTCGTACTGGTGGCGGTTCGTGCACCTGCCGTACGGGGCGGACGAACGGGAAGCCTGCAACGTGTTTTTCGTGTGGGAGGTTTTGCGACCGCTGCTGCAAGGTCGCCCCGCTTACGTGATCCCCGACGATGTGATCTTTGATCCTCGGCGGCTGATCGCGTTTTTGGACGAACACGCGATCACTCGCGTACTGTTTACGCCGTCGCTGTTTGAGCAGGTGCTTGCGGCGCTGCCAGAGGCGGCGGGCGCGCTGCCCGCATTGCGGATGGTGATCTTGAACGGCGAGGTGGTGTCGGTCGCGTTGCGGGATAAGGCGCGGACAAAGCTGGCGCATGTGGCGCTGGTGAACGACTACTCGATCTCGGAATGTCACGATGTGACAACGAGCGATATCAGCGAAGTGCGCCTTGCGGTCACGACGCGGTATGTGCCCGCCGGGCGCGTGATGGCGAACGTGCGGGTGTACGTGCTCGACGAGGCGTTAGTGCCCGTGCCGTGGGGGGCTGCGGGGGAGATTTACGTCGCGGGGCCTAATCTGGCGCGCGGGTATCTCGATTTGCCGGAGATGACAGCGGAGCGGTTTTTGCCCGATCCCATCCAGGGCGGATCGGCCCGGATGTTCCGGACCGGGGACGTGGGGCGGTTGCTTGCAGACGGGCAATTGGAAGTTACGGGACGCTCCGGTTTCATGATCAAGCTGCGCGGGTATTCCGTTGTGCTCAGTGCGGTGGAGGCAGCGATTGCCGGGCATTCGGGCGTGGCTGGGGCGGCGGTCGTGACGGTGGACGATGCGGCGACTGGGCAGCCGGATCATCTGGTGGGGTATGTGGCGGGGCTTGATGGCGCACCGGACGAAGCGGTGCTGGCGTCGGTGAGGTCGCATCTGCGCGAGGTGCTACCGGGGTATGCGATCCCGTCGGTTCTGGTGCCTATGGCGGCGTTGCCGATCGCGGCGGCGACGGGGAAGATCGACCGCAGGGCACTGCCGAAGGTTGCGGTGGCGACGACGGAGCCGGTGGTTGCGCCGGTTATGGCTGGCGGGCGCGTGATGGCGCGGATGCGCGGGGTGTGGCGCGAGGTGCTGGGCTGCGCGCCCAAAGCGGGCGGCGACAACTTCTTCGATCTGGGCGGGCATTCGCTGCTGGCGATCGAGCTTGCGTTAAAGGCCGAGACGGCGTTCGGGGTACGGCTGGACGTGATCGACGTGTTCGATTATCCCACGTTGGAGGCGTTCTCGCGGCATGTCGAGGCCGGGATGGCGCCGGTGGAGCGTGTGGATTACCGCGAGCGGGTGCGGACACCGGGCGAGGCCGTCGATGTGGCCGTGATCGGGATGGCGTGCCGGTTTCCAGGTGCCGACAGCCCGGAGGCGCTGTGGCGCAATCTGGTGGACGGCGTGTGCTCGATCCGCCGGTTCAGCGACGCCCAGCTTGCGGCGTTCGGGGTGCCGGCGGCGTTGATTGCGCATCCGGATTACGTCAAAGCCGGGGCGGTGCTGGACGATGTCGCGGCGTTCGATCCCACGTTCTTTGGGCTCAGCGTGCGGGAAGCCACCTTGATGGACCCGCAGCAGCGACTGTTCATTCAATGCTGCTGGGAGGCGATGGAGCGGGCGGGACATGCGCCGGGGGGGCGCGCCTCACGGGTTGGGGTGTTTGCTGGGTGCTATCTGCCAAGCTATCTGGTGCATCACCTGGGTGCTGCCCGACACCTCGACCCGGCAGACCCGACGTCATTTCATTTGGCGGAATTGGGCAACGACAAGGATTATCTGGCGTCGCGGACGGCATATCTGCTCGATCTCGACGGACCGGCGATATCGGTGCAGACGTCTTGTTCGACCGGTCTGGTCGCGATTGCGCAGGCGGCGCAGGCGATCCAGGCCGGGCAGTGCGACATGGCGCTCGCGGGCGCGTCGAGCCTGACGTTTCCGCAGGGCGGATATCTGCATGTTCCCGGACATATCGCGGCGCGCGAGGGGGTCTGTCGGACGTTCGATGCCGGAGCGGACGGGACCATTTTGGGCGATGGCGTCGGCGTCGTGGTGTTGCGGCGGCTGGACGATGCGCTGGCCGATGGCGATACGGTGCTGGCGGTCATCAAGGGGTTTGCTGTCAACAACGATGGGGCGCGCAAAGCTGGATACTCGGCACCAAGTGTGCGGGGGCAGGCGGACGTGGTGCGTGCGGCGCTCGATGCGGCGGGCGTCAACGCTGCGACAATCGGCTATGTCGAGGCGCACGGGACGGCGACGCCGATTGGCGACCCCATCGAGGTTCGCGCGCTGACGCAGGCGTTCGCCCGGCACACGAGCACGCGCGGGTTTTGTGCGCTCGGGTCGATCAAGCCCAACATCGGGCACGCCAATATTGCGGCGGGGACGGCGGGGTTTATCAAGGCGGTGCTGGCTTTGCAGCATCGACAAATCCCGCAGCAGATCCATTATGCGACGCCGAATGCAGAGTTGCGACTGGATGAGACGCCGTTCACGATTTCGACGGAACTGCGGGCGTTTGTGGCGCGGGAGGGCGAGCCACGGCGGGCGGGGGTGTCGAGCTTTGGAATCGGGGGCACGAACGCGCATGTGATTCTGGAGGAGGGGCCGGAGCAAGAGTGGCGGGCTATCGCGCTGGTTCAAGAGACCGGCTCCGCCTTGGCCCGTTTGGCGGAAAGGCTTCCCCCAAACCCCCTTCTTTCTTGCGACTTAGATGAGCACGTCGCTGATGTGCTGCCACTGTCGGCACGGTCTGGTTCGGCGCTGGAGGCGATGCGGTCGCGGCTGGCGGGGCATTTGGAAGTGGGCCGTATTCCGATCGGCGAAGTCGCGGCGGCGTTGCAACTGGGGCGGCAGGGGATGGCGTTGCGGGCGGCGGTCGTCGCACGGGATGCTGGTTCGGCGGCAAGCGCGTTGCGGGCGGATCGGGTCGAGCGCTCTCAAGGCGATGGCGGGATCGTGTTCGTGTTTCCGGGACAGGGCGTGCAACACGCTGCGATGGGGGCGGCGCTGGCGCGGAGTTCGCCGACATTTGCGCGGGAGTTTGCGGCGATTGCGGCGATGTTTGCGCCGCTGATTGGACGGGACTTGCATGACCTGTTTGTAGCCGAATTGGCGGATGGGTTGTTGGCGCGGGCGGACGGATTGCAGCCAGCACTATTTGCGGTCGAACTGGCGCTGGCGCGAACGCTGATGTCGTGGGGCATCAGGCCCAGCGCTGTCGCCGGGCATAGCCTGGGGCAGTATGTGGCGGCAGTGGTCGCGGGTGTGCTTTCGCCTGAGAATGCCGTGCGGCTTGTGGCTGCGCGGGCGAGGGCGACGCAGGACGCGGGCGATGGCGCGATGATGCAGGTCGCGGCGAGCGAGCGCGAGATTGCGCCTATGCTGGCTGAGCATCCGCGCGTGTCGATTGCCGCGGTGAATTCGGTGCGGGATGTGGTGGTTGCAGGGCCGCTGGACGCCATCGCGGCATTCGAGACGGCAGCGGCGGCGCGGGGGCTGGCCGGGCGACGGCTGGCGGTGAACCGGGCGTTTCATTCGCCGATGATGGCGGGGGTTGCCGAAGCGGTTCGGGGCGTTGGGCTGGAAACGATCCAGAAACTTGCAGCGACAGAGCGACCCCCACCCCTAATCCCTCCCCGCGTCGATGCAGAGCATCGCTCCGCGATGACGGGGGAGGGGACTCCCGGCGGTGAAGGCGGGAATGGCTCATGTCGCGTTGCGTGCAATGTAACCGGGGGATGGCTTGAGGCAAGGGATGCGGACGGGGCTTATTGGGCGCGGCATGTCTTGGAGCCGGTGCGGTTTGGTGATAACGCGGCGGCGGTGATTGCACTACAGCCGTCGCTGGTGATCGAGGTTGGGCCGGGGTCGACGCTGACCGGATTGCTGGCGAAGTGCGACGGGGCTGGCGCGTCGAGGTTTGTTTGCGCGATGCGGCATCCGGCTGACCGGGGCCGGTCGGATTGGGACGCGCTGTGCTCAGCCGTTGCGCGGGCGTTCGAGGCGGGTGTCGACATCAATTGGCGGGCATTTCGCGAGGGGCGGTGCATGCGGAAGGCCGTGCTGCCGACGTATCCATTCGCCAAGACGCGATGCTGGCCGGAGGCGGATGTTGCGCAGACCGGCGAGACGTCTGCCGAGCGGCGCGGCACTGATCGCAAACTTGCTTGGGGCGAGCGGTTTCATGTGCCATCGCTCAAGCGGACCGGGGCGGCGGTGGCCGGGGGGGCCGGGCAGACGTGGCTGGTTTTAGCGGATGCGGCTCAGGCAGCGTTGGGCTGTGCGCTGACAGATGAACTGATCCGCTGCGGTCATCATGCGAGCTTGGTTGCGGATCGGGAGGGGATTGCGGCGGCGTTTGCTCGGGCAGCAGACGCTGGAGACGTGCGGGTCGTGTGTGCCTGGCCGCTGGGGGCTGGAAGCGACACCCTTGGCGCGCTGATCAGGCTGGCGCAGGCGCTGATTGAAGAGCGTCGGCGGGTCAGCCTGTTCGTGCTGGTGCCACAAAGCCTCGACGGGGCGATGGTGCTCGGGCCCCTGTTGTCACTGACGCAAGAGGCACCGGCGATTGTGGCGCGCGTCGTCGAGACGGACGGACTGGGACTGACGGCCATTGTGGCGGAATGTACAGGCGAGAGGCTTGAGCCCTGGGTTGGGCTGCGCGGCCGCGCACGGTGGGTCGAGCGGTTCGATCGCTTGAGCCTTGGCGATGGAGAGCGGGCAGCGGGCGAGGTGCGTCTGGCGCGCGGGCCGCATATCATCATCGGCGGCATGGGCCGGATCGGGCAGGCGCTGGCCGCGTATCTCGCGGGGCTGGGGGCGGATGTCGTGGTCGTGTCTCGCTCAGTTCGCAGGCTTGAGGACGATTACTGCGGGCGCATCACGGCTGTGTGCGCGGACGTGTCGAAGCCGGGCGAGATCGCGCAGGTGATGAGCGACTGCTTAGCGCGGCATGGTCGGATCGGGGGCGTGTTTCATGCTGCAGGTTTGGCGCGGGTGTGCGAGATCCGCGATGTGACGGCGGAAGGTTTGGCGGCGGAACTCGCGCCGAAGGTTGCTGGAACCGAGCATTTGGCGGACGCAATCGCGGCGTTGCCGGACGATGGGCGGCCAGGGTTTGTGATGCTGTTCTCGTCACTGGCGTCAAACCTTGGCGGGCTGGGGCTGGGGCCATACGCGGCGGCGAACCGGTTCATGGATGCATTCGTCGCCCGGCAGCCGGTGCGCGATGGCGTGCCGTGGGTGTCGGCTGGGTGGGACGACTGGGACTTCGATTACGGCGAGGCGCAGATGGGGGCATATGCCCAGACGCGGGCGGGGTTTGCGATTTCGCCTGAAGAGGGGTTTGCGGCAATAGCAGCGATTCTAGGCGAGGGGGGGCTGCATCATGTGCTGGTTTCGGCGACGGCACTGGAGCCGCGGATTGAGCGGTGGACGATGCGTCACAAGACGCGCGACACGGGAGCGACTGGCGCGGTGGAAAGCGCTGCGATTGAGTCGTCTGACTCTGGCATGAGCACACACGAGCAACGGGTGCGAGCAGTCTATCTGCGGGTTCTGGGAGGCGCACCGGGGCTCGACGATGACTTCTTTGCGCTCGGCGGCGACAGCTTGATGGCGACGCAGATCGTGCTGGCGCTCACGGGTGCCGATCTGCGGATTGCGGACGTGTTTGACTATCCAAGCATTCGGCGGCTGGCGGCGCATTTGCGAGCTACATCCAAAGACCACCTACAGGTCACTGCATAATCCTGCTTCAAGGACGACGACGCATTTCAACGAGGATTGGGGAAACGACCATGACAACAGCAACGCCCGCTCACCGCACGTTTGATTTCGACAGCAAAATTCCGCCGTTGCCGGTTCCGACGCTCGAGGATTCCGTGGCGCGGTATATCGAGTCCATCGAGCCGCTCGTCGATGGCGAGACACTAGCGCGCAACAAGGCGCTGGCGGCGGACCTGCTGGCACCGGATGGCGTGGGTCGTCGCCTGCATGCACTGTTGTTAGAGCGGGCCGCGAGCCGGGACAACTGGCTGTCGGGCTGGTGGGAATCGGCTGCCTATCTGACTTATCAAGAACCGCTGATCGTCAATTCCAACATCGGAATTTCGACGGATGCGCGGGTGACCCATCCCGATCAGGCCATGCGCGCGGCGCAATTGACCAAGGGGGCGATCGACTTTTATTTCGGGATCGTGAACGAGACGATGCCGCCGGAAATTCTGAAGGACGGTTCGGCGTTCGATATGTCGCTGCTGCGCCGGTTCTATGCGACCAACCGGTTTCCTGGAGCGTCGACCGACCGTATCCACACCTATGGGTTCGACGAGAGTCGGCACATTCTCGTGATCCGGCGCGGTCATTATTTCGTGTTCGACGTGATCGGTGCGGACGGCAAGGGGATGGGTGCGCCAGAACTGATGACGCAGTTCAAGCGCATAATCGCTGCAGCCGATGCAGCGCCTGCCGTGCCGCTGGTGGGATTGCTTACGGCGGATCATCGCGCGGTGTGGTCGGTTCAGCGCGACACGCTTTCAAGCGATCCGGTCAACGGGGCGGCGCTCGACAAAATCGACCGCGCGCTGTTCCTCGTGTGTCTGGACGATGTGAGCCACGATAGCTTCGAGAAGCTGGCGAAGGCCGGGTTGTATGGCGGCGGGGTGCGCGGGTCGCGCTGGTACGACAAGAGCTTTGCGCTGGTAGTCGACAAGGACGGGCGCTTCACGCTGCATGGCGAGCATTCACCGGTGGATGCCGGGGCGTGGATTCCGTTGATCGAGACCATTGGCGGCAAGGCGGCGGATGTTGCGCCAAGCGCTGTTGAGGCGAGCTTAGCGGCTCCGGTCGAATTGACCTGGAACCTCAAGCCCGAGACGCTGGCTGCCATCGAGCGGGCAGGTGCCGTTTGGGACAAGCTGACGGGCGATCTCGATCAGCGCGTGTTGCATTACACGGGCTATGGCAAAGACAGGATCAAGACCTTCAAGACCGGTCCCGACCCATTGCTGCAGGCCTCGTTCCAGCTGGCCTACATGCGCATGCACGGGAAGACGCCTAAGATCTATGAAGCGGCGTCAACGCGGGCCTATCGCGGCGGGCGGACCGAGACGATCCGGTCGGCGACGAACCAGTCGCGCGCGTTCTGCCAAGCGATGGATGATGCGAGCAAGAGCGATGCCGAGAAATTGGCGCTGCTGCGGGCCGCTTTTGGCGAGCACAACAAGCGGGCGAAAGATGCGTCCGCTGGGCAGGGTTGCGACCGGCATCTGCTTGGCCTTCGCATGATCGCTCGGGAAAACGGGATTACCGACATCCCGAAGCTGTTTGCCGAAGAGATCTACACGCGCGGTTGGGAGCTTTCGACGGCGCAGTTGCCTATGAAGGTCGGGTTCGTCAATCATTTCGGGCCGGTGACGCCGGAAGGGTACGGCATCGCCTACATCATCAAGGACGACCACATCAACGTGCACGTGACGAGCTTTCACTCGCATCCCATGACGGACAGCGGCAAGTATCTCGACGCGATCGCAAAGGCGCTCGACGATATCGGGGCGCTCTGCCAGCGGGAGTTGGCGGCGGCTGCGGCGTGACGTGACGTGAGCGCTGCGCGTGTGGGTTACCGCGCTTGACTAAGTGATCGGCTCAGCCTGTGCCCGTTTGGGGGGAAAGTTCCCCCCAAACCCACCCTCTTTTCTAGGACTTTAGAAACTCATGACGTTGTGTCCGGGGATGGCGGCTTTCGTTGAGGAAGTCGCCAAGATTTATGAGGGACACTCGGCGAACGAGACGATCGCCGAGCAGCGGGCGCGTTATGACCTTTACAGTGCGCGTTTTGCCCAGGCGCGGCCTGCGGGAATTGTGAGTGAGGATCGCGAGGTCGCGGTTGGAGGGCGATCGGTGCGGGTGCGGATTTACCGGGCGCGCGCGGCGTTGGGATTGCAGCCCGGCATTTTATTCATGCATGGCGGCGGGTGGGTGCTTGGCAGCATCGGGAGCCACGATTGCGTTGCGGCTCAGATTGCGGACGCGACCGGGGCGGTTGTGATCAGCGTCGAGTATCGGCTGGCGCCGGAACATCCGTTCCCAGCGGCCTTTGAGGATTGCAATGGCGTCATGCTGGCGCTGGTACGAGACGGCGCTGCCTTTGGCGTCGACAGCGGGTGCCTTGTCGTGGCCGGTGATAGCGCGGGCGGGAACCTGGCGGCGGCTCTGGCGATTGCGGCACGCGACGAGGCGGGCATTGCGCTGGCGGGTCAGGTGCTGATCTATCCCGTGCTCAGCGAGGCATTCAACATGCCTTCGCATGTGACGAACGCGGATGCGCCGATGCTCAAGACGGCGGATATGCGGATTTTCTGGCGGCATTATCTCGGCGGGGCGGAGATCGCGCGCGACGTTTATGCAGCTCCGCTTCTGGCAACGTCGGTCGCGGGACTGCCTCCAGCTTTCATCACCACTGCGGGGTTTGATCCGGCGCGCGACGACGGCGACGCTTATGCGCAGCGGTTGCGTGAGGCTGGCGTTGCCGTCACATACCGGTGCGACGACGATCTGGCGCATGGGTATCTGCGCTCGCGCGGGATGAGCACCTCCGCAGCCGCAGCGTTCGCGGCGATCTGTGCCGCGCTCGCGGAGATGACGGCTGCCGCCTGACGGATCCGAATTGGGCGGATATGGGGTTTGCGCATCGAAACGTTGCGTATGCCGCAGAAAGCGGGGACAACGGGTCCAGCGCTTTCTCGATGTGCCGCTACTGCGAGGCAGACGCATGAAGCAGTTCGAACAACCCAGAGACGATGAGCCCAGAGATTTGGACCCGCCGACGGCGCAGCCTGCACCGCCGTCGTGGAAGTCCATCATCATTTCGTCACCGGCACGGTGGCGGCAAAAACCGTTGGCCGCCCGGCTCTCGGCGGCGCTGGTTGTCGTAGCGATCGCCTTCCTGTTCCGGCTTGCCATTCTGGGGCCCGATCAGGCGCGACTGACCTATTTGACGTTCTATCCCGGTGTCGCGATTGCAAGCTTATTTGGCGGGGCCATCACTGGCACGATGACGGCCATCGTGAGCGCCTTTATTGCGTTCCTGCTAATCGACCCTCCCAACGAGCCCATCGACTGGCTCGGTCTTGCCTTGTTCCTGGGGGGAGCCGCGCTCATCGTTGCGTCGGCAGAGTTGCTCGGACGGGCTGACGCCGAGACCAAGGTTGCGCAGACACTCGATACCATCACCAGCGCGGTTTTTGCGGTGGATCGGAATTTCAACGTGACGTTCGTTAACCGCGAGAGCGAGCGCATTTCCGGGCGGCGGCGCGACGAACTTGTCGGGCGCTCGGTTTGGGACTGCATTCCAACGGCGAGGGGATCGGGATTTCAGCGGCGCTGCGAAAGCGTGATGGAAACCGGAGTTTCGATCAATTGCGAAGAATACAACGCGCCAATGAACCGCTGGTTCGACGTAAATATCTGCAGTGCGGAAAATGGGATCGCGGTCAACTTTCACGACATTACGGCGCGCAAACGAGCGATCGTGGCGTTGCGTGACAGCGAAGAGCGGCTGCGCTTAGCTTTAGGGTCTGGCAAAATCGGTACGTGGCAATGGCAGGCGTCGACCAACCAGACGGTCTGGGACGCGCGGGCGTGCGAAATCTACGGACATCCCCTCGGTGAACCGGCCAGCCGGGAGATGTTTCTAGAGCGGCTTCATCCGGAAGACCGGGCCAAGACCCAACAGGCCATTGACACCTCATTTGCTAATCGGGGCAAATACGAAGCGGACTACCGGGTGATCGTCGACGGGCGCGTGCGATGGGTTGCCAGTCGCGGTACGGTGAGCGTCGACGCCGACGGCACACCGCAGCGCCTCATCGGGGTCTGTTACGACATCACCGAAAGCAAGAGCCGGGAACGCAACCTCGCCTTTTCAGCAGATCTGCAAAAAGCGTTCAACGTGGCAACGACGGCCGATGAGACGATGCGGGTGGCCAGCGGGATGATCGCTGAGCACTTGGAACTGACACACTGTGCTTTTGCCACTATCGATCCGGGACACGACACGTGCACGGTCGTTTATGACCATCACGCTCCCGCGACACCAGACCTGCGCGGCAACTATCCCGTTCGCCATTTTCTCACCGATAAAGAGCGGGAGCAGTTAAGCGCCGGGGTCGCGATCGTGATCAAGGATATTGCCTGCGATCTGCGGTCGGCATCAAACGCCGAGCGATTTGCCGCACTCGGGATCAGGTCGATGGTTGGTGCATCTCATCTTTCGAATGGGGACTGGAAATTCGCGCTTCTGGCGGCCCGCAGCACGCCGAGCAGTTGGCCGCAGGCCGATGTTGAACTGCTGGATGATCTTGCGGCCCGCGTGTTCCTGCGGGTCGAGAAGGCACGGTCGGAAGCGGCTCTGGTTGAGAGCCAGCAGCGGCTCGATCTCGCGCTGAGCGGGGCGGGGCTTGGCGTTTGGGATTGGAATGTTGCCACCAACGCGGTGCGGTTCGACGAACGATGGGGCGCGATGATCGGTTACGCCAGCGAAGAGGTGGACGGCAACTTCGCTTTCTGGCAAAGCCGTGTTCACCCTGACGATCTACCCCGAATTTTGTCGGTCGTGACGGCCCATTTGAACGGCAGGACAGAGAGCTTTGCCGCCGAGCACCGGCTGCGTCACAAGTCTGGCAACTGGGTTTGGATTTTGTCGTGCGGACGGGTATTCGAGCGCAGTTTGCGAGGAGAACCGCTGCGGGCGGTCGGCGTCCATGTCGACATCAGTGCCCAGAAGCGCACGGAATCTGCCCTGCGCGAGCGCGAAGAACTGCTGCGAGCAGCCACCGATCATGCCAGCGTCGGTCTGGTCAGCCTCGATCTCGACCAGCGCTACACGTTTGCCAACCCCGCGTTTGCCAAAATTCTAGGATTGGGGGCGGTCGATCTCATCGGCAAGCGGCCCGCCGAGGTGTTGCCGCAGGTTTACCAGAGCGAGATTTCGCCCAACCTCGACCGGGCTTTTGCCGGGGAGCGCGTTAGTTTTGAAAGCAAGCGTCCCGGCCCAAACGGCCATTCGGGCAAGCTCAACCATTTCTCCGTCGTCTACGAACCCGAACGCGATGCCAGCGGACGGGTGACGGGGGTCGTTGTGGTCATATTCGACATCACCGAGCGCAAGCGTGCAGAAGAGCGGCAGGCCTTGCTGATCCGGGAACTCGACCACCGGGTCAAGAACGTGCTGGCGCTCATGTCGGTGGTGATCGCACGGTCACGGGAGGGGGCGTCGTCGATTGACGGATTCCTGAACGCAATCGAGGGGCGCATTCACTCGATGGCGAAAACGCATTCGCGGTTGTCGCGCAATCAATGGACAGGCGTCAGTCTGGCAGCGCTCGTGGGCGACGAGCTCGGGCCCTATCGCACCGCGCACAACACGCTCGTGACGGGGGACGGGATTGAGCTGGGCCCTGAGGCCGCGCAAGTGGTCTCGATGGTGCTGCACGAACTGGCAACGAACGCTGCCAAATATGGCGCGCTGGCGTCGACGGACGGTCGGGTCGTGGTTTCGTGGGGCGAGCACGACCGCGATGGGGTGCGCGCGCTCGTGCTGACGTGGCAGGAATTGGGTGTCGGGGGACTAATGCCGCCGTCTCGCGAGAGTTACGGCACAGAAGTCATCCGCCAACTGGTGCGCTATGAACTGGGTGGGAGCGTGCAGTTGACGTTCGGCCCCGAGGGGGTCTGGGCGGAATTCGTCATCCCCAGCGCACGGGCCGTTGCCCGGCGCAGGTAGGTCTTTGCGCCGATTTTTGGGGGAGGCTCTCAGGCCGAGCTGGAGATGGTCCGGCTGGCCACGACGCGGCGGAGTTCTGTCAGCAAAGATTCCGCGCGGATCGGCTTTGTAAGAACCGCTGCGGCCGTTTCCTGGACGCAGGGAAGCACCTCGTAGCCCGAGACGATGATTACGGGGACGTCGCGTTCGTAGAGATAGGCAACGAGACCGTAGGCCATTTCGCCATGCAAGTTCATGTCGATCACGGCAACGTCTGGACACTGGGAGCGCAGGATTTGCTCCGCTTCGGCAATCGTTGCAGCGGGACCGGCGACAATCATGCCGATGTTTTCGAGGATCGTTTCAAGCGCGTGGGCCACATGCCAGCTATCTTCGACGAGTAGAATGCGAACGCCTTGCAGCGTCGTGATACCCGGTGCTGTGAAGTCCTGCTCGATCAGGCGCATGTGGGCCGGCATCCTTTTCGGCGGCTGGTTCAAAGTGTGCTGCGGGTCGAGGTGTGTTTGTACCATGGCACATTAACTCCTGTTCGATCGCGATCGTCGTCCATTTAATTCTCGATAAACCTCGTTCTTTAGAAGAGGCGGACCCGGCGGGGGGAGCGCCGGGTCCGCGGATTAGACCGGGAACCTTTGGGGAAAGGACATCGGTCTAAACTCACTTGGGTCTAAACTCACTCGGGTCTAAACCTACTTGGCTCGTGCTGCTGGAGGCTGATCAGGCAAACAGCAAATCAGGGAAGGCACCGTCATCAATATCAACGCTGGGGCGGGGGGGCTTCGCATCGGTGGGGACCGCGCACAATCGTTCGTAGGCCGACTTGATGTCGTGGGTCCAGGTGTCGAGGATCATCTCGGGCGTCCGGGCAGCGCAATCGGGTTGTGCGGGGAGTGCTACGCGGCTGGACACGCGTTGGCGGATCGGGGGACGGTTCAGGTCGATTTCGCTAAGGGTGGGGTCTTTCATAGCTGCGGCCTCACTTTCGCGTGATCTGGATGGGGGTGGAGCGTGATGGTCGGGCTGACGTCTGGCTGTTCGGCCCCCGGCTCTCGATGGCTGTCACGTTGGGCGCGATGATCGGCTAAGATCAATGCGCGTTCGTCGGCGCCCACGCGATCGAGGTGTTGCCGGACGGCGGCATTGGACGCTGCGAGTGTTTCAAGGGTGTTGCAGTCGAGGGCGACGGCAGAGGCGGCCGTTATTGCGTGGCAGTTTGCCTCGCGCCGTCCTGCGCTGGCCAGCATGAGCAGATCACCGGGGCCGATGAAGCGTACCGATGGGCGTGCGCCATCGCGGCGGCGATGGACCAGTAATTCACCCGACAGCACGAGATAGTAGCAGCCTGCAGGATCGCCATCGGAAAACAGGGGCAGATGGGGGCAGATGGTAAGATATTCCGCCTCTTTGGAGGCGGCGAGAGTTGCGATCGTTTTGACAGCAGCGCCGGCTTCGACCCAAGCAACCATTTCGGCGTGGTGCGACTGGACCGCTCCGGACAAGGATTGCTCGCGGGGCGTGGCTGGTTTACCCGACAATGAGCCGTCGTTCCGACGGGTGTGTCCCGCGAGGCATGCCGCAGCGAGCGTGGGAGTATCTGCCGCACGAGGGGTCGACGCCATACTCATACGATCACTCCCTCATTTACGCGCTAGAAACGATGGTGTTCGTCGGCGAAGGGACGTGACGCACGCTTGGTTTTGGTTCGACGTGGTGGAGCCGCCCTTTGCCACAGCCACCGCACTTTTGGCGCAGTCAGTGGCTCCTCGAAAGCTGGTCAGGCGATGGTGGACAAACGGACGTGGCCGAACGGGTGTATGATGCGTGTAGTGAGGGGAGATGGCCGTGAAGCGCAAAACGAGCGACTGTGATCTTGACGCAGCCCGACTCTGGGCCGGACTATCTCATGATTTGCGCCAGCCCATTCAATCGTCTTTGCTGCTGATGCACGTCGCGGCGCGGACACAAGATCCAGAACTGTTGGGACGTACACTCGGCGTCATGGAGCATGCATTGCGCCAGATGCAAGAGATGGTCGAGGCAATCGGGTTGCTGTCGCGGCTGATCGCTGGGTCTGCGACACCCCGCTTGCAGAGCCTGGTGCTCAGCGATCTCATTGCGGAGGTGGACACAGCGATTGCGGCAACGTTGCTGGACCGCGAGGTGCGGCTTTGCCTGCGCGGGGGAGGCGTGCTGATTGAAGGCGATCGGGGATTGCTCCATCTGGTGCTGCGCGGGCTCATTACGACGGCGGCGCTGGCCAGTACGGATGGCGAGATTAAGATCAGCGGGCGGCGCGCGGGTGGGCGGATGATCATCACCTGCGCTTACCGCGGACAGCCGATCAGCCAAGGACTGCGACAGGCCTGTTTTCGAGAGTTGCCGCCAAGGGCCGGTGAGCTGCCAGGGGGCGGGCTTGCGCTTGGGCTCGCGTTCGTCGAACGGCTGGCCTCGGCGATGGGGTGGGATGTTTCGACCGGCAGCGGAGCAAAGGGGACGCATATGCTTATTCTGTCACAGGAGATGCGCGTCGCGACCGAACCAACGGATGGGGTTTGATCAGCCAAACATCGTTTTGTAGATCGCCGCGGCCTGGGTCCGATTATTGGCACCGATAGCGCGGAAGGTGGCGGCAATATGCATCTTTACGGTGCTTTCGGCGATGGTCAGCTTTTTGGCGATGGTCTTATTTGAGTGGCCTTGCGCAATCAGGCCAAGCACCTGCCTTTGGCGTTCGGTCAATCCGAGCCCGGCGTCGTGCGGGGTGCGGGCGTCGTGCACCTTCGCCGTGAGGTCTGCAATCGACGGGGGGACGTAAATTTCTCCCGACATGATGCGAATTATGCGTTCGACGAGTTTTGGCGTGCATTCGTTCTTGACGAGATAGCCGTGAACACCTGCAGTCAGCGCCGCTAAAATATCTTCACGGTCGGGCGAACCCGACAACACGATCACGCGCAGATCGGGGCGGCGATGGCGAATTTTAGAGAGGTCATGCGGGTCATCCAAACCGGGAATGCGCAGATCGAAAATAGCCAGTGAGAGGTCTTGATCGGTCAGCGCGTCCAAGGCCGCCTGGAAGGTGCCCACGCTCACGACGCGAGATGCCCCCAGCGACGTGCGCAAAACCTCCGCCAGTCCGAAGCGGAAGACTTCGTGGTCGTCGGCGATCAGGATCGCGCCGAATTCGGGTGCGGTGTGTTTCGGCGTTCGTCGCATCGTCGTTTCTTTTTTGAGCGCTCGTTCACCTGGATCTTTCGCCAGTGAAACTAGTTTGCCATCAATGGTGTCGCAAGTCGTGGCGCCAATCGTCTGCGGACCGCTTTGGGACGCTTCGACCCGATCCTCGCGGGCAACCTCGATTGTCGAGATGGGCAGGCAAGAAACGCTCTTTGTGCATTATATGTCAACTCTGGGTTTGTCCAGCTTTGATCCAGGTCAAAACGGACGCTTGGTCAGTGTTGCGATAAATTGGGAACCGCGGCGTGGTCTGCGCGTTCCACGATCTGAATCCTGTTAATGGGGGGCTATGCGACGAGCGCCTCCAGTTGTCTAAAGGAACATGCGATGTCTGATCTGATTGTGATCGTTTACCCGACCGAAGCTAACGCCGAAGATGTCCGCCAGCGTTTGTTCAAGTTGCAAAAAGAGTATCTGCTGGAACTCGGCGACGCGGTGATCGCGACCAAGACGGAAAACGGTCACGTCCGCCTCAACCAGTTGATTAACACGACAGCGATGGGTGCGGTTTCCGGCGGGTTTTGGGGGACTCTGATCGGCGCGCTGTTCTTGATGCCAGCTGTTGGTGCAGCGGTCGGGGCAGCGTCCGGTGCGCTCGGCGGCGCTCTGTCGGACTTTGGGATCGACGATGCGATGATGAAGGATTTGGCGGCCAGCCTGCAGCCTGGAAATGCTGCGCTGTTTATACTCGTTCAGAAGATGACGGCGGACAAAGTGATCGACAAGATCAAGGACGCGGGTGGTGTTGTGCTCAAGACCTCGCTCGACCGCAGCAAGGAGCAGGCGCTGCGAGACGCGCTGTCGGGGCACAGCGGGATGAACCCCGCTACGCCGTCGGCGTAGGCTGGTCGTTCTGGCAACGGGGCTTTGGGGTCGACGTAGGCCCCAAGCCCGCGTGATGCTAAGCGACCTTCGTCGAAAGGCTGCTGAGCTCGCGTTGGGCTGATTGGAACAGGTCGTCGAGATCGTGGACGGCGTCGGGGGGCAGCGTGGCTTGAGCCGCGTGGCTTTTCAGCAAGCCCTCGCAGGCGGCCACGAGACGGATGCACCCCATATTCATCGAACAACTGCGAATGGTTTCGACCGCCGTGCGGAAGTTGGCGAGGTCGGAGGCTGCCTGCGCCATGGCGAGCGTGTTGAGTTCGTGGCGGATGTCGGCGCCAAACTGGGTCAAGGCGTGCTGCAGGTTATCCGCACCGATATCGACGCTCAGGACCGCAATCCGGCCCTCGTCAATCGAGCCGCTCGATGCGAGTTGCCTGTTGGATATGGTTTTGCCAGCGTTTGCAGGCTGGCGCTTTTCGCAGAAATAGAGCGGTTCAAGCAAGAAGCGCTCGCTTTCCTCGCGCGGCTGACACCAGCGGTTGATCATTTCGATCAAAATCCGTTTGTATAGCGGCTTGCTCATGTAGTCGTCGATGCCGGCTGCTAAGCATTTGTCGCGGTCGCCGCGTACGGCGTTGGCGGTCAGGGCGATGATCGGCGTACGATGGAGGCCGCGCTCGCGCTCCAACTCGCGGATCAGTGCGGTCGCGCTGAAGCCGTCGACGTTGGGCATCCATACGTCCATGAGGATGATGTCGGGGGGCTGCGACTTGAACAGGTCAACGGCTTCCTGACCGTCGACAGCCAGGATGATTTCCACGGCCTCTGTCTTGAGCATACTGCACAGGACTTGGCGGTTTGTCTTGTTGTCCTCGGCGGCAAGAATGCGGACTGGCCTTCCCGACTTGAGCTGGATCGAGGTGCTTTTTGCCGCGTCCTTTGCGGGCGTTTCCGGCGTGGGGGCGGTCGCATCGCTTTGGGCCAACGGAAGGGGCACTGTGATGGTGAAGACCGACCCTTCGCCTAGCGTCGACGCAACCGTAAGTTCGCCGCTCATCAAAGCGACGAGGCGGCGCGAAATCGGAAGACCCAGACCGGTGCCTGCAAACGTGCGGGACGCTGGCGCGTTGAGCTGCACGAACTCATCGAAGATGACAGCCACCTGGTCTTGCGAGATCCCGGGGCCTGCGTCCTTGACGGCAATCGAAATGAGGCCTGCCGCACGTCCCGATACAATGACATCGATGCTAGGGCCGGTTGTGAATTTGACGGCGTTGCCGAGGAGATTGGTGACGACCTGCCGGATGCGTCCCATATCAGCGTTGAAGCGTTTGGGCAGGTGTTCTGGATAGGTCAGAGTGATTTGAATGCCGCGCTTGCTGGCGGGGGCGGACATTAGCGTCACGATGTCGTCGAGCGTGGTATGCAGATTAAAGTCGACCGGGCGCAATTCGAGCTTTCCAGCCTCGATCCGCGAATAGTCGAGGATGTCGTTGATGATGGTCATCAATGCTTCGCCGGACGCCGCGATCGTCTCGATGCTTTTGCGCTGTTCACCAGCGATGCTCGATTCCAACAGAACCTGCGACATGCCGATGATGCCATGCATCGGGGTGCGGATCTCGTGGCTCATGCTGGCGAGGAATTCACTCTTGGCGCGGTTGGCCTGCGTTGCGGACTGGCGCGCGGCCTCCAGTTGCACCTGCTTGTTGCGCCGCTCGGTGACGTCTTCGAACGTGGCGACCATTCCATTATCAGGCAGCGTCACGGTCACGATCTTGAGGATGTCGCCCGATTGCGTCTGGTACTCGCTGACGGCTGGCACGTTTGCGGGCGGCTTCGATTTGGACGGCGGGGTTGATAACGGATCGGTTGAGGGTTCGGACGAAGCAATAATCTGCTTCAAGCTCTTGGCGAGCGCACCAGATTGGGGCGGGATGTGGGGTGCCAGCATCTGCACCAGGGTGTTGTTGGAGACCACCAAGCGGCCCTGGGGGTCGGTCATGGCGATGCCTTGAGACATGTTTTCCAAGGTGAGTTTCAAGTGCTGGGACTGTTCGCGGATCTGGCGCTTGGATCGTTGGAGACGCACTTCGTTCAGGGCTAAGCGTTGATGATCATGGGCCATGCGAAGGCTTGTGAGGGCAATTACGAGGGAGAGAAACGCTGTCGCTAAGACCAAGAACGTCGACATGGCCTCGGCTTCAAAGGCACCGGCAGGGTTTGCGACAGAGACGGCGACGATAAGATCGAACGTATCCAGACGCCGCCAAGAGGTCGTCGTGTCGGATTGGTCCCATAGGGGGCCAACGAGGCTGCCTTCGCTGGCGCGCGCAATGTCTTTCATGAGCGGCGATCCCGAAAGGTCGCGCGCGAACATGCTGGCTGATGCGCCAGCACTCGACCGCACGATGCCGTCGAGGCCGACAAGGGCAATGGCCCCGCCCGAATTCAAGGTCATGCTGGAGTAGAAGCGACTGAGATGGGCTGGATCGAGGGAGGCGACGGCAACGCCGATCACGCTGCCCGTTTTGTCATGGATGGCACGCGAAAGCTGGATCGACCATTTTCCAGACAGGCGGCCCATAACCGGCCTACTGATGAACAAGCCTTCGATCTTCTTATCGAGGTGCACGCGAATGTGCTCGCGGTCGGCAAGATTGAGGGGCTTGTCCGACCAGTTGGGAATGGTCGAAGCGGCGACGATGCCCTTCTGATTGACGAGTGCCAACTGCACAGTGAGCTCTTTATCTATCGGCAGCTCAGTCAAGATTTCTTGCCATCCGGCGACGGGAAGGTTTTCGGCAGCCTGGCTTACAAACCATAGCTGCGTATCAATCTGCTTGATGCTCCGCAGAACGCTTTCTTCAAAAATGCGTGCATAATTCGATGCATCCCGCAGCTTGAAATTTTCGATAGCTGCGAATTGATTTCTGATTTCAAGCCCCACTCCGGCCCAAATCAGAATTATCATGGACAAGCCGAAGTAAACGACCGGCTCGCGATAGCGACGCAATTTCTGGAACCTGATCATCGAACCTCAGCGCCTTGTGATAGTCAGGAGTGGGCTAGTCGCCGCCCTGCGCGCGGCGAGGCAAGGACTGGCGCATTGCCACGGCCCATGCCGGTCATAAGAGGCGAAATAGCTTCAAACGACCTTAATTTCGGCGATTGCCGCCATCGAGGCGCGGCATAATTTCGACATGGTCGCTGCCAGGTGACCGACTTCGTCGCTGCTACCGGCTTCGAACATGCGTTCGGCAACGCGAGCGACTTCGAAAGCACCGAATTGAGACAGGAGACCAGCCAGACGGTGGGCCGTTTGCTTCATGGCCTGCGGATCGGGGGCATCGGCCAGGGCGTCAAGGCTCAAGACTTGGGCCTCGACGTCCTGTGTCAAAGAGCCGATGAGGGCGCAATAATCATCGACTCCGATTGCCTCTATGAGTTGCGCCACAAAATCCTGGTCGACCAAACCCATATCTGGCTTCAACTGCGGATCCATGTTCATATCAAATCTCTTCTTACAGATTTCTCTATCCCGTTTATTGGCCTTTGCCGAGTGCCATCACAGCGACTGTTTTGAATATGATTCCGAAATCGGTTGTGACCCATTTGCGCCACGTACCCAAGCGAGCTGCATAAGCGTGATCGTACAGGACCTTGTTGCGGACGTCTTCGATGCAGGTATCGTATTCCTGATTGACTTGGGCAAGGCCGGTAATGCCTGGCTTCAGGCCATAGGTGCGCTCGGCATAAAACGGGATAGCGTCTTCGAGCTTAGTGAAGAAGCCAGGGCGTTCTGGACGCGGGCCAATCACGCTCATCTCGCCCATCAAAACGTTGATACATTGTGGCAACTCGTCCAGGCGGGTTTTGCGCATGAAGCGGCCGCAGCGCGTAATGCGCGGGTCGTTTTTAGTCGCCCAGACGGCGCCGGATTTGGTTTCGGCATCGGTGCGCATGGTGCGGAACTTGATGAGGTAGAAGAGGTGGGTTGTGGTGGGCGTGACGCGGCCAACGCGGAGTTGGCGGTAGAACAGGGGGCCGCGGCTTTCGAGCTTGATCGCGATGGCGATCGGGATGAACAAGATCAGCATCACAACGAGGGCGCCGACACCGCAGACGATGTCGAGGATGCGCTTGCTGATCAGGACAAGCGGGGGAACGTAGGTGGCGGCATCGCGTGGGCCGTCGCTTGTGGTTGCGCGTACTGCGGGTTGGACCTGATCGGCGCGGCGCCAGGGGGTGCGGTCGAGGCCTATGAGATAGCGCGAGGCACCCACGAAGGAAGCTGCATAGCCCTCGATCAGGTAGTTGAGCCACATGGCTGGACGCGACAGCGCGGGGATACGCTGGACGACTGGGGGCGAGGCTGCGAGGAGAATGAGCGCTTGGGCCACGAGCAGCGCGGCCATCGCATCGTTGCCGAGGAACGCGGCAAGGACAATTGCGATCTGCGCGGCGACCGCGACGAACGGCATTACGGCGCGCATGGCTTTTCCGGACAGGAACACGAAAGCGAGGCCGGGGCGCATGGGATTTGCAAGTCCCATCAGCCAGACCGCCTGCTGGAGATTGCCGGCACCGATACGGCTGCGGCGCTGCCATTCCTGGCCGGGGCGGACGATCTCAGTTTCGGTGGCAGAGATGGTCGTGTCGTACACGGCGTTGAAGCCGCGCGCGACGATGCGCATCGGAATGATGACGTCGTCGTTGATGGTGTCGGCGGGCAGTTCCGACCATTCGGCGCGGCGGAACAGATAGAATGCGCCGTGTGCGCCGATCGGGGCACCGAGTGCTGCCTCGTCGGCCTTGATGCTGGTCTGGTAGGCCCAATAGGCGCGTTCGCCCTCGCTGCTGGCTTCGCCCAGGCGGTAGGTCGGGCAGACCACGCCAACGCCGGGGGTTGCAAAGTGCTGGACTGAGCGGCGCAGAGCATCGGGCTCAAGCATGGCCGACGCATCGGTGAGGGCGACGACATCGCAGTCAACCGAGGGGATGGTCTGGTTGAGCACTGCGATTTTGCCGACGTTGACGGTCAGTTCTTCGACGCGGATCGCCAAGCTCATCGGCAGACCGCGGATGGCGGCCAATGCGAGTTCGACTGTCGCGTCGGTGCAGCCGTCACATACGATCACAATTTCCAGCTTGTCGCGCGGGTAGTCGAGGGCTGCGCAATTTTCGATGCGGCGGGCGATCACTTTGGCTTCGTTGTGGGCGGGGATGATCAGGGCAACGCGGGGCAGATCGGCGGGCGCAAAGTTCGCAAGCTCCATCGACGGCTGCCCGGCCCGGGCACCGCGTGCCAGCTTACGCAAGGCGAGGGGGTAGGCCGCGTGGTGGTAGACGGCGGCAACGCCTGCCGCAGCGACGATCGATTCAAGCAGCATGGGGCAACTCCGAAACTTTGCGGTAGGAGGAAAGGGTTTGGATCCAGGAAAAGCGCGCGGCGACGAAATCACGGGGCGCGCGCGGCGTTGTGTTAGAGAGAACCGCTGCGAGCGCCGCAGCGAGGGCTGATGGATTACCTGGGGGGACGATACGACCGGTGATCGGGCAGACGGCTTCGGACAAAGCGCCGACATCGGTTGCGACGACGGGGAGGCCTGCGGCTTGGGCTTCGATAATGCTGCGGGGGAAGCCTTCCGCATGGCTTGGCAGGCAGAACACATCGAAGGCTGGAAGAACGGCTTCGACGCTATCGAGGTGGCCGAGAAAATGGATACGATCAGCAACGCTCAGCGAACGCGCAAGGGCCTGCAAAGCCTCGCGTTCGGGCCCCGACCCCGCGATCACGATGTGGCAGTGCGAGGGAAGGATCGCGGCCGCGCGGATCAAAATCTCGTGGCCTTTAACGGCGACGAGGCGGCCTGCGGTGCCCACAATCTGCCAGGATGGGTCGAGATTAAAGGCGGCACGGCTGGCTGCTTTGTCGCCGGGTTTGAAGCGGTCGAGGTCGATGCCGTTGGGGATGACGGACACCGTTGGGGAGGGCAGCATGGCGCGCAGGACGCTGGCTGCGTGAGCGGAGACAGCGACGTGGTGGGGGCGCACGATCCGTTCGATGGCGGAGGCGATGAAGCGGCGGCGCGGCTGGGCATAGTGCCAGACGTCGTGCTCGACGTGAATGATGCGCGCGACGCCTGCAAGGCGCGCGGCAAGGCCGCCGTAGATCAGGGGACCGACGTGATGAAGGAAGACTGACTTGGCCCCGATTTGGCGCAAGCGGCGGACCAGTTGGGCGACCAGAGCGGGCTTCAGACCTTGTTTGGCATTAAAGCCTTCGAGGCGATTTTTTATCGGTGCAAGGGCTGGCCAGTGGGCTACCAGCGAGGTGGTATCGCCTTCGAGGCTAAACACCCAGGTATTGCCATCGGGATCGCGCGCGAGATCGAGCACGAGCGTCTCAATTCCGCCGGGTGCCATTGCCTGGACAATATGAACGCTTGTCGCTGTTCTCTGCATCTGGAACATACTCAATAACTGACTCATATAAACAGGCCGGGCGAAACGGGCTTGGACGCTGATGTTCCAGTTCCGACACCCGCTAGAAACGACTTTTCGTTTTGCTTTGGCGACTGAGCTTCAGATATGCGCCGCTGTCGTGGACACTACTGAACAAGTCTAAATTCGTTGTAAGGCCGCCCGATTGCTTTGTGTTCGAAATTGAATTCAAATGTCGGCAAATGCCGCACGAATTGGGGTCTTGAGCTTGGATTTTTCCGGCAGTGCTTTCACGCAGTACATATCGGCGCAGAGACCGACCCAAGATCCCCGTCTGCGGCTATTGAAGCGACAGGTGCGGCGACGGGAATAGCGGCAGGCGCGTTATGACCGGGGCGCTGGTGATCGCGGTAAACTCGGCTGCGGTACGAACCGTCTGGTCGAGCATTTCGGCGACGACCGCGAGAGCAACGCCTAACACCAAACCAGCAATAATCCCTGCAATCATGAATATGACCGGAGGCGGCGTTGCGGGGATTGTCGGGTCCTGCGGGGCATCAATAATTTTGACGCGCTCGGAGTTCGAGAAGACCCCGAGGGCGAGACTTGTCGCGGCGTTATCATACCTCTTCTGGAGGGCGTCGTAGAGTTCGCGAGCTGCCGAGACGTTTTTTTCCAACCGCGCCTGTTCGCGTTCTATTGGCGCATATTCAGTCATCGTTTTCTGAATCTGGACGATGCCGGATTTAAACTGTTCGACCTCGTTTTGCACTGCGGCACGCTTGGCCTGGGCCTCCTGGAGACGGAGCAATTGTGAAACCAGAACGGGCGGCGGCGCGTTTTTATCGGCGGGTTCGCGTTGGCCAGCCGCCAGATTCCACAGCCGCTCGATCTCGAACTGATCGATCGTCTTGACGCCTTCCATGTAGACGCGGCGCTCTTCCTGGAGGCGGAGGAGACGGCGCTCGGCGGCTTGGACTTGGGAATGGCCATCTGTGTAGTGCGAGCGCAACGCGGTCAGTTCGGACGACGCCTGGATCATCGCTTCTTCGAGGCGGCCGATGATCGGATTGGTGCTTGAAAGCTGTCGGCGCATATCCTTCAGCGCAGCATCGGCAGCGCTCAACTCCATGACTTTTTCGTCCAGCTTTTGACGCATAGCGCCGAGCGCCTGAACGGTGGTCGCATAGACGGCTGGCAGCTTGTCGGCGTTTTCGGCCTTGAACTTGGAATGCGCGGTTTCGGCCAACTCCAAAGCGGTGCGGCGCGCCTCTGTTTGGGCCTTCAAGAAGTCTTCGGTCATGCCAAGCGTACTGCGCTCGGGCGAAAGCAGGCGATCAAGGAAGTGGACTGAAATCGCGGCCAGGACTTTGCCCAGACCCTGGGGCTGGCGGCCTTTCAATTTCAATTCGATCAGGTCGGCCCCGACCAGTGTCACGGTGATTTCCGAGGCGAGCTGCCGCATCATCAAAGCGGCCTTGGCGGAATCGGCGGTGATGCCGGGGCCGTGAATGTCTTTTAAGACATTGAGCAAGACGTGTTCGCTTTTGAGGAGCGCTTGCAAAGCCGAAAAGCGATCCTTGACCTCAAGATTCACAACATAGTCTTTGAGAAACGGATTATCCTTTGCCGTTTCCTGCAACAGGACGATCATTTTGGCTTCGTAGTTCTTGGGCGCGAGACGCGAACCGACGATGCTGATCGGGATGAACAGGATAAACGGCACACAGATCATGTACCGCCGCCGCCAAGCTGCGCTCAATAAGAGCCTGATAATATCGAGCAGGGATCGGGTCACGGGTACTCAATTGGTGCGCTTTACTGGCCGAAAGAATTCGAGCCGGACCGTATCTTCGGGCAGGTCTGGATCGAATTCGACGGAGTCTACCAGCTTATTGGGTAGGATTCCGTTTACAACGCGCGCTCTTTTGTCTGCAATTGTTGCTTGTTCATAGAGGTTGCCAGTACCGCCGCGCGCTGCAGCGATGCGCAGGCGCACGTCGCCGGACAGCAGGCGTGCGCCGACAGCGTCCTTGATGCCGAGTTTTACACGGTCCGACAGCGTGACTGAACCGGGCTCGAAATCGATGTAGAGTTCTTCGCGTCCGGCGCTGCCCGCTGGCGTCTTTGGCTGGCCGGCAGCGGGCACAGCGAGGGTTGCTTCGAGCGGAGGGCGGACGGTTTGGGGGATCGAACCGGTTTCAAGCGGTGCGGGCGAGACGGCAGTCGGCGGGCAGCCGGTGGATTTACCGGGGCTGGTTTTGCACGCCAAGTCTTCGGCCTGAGCGCGAAGTTTGGCTTCGGCGATGACCGAAGGCGGCAAAAGCGCTGCGGTGTCCTGCTTGCTCAGCCCGCATGCGGTCAGGAACAAAGCGGCGCACAAACACGCGACCGGCACGATCAGACGCTGGGGGCGCGCGGATCGCTGCGCGTTCGCGACCGTCATAATGTGCAGCTTTCCTCGAATAACTCACCCATCAGTACCAGAGGATAAATGATTCGCGGATGCGCCGCGCGGCGGACATGGGCTTTTGCCCAGGAGTTTCAAATCGCCTGCAAGGCTCGGGCGACATCGGCAGCGCGCGCTTCCCAGGTTTCTGATTGGACGCGAGCGCGGCGTTCCAAAGTGCGATCGGGCTCGGAGAGGCTGGCTGTGATCGCGTCGATAAAGGATTGGGGGTCGCGGGCGACGCTGACCAGATCCCGGTAGGGGGCAAGGGCTGGGAAATCTGTCGTCACGACCTGCGGCCCAGCTGCCATATATTTGCGTAATTTCAGTGGGTTACATGCTTGTATCTGGGGGCAGATGCGGAACGGAAGCAAAGATGCGTTCCAATGCTGGGCATATCCGGGCAATTCATGGTGGGGGCAGGGGCCGAGGAGGCTGACATTTTGCTGCGCCCGCAGAACCGCCACGTCGGTTTCGATCGCGCCGATGAAGACGAACTGCCAGTGGGGGAGTTTTTGCGCGCATTCGGCGAGCAGTTCGACGTCGATCCAGTCGGCAAGGCTGCCATAAAAGCCTGCGACCGGGCGCCCCGTGGGGAGGCCCTGTGCTCGGGGGGCTGGGGTGGAGAACAGGGCGATATCAGCGCCGTGGGGGACCAGACGGGTTTTATGGCTGGGGAAACGGTTTGCCAGCGTTTCGCTCGCAGCGAGAATGAGGTCGGCTTTGGCGACCAGTTCGGCCTCCATGGCCAGGACGGGGGCATGATCGACGCCAGCCAGCGCGCCGAAGTCATCGCCACAATAATAGACGACCGCGCGCTCGCCGAGATGGCCCACGGCTGGAAGGGCTGTGGGAAGCGAGGTCCACAGGATCGGGCGGGTGATGCCGCGTTCAGCCAGACGATGGCCGATCTGGCTGGCGAGCATCAAGCGATTGGCGCCAAACGCAAGCGAACTGCCGGGCCAAGACACGGCCAGCGGCGAGATGATGCTGAGACCGGCGGGGAGCAGCTGCTGTATGGTTTCGGGCTTGGCATCGCTGCGCTGCGCGCGGCCGAAAAGCTTGGAGGCGGCGCGTTTTGCGTCGCGGACCGTGAGCCTGGGGCGGCGCATGCCGATGGAGTTGACCCACAGTACGGGATTGCTGGCGGCGATCCGGCGAATGAGGTGTTGTGTCGAACTCGGGTGGCGGCCCCAGTCTTCGCCGAAGACAACCATGCCGGTGCTCATATGCTGTCATCCTTTGAAAGTTCGCGAACGATTTTGGCTGGGACGCCTGCTGCCAGCACGCCGGGGGGAAGGTCGCGGGTGACGACGCTGCCGGCGGCGACGATGGTGCCGCGCCCGATACGAACACCGGCGGAGACCGTGACACCGGTTGCGAGCCAGACGTCGTCTTCGAGAATGATGTCGCCGATCTGGTCATCGGTGTCGGGGCGGCCGGCCGCGCGGGCGGCGGGGTCGAGGGGATGGCCCGGGTAGCCGGCCAGGAACGCGCGACCAGCGATGCGGACGTTGTTGCCGATTTCAACGCGACGGCCGACGGCAATGGTGGTCTGCCAGCCGATGTCGACGTTGTTGCCGACGACGAGGCGGGGCGTCGGCGTGCTGGCTGCGCGGCCGGAGATGGTGGTTTGGCCGGAGATGCGAACGGCCTCGCCAAAGCTCATCGTGACGTTGCCGAGGACGAGGGGCATGCCGCTGTAGCAATACAGGCGTTTGGCTGGGCGTTCGAGGCGCGACTGGAACAGAGGCGTGTACCAGACGATGCGGGTTGTATTAGCCCATGCACCGGCGACACCGCGATGGAGCACATAAAGCGCGCCGTGAACGCTGGGGACGACCGGCATGGAGGCATGGCGCAGCGCCATCGCGATTGTGTATGCGGTGTTGGCGGCGAAGCCGTTGCGGGCCTTGACCCACCGCTGCAGGGATGCGGCGCTGCTCACGCGATCTATCCTCGATTGATAATGCTGCCGAACGCTGAAACGCGCGACTCGTTGCGACATGGGTATCAGGTGGCGCCCAACAGGCCGTTCACGGGTGCCAACAGATTCAAATCAAAGGCAATCAATTGGCGGGCGATGACGTCGGCGCTGGTGGAGGCACCTTTGGACAATGGAGGTCGACGTAGCGGGAGGTCGCCGTCGTCAGCGCCAGCAAGATGTAGACCGGCCACGTAAACCCCTGAGTGAGGAACGTTCCGCCTGCAATAAAACCTGCGATGCCAGCGATCAGGGCCAGCGCCATCGCCTGCACGGCTGGCGGCGCGCGCGCCTCAGCCAAGCGGAACATGGAGACAGTAGCGGATCGCGCGATAGTGTAGATCATATAAACAAAGACGGCAAAACCGGGAAATCCTGTTTCTGCCAAAACGTTAAACCAGGTCGAATGGACGGCGTGGTTCTGGCCGTCCCAATGGCTACTATAAAGGTAATAATTGGGGACAAAGTTATCGAGGCCGACCCCATTCAACGGCCGGGCGACCGCCATATTCCAGGCTGCACCCCAGGCATAAATGCGCCCCATTGCGCTTTCATCAATGCCCGACTCCGCCGCGCCGCCCGAGGATCTATTGCTGATGCCCATCGCAGCGACAAGAATAAGCGCAGCGGCTCCGCCGACCGAAATCAACACGAGCTTCGATTTGACGACGCGCAGGCCGATCACGCCCATGATCGAGAGAATGCCAAGGATGCCGCCACGGCTCTGCGTGCAGACAATGGCCCAGATCATCAAACCTGCACCCACGGCGCCAAGAATGCGATTGACCCAGCCTGAGTTAGGGGTGACGATGATGGAGATGGCAAATCCTAATGGAAACAGCAAGATAAGAGATAGATCGTTGGGATCGCCCAAGACCGATCCGGTGTCGCGGCTGATGGTGACGCGGGTTCCTTCGACGAGGCCGATGCCAGCGAGCTTGTTTTGGATGGCGACAACTGAAATCATCGAACTGCCGATGATGAGCGCGCGTGCGGCGAGGCCGAAATCGGCAGGTGTGCGCACCAGCCAAGCGATCGCCACGACCATTGTCGCGATTTTCCAATAGGTCGCGCTCCAATAGGCCAAGGCGGCTGGTCTGGAGACGGCGAACATGACGCCAATCGTGACCAGTGCAAAAAAGATGGCGAATACTTTGAGTTCTTTGGACCAGAATGGCTTGATTTCTCTCGATAGGAAGATATGCCAACCTATAACGACCAGGGTGGGAATGGCGACGAGGCTTGGAATTCGGAGCGGACCTAGAACCGGGAAAGCTTCGTGAATACGAAAGAAGGAGAAGACGATAAAGATCAGGCACAGAATAAAGGGGTTGCGAAATGCAACGATCACGGCCAACGGCAAGGCTGCCAGCACGATGGGTGCGGCGGCCGCCAGAGGCATCGGCAGCAGAAACATCGGCAAGCCGACGATCAGGGTTGCCAGCGTTGCGATCGCGATTGCGCCGAGCTGACTTTGAGGGCGGAAGGCCTCAAGAGACGCCTGCATTGAGGTATCTCCGTAACGGCTGAGGCATGTAGTCTTGAGGTATCCGCAGCAGGCGCAACGCCACCATTACGGCTGCGATTCCCGTGACCGTCAGGCCGGTCCATAGGATGCGGGCACCCAGCGCTGAGGGATCGGGGGCGAACCAGACTGCGGCGGCGGCAAGGGCGAAAACGGTGGTTGAGGCCACGATTGGATAGGGGATCGGAGCCAGAGCATAGCCCGTCCACAGCGCGACGGTCAGGCGGACACTTTGGCCGACCGCGGTGGCCGCGATGACGCCGGGGATGCCATAGGTGGGCGCAAGAAGGGCGTAACCGGCTATGCCGGTCAGGGCGCCGGCTACGTTGGCCTGGAGGACGCGGTAGCCTTTGTGGTGGGCGAACGCACCGGTGTTGCAGAGCGTGTTAAGTTCGTGGAGGAAGCACAGGAAGATCACGAACGGCAGATAGGCGATCGCACCGGCATAGGCTTTGGGTAGCGCGAACTGAATGAAAATCGGGCCAGTCAGGGCGACGCCGAGCGCGCTGATGATGAGAACGCTGTAGCCCAGGCCGAACGCCCAGGTGCTTTCCTCGATGCCGCCGGGGCGGCTGAGGGCTGCGATGCGGCGCGGGTTCCACCAGAGGGCAAACGGCTGCAGCAGCATGGGGGCGGCGAGGGCAAGTTTGGTCGCAAGGCCGAGATAGCCGATGTCGGCGTCTGGCACGTTGCCTGACAAGAACCAGCGATTGCAGCTTCCCAAGGCGAACATCGCAAGGGACGCAAACACAAGCGGGACGCCGTAGTTGCCGATCTGCTTGAGGGCGCGCCAGGAAAATGCCAGGCCGGTCTGGGCGATCATGCCGCCCGCAACAATGGCCGTGAATATCAGGACGGCCGTGCCGTTGGCGATGAGGATGCCGTCCGAACCCCAACCCGCATTCAAGGCGATCCACATCAAGATGACCTGGAGGAGCGAGCGGGCGCCCATGTAGAGGGCATAGGGTCCAGCCCGGCCTTGGATGCGCATCCAGACCATGGGCATGTCGACGAGGGCGCTGAGTGTTGCACCCAGCAGCGCCCAGCGCAGGGCTGAGATGCTGACGTTGATGTTGAGCGCCTGGGCAATGGCTGGCACTGCAAGTTGGACGGCGAGGCCCAAGACGGCTGCGATCAACAGGGCACCGGTCAGCAGTTCGGCGGCGCAGCGCTTTTGATCTTTGTTGCCAGACGCCGTCGCTGCAAAGCGCACGAGCGTGTCGCCCATGCCAAAGCTCATGATGAGGCCGATGAACTCGATCAGACTGACGGCAACGTCCAGACGGCCATAGTCGCGCGGGGTCAGATGCGCTGCCATCAGGGGGATGGTCACGAGCGCAAAGCCTTTTTCAAACATCACGCTGATGATGTAGGCGACCGGTGGCGGCAAGCGGAAGTTTCGGGCCGCCATGAAGCACCCTCTTTTCTAATTAAAACTTGGTTCAAAACCACAATCACCCAAAATGCTTGGGGTATTGTTAAGCCTGACCAAACAAATCCCGATAAAGGATTTGTTCAGATCAGGTTGCGGATTTGTAAAAGTGCTTACCGTAGGCAAATCCGGCTAAATCGACCAATGACAGGACATCGGTAAACGATTGATCGGGGGGATCGCTGCGCACGCGAATAGTTCGCGCGATGCTGCGGGCCAGCGACCGGGCGGCGCGACCGACCACATGGCGCGGGACGCCTGCGAGGTAGGCGACATTGTGCTGGCTTTGGCTGCGGTCCATCAGGCCGAGGGAAACGCCGCGCCAGAAGCACCAGCGGCGGAAGTATTGTTTGGTCAGGCGTTCGGCTGGAATATAGTGATGGATCGCGAGGTTAGGCAGATAGAGACCGTGTGCGCCCAGCGCGAGAAGACGGTGGTACATGTCCTCGTCTTCGCCAGCCAGAAGCAGGCGTTCGGTGCGATTGAGGACGGTCGAGTACGGGCCTGCTTTGACGAGAATTTCGCGCGTAAACACGCAATTGCCGCCCATCAGCATTCCGGAAAACGAACGGTCGAAGACGGCGGGTTCATTGGCGACTTCGACCCACCCAATGACACCTTTATAGGTCATCGGCAGCCAAGCGGGTTGCTCGGCTCCCCAATTTGGCAAATAGGGTCCACCGATGAAATCAATTCCAGGAGCGAATGCATTGGCACAGTGGACGAGCCAATCGGCGGCGATTTCCTCGTCGTCGTCGATCATGCCGACGTGGGTGCCAGTCGTTTGCGCAATCCCCGTATTCAGGGCGAATGATTTGCCTTGGCGGGACTCAAAAATATATTTGAGGCGGCCATTAAATTGAGGCTGCAATTGCTCGACGATCTGTTTTGTCCGATCACGGGACTTGTTGTCGACGACGGTGACTGTGAGGTCGAGATCGGGCGGGCAAGTCGCGCGCAGGACGCTTTCCAGAGCCCGTTGCAGGAGCACTTCCCGGTTGCAGGTCGCGATGATGAGGTCGAGTTTCATGGATTTTGTCCTTACACAGGCAAATTCGGTTTCACGCCCGCTATTGGGTGGCGTTCACGGGGCCGCGCAGGCGGGCGCGGGCGGCGGCAGCCCCTTGCAGGAGGGCGAGCGTGTTGCGGCGGCCGACAAACGGGCTGCACAGGTGGGCGAGCGAGAGGAAGTCGCGGCGCTGGCCGGATATGGCTTGATAGCGCGCCACTGCCTGGGTGAATTCTGGCATATCCAGTTTCAGGAATTCGAAGGCTGCGCCGCGAAAAATCCAAGACAGGGCTTTTTTGCGGGCAGGCGGCAATTCGCCCTCGGCCTGCCAAATGCGTTGAATGTCGCAGCCGTTGCGAAACACGCAGCGGACATATTCCGGCTTATTGCAGCGCGACAGCGACCCCGGCGTGACGCGATAAAAGGTCGATACGCCCTCGACGCGGACAAGGGTTGCGCCAGCGGTAATCGCGTCGAACAAAAAGCGGGCGTCCTCGATCATGGGGAGGGTTTCATTCCAGCGGCCTGCGGCCTCGACGGCGCGGCGGGTGTAGAGCAGGGCCGCGGGTGGGGCCCAGAACGTGGTGGCCACAGCTAAGGCTGGATCGGGATCAACGGTTGCGATGTCGCGGTCGATCGTCTGGCCTACGACGCGGCGGCCTACGCTGTCGATTTTAAAGTATTGGTAGCCCGCGTAGGCGATGCCAGCGCCGGACACGACCAGTGCATGAATCCGGGTCTGGATGGCGTCAGGTGTCAGCAAATCGTCGGCGTCGAGGTATTGGATGTAGGCCCCCCGGGCGAGCGCAGTCCCGGTGTTGCGGGCAATGCTAGCACCGCCGTTGGGGCCAGTCACGACGCGGATGGCGGGCTCGTAGCTTTTGAGAATGGACAAGGTTTCATCGGTCGAGCCGTCGTCGACCGCGATTATTTCGATGCCGGGCTGGGATTGCTGGAAGATGCAATCGAGCGTTTCGGCGATCGTTGCTGCACAATTGAAGCAGGGGATCACAACGCTGACCACGACGGACGCTTTGGTCTCGAACTGCGCGCTTTCACGGCCCATGTCTGGCGGCTCCCTGACTGACGGTTGGACGTTGCAGGTGTACAGGGCGGGCGTAAATGGGTTCTCCTGGCAATCCATTTACATTTATGCAAATTCAAACCAGCGGATTTTTTTTCATTTTTGGTTCAAATTGCAAGCAAATAGATTTTCGTAATTCGGCTTAATGCGCGAAAACTGCCCGAACATTCATACTTCTCTTTGACGAATTGACCCTAACGTTGGCTCGATGTCCTTTCGCACCCAGAGAAAAGCGATGAACCAGCCGGTATGCTCGATTGTTATTCCGACACGGGATTGCTTGCAGTATCTGCCAGCGACACTTGCCAGCATCGACTTGCAAGGGCGGAGCGACCTGGAGGTCGTGCTGGTGGACGACGGATCGAGCGACGGGACGGCTGAGTGGGTACGCAACCGGCCCTATTCTGGCTTTGCGCTGCGGGTGCTGGAAACCGGCGGGATTGGCCCGTCGCTGGCACGCAATGCCGGAGTGGCTGCGGCCAGCGGCGGCCTGATTGCGTTTCTCGACGCCGACGACCTTTGGTGGGCCGATAAACTCAATCGGCAGATTGCCTACCATCAGGCGCATCCGCAGACGGGACTATCATTTACGGATTATATCCATCTGACGCCGGACGGGCGGACGCTGGGGACATGCTTTGCGTATTGGCGCTGCGCGTGGACGAACGTCGCCGACGGGGCCTATTTCGACGTGCATGACGCGGAGGCCAAGCTGCTGGCTTGCAATGTCGTCGGGACGTCGACGGTGGTCGTCAATCGCGCGGTGTTTTTGCAAGCGGGCGGGTTCCTGAGCGGGCTGCCTTCGGCGGAGGATTGGGATCTGTGGCTGCGGCTGGCTGCGCTGGCGCCGGTCGCGTGTTCGGCCTCGGTCAGCATGTCGTATCTGATGCGGCCGGGCAGCGAGACATCGAACCGGGTAAAGCGCGTTTCGGCGCTGGCAGCCATCATGGCGCGCTATGACGGGCGGCGCGAACCGGCTATCGTCAGCGCGTTGAGTCGGGCGCGCGCGCGCGTGGACGTTGGTGTGGCAGAGATCGCGCGCGATGCAGGCAACCCGGCCGGTGCCGCGGCGGCACATATGAGGGCGATGATGGCCGACCCGGGATGGCGCACTGGCCGCGCACTCGCTGCCGACGTGTGGCACGCGATACGGCGGCCGTTGCGGGCCTCTGGTCTGCCGCCGCAAACCTAACATGAAGCTTTTCGATCAGGTACTTCCAGCGACTGTCGAGAATGTGTCGTGGCTGCGACGGGCGTTGACACGCGAGTTCGTCAGCTTGAGGATCCATGCCGACCTGCTGAACGATGTGGTGCTGGCGGTTACGGAACTGGCCACCAATGCGGTGGTCCATGCGACGCGGCCGCCCGCGAACGTCGGCGTCAGAATCGATCTGATCGGGGCTTCGCTGCGCATTGAAATCAGCGACGACGGCGCGCCATTTGCCGACTTCGACAGCGCATGGGCCACCGCTGCGCGCAAGGATATCGTCGCGTCGGGGTTTAACGGGCTCGGCTTGGCGCTTGCCAATGCTTTGTTGCGCGATGTGCACTATGCGCCGGGCGTCGATGGCGGTTTCAACCGGTTTACGGGTTGGCGGCCATTGCAGCGGTTGCGGCCCACGATCCTGATTGTCGACGACGATGCGACGCTGCTGCGGCTCTACACGTCGGTGCTGAAAGGGCGCTACCGCATTTTATGTGCCACCTCGGTTACGCTGGCGCTTGAACTCGCGCGGAGCGAGACGGTCGATTTGATCCTGTCGGACTATCACCTGGGTGACGAGGTCGGCACGTCGCTGCTGAGCGCGCTTGAACGGGATGCCGAGCGGTTGCCGGTGCCGGTTATCATGCTGTCGGGCGACCGCAACGTGAAGAACCGGCAATCGGCCGACGGCTTTGGTATCGAAAGTTTTCTCTTCAAGCCGGTTACACCCGCCGACCTTCGGGACGCTGTCGAACGCGTGATGACGCGCTCGCGCAAGCGGCTCACGGGGATGTTTCGCTATTTCGGTGCAAACGTGGAGCGGCTGGCGTCGAAGCCCGACGATGGCGCGCTGGCGCGAGCGGGTATTGCGCACCGGTCGGCTGCCGCCAATGCGGGCGGGGGTGATTTTCTGCTGCATCTTGGGACCGACACAGGCAAAAACCGGTTTGTGCTGGTCGACATCATGGGGCACGGGCTCAAAGCCAAGGCGGGGGCGATCGCATATGCGGCAATGCTGCGGGCTGTGCACGCGATGATGCCGTCGGACACGGATGCGGGCGCGTTTCTTGCCAAGGTGTCCAACATTTCGCGGCGCGATGCGGCTCTGGCCGAAGTGATCGCCACGCTGGTGGTGGCCGATCAAAGGGGCGACGGCGGGTTTGAGATTTCGGCTGCCGCGCACCCAGCACCGGTGATTATCGGCGCGGATGGTGCGCGCACCATTGAGGCGTCCGGGCCGCTGATCGGGATCATCGAGGATGCCGTTTATCCGGTCGCGCGGCTGCGGCTCGGGGCGGGCGAACGGCTCGTGCTGGTCACCGACGGGGTCGAGCCGAAGTTCCTGGCGGGCGGCGGGCAATTGCCGGATGACCTGATCGCGGCCATTCAAGGGCAATCCGGGGGGGCGATCGGTGAGGCGGCGGATGCGGCGGAAGGATGGGCGTTAGGCGTGCACGGGCCTTCGCCGCAGGACGACTGGACGATCATGTTGATCGAGGGGCGACCGGTCGCGGCTTAAGAGGCCTTTCGACGCCGATGAACTTGCTGTGTATCAGGCGGCCTGCTGTTGGCGGGGGATCGGCTGGGTCGTGGCGTGACCGGCTGCGCGATAGGCGGCAAGGATTTTGGGCAGTTGCTGGTGCTCGCTGAAGCCGTCGCGGACGCGTGTCCAGCAGGCGGTGCGCATGGCGTATTGCTGGACTAGAGTGAGGTTCGCCCACGAGGCGACTGTCGCCCTGGCCACGTCGAGGTTATCGCCATCAAACAGCCAGCCGGTTTCGCCGGGCTCGACGAGCGTTGGGAGGCCACCGACAGCAGTTGCCGCAATCGGTACGCCATATGACAGCGCTTCGAGTGCTGCCATCGGCAAGCCTTCGGCGCGCGACGGCATCATCAACAGCCCGAGCGAGGACCAGACCGGGGCTAGATCGGTGACTAAGCCATGAAAGGTGACGTCCTTGCCGTAGTCGCGTTCGAGGCTCGCGCGCATGGGGCCATCGCCCCAGACGTGGAATTGCGCGATGTCTTTGCAGCGCTTGGCGATTTCGCAGAACCGATCGGGGGCTTTTTCATGCGACAGGCGACCGACAAAGCCGACGCGGCGGGGGAGCGGCTGTGCACTCGGCGCTGGTGGCAGAAGCAGAAAATTCTCGATGAAGCGGGACTTGAACGGGATGGACTGTTGGATCGCCTGGCTGACGGCGATGCGTTGGCCCAGGATCGAGGTCCACTCGTCGGCGGTCTGGTAGAGGCTGACGGGGAAGGGTGCACGTTCGCCAGCGTGGAATGAGGCGACGACCGGGGTCTGGCACCTCAGCGCTGCGAAGCGGCCTAGAATGTTGGCTTTGTAGCCGTGGGTGTGGATCACGGCTGGCCGGGCCTGACCGATGGCGCGGACGAGGCCGCCAAAGGTGCCATCCAGCGTTCTATAGGGGATGCCGGCGGCTTTGAGTTGTAGGAGCCATGGATTGCTCTGATGATCGGCCAGCAGGATAACCTCGGCGCGTTCGCCCAATCGCGTGAACGCCTGCGCCAAAGTCGCAACGTGACGTTCAATGCCGCCAACCGTGCGGCTGTCAACCAGAAGCCAAATCATGGGGCAGATCCTAATAGGGGCGGGACATCAATTCAGGAACGAACTGGCCAACGCCTTGCGCTGGAGCCAGCGGGACAACGGTGGAACGAGTCTTTGGAGGCGGCGGGCTTCGCGGGCAAGTTCAGCGCCAAGGGTGGGGTTTTGCATTTCGTTCAAAACGACGCCGAGCACATTGACCTGGGCGTTGGCAAGGGCATCCTGGCATTCGGTCAGTTCCGCGCGGGAGACCTTTCCGCTCATGCACAAGAGAATGGCTGCGTCGCAGGCGGCGGCCGCCGCCGCGCCATTGATGAAGACGGACTCGGTGGAGGGGACCGGGCGGGTATCGACGACGATGGCGTCGTAGCCTGCCAGATCGTCGGCAAACGAGCGGCGCAGATGGTCGGCGTTACTGAAAATAAAGCGGTCATTTGCCGAAAAGCGGGCGGTCAGCCGGTCGAAGCCCAAGGGGTCTTGGACCACGGACTGGCCCGCGTTTCCTTGGCAGGGCTGCCAAAGGGAAATGGGGGCAGCATCCTCGGCCCGGCGCGTCATATCGACGAGCAGCGTGCGGGTGCCGTTCAGAGCGGTGATGCGGGCCATCTGTTCGCACAGCGAGGTTACGCCTGCTGCTGGCTTCGGGCTTGTGACCGCAACGATGCGTTTGCCGCGCTTGAACGTGGCAAAGACGATCCGTTCCACCATGGGGGTCCAGGAGGCGATCATGTGCTTTTGTAACCTTCGTACGCGGCCTTAGCGGCCCTACAGTTATTTTGCCGTCTGAGACGTGGTTGTCGTCACCGTCGTGGAGGTCGACAGCCCGGTATAAATGCTCGTGAACGACGACATAATGGACGCAATGTCTTTAACAAAATCTAAGGTTTGCTTGACTTCGTTCTGATTGACGTCGGGGACATACACAGTGTCGCCGGAGCGCACGACCGGCAGCATGCGGGTATCGGCCGTTTTGGCGAACGACAGCAGATCGAACATGCGGGCTTGTTCGGTGCAGCAGCCCAGATTGACGACCAATATGCGCGACTGCATGGCAGCCGTGGTCGGGCCGCCCGCTTCGGCGAGCAGATCAAGGATGGTCATTTCGTCGGAAAAGCGATAGCGGCCCGGCTTTGCGACGGCGCCCAAAACGCGAACGGTCGTTTCCTTGGGGTCGTCGAGCCATTCCCGATTGCGGTCGGGCACGAAGATGACGTCGCCAGCTTTGACGCGCGGCAAAAGGTGATCGTCGCCGGTGACGAAAAAGCGGGCGAGGTTCACTTGGGACACGCGGGCCTCGCCCGTTCGACGATGGGAGACACGGACGTTGCGCAGATCGGCTTTGTCGGTCGGGCCGTCGGCTGCCGTCAGAATGTCGAGAAAGCGCATCTGGGGGGTGATGGCGTAACGACCGGGCTTAGCGACTGCACCGATGATGTAGATTGAGCGCTCTGGCGATTGGCGGGTCCACTGGGCTTTGTTGTCGGCGGGATCTTGGGGCAACTCGGGGATCATGATGACGTTGCCGGGCACAATCTTGGGCACGCGGTCGAGCATGCCGCCCTTGGATATGAATTCTTCAAGGTTGAAGATGACCGGCTTTGCTCGGTCGCCTTCTTTGCGCAGGATCTGGACGTGAGCGATGTCGGCTTTATGGGTTGGCCCGCCCGCGTTACCTAAAAGGTCGAAGAACGACATTTCGTTCGACCATTCGTACCGGCCCGGCTTGCTGACCGAGCCGATGATCTGGACGGCGCGCGATGAGGGGATTTTGAGCCACGAGGGCTCATTAGCGTTTTCAGTTTTTTCGGGGACGAAAATCGCATCGCCAGCGGCGATGGCGGGAAGCTGCGTGCTGCGGCCCTCGGTGTAGGCGTTGAGGTCGACCATGGTCACGGTGCCGTTGCCGCGCAAAATGCGGATCTGGCGGACCTCGGCGAAACGGGATGGACCACCGGCGTTTGCCAGAATGTCGATGAACGTCGCGCCGACCTTGCTATCGTAAGCACCGGGTTTGGCAACTTCGCCCATGATGTAGACGGTATGCTTACCGACGCGGATTTCCTCGGTCTGCTTGGGCACAAAGATGGTCGCACCCGGTGCCAGCGGCGGCAAGAGTTTTTGATCCCCGCTGTCGAGATAGGCCTGGAGGTTGAATACGATGGGGTCGCCGTTCGACAAGATCTTGATCGATTCAACGGTTGCGTAGCGGGTCACGCCGCCCGCGCGCAGCAGCATGTCGACAATCGTTGCGGCTGGTTTGTAGGCGTAAACGGCTGGCGTGTTGACCTCGCCGAAGACTTTGATGGCGTTGCGCTCCTCGCCGCCGTCGCCCGATTGCGCAAGGGTGCGACCGTCGAATTCGATCTGGACGTTGCCGGTGACGGCGGAAGCTGGGACGAACAGGAGATCGAGCGGTTGAAGCGACGGGATCAGGCTCGGATCACCGGCCGTCAGGTATTTTTTGTAGTCAAAGACAATCTCTTTGCCAGCTCGGATGATTTTGAATTTGTCCAGCTGCGCGCCTTGGGACAGCCCGCCGGCAGCCGTGATGGCTGCCTGGACGCCTGCGTCGCCGGGCAAGTTGTAGGTGCCGGGCGATTTAACGTAGCCTCCGACCTGAATGATAAGCCGATGCTCTTTCAAAACGACGCGCAGGCGGTCGAGATCGCGAAATGCAGAGCCCAGCTTGCGCCGGACGAGGTCGTTCGCCTGCTGGGTCGACAGGCCGCCGATGGTGACGCCGCCAACCTCGGGGAGCAGGACCTGGCCCTGATTGTCGATCTGGAAGTCTTTATTGAGGCTCGCCTCACCGGGCAGAATGATCGAGACGATATCGCCGCTGCGGAGAGTGCCGGAGGCGTCAGTCGATGCGGCAGCGCTGTCGGGTGGAGCCGACCGCACGGGGGTGTTGCCATGCCCTAACAGGGCTATGGACAAGACCAGCATGACGAGCGCTCGCAGGCCCCTGCGCATTATCATTTCCTTGGCGGCGTAAAGTTGGCCGTCCGCTTATGCATGTCGGCCTCGACAAGGGAGGTGAGTTCGGCGGCAATCGACAACGTGACGTCGGCGTCATTGGGCAGGCCGCCCTCATGCTCGCGCATGGCGCGGTTGATCAAATTGCGGACCTCGATCATGCGCCCCGGATAGAACCTGTCGGCACCAATGCGCGTCAGGGCATTGTAGCGCTCCTGGACTGTTCGGACCTGCCGCCATTCGATGGGGTGGCGTTCGGCAAGCCCACCGGTCGCGTAGTCCGGCCAAGGGGTGCAGCTCGCGAGCATCAGTCCAACCGCAAGCAGACCTACCGCGCTCGCAAAAGAACAATGCCGTGTCGGACGGGCTGCCGTCATGTGCTCCGTGCTCACTGGGTGACGAGATCGTTGAGCCTGAGGTAGGTCAACAATTGCAACGGTTGGCCGCTGAGCTTTTCAAGTCGCAGCTTGTGCTTACTTTCGAGCAGACGCTTGTAGAGGAACACGATCGCACCCACGCCCGAGCTATCAATGAAGCTTACCTCGCTCATGTCGATGACAACGTCGTCGCCGCTTTCAGCCAGCACCTCAATCGTCGGGCGCTGCGTCTTCATTGCAGCGGCGTCCATATCGCCGGAAATCTTGAAAACACGTGCCATTTGTCCCTCGCGAAGTCTGTGGTTCGGGCAGATTTTGGAACCTGCGAATCGTGCCATTTTCAATACGTCCGGCTTGGCAGCATTGACCGACGAATACAACTTGCAGCGTATCTTCCCTCGCGCAAAACAGTGCAAAACACGCGCAATACCAGTCCGCCATTCGCCAATCCAGCGGTCGGCGCTTTTGTGGGTTGAGGGGGCGCGTTGACGGCGCCGAGGGAGCAATACGGACGGCTCAGCGCGCTTTGGGCCATAAGCTGAATGCCTCGTGGTCGCCCACGAGGTAGGAGAGTCCGATCGAAGCTCCCAGGATCATGAAAACGATGGCGATGGGTGCCGTGACGGCTAACGTGCTGGCCGCAGACAAGCCTTGGCCGATGGTGCATCCTTTCGTGAGGACGCCGCCCAGTCCCATCAAAACGGCACCGAGCAAATGGCGGCGCATTTCACGCGGGTCGTCGAAGGCTTCCCAGCGGAGTTCGTCGCGCATTCCGGCGACAGCGAACGAGCCCGAGGCCACGCCCAGAACGGAGCCGACGGCGAACATGGCTGAATGGATCGTTTCGCCCATCGTCAGCAAGACAACGCGCGCCAACGGACCAACGAAAGTCAAACTCTCGGAGCGGTTGATCCCGAATGGGTCGGTCAGGGCACTTGTGACGATCCAGCCACTGGTTACAGCCAAGCCTAGCACGACGCCAGCGACGATCAACTGAGGCCGTTTGCGAAAGCGCGCCGAGCGGAAGATGAGCCCCAACGCGGCCATAACGATGAGAACCGTCAAGACGCTGTTAGCTGGCAGCCCTAGCGTTTCGCGCGAGATTTGCTGGACGTTTTCCCAACCCAGAGTTTGGGTTGGCACGGTGACGAGCCCGGCCGTCCATAATCTCAACGGGGCGAGCAGACCACCGGTTGATGCGGCGGCTGCGATCCCCAAAACGATGGCTGTCACCAGCGCACGCAGATCGCCGGTTCCGGCGCGGATCAGGAGGCCAAAACCACAGGTGCCCACAAGCGACATGCCAAAGCCAAACAGCAAAGCCCCGATAATCAAACCGGCCAATTCCACTTGGGGGTGTTGATAGGGATTACCGGACACGTCGATCAGCTGCGTGCTGGCGAGCGTTTGCGTCGCCAGCAGAGCGGTTGCGAGGCTCAGAAAAAAAGCCCGGCCACGCCGGAAGTCGCCAGCCATGACGGCGTCTTCGATGGCGCTGAACGTGCACAGGCGCCCATACTGCGCGGCAGCGCCAGCGAGGACCCCGCAGACTAAACCACCCAGCAGTAAGACCCAAACGTCAGTCATGGCGACACTGCCCATCGCGTGATCGACGCGGACGACCGATACGGCTGCATGGGTGGGCGTTGCACGCGGGTCTACTTGCAGAACATGTCGTAGATGACACGAATGAACTCGCGGTGCCGGTCGTCGGCTAAGCTGTAATAGATCATCTTGCCCTCGCGGCGGGTGGTGACCAGATCGTCCAGCCGCAAGCGCGCGAGTTGTTGGGAAACCGTTGTCTGACGCAGCGACAGCAATTCTTCGAGTTCGGTGACCGAGCGCTCGCGTTCAGCCAGCAGGCACAACAGAACGAGGCGATTTTCGTGAGCGATCGCCTTGAGGAAATCGCTGGCGTCACGCGCGTTTTTCATAATCCGCTTGAGCTCAGGCGACAGTTCGCCGTCGCCCTGCAGTTCCTGCTCGATTTCGTCCGTAAAAATTTTTGTCATTGGTTCATGGTCTTTGGCGTCGCTTCATTCGTCATCGGCGCGGCGTTCACGACCGGGAGCCGTTTGAGAAGGTCATTCAGGAGGGGGTAGAAAAAATCGCTGCCGGGATAGCCGACAATGCGACCCACTTCGCGACCGTTGTCGGCAAGAACGAAGGTGGGCGTCAACCTCACTGGCGTGGAGAGCGTTAAACCCGCCAAAGGCGGATCGGCGAGCATGCGCTGGCGCAGTGGCGCACGAAGGCCCTCAGTCGTTTTCGCGTAGCCCGGCCCGATCTCGGCATGCCATTGGCGGCACCACATGCAGCCAGGCTCTTCATACATGATCAGTTCGGCGCACATCGCGGGGACGGCCATGAGCACATACGCCACGGCTGCAAACGAAAATGCGAGATGGCCGCGCGTGCGGCGCGGCCATCCCAGTGCTGTGTTGTGTGCCAGAGCGGTTTTCACTTATTGACCGGGCTATCTGGCGACATCAAATAGGCGGTCACGTCCTTGATCTGCTCGATGGTCAAGAACTTGTGGTAGCCAAATCGCGGCATGTTTGAACACGCCAAGACGCTCTGTGCATTGAAGATTTTAGCATAAGCGGCTTTGTTTTCGGCTGCGTCGAAGTTCTTCAGCTTGCCGTATCCTGCCAAACTCGGTCCCAGTGTGCCATAGCTCAACTCAGACTTGGCCATCTGGTGACAGGCATAGCAATTGCCGCCTTTGTAGGTGTCTGGCGCGTCGGTGAACTGTCCCCCAGTGCCCCGCTGAGCAACCTTTTCACCGCTCTTCCAATCGCCCATCACGTTTCCATCTTCTGGATACACGATGGTTGCCAATTCGCGCGCGACGATCTTGGCGCTGTCGGCATCCTTGGGGTTGTTGTGCGATTCCGAGCAAATCCGCTGCGTTTCGTCCTGCGTCACACGGGCTTTCCATTCGTCCGTTGCAGACTTGAACATAGCTCCGGTAATGGCTTCTACTTCGGCGGCAGACACCGTGACCTTGTCGGCCGCGAAAGCCGGTCCGGTCGCAAGTGCTAGGAGGGCCGTGATTGCAATTTTCTTCAACATGATCGCCTCTCTCAGCGCTTGATCGACGGAACGGTGATCTTGCCACCATCGGCATGCTTGGTGAGATACAGCGTCAACGCTGTAATTCCGTCCGAGCCGTATTCAGGCGCGGGCATGCGCATCTGGCGGTAGCAATCCCATAGGCGATGCTGCATCGTCCGCATCTGGCTTTGCGACACGCGATAGGTCGGCCACGTACCCATCGTGTCTTGCGCGTCCTTACCCATTTTCGTCAGGTTCGGCAGCCCTTGCAGGCGAATACGCTTTCCGTCCTCGCCGTGGCAGGTGCCACAGCTGAAATCTTCAACCGCTGAGCGGCGGAAGAACAAGGCTTCTCCCACAGCGTACATCTGCTGCTCTTTGGGGTGACTGACTTGGGCCGCGTAGGTCATGCCGCTCGACTTGTTGGCGATGTAGGCGACGAGGTCTTCCATGTCGGAGATCTTGCCTGGACCGCTGAAACGGCGAGAAACGATTTCCTTGAGATCGGCGCCTTGGATTTTGTCCATGCACCACATCAGGCGCTGTTCAAGATCCATCACTTTGTCGGCATCCCTGAAGTAGCGTGGCAACTTGGCAAATGCGCCTTCAAGTTTGCCCGCACCCTCACCCAGATCGCAGGTTTCCAACGACGCATTCTTGGTTCCGCGCGCCGTTTTCCAAAGCAACTCGCCGCGATCCACGTTCAGGAAGGCCGGGTTGGCCATCGGATCGTTGATCATCTCCCGGTACTTTTCGATTTCCTTCTCACTCGCATCAGCTGGCTGCGCTGAAGCCCCTCCGCTTGTCAGGCCGAGCGAGAGCGCCAGTAACACCCCCGCGCTGATCGCCATCCTGATTTTGTGACCCGTATCCGCCATGTCCACTCCCTCGACGCGTTGCATTTATCGCGATAATCCGTACGTGTGTGCTCGATTAGACAGAAGTTTGCGCACCATATTGCCATTCCACTTTACATTTTGAAATCATGATGTGACAATAGCAAAGAACAGACACGGGCGCGAATTTCGCACCCTGGCCATCCAAATTCAAGGAAAGACGAGGGAGTTGAACGCATGACTAAGGTATTGCGAGGCCTCAAGAAGGCCATCACACGGCGCAGTGTTCTGGCGGGTCTGGCGACAGCTGGCGCTGCAATCTGTGCTGCCCCGCTGGTCGCAGTCGCTGCGCCCGAGCAGGTCGCTGAAGAAGTCAAAAAGCTGACCGGCGGCAAAGCAATCGCCGAAGGCAAGATCAAGCTGGACCTTCCGTCGATTGCCGAGAACGGTCTTGTCGTGCCGCTCAACTTCGACGTCGAAAGCCCGATGACGGAAAAAGACTATGTGAAGACCGTCACGTTCTATTCCGAAGGCAACCCGAATCCGCTCGTCGCTGCGTTTCACTTCTCGCCGCTGATGCCGAAGGCTTCGGGTCAGATCCGCATCCGTCTGGCGCAGACGCAGAACATCGTTGCCATCGCCGAAATGGCGGACGGCAAATTTTACACCGCTAAGCGCGAAGTCAAAGTGACCATCGGCGGATGCGGAGGCTAGTCGAAACGCCCTGCTGAATTCCGTTGGTCCGCAAGCTTTAATTTCGGAGAGCCCAGATGGCTGCCCCTACACCACGTGTCCGTATGCCCGCCACCGCGAAAGCCGGCGAAGTTGTCGAAGTCAAAACCTTGATCAGCCACGAAATGGAAAGTGGCAATCGCAAGGATAAAGACGGCAAAGTCATTCCTCGCAAGATCATCAACAAGTTCACTGCCAAATTCAACGGCAAGGAACTGATGACGGTCGATTGGCACGCCGCCATTTCCGCCAACCCCTACCAGTCGTTCTTTGTGCGCGTTCCCGAGACCGGCACGTTCACGTTCGAATGGCTCGACGACGATGGCGCTGTCTATAAGGCAGAGCAGAAAGTCACTGTCGGTTGACGATCGCGCCGGGGCGCTTTTGAGCGCCTCGGCCGCCTCGTGCTGAAGCATTGTCGCCAAATCAACGCCGTAAGCGGGGATGTGCGTTTGCACCCCACGCAATAGAGACGGCTGGCCAAATTTCTATGAGGTTTTGATGTTCACGCGCCGCGAGTTCATGAAAGCAACGATGGCGGCGTCTGCACTCATCGGTGGGACCGGTCGGTCTCTGGCGCAGACAATCGCTGCGGGTAAGCTCACTCAAGATCAGCTGCTTTCGTTTGAGCCGCTGGGCAACGTCACGCTGGTTCATGTCACCGACATCCACGGCCAGCTGATGCCGATCCACTTCCGCGAACCGTCGGTTAATATCGGGGTGGGAGAGGCTAAGGGCCGCGTGCCCCACATCACCGGCGTCAATTTTTTAGAGAAGTTCGGCATCAAGGCCGGTTCGGCGGAGGCTTATGCGCTCACCGACGTCGATTATGCCGAGCTGGCAAAGTCTTACGGGCGGATGGGCGGGCTTGACCGCATCGGAACTATCGTCAAAGCGATCCGCGCCGAGCGTGGCAGCAAGATGCTGCTGCTGGATGGCGGCGATACCTGGACCAATAGCTGGACGTCGCACAAGACGAACGGCCAGGACATGGTCGATGTGATGAACCTGTTGAAGCCGGACGCCATGACCGGCCATTGGGAATTCACCTTAGGCGAGAAACGCGTCAAAGAACTGGTGGCTAGCCTTCCTTTCCCAATGCTCGCCCAGAACATGCGCGACAGCGAATTTGAAGAGCCTGTATTCGAGCCTTACAAAATGTTCGATCAGGGCGGCGTTAAAATTGCCGTCATCGGTCAAGCGTTTCCATACACGCCGATCGCCAATCCGCGCTGGATGATCCCCAAATGGTCGTTTGGTATTCGCGAAGACGATATGAGAAAACAGGTCGAGGCGGTTCGCGCTGCCGGTGCACAGCTTGTGGTCGTGCTTTCGCATAACGGCTACGACGTCGACTATAAAATGGCGTCACGTGTCGAGGGCATCGACGTGATCCTCACCGGTCACACGCACGATGCGCCACCCGAGGTCGTCAAGGTCGGCAAGTGCCTGATGGTATCGTCCGGGTCGCACGGCAAGTTCGTTTCGCGGCTCGACCTCGACGTGCAGGGTAAGGAAATCAAAGGGTTCCGCTATCGCCTGATCCCGGTGTTTTCGGACGCCATTAAAGGTGACGCCGAAGTGGCCGCGCTCATTGCCAAGCATCGCGCGCCATATGAGGCAGAGCTCAAAAAGACATTCGGCACAACGAGTTCGCTGCTTTACCGGCGCGGGAATGTTGCCGGTACGCTCGACGACCTGTTCTGCGAGGCCATGTTGGCTGAGCGTGAAGCCGATATCTCGATGTCGCCCGGCATTCGATGGGGCACGACGATGCTGCCCGGCCAAGCGATCTCGTTTGAGGACATTACGAACGCATGCGCCATGAGCTATCCGAACTGCTACCGGATGAAAATGACCGGCGAGCGGCTCAAAGAAGTGCTCGAGGACGTTGCGGACAACCTGTTCAACCCCGACCCGTACCTCCAGCAGGGCGGCGACATGGTGCGGACCGGCGGGCTCGGCTTCACGATCGACCCTGTGCAGCCGATCGGCCGGCGCATTTCGGCCATGACCATGCTGAAGGACGGCAAACCCGTCGATGCATCCAAGGAATACGTTGTGGCGGGCTGGGCCAGCATCAACGAAGGCACCGAAGGGCCTCCGATCTGGGACGTCGTTTCCAACTACATTACCAAGCAGAAGACCGTGGACTTCAAACCAAGCGGATCCGTCAAGTTGGTTGGTTACTAAAGGGATGTTGCGATCCTACGGAATCGGAACATCGCTTTATATCATTGCTGTGTCGCATTTTCTGCGCCGAACCGGTGACCACTTCGGTTGGAAAATGCTCTAGGGCCGCTTGAAAAAAATTAAAAAACCAGGGAGGACGTTGTGACCGACAAAACAGTGCGCGACGGCGGGAGAGGCGTATCGTCGTCACGCCGCAGTTTCTTAACGGCTGGGGCGGCAGGCGTTGCTGCCGCCGGATTGGCCGCGACGGGTGCGCGGGCGGCGACGCCTGCTGCGGCTGCGTCGTTGACTGGTAACCCGGCCAACCTGCCGCCGAACGTCGCCGACTGGTCGAAGACGCTAGGCGATGGCGTCACGGACCATCCGTACGGCAAACCGATCAAGTTTGAAAAGAACGTGGTCCGCCGTACGGTCGAATGGTTGACTGCGGACCGGCAGAGTTCGATCAACTTCACCCCGCTCCATGCGCTCGATGGAATCATTACGCCGAACGGCCTGTGCTTTGAGCGCCATCACGGCGGCGCTCCGGAAGTCGATCCGACTGATTATCGCCTGATGATCCACGGGATGGTGGACAAGCCGCTGGTCTTCACGCTCGACGATCTCATGCGCTTCCCGCGCTCGAATAAGGTGCACTTCCTCGAGTGCGCAGCAAACTCCGGGATGGAATGGCGGGGCGCGCAGCTCAACGGCTGCCAGTTCACCCACGGCATGATCCACAACGTCATGTATACGGGCGTACCGCTGAAGTATCTGCTTGCCGAGGCAGGCGTGAAGCCGAAGGCCAAGTGGTTGCTGATGGAGGGCGGCGACGCTGCCGGTATGAACCGTTCGGTGCCGCTAGAAAAGGCCTTAGCCGACACGCTGATCGCGTTCAAAATGAACGGCGAGGCTCTGCGTAAGGAGCAGGGTTATCCCGTGCGCGCCGTTATCCCGGGCTGGGAAGGCAACATGTGGGTCAAGTGGATCCGCCGCATCGAAGTTGGCGATATGCCTTGGCTCGCGCGTGAAGAGACCTCGAAGTATACCGACCTCATGTCCGATGGACGGTCGCGCCGGTTCACCTTCATCATGGATGCCAAATCCATCATCACGAACCCGTCGCCAGAAAGCCCGTTGAAACACAAGGGCCGCAACGTGCTGACCGGCATGGCTTGGTCGGGGCGCGGCTCGGTCACGCGGGTCGATGTCACGCTTGATGGCGGCCGGAACTGGCAGGAAGCCCGCATTGACGGCCCTGTACTGGATAAATCCATCACCCGCTTCTATGTCGATTTCGACTGGAATGGCGGCGAGATGATGATCCAGTCGCGGGCGCACGACACGACCGGCTACGTGCAGCCGACCAAAGACGAACTGCGCAAGGTGCGCGGCGTCAACTCGATCTATCACAACAACGGCATCCAAACTTGGTTGGTGCGCGCGAATGGCGAGGCTGAAAATGTTGAACTCGGCTAAGAAATTGGCGGCGGCGATTGGGGTTGCGGTTTGTGTGCTCGGCACCTCGGGCGCGTCTGCCCAGACGATCGGGCTGGGCACGCCTGCAACGGCTGAACAGATCGCCGGCTGGAGCATTGGCGTGCGGCCCGACGGACAGGGGTTGCGGCCGGGTAAAGGCACTGCGGAACAGGGCGAAGTCATCTTCCAGGAACGCTGCGCTGCCTGCCACGGCGAGTTCGGCGAGGGCCGGGACCGCTGGCCGGTTCTGGCTGGCGGACACGGCACCTTGACAGCGGATCGTCCAGAAAAGACGATCGGATCGTTCTGGCCGTCGGCCTCGACGCTGTTTGACTACATCAAGCGTGCAATGCCTTATGGCAACGCACAGTCTTTGACCGAAGATGAACTTTATGCGGTGGTGGCCTACATCTTGAACCTCAATGAGGTGATCAAGGACCCTAAATTCGAACTCAACGAAAAGACCTACGCCACGATCAAGATGCCGAACGCGGATGGGTTTTACGACGACGACCGCGACACCACCGAAAAGCACTTCTGGAACCGCAAAGTGTGCATGAGCAAATGCGGACCCGAAGTAAAGGTCACGAGCCGCGCGATGACACTCGATGTGACGCCGGACTCCAAGAAGGGTCCAAAGGTCGATTGAGCATTGCGACTGCAGAAATCCGGTAGGTGGACGTTAAGATCCACCGCCGGAACCGACCGGGTCGAGCCGTGCGGATATAATGGGAGAGAGGACATGGCGCGTCAGGCGCATCGGTTAGCAGGGCTAGCAGCGATCATGCTTGCTTTACCGCTAAAGACCCCCGTCCGGGCGGCAGACGTTGCTTTTGGGGAATACCTCGCCAACGAGTGCGTGACCTGCCACCAGAAGACGGGCAACTACAGCGGTATTCCCTCCATTACCGGCTGGCCGCCGGAAACGTTCGTGCAGGCGCTCAACAGCTACCGTTGGCGCGAGCGACAAAACCCGATTATGCAAACGATCGCTGATCAATTAAACGATGACGAGATGGCGGCATTAGCGGCTTATTTCGAGCAACTCGGCCCACCTCAGATCACCGTCGAAGAACCCGCCACCCAAAAATCTTGCAAGGATGGCGACGCGAAGACGTCCACGACAACGTCATGTTGAAACGGAGGTCTCGTTCTTCGACGACAAACGGTCGCTTGGGGAGGAAACGCCTGCATCACCACACACAGACGACAAATCATCGTTACTCATAATAAAAGACGGCCAACGGGAAACACCAGGAGACGTTCAATGATCACGCGGCGCGTATTCGGCCAGTGGGCCGGTAGTTCGGTTTTGACTGCGGCAGCAGTCGGGCTGTCGGCTCCAGCGCTTGCCCAAGGCAAAGCCAAGGTCGTCGTGATCGGCGGCGGAGCGGGCGGGGCGACGGCTGCCAAATACATCGCGAAGGATTCAGCGGGCGCTATCGAAGTCACGCTGGTCGAACCCGCCAAGCAATTTGTGACCTGCTTCCATTCCAATCTGTATCTTGGCGGTGTGAAAAAGTTCGAAGAGATCACGCACACGTACGACAAGCTCGCGTCCGCTTACGGCATCAAGCTCAACCATCAGACGGCGGCCAGCGTCGACCGCGACAAGAAGCAGGTCAAGCTCGCCGACGGGTCTGTGCTGAGCTATGACCGGCTTGTCGTTTCGCCGGGCATCGACCTGAAATACGACAGCGTGCCCGGCTGGGGCAAAGAACACGAAGACGCCATGCCACACGCTTGGAAAGCCGGTCCGCAGACCAAATTGCTGAAGGCCAAGCTCGACGCTGTCAAGGATGGCGGCGTGATCATTATGCTTGCCCCGCCCAATCCGTTCCGTTGCCCCCCCGGCCCCTATGAGCGGGTGTCGATGATGGCGCATGCGCTCAAGACGGCTGGCAAGACCAAGTGCAAGATCATCGTTCTCGATGCCAAGGACAAGTTCTCCAAGCAAGCGCTGTTTACGGAAGGTTGGGAAGCCCAGTACCCCGGAATGGTCGAGTGGATGGCACCGTCGATCCACGACGGGATCAAATCTGTCGATCCCAAGACGAACACGGTGGTCACCGGTTTTGAAACCTACAAGGACGCGGCACTCGTCAACGTGATCCCGGCTCAATGGGCTGGTGCCATTGCGCGCGACGCCGGTCTCGTGAACGAAACCGGATATTGCCCGATTGACCCGGCGAACATGCGGTCGGCCAAGGACGCCAATATCTACGTCATCGGCGACGCGTGTATCGCAGGCGACATGCCCAAGTCGGCATTCTCAGCGAACAGCCAGGCGAAAATGGCGGCGATGATGGTGCGTGGCGAACTTGCCGGTGTCAAGACTTTCCCGGCCCGTTATGCCAACACTTGCTGGAGCCAGATCGACACCGACTACACCATCAAGGTGGGCGGGCGCTACGAAGCCAAGGACGGCAAGATTTCGGCGGTCGAGAACTTTATCTCGCAGACCGGCGAGACAGCTGCGCTGCGCAAGCAAACGCAGGAAGAAAACGTTGGCTGGTATGCCGGCATTACAGCCGACATCTTCGGCTGACGGACCATTTGTTTAAGAGGTGACGGTATGTCAATTCCTAGCCAATCCCGTCTGATGGGCTTTCATCCCTCACGGCGGGACCTGCTCAAACGCGGGTTGGCGCTGGCGGCCGTCACCTCCAGCCCGTTCGGTTTGCGTTCCGCACAGGCTGCAAGCCAAGAGGTGCATACGTTCAAATGCGGGGCGTGCGACGTCACGGTGCTTTCTGACGGCAACCTAAGCATGCCGTTTTCGTTCTCAATGCCGGGACGGGATCCCAAAGAGATAGAGGCGCTGTTCAAATCGGCGGGACTTCCGACCGATGGCATCACGGCTCAAGTCAATGTCACGGTGGTCAAAACACCGGATGCACTGGTGCTGATCGATACCGGCGGCGGCAGCGATTTCGTGCCGTCGGTCGGGAAACTTGCCGACCGGCTCGATGCGGCGGGTTTTGCGCCCGAGGCATTTACACATGTGATTTTCACGCACGCCCACGCCGATCACCTGTGGGGCGTGATCGACCCGCTCGATGGCGGCACGAAATTCACCAAAGCCCGTCACATTATGACGGCTACGGAGTTCGATTTCTGGAACAAGCCGGGCCGCGAAGCGGATGTGCCCGAGATGTTCAAGACGATGGCTATCGGGACGAGCCGCCGCCTGAAGGCGATCGGCGAGCGGGTCGATATGCGCAAGGCCGGTGACGAAATCATACCCGGCATCACACTGGCCGACAGTGCGGGTCATACACCAGGCCATGTCTGCGTATTGGTGACGTCTGGGACCGACCGGCTTATGGTCGCTGGGGACGCGCTCAATCATCCGCTCGTATCATTTATGAACCCGGGTTGGCGGTGGGGTTCGGATATGGACGCGGAGGGTGGCGTTGCCACGCGCAAGCGATTACTGGACCAGTTGGCGACCGACAAAATTGCGCTGCTTGGCTATCATTTGCCTTGGCCAGGGTTGGGCCGCGTCGAGCGCGCCGGCGATGGTTACCGGTTTGTGCAAGGTTGACGGCTGGAGCCGCGAATGGACTTCACTGGGTTGATTGAACGATTCGGGGACGGCGGTGCGTCGGCAATCATTGGTTTGCTGATCGGGATCTCGTTCGGAATTTTTTCGCAAAAGAGCAAGTTCTGTTTGCGTGCCGCGGCAGTCGAATTCGGGCGCGGGGTGTTTGGCACCCGACTTGCGGTCTGGCTGTTCGTGTTTTCGGGTGCCGTAGTGGGAACGCAACTCCTCATTACGCTGGGCGTGCTCAATGTCTCGGGTGCGCGGTTGCTGAACATGCGGGCGAGCCTGTCGGGGGCGATCATCGGCGGGGTAATGTTTGGCTGCGGTATGGTGCTGGCGCGGGGGTGTGCTGGCCGACTGCTGGTGCTCGCCGGGCAGGGGAACTTGCGGTCGCTGCTGACGGGACTGGTTTTTGCAGTCACGGCTCAGGCGTCGCTGGTGGGAATTCTTTCGCCGCTGCGTGAGCGCATCGCGGGTCTGTGGACATTCGAAGGTGCCAACCTTGATGCGCTGTCGCTGCTTGGTCTCCCACCCATCACCGGCCTGCTTGTTGCGCTCATTTGGCTGATGGCTGCGATCTATTTTGGCGCAAAGAGCGGCATTCCGCTTTGGGGTTGGGCTGGCGGGCTGGGCGTTGGACTGACAGTCATGTGCGGATGGCTGTTGACTTATTGGCTGGCACAGCAGGCGTTTGATCCCCAACCGGTGAAAAGCATGACATTCACTGGGCCATCGGCGCGGTCACTTATGCTGTTTCTCAGCCCGCCGGGGCAGCCGTTTGACTTCGATACGGGGCTTGTTCCCGGCGTGTTGGTGGGTTCATTTCTCGCCGCGTTTGCCGGCCGGGAGTTGAAACTTGAGGGCTTCCAAGGCGGGCAGTCCATGCGGCGCTATATGCTTGGTGCCGTGCTGATGGGGTTTGGCGGGATGTTGGCTGGCGGCTGCTCGGTCGCGTCTGTTTCCGGCAGCGCTGTCTTTTCGACGACGGCCTGGGTGACGCTGTTTGCGATCTGGGCGGGTGCCACGGCCATGGATTGGGCTGTCGATTACCAAGCTCAGGCATCGGTGGGCGATGTCGCGGCCGATGCTTCGAAAGCAGCCGTCTGATCCGCTGGTTTAGGCGTCATTCACCCCGCTTCAAAACGATGCGACAGCAATGTGGCTGCGGAATGCTGCGTTTATCGGCCCAGTGAGTAGTTTCCGAAGCTCCCTGGATCATCGCACATTGTTTAGCGTGTCCAGTATCCGGTCGAAGTCGGCCGATTGGGGAACGGGTAGTTGATGCCTCGGACAATTGCCACCACGCATCCCGGCACGTTCAATGCCCGAGAGTCGTATGGTCCACCAATTGTAATCGAGCCGCTGCTTGACCGCGATCAACGCTGCCGACCGCATGTCGGTCAAACTGCTCGACAGCATCTGAGAATGCCACTTTGCCATTTGTCGCGTGAACGATTTTATTAGAAGGGCAGGCCGCATATGAAGCCGATTAAGACGTGGGTGCTGATTGCAGACGGTGCCCGTGCGCGCGTGTTAGAAAACGACGGTCCCGGTCGAGGACTGGTCGCCATCGAACGGCTCGTTTTTGCAGGCGACCATGCGGCGACGCGCGATCTCGTCGACGACCGAGAGGGACGGACGTACGAGAGCAACGGGCCAGGCCGTTCGGCGATTGATGCGCGCACCGATCCGCACCGCGAACTCAAGCGGACGTTCGCGCACCAACTGGCGGATATGCTGGCCCGTGAACTTGGCGGCGGAGCCTACGACCGACTGGTGATCGTTGCAGCGCCCGTGACTTTGGGCGACTTGCGCAAATTTCTACCGCCCAGCGTTGCCGCCAAGGTAACGGGCGAGCTTCACAAGGATCTCACAAAGACACCAAACGGCGAGATCGCAAAGCATCTCGGCGACGCGCTTGTGTGCTGAGTTCAATCGCAACGGGGACCTGCTGGAATGGCACCTCCTAAGAGGCTGACAATCGCTGCGTCACGCGAGACGCTGGATGCGGGACAGCCTTCGGCACCTGCTCCTTCGCCCGTGCCGCCTCCAAATCCGGCGCCGCTCAACCCTGGTCCGCTGGATCGGCTGGCGTCTGCGTTCGCACGAGCCAAGAGCGCGGTCGGGCCATGGGCTGCTGCGGTCTGGTCCGCCAAATGGACGACAATGGCGGCCTTGGTTGCCCTATTCCTGGCGCTCAATTGGGGGCCTGTGGCGCTGTTTGGCCCCAAAGTTGTGGGTGAGGTGGCCGTGCGCGGACTGTTTGTCCAAAGCGTGGTTGCCAGCGGCCACGTCGAGGCACCGTTCCGGGTGAACATTGGCAGTCAGATCACGGCGGTGGTTGCTCATGTCCCCGTCGTCGAAGGACAAATGGTCAAAACCGGGCAGACGCTGATCGAACTCGACGACCGGGAATTGCGCTCGGCCGTTGCACAAGCCGAGGGCGTCGTGGCCCAAGCGGAAGCACGCTTACGGCAGATGCGAGAAGTGACGCATCCCGCCGCCGAGCAGGCGCTCAAACAGGCGCAGGCCACGCTGACGAGCACGCAGAACGCATATGACCGGACGGCGAAGCTCAATCAAGACGGCTACGCCACACGGGCCGCGCTCGACGAGGCCACGCGGGCGCTGGATGTGGCCCGGGCGCAAGCCAAGAGTGCTGACTATCAGGTCGCCACCACGAAGGCGGGCGGAAGCGATTACGTCATGGCCGACACTCAACTTAGCCAGGCGAAAGCGGCGCTTGCGACGGCGCAGTCGCGGCTCAGTTATACGGTGATCAAGGCACCGCGCGATGGCGTGCTCATCTCGCGCAATGTCGAAGCGGGCAATACGGTCGTTCCCTCCACGACGCTGATGGTGCTTTCGCCGAACGGCGAGATCCAACTCGTGGTGCAGATCGACGAAAAGAACCTCAGTTTGATCAGTATCGGGCAAAAGGCGCTCGGGTCGGCGGACGCTTATGCCAAGGACACGTTTCCTGCCGAAGTGTTCTACGTCAACCCTGGCATTGATCTGCAGCGGGCTTCGGTCGAGGTGAAGCTGCGTGTGCCAAATCCACCGGACTATCTGCGTCAAGACATGACGATTTCGGCAGACATCGAAGTTGCGCGGCGCGAGGACGCCGTGACGATTGCGGCTGGCGGCATCCACAATATCACCGGACCCAAGCCGTGGGTTTTGAAATCCGTTTCCGGGCGCGCTCAACGGACCGACGTCAAGCTCGGGATCGTCAGCGGCGGCAAGGCTGAAATTTTGTCAGGGCTGGAGGCCGGCGATCTCGTCGTCCCCGCCAACAATACCAAAATCAAAGTGGGTCAGCGCGTGCGGGTCAGCCCGCCGGTTGTCGTCGCGCCATGAACCCCTGGGCTCCGTTCGAATGGATTACCGCGCTTCGGTTTCTCCGCGAGGGGCGCATGCAAACGCTCTTTATCATCACCGGCGTGTCGATCGGTGTGGCGGTGATCGTGTTCATGTCGGCGCTGCTGTCCGGCCTGCAGGCCAATTTCATAAAGCGCGTGTTGACGTCGTCGGCGCACATCCAGCTGATCCCGGCTGATGAAGTTGCGCGTCCGTTGCGGCATGGGCCGGGGATGACGGTGGGTGCGATCGTGCAGCGGCCGGCGCAACGGCTGAGGTCGATCGACCAATGGCAGAAGGTCCGGGCGCAACTGCTGACGTGGCCTGCGATCACGAACGTATCGCCGAGCGTTTCAGCGGCAGCACTGGCTGTTCGGGGCAGTGCGAGCCGGTCGATTACGATGACGGGGATTGATGCCGAGGTTTACTTCCGGATCGTCAAGCTGCCCGACTACATCGTGGCTGGGCTGCCGCGCGTGACGAGCGACGACATCATTGTTGGCTTAGATCTGGCGAAGGATTTAGGCGTGACCGTTGGCGACAAGCTGACCGTGACATCGGCGACCGGATCGTCACGGTTGCTGACGATTTCGGGAATTTTCGATCTGGGCAACAAGGGTGCGAACATGCGGTCGACGTATGTCGCGCTGCGGACAGCGCAGGCTTTGTCGAACCTTTCGGGTGGGGTCACGTCAATCGAACTGACGGTGGAGGATGTTTACGCGGCGGAGACGATTGCGCAGGCCGTCAATGTCGCAACAGGGGTGCGGGCCGACAGTTGGATCAAGACCAACGCGCAGTTTTTTACAGCCGTCAACGCGCAGCAGACGTCTAACACGATGATCCGGTTGTTCGTTGGGCTCTCGGTGGCGTTCGGGATCGCGAGCGTGCTCGTCGTGTCGGTTATTCAACGCTCAAGCGATATCGGGATTTTGCGTGCGATGGGGTGCTCGCAGGGGCAGATCCTGCGCATCTTTTTACTCCAGGGCGGATTGCTGGGGTTTGCCGGGTCGCTGATCGGCACGGCAGCAGGTGCGGGGACGCTGCTCTATTGGCACGCCGCGATGCGGCAGGCTGACGGCAGCGAAATCTTTCCGCTGATTCTGGAGCCGTCGTTGTTCGTTTACGCAATGGTGCTCGCTGCATTGACGGGGGTTGCGGCGGCAGCCGTTCCGGCCTTACGCGCGGCCAAACTCGATCCTGTGGTGGCGATCCGTGGCTGATGATTTCGCTGACGCCCCACCCGTCGTGCGCCTCGTTGGCATTCGCAAAGCCTACAATGTCGGTACGCCCGTCGAGGTCGAGGTGCTTCACGGCATAGATCTCGTGATCAAGAAGGGTGAGTTTCTAGCACTCACCGGGCCTTCCGGTTCGGGCAAGAGCACGCTGCTCAATATCGTTGGTTTGCTCGACCGTCCGACTGCCGGGCAACTGTTCATCACCGAGCGCGAGACGAGCCAACTCAACGATACCGAACTTACAAAGTTGCGCGGTCACAGCATCGGGTTTGTGTTCCAATCGCATTGTCTCATCACGGCGTTTACGGCCCTGGAAAACGTCATGATGCCGTTGCTGGTCGAAAGCGGGTTCCCTAATGCCAGTATGCGCGAGCGCGCGGCGGAACTTTTGGCTCAGGTCGAACTGACGCGCTGGAAGGACAACCTGGTCAGTAACATGTCGGGTGGTCAACAGCAGCGGGTTGCCATCGCCCGCTCGCTCGCCATGAACCCGGCGCTCATTCTGGCCGACGAGCCGACGGGCAACCTCGACACCAAGTCGGCGGATACGGTGATCGAGATGATGCGGCGCATGAATAAAGAAAACGGCACGACGTTTCTCATCGTCACGCACTCCGTGTCGATTGCGCAGCGCTGCGACCGCATCATCGAGGTTGTCGATGGGCAGATCACCAAGGCATCGCTGGCGTAGCGCTGCTGACTGCGCGACGTGTCGCCCTGCACCGGCGCGCGCATCTGAATGTGACCGTCCGGGTTTAACCCATCACGTGGTAACCGGCATCGACGTAGGCGATGTTGCCGGTGACGTTGCGGGAGAGATCGCTGACAAGGCCCACCGCCATGGCCCCGACGTCTTCGATGCTGACGAGGCGTTGCTGGGGGGCGCGTAGGCGTGCGGCATCAATGAGCACGTCGAAGTGGTCGATACCGGACGCCGCGCGCGTTTTCAGAGGGCCGGGGGAGATTGCGTTGACCCGGATACTGCTCGCGCCCAACTCGCTGGCCAGATAGCGCACCGTTCCCTCCAGGGCCGACTTGACTGGCCCCATCACGTTATAGTGGTCGATCACCTTTTCAGCCCCGTAATAGCTGACTGTCAAAAGGCAGCCGCCGTTGGACATCAGCGGCTCGGCCAGTTTCGCCATGCGCACGAACGAATGGACGGAAACGTCCATGGCGCGGGCAAAACCTGCCTTCGAGCAATCGGTGACGCGGCCATGAAGATCTTCCATCGGGCAGAAGGCTACAGAATGGAGGAGAAAATCGAGCCGGCCCCACGTTGCCTTGATCTGGTCGAATACGGCTTCGAGCTCACCGTCGGCTTCAACATCCAACGGCATGAAAAGCGTGGGTTCGAGGTGCTTGGAAGCTGCCTCGACGAACGGCTTGGAGCGTTCATTGGGGTAGGTGATGGCGAGTTGGGCACCGGCGTTGCGGAAAGAATCGGCGCAACCGGCGGCGATGGACTGGCTGTTGGCGATGCCAACAACCAAGCCGACTTTTCCAGCCAGAAGGCCCGTGAGCGGGTGCATCGCGCTACTCCTGGAAGACGTAAGTGCCGGGCGCATCGCCGAGCGGGGGAAGGCCTTTGGCAGCAAGCCCAAGGGTTGGGAGCGGCCCAAGGCCGCTTGAGCGCAGCTTCAGCCAAGCGACCCATTGAGGCCACCATGATCCCTGCGTGCGGGGCGCGGATGCTGCCCATGCATCGGGATCGATGTAGTTGCTATCGCTCGCTCTGGTGCAAACCTGATAGCTGCGACCGGCATGACCGATTTCGGAGACGATGCCCGCGTTGTGGCCGCCGGTGGTCAGCAAGAAGGTCACTTCCGTGTCCGTGAGCAGGTTGATTTTGTAAACCGACCGCCACGGAGCGACGTGATCGTGCTGTGTGCCGACTGCGAAAATGGGCGCCTGAATGTCTGACAGCGCGACGGGTTTGCCGCCAGCCTGGAAGTGTCCTTGGGCCAGTTCGTTGTCGAGGAACAAGCGCCGCAGGTATTGCGAATGCATGCGGTAGGGCATCCGGGTTGCGTCGGCGTTCCATGCCATCAGGTCGGTCATCGGCGCGCGTTCGCCCAGCATGTATTCGTGCAACATCCGCGACCAGACGAGGTCGTTGGAGCGCAGCAACTGGAAGGCACCAGACATCTGCTTGGTGTCGAGAAAGCCCTTCGCCCACATCACGTCGTCTAAGAAGGAGAGCTGGCTGTCGTTGATGAAGAGCATCAATTCGCCTGCTTCGTTGAAATCGGTCTGGGCTGCCAGAAGCGTCATCGAGCCAAGCCGTTCGTCGCCGTCGCGCGCCATGGCGGCAGCAGCAGCAGCCAGCAACGTGCCGCCGATGCAATAGCCGACGGCGTGAACCGGTTTGTCGCGGACGATGGTTTCGACGGCATCCAGGGCTGCCATGACGCCAAGCTGGCGGTAGTCTTCCATGCCGAGGTCGCGATCTTGCGAGCCCGGATTTTTCCACGACACCATGAAGACTGTGAAGCCTTGGCCGGTCAGGTAGGCGACCAGGGAGTTCTGCGGCGACAGATCGAGGATGTAGTATTTCATGATCCAGGCGGGGACGATCAGGATCGGTTCGGGATGCACGGTTGCCGTCGTCGGCGCGTACTGGATCAATTCGATCAACTCGTTGCGATAGACGACTTTGCCGGGCGTTGCTGCCACGTCCTGCCCGACCTTGAAGGCTTCCAGTCCGGGAGGCTTTTTACCAGCGCTCGTCCATTCGAGATCCTGGGCAAAATTTTGAGCGCCGCGGACAAAATTCATGCCGCCTTGTTCGATGGTTTTTTGCTGCAGTTCCGGGTTGGTGGCCAGAAAATTGGACGGCGCGACCATGTCGAGCATCTGACGGGCGGCGAACTCGACCACGTTCTCATGCTGCGTGGTGACGCCGCGAACGTCCTTCGTCGCGTTGTGCCACCACTGCTGTTGGAGCAGGAACGATTGATAGTAAAGGTTATAGGGCCATTTCTGCCAGGCTTCACCTACGAAGCGTTTGTCCTGCGGCAGCGGCTCGATGCAGGGGTCTGCGTTGCCAGCAGCCGTCGCTGGATTGGCGAGTTGCGTTGCGAGGCGCATGGCCTTTCTTAGACCCTTGTCGGCTAGATGCATCCGCCGACCGGGGGACATGGCCAGGTGTGTTGCCCAATCCATGTAGGCAGCGGTCAGGGCGGCTGGCGACAGGCCGCCAGTGAAGCGGGCGGCGGCTGCGTGAAGTGAGCGGTCCAAAATGTCGCCGAACACCTCTGAATCGGAAGGCGTCTCGCACGGCTTTGTGGCCGGGAGGGGATGGGACTGCGCGGGCTTGGCCGTCGCAGTTGGCGTTGGGACCGTGTGATCACCGACGAGCGTCAATGCATTTGGCTTCGCAGTTGGTTTCAGCATTATGGTGCCTGCCCTCGATCGCCGTTTTCAACAAGCCATTGCGGCTGCTGTCGTATTCACCCATCGGTCGTTGCTGTCTTTGCGCCAAGTCAGGTCGCGGCGGGTCATGCCGTTTGGCCGCGGGCCGCTGGGACGTCGGCGTTTGCCAGCCATGACGTGACTGGCGCTGGAATGGCAGCGCCGGAATCTACTCAGACCGTCCGCCAAGGCTGCTTGATCGGACCGGTGTCATTGGGTCCTCGCCTTTGCGACTGTCAGCCGGCGCCAAATCTTTGAGTATTTTCCGAGTCTACCGCTTGCTGGATCGCGGACCTATCTGCGTAGTCAGGATGCTGGCTGCCTGATTGGTCCACGACGACATGCCAGCCCTTGAACCACAGAAAGTTTCCAATGACGAAATACATGACGATGCTGGCCAGCGTGCTCGCTGTCGGCTTTGTGCCCTTTGCATCGCTGGCCGTCGCACAAACCGCCAACCCGAATAATTCCCTCCGCTTTGTGACGGAACAACCGTCGGGCGAGTGGATGGCCCACGTGTTCTTTGGCGCCAAAGTACAAAACGCGGCGGGCGAAGTTATCGGCGACATCAACGACCTCGTGTTCAATCGCGCAGGCCAGATCAACGTCGTCGTGCTTGGCGTCGGCGGGCTGCTGGGTGTGGGTGAAAAGGACGTTGCCGTGCCTTACAGCGCTCTGTCGTTCAAGGCAGGTCCAGACGGCGCGCGCATCATCGTTGTCGCGCTGAGCTTGGACGAATTGAAACTGGCGCCGGTTTTCAAGGCTACCGAGAAAACGTCTTATCAAATGATGCGAGATAAGGCCGTGCAGCTGAGCAAACAGGCGACTGAAAAAGCCGTCGAGTTAAAGGATCAGGCCGTCAAGTCCGTCGAAGGCATGACGACTGAAGCGCCGAAAAAGCCTTGAGCGGCTCACGAGGCACGACTGAGACATTCACTTAAGGACACTGACATGAAGACATTGAAAGCACTGGCCTGCGCTATGGCGTGCGCGGGCGTCATGACCGTCGAGACACTCCCAGCGGCGGCTCAGCCGATGGCGAGCATCGCTGCCCCGGCTTCGACTGCGGCAATGGCGACGGCCCCCAGCGCGATCGACCGCGTTCAATCCCGAAACGGTGGCCGACATTATGGCGGAAACCGTGGCTTTCGTCGCGGTGGACGCGGCGGCGGCATCGGACTGGGCATCGGGGCCGCGATCATCGGTGGCATCGTTTTGTCAGAAGCGGCGCGCGCCGAACATCGCACATCGCATGGCGACGAGTGGAACCGGTGTGAACAAACCTACCGCTCGTTCGAAGCAGATACCGGGATGTATACCGGATACGACGGCGTGCGCCGGACGTGCTCATACCTTCAGTAATCTTCTTTCTAAAACTACGTTTGAAATAATTGAGCCGCGAGATCGGATAGATCTCGCGGCTTTTCTGCTACGATCGTTGGAATATACCGACTTACCGTCGCGCGTCGCTTAGGGTACAGGGCCGCGTGTCTGCGCTGGCGCGCTGCAGCGCCGATATCAAACAGCTTTCGGTAAAGGGCTTTTCCACAACGACTGCCTGTGGGCGCGCTTTGAGAACGCTATAAACATCACCAGTGACGAAAATGATCGGAATGGCTCTGTCGCGGAGGATTTTTTCCACTGCGGAAAGTCCGCTGCCTTCTCGCAATTGCGCGTCGACAATCATCAGGCTTGGACGCCATTTTGCTTCGGCAGCGACGGCACCTGCTTCGGTGGATTCGTTGGCGCAGACCTCGTGCCCCAGCATCTCCAGCATATCTGTCAGCAACATGCCGATCAGAAAATCATCTTCGACAATGACAATGCGGTGCCGCTCCTTTTGAACGATTGCAGGCGTCACGGCAGGGGGCGCTGGCGTTTCGATAGCGGTGTCCATCATTTTACTCCCGTCCTGGCCCAAACGAAGGCAGAGCAGACCTTGCCTCGTCTGGCACGCTTGCAATTTGGTCATCCCAACGGGCAGCCTAGATAACCATTTGAGTTCACAATAGCTTCGGAAACTACTTAGCGCTGCACGTTTTTGGACCAGTTTGGAGCGGAAAGACTGCCAAATTGCGTCAAATCAACGTCCTAAAACCTAATCGGTGGCCTTAATGCCGTGCTATTGTGTTCCCGACGACCATATTTCCGCAGCGGACTGAGGACATCGAAATATGCCTGTCAGCCCACACCCAAATTCGACCGTGTCCGCACCGGCCAATTCAGACGGGCCGGGCCCAACGACCGCACATTCCGAGGGGCTTTTGGCCAGCGAACGCAGAAAGCCTTTGGTTGTTGGAATTGGTGCGTCGGCGGGCGGACTTGAGGCGAGCAAACGGCTGCTCGACGCGCTTGCCAGCGACACGGGTATGGCATTCATCCTGGTTCAACACCTCGACCCAAATCATGAGAGCATGATGGTCGAACTGCTTGCCAGCCACACGGTCATGACGGTCATGCAGGCCGCGCAAGATATGATCATTGAGCCCGATCACGTCTATGTTATTCCACCAGGCTCCTACATCAGTGTGTCGAACGGCGCGCTGCAATTGGTCAGCCCCAATGCACGGCACGGCGCACGGCTGCCATTCGATTATCTTTTGCATTCGCTGGCGGAGGACTGCGGTGAGCGGGCTGTCGCCATCGTCTTGTCGGGAACCGGATTAGACGGCAGCCTCGGGCTGGTCTCGATCAAGAATAAACGAGGGTTCGTCATTGTGCAGAGGCCGGAGGAGGCTGGATACGATGGCATGCCGCGCAGTGCGATTGCGACAGGCAAAGTCGACCGGGTTTGCTCCGTCGATAGCATCCCGGCAGCTCTTGCCTCGCGCAAAGGCGAACTCGATGCTTCCGGTCCGCGCGTTGAGAAGCCCGACGCCAATTCTGGCGACGACGTCAGTCAGATTGTCGACTTGTTAAGACTTAAGACGCCGCACGATTTTACGCTCTATAAACCCGGCACGCTGCAACGGCGCATTGAACGGCGGATGGGGCTGGTTGCGCTCAATCCGACGGGTAAAGTCAACTATCTCGCCCTGCTCAAAAGCGATCCCAATGAGTTAGACCTGCTGGCGAAGGATTTGCTCATCAACGTGACGAACTTCTTTCGCGACCCGGCCATATTTGAGGAACTTGCTACCACCATCATTCCCGACATGGTGCGCAATCACAGCTTGGATCAGCCGCTTCGCATCTGGAGCGCGGGGTGCAGCACAGGCGAAGAAGCCTACTCGCTGGCAATGCTGTTTCGCGAACAGATCACTGCCCAGCAGCGCAACATCAAACTTCAGGTGTTTGCGTCCGATGTCGATCCCGACGCGATCGCTGTGGCGCGCGAGGGCGTGTATCCAGAAAGCATTGCAAGCGACGTTTCGCAAGCCCGGCTCGCCCGGTTTTTTTGCCATGAGGATCACGTTTATAAAGTTTCGCCGGAACTGCGCGGTGCTGTCGTCTTCACTGTGCAGGATTTGCTGTCTGACCCGCCTTTCTCGCGCCTCGACTTCATTTCGTGCCGTAATCTGCTGATTTATCTTGGCCCGGAAGCGCAAGCGAAGGTCATCTCAATCTTTCATTTTGCGCTGCTTCAGAATGGGGTTTTGTTGCTGGGCAGCGCGGAGACCGCTGGCGACATCGAGGGCCGGTTCGACATTATCTCGAAGGCCAGCCGACTCTATCGCAGCGTTGGGCATTCACGGTCGCACAACTACACGCTCGGTCGGGTTGTTGCCGATCTGGCCAGGACGCCGCCGCGTGCGGGCCTCGTTCAGGCGCCGTCGCGTCAGGCAGCGCTTGCGGATCTTTGTCGGCGGCTGGTGCTTGAGTCCTATGCCCCGGCAGCGGTGCTGATCAACGCCCGGCAGGAGTGCTTGTACACACTGGGGCCGGCGCACCGGTATCTGCGTGTCGCTCAAGGCGCGCCGACGCAAGACCTGCTGGCAATGGCTGCTGGCAGTCTGCGGACAAAGCTCCGCTCGGGCATTCAACAAGCCAACCAGAGCGGAAAAAAAGGTTTTGCTGTCAGGTGGCGTGGCCGATCGCGACGGTGAGGCGGTGTCTTTCGACATCAGCCTACAGCCCGTCCAAACGGACGGCGAAGCCTTGATGCTAATCTGCTTTATCGACGGTCCGAAGCTGAACGCAAAGCCCGCCAGTACGAGTTCGCCGCTCGATGCGGAACGGGTCACCGAACTTGAACATGAACTCGAAGCGACCCGAACGGAGCTGCAAGGGGCGATCCACAACCTCGAAATTTCTGGCGAAGAGCAGAAGGCCATCAACGAAGAGGCTTTGTCCGTCAACGAGGAATTTCAGTCGACGAACGAGGAATTGCTGACGTCGAAGGAAGAACTGCAATCGCTCAACGAGGAACTGACCGCGCTCAACATCCAACTCCAGGAAACGCTCGATCGCCAGCGGACGGCTGCGAACGATCTGCAGAACATTCTCTACAGCACGGATGTGGCGACCTTATTCCTGGATAAAGACCTAAAGATACGGTTCTTCACGCCAGCCACCCGCTCATTGTTCAATGTGATCGCAGGAGACATCGGACGGCCGCTGGCCGATCTGAATTCGCTGTCGGCCGATAGCGAGCTTGCGGGCGACGCGTATGACGTATTGACCAACCTCGCTGTCGTCGAGCGGGAAATCGAAACGCGGAGCGGCGTCTGGTTCATTCGCAAAATCCTACCCTACCGGACCAATGAAAATCAGGTGGAGGGCGTGGTCATCACGTTCACCGACATCTCGGAACGCAAAGCTGCCCGCAAGGCACTGGAGGAGGCAAAGCTTGGTGCTGAGCAGGCCAATATCGCCAAGACCCGGTTCCTTGCCGCGGCCAGCCACGACCTGCGCCAACCGTTGCAAACGCTGACGCTCATTCAGGCGCTGCTGACGCGGTCGGTCAAGGAGGAGAAGCCGGCGAAGTTCATCGTGCGGCTTGGCGAGACACTCGGCGCGATGTCGGGGATGCTGAACACCTTGCTCGACATCAATCAGATCGAAGCCGGTGTCGTGCAGCCTGCCATCACGACATTTCCAATCAACGATGTGCTTGCGCGGATGCGCGACGAATTCGCCTATCACGCCGAAGCAAAGCAACTCGTGCTGCGGGTCGTTTCCAGCAATCTGATGGTGCATAGCGATCCGCGCCTGCTCGAACAGATGATCCGCAATCTGCTGTCGAATGCGTTCAAGTATACGAAGCGGGGGAAAGTTCTGCTGGGGTGCCGACGCAAGGGCGGCATCATCAGCATTGAGATTTGGGATACCGGGATCGGGATGCCCGACGACGAATTAGAAGCCATCTTCATGGAATATCATCAGATCGACAATGCCGCGCGCGAACGCAGCCGTGGCTTGGGTCTGGGACTATCCATCGTGCAGCGCCTGACGCGACTGCTCAATCATAAGATCCAGGTTCGCTCGAAGCTTGGTAAGGGGTCTGTTTTTGCAATCGAGATCATGGTCCCTGCTGATAGCGACGGCAAACAGACCATATCCAGTGCAGCTACCATAAAGCGGCAAGCCAGCGACATTCCCTGTCAAGCAGGCTCGATCCTTCTCGTCGAGGACGATCCCGATCTTCGCGAACTGGTTGAGCTTTTGCTAAAGGCCGAGGGGCACGACGTAACAACCGCGCGCGATGGACCCGAAGCACTGGAACTGGTGTCCGAGGGGCGGATCGAGCCCGACCTCTTGCTCGCCGATTTCAATCTGCCGCGGAACATGAACGGTTTGGGACTGGCCGCCAAGCTGCGGATTTTGGTTCGCCGCAAACTGCCCGTCATCATTCTGACGGGCGACATTTCGACGGCGACGATGCGCGACGTCAATTCATCCGATTGTGTGCAACTCAACAAGCCGGTGAAGCCCAAGCAGTTGATGGAGACAATCCAACGTTTGCTCAGCCAGCCAGCGACCTCGCTGCAAACGCCTGATCCCATGCGGATCGGGCCTGCTGTGGTAGATGGCGGTATTATTTCAGTTGTCGATGACGATCATGCGATTTGCGACGGTTTTCGGGCGCTGCTGGAGTCGGCTGGACATACGGTCGAAACGTTTCAAAGCTGCGAAGCTTTTCTTGATGCCCATCGGCCTGGCCGGGGCGGCTGTCTTCTCGTCGATGCATATTTACCGGGCATGACGGGGATGGAACTGTTGCGGGCATTGCGTGAACGAAACGATCCGCTGCCTGCTGTCATGATCACCGGCAACAGCGATGTGCCGATGGCGGTGGACGCCATGAAGGCGGGTGCGTTCGACTTTCTGGAAAAACCCGTCAGCAGCGCCGATCTGTTGGCAGCTGTCGACCGCGCACTTGAGCAGTCGCGCGATTCCAACAAGGCGCTCGAATGGCGGGAAGCGGCCGCGTCCCATATTGCCGCGCTGACCGATCGGCAGCGGCAAATTCTGGCGATGGTACTGGCGGGTCAACCCAGCAAGAACATCGCAGCCGATCTTGGGATCAGCCAACGCACGGTGGAAAATCACCGCGCACTGATCATGAAGAAGACGGGGTCGAAGTCGTTGCCAGCGCTTGCCCGCCTCGCATTGGCTGCCACAAACGGTGCCGAGCCCACGCAAGACTGGCTCGCGCCGCCCGGTCCCGCGATGTTGCGCATCCGCGATCAATAGGTGGGGCGGCGTTTTCGTGTTTGGTTGCGGTTCGTTCAGCTAAGTAGTTTCCGAGCCTTTCAGCAAACGGTCCTGATTGTCGATAATCCCGGTTACGACTGTGGCCGTATACCTAGGCCCTAGACAATTTTCAGGGGTTTTGACGTGCCCCCATTAAGGAGACCGCCATGACAGATGCGCAACGGACGGACTTGGCTGCACGGGACGCCATCTTGAAGCTTTTGACGGATGATGAGGTTGCCAAGGTCAGCTTAGCGGAAGTGGCATCGGGGCTGGTCAACCGCGCCCAGTATGTCGATCTCGCGCACCTAGATAGGGGCGTCCAAACCGCTGGCATCCTCAACAAGGCAAAGGCTGGCGATGTCATTCCGCGTGCGGCTGTCAGTGCCGAGACCTGGTCGAAGATCATCGCTGGATTGGCAACATCCAAGTCTGTCTGAAGGCGGGTTCGTCTCGGCGCGCGGCGCGGGTCATCTGAAACTGAGTATTTTCCGAGGATAGTCAAATGGATGGAGATCGCGGCTAATGTCGGTGACCCGCGAAGCTTTCCTCTAAGCCGGTCCGCCGGGATGAGCTGCCTGAATTCGGTATGCGTTTGGCTCCATCGCCCCGTGGTAGAGCCCATTTCCCCGAGCGCTTTCCAGCCCCAAACTCCCCAGTTTGGGGCTGGACTTTTTTTGGCTAAGCCGCCGCTGTCGTCCTGCCCGGCGCAAGTTTAGAGCCCAAGCGTGTCGACGACTTTTGCGTCGCGCCTCGAACGCGCAGCGGGTATAGACCCCAATACATTTTCATTACAAACGAGCGCAAGACACATGACAGCTGTGGTGGACAACCGCCTTGTATCGCAATACGTCGACCGGAATGGTCTGCAGGTTGCACGGGAATTGGCAACGTTTATCGAGGACGACGTGTTGCCGGGGACGGGTGTCGACCCGGAACGCTACTGGGCCGGTTTTTCGGCGCTGGTGCACGATTTAGGGCCGCGCAATGCCGCGTTGCTGCAACGGCGCGAAGACTTGCAGGCCAAGATCAACGCTTGGCACATTGCCCGGCGCGGCCAGCCCCACGATCGCGACGGGTACAAATCGTTTCTGGAAGACATCGGGTATCTGGTGCCGGAAGGCGGGCCATTCACCATCGAGACGATGAACGTTGACGACGAGATCGCCCGCGTGCCGGGTCCCCAGCTTGTCGTGCCCGTCACCAACGCCCGTTTTGCCTTGAATGCTGCCAATGCGCGATGGGGCAGCCTCTACGACGTGCTGTATGGAACCGACGTGATGGGTCCAGTGCCGACCGGGGCCTACGATCGAGGACGGGGTGCCCGGGTCGTCACGAAAACGCGCGTGTTCCTGGACGAGGCCTTTCCGCTGGCCGGGGGCAGCCATGGCGATGCCCGGCGCTATCAGGTCCGTGGCGGCGCGCTGCTGGTCGACGACATGGCGTTGATGCAGCCTGAAAAATTTGTCGGCTTTCGCGGCCATCCGCGTGCACCCGACGCCGTACTGCTGCGCAACCACGGACTCCATGTGGAACTCGTGTTCGACCGGGCGCATCTAATCGGAAGCCGCGATCAGGCGTCGCTGGCCGATGTGCGGCTGGAAAGCGCGATGACGGTCATTATGGACTGCGAGGATTCGGTGGCGTGCGTGGACGCCGCCGACAAGGTGGTTGCCTACCGCAACTGGCTCGGCCTGATGCGCGGCGATCTGCACGACACGTTCGCGAAAGGCGGCGAGACAATTATCCGCAACCTGCATCCCGATCAGACCTACATTGCGCCGGATGGCCTTGGCGAGGTTACGGTCAGAGCCCGAGCGTTGATGCTGATCCGCAACGTCGGTCATCTCATGACGAACCCTGCGATCCTCGATCGTAACGGGGGTGAGGTGTTCGAAGGTTTGATGGACGCGATGGTCACGACGGCGATCGCGCTTCACGATCTCAACAAAACCAGCGGCGCGCGCAATTCGACAACGGGTTCGATTTATGTCGTGAAGCCCAAGATGCACGGCCCCGAAGAGGTCGCCTTCAGCGACGACATCTTCAGTCATGTCGAAACGGTACTGGGTTTGCCACCCTACACCGTAAAACTGGGGATCATGGACGAGGAGCGGCGCACCAGTGCCAACCTCAAGGAGTGCATCCGGGCCGCCAAGCATCGGGTGGCGTTCATCAACACCGGATTCCTCGACAGAACCGGGGACGAGATCCACACCTCGATGGAGGCTGGCCCATTCAGCCGGAAGGACTTCATCAAGCGCAAGGGCTGGATCACGGCGTACGAAAACCAGAACGTCGACATCGGGCTGGAGTGCGGGTTGTCGGGCAAGGCACAGATCGGCAAAGGCATGTGGGCGATGCCAGACCGCATGGCGGCAATGGTCGAGGCAAAGATCGAGCACCCCAAAGCAGGCGCAAATTGTGCCTGGGTGCCAAGTCCGACCGCTGCGACCTTGCATGCGCTTCACTATCACCGGGTCGACGTTCTCGCCGTTCAGGCAGCCCTCACCGAAGGGGGCCGCCGTGCCTACATCGATGCGCTGCTTGAAATTCCGGTGGCCAATTTCCGTAAATGGACCACGGCGCAGGTTCGTCGCGAAGTCGAAAACAATGCGCAGGGCATCTTGGGTTATGTCGTTCGCTGGATCGACCAGGGGATCGGCTGCTCGAAGGTTCCCGACATCAATGATGTCGGGCTGATGGAAGACCGCGCGACCTGCCGCATTTCGGCGCAGCACATCGCGAACTGGATGCATCACGGCGTCGTCAGCAAAGCCGAGGTGGTCGACATCATGCAGCGGATGGCGGAGGTCGTCGATCGCCAGAACGCGCGCGATCCGCACTACCGGCCCATGGGACCGGGGTTTCAAGGCATTGCATTCCATGCCGCCTGCGATCTGGTCTTCAAAGGGGCAACGGAACCTTCCGGCTACACGGAGCCGATCCTGCACGCCTATCGGCAGCGCCTAAAGGCAATGTAGGCAGCTCTGCGCTTCCTTGCTCGGACAGCAGCCCACCTTCGAGTTCTCGAAGGTGGGCTGCTTTTTGACTGGGGTAGCGCAAGTCGCGATGGCCGCGATTCAGGACTTCGCGCCTGGGGCGAAGCTGCCCCAAATCGACTTGAACAGCGACGTGCCTTTTTCAATCGCGGGCGTGAATGCGCTGGCGTCCATTGTCGACAACGTTTGTGCGAGCCGCTCGACACTCGGCATGATGCCGGAGGCCTGTTCACGAACGCTTTCATAGGTTGCATCAGCTGATCGGCGCATCCGGTCGGCCGCATCCTTCAGGCCGATGTCGGGGAGCGACGGGCGATAACTCGCGGCCCTCTCGAGCCATCCGGGCTCCCGCGATCGTTGCGTCAGGAGAACCGCGATCAGCCCGCCAACGACTGCGGCGACGGCTAGCGAGACAACCGGCGCCGCGCGGATTTGGGTTCGCAATCCTTCGGCGCCATCGGCGGCAACTTGGGCTGCTTGCTCCGCGCGGTGCGCGACGGTCGCGGCCACGTCGCGGCGCAAAGATTCGAACTGCACACGCAGGTCTTCGAGCAACGCCAGCGCGCTGGCATCGCTACCTGCGGCGGCGACCGCCATATCATCGGCGGCGACCGAGCCATTGTATGCCGGACTGGCGCTCAGGTTTTTCTTTTTCTCCGGCAACTCGACTGGAAATGACTTCATGTTCTCCGGCATTACCTTCTTCTCCTTATTCAACAAAAACTACCGGTTATAACGCGGCAATCAGTTCACAGGCTGCAACGCAATGGACCGCGCTGTGGTTCCAATGCGACCCTCGCACGTTAATCGCTCTTAGCTCTGAATAGTCTCGGTTAAAAATCTACCGTTTCTACAGGTCAGCTCGGAGTATCCGACCGGGTTTGTTTTTGCCTGGCTATCGGCTTTCTTTTTGTGGAACCAACATTCGGTCTTTGCGTTTCAATGCCAGACAACCGCGTATCTTGAGCATTAAGAGGTGAAGTCATGTCCAGTGATGTTGGTGGCGATAAAACAGCAACAGACGAACGTCTGAAGGGCACGAACGGCCATAAAAGCGTGGCCGAGCAGATCGAATTGCTGAAGACCGATCTGTCGGGATTGGCCGAAGAAGTGACTGGACTGACGAAGGAAAAGATTGGCGGTGCCGTGGCCGACGTTCAACAGGCGGCCGCTGGGAAAGTCGACGATGTTACCCAGGCGATCCGCCGCCAGCCAATGCAAGCGACCGCAATCGCGGTCGGCATCGGGTTCATGTTCGGACTTCTGATTTCGCGCTGATCCGATCATCCGCTCGGCATGCGCCCTGACAAAAAATTCGGCTGCCACGGAAATAAAAATCGTTTCGCTCGTTTACCTTCCGTCACACCAACCTCTTTAATTGGAGAACTACGTCATGGCTCAAACTTATCCTGGCCAATCGGCCACGTCGCAAACCCGCGAAACGATCGACCGCGCAACGGACGCGGCTGCCAGCACCGCGAAGTCGGTCGGTCGCGATGTTTCGTCGGCAGTCGGCCAAGCTGCCGAGATAGCGCAAGAGCAGATCGACGGAATGTCGGCCTATGTCCGCAAACATCCGCTTCAGGCAACGGCAATCGCTGCTGGCGTCGGCTTTATGTTTGCATTGCTGGCTCGTCGCTAAACCAATCTCAGACTGGAGAGTAACATGCTGGGCAACGTCGCTCTCTATATCGCCAACCGCGCCGCAGGTGGTGCGGTTGGCAGTGTTGGACGGTGGGCCGCATGGGGCGCTGCCGCCGCATTTTTCGCAGCCCTCGCGCTGGTGTTTGCCATGCTCGCGGCATTCTGGGCACTAGAACCGAGGCTTGGAGCCATCAGTGCCGCAGCAACGGTTGCGGGCGTATGTCTCCTGTTCGCTCTCCTTCTGGTGCTAATTCCTGCTATTCAAGACGCACTTGAACGTCAGGCGGAAGAACAGGCCCGCAACAAGGCCGGGCCGATAACGGCCACAGTGGAAGCCGCCGAGACAGAAACAAAAGCCGCCGTCGATTATTTTGGACCGCTGCAGATCGTGGCGTCGGCGTTTCTCATCGGCATGCGAACGGGGCGGCAACTTCGCCCTGCCGTTCGTTCTCGCTGAAGCGGTCGGATTGGATTTCGCGTGCAGCGGCAATGGTCATTAAAGGTATAAACTGGGTTCAAGCGAGCACGCCCGCCGACACGGGATGGATCCGGTCCCGATTCAGCGCTCCTCAATCGAGTTGGAAATTGGCGGCGTCAGTGCGTTTTTTTCCGCTCTGCACGTCGGCAAGGCTTTACCGCAGCAACTGACGCTCACGGCTCCCCATCCATTGTTTGACTTTCCTTCGGACTTGCTATTGCGCTACGCGGACAGGCGCGGACGCTTGCCATGACCGTTGACACGGTGACTGTATCAAGGATGGTCTCGAGTCGCGGTCCCGCCTCACCTTAGGCATCGGACCGGCTCATGTGTCGGCTGACGCTGTGAACGCGTCGGTTAGTGACCCGGCCAGGGCTCAGACGGTTTTTCACCCCCAGGCTGAACCATTTCCAAAGCCTATCGTTTGCGGCCATAAAGATGGGTTGCGGCACGGACGAACTTTTTGGCTTCCGACCAACTGACAGCCAATCTGGACGGCGCGGCTGCTGGTTGGGCGGCTTCGGCCTCGCCGCCCGGAGTGTTTTCGGCAGACTGGAGATCGGTAAGCGGCGGCATTCTCGCATCGCGCAGGCGACCGCTGTACAGATCAATCGCTCCAAGACCCACTTCCATGATGTACAGGCGAAGCAATCGTTTGGTGAAGTCGTCTCGCACGCTTGAGACGATCTGCTTGGTTACGCGTTCGCGCGCCTCTTGTGTGATGGCAGCGACCGGATTCAAAATTCGCAACAGTCGCCAGACGTCGTAGGCTTTTTCGGCCACGTCGACGACCGAGCGCCACTCGTAAAGCCGGATCACCTGGCCAACGGTCAGTTTGTCGCCAAGCGGCACACCCTCGATGAACATGGGCCGCAACCGCGCACTGACCCGCTCGGTCAGCAGCAGCACCTCGGGAATTGTGAAATTCCAGATCGGAGTCTGGTCGTCGGGATGGAGTTGTTGTGCAACCGCTTCGATGGTCGTGATTGCAAGCTGGGCCAGATCGTTGCGAGATTGGATGGACGCCGGATCAATGTGTTCGGCGAGTTGTTCGACGGCATTGCGGGCGGCCACTTCGCGCGCGGATAGGCCTGGCGTGGGTGGAAAACCGGGGACCTTATCTGCCGTTTGGAAGTAGCGGGCCGGCAAGGCCCATGCTTCGACGGCGTACACGAGCATCGTGAAGACCAACGCGCCAGCAACCCAGTAAAGCACCAGCCCGTTCTGCCAAAGCCAGACGGAGCCAAGCGGGATGAGTGTCAGCACCGGTAGAAATAGAGCGGAGGCGAGCAGCAGTGCCCTCAAGCGCATGGCAATAGATCCTTAGTTTCGCGAAACGAGAATAGAGAAACGGCTGATCGGGCAGCTCGGCTGTTACACTGTTTGAGGTGGGGGGACTGCGCGGCCAATGAAAGATGGCACGCCAATCGCGACGCTTCGGGCGATCCGGTCTGTTAAGTTTTCACCCGGGCGGCATCGTTGGACCTGATGATCTGATAGACCTGGGTAAGCCGATTTTGGTTGCTTGGTCTGCAGGCTCATTGTCCGCATGGTGTGTGCACTTTCCTGGGAACGAACGGACCCTGGAAAGGTTCCTTGCTGCGCGCTCGACCGGCCATACGTGCGCTCACCGCGATTGCGCTGCGGCGAATCAGCCACGCGCGGAACGCGCCTCCTCGTCTTTTCGTTATGTCTCCACTCGAACTTCGCGAGCCATACCGGGAGAGACAGATTTGACGTCACGGACCCATGGGGTGTGGGCTACTCTCAAGCCGCTCGTCCTGCTTTCTATTCCTTTCTGGTCTGGTGCCACCGCACGCCGCGCATGGCTCTTGACGATCGGCGCATTCGCCTTCGCTATGGCCGACGTCGGCATGCAGGTTTTACTCAATCGATGGAACCGGTCGTTCTATGACGCTTTGGAGCAGAAGTCGGGGCCCCTGATCCAGAGTGCCGCGTTGCACTTCGTCGTTTTGATGCTGGCGGCAACCGTAACGGTGATGCTGGCGACCGTCCTGAAGATCTTGCTGCAGGTCGCCTGGCGCGAACACCTCACGGGCAAAGCCATCAGTGCTTGGCTCAGCGACCAAGCCTTTTATCGCATGACCATTCTGCGAGGGAACGACTTTGCACCCGAACACCGCATTGCTGAAGATTTGCGACTGACGGTTGAACCCATTGTGGACCTGACGATCGGCTTAGTCTCCGCGCTCGTGACCGGCGTCACGTTCGCCAGCGTGCTGTGGACGGCTGGCGGCACCATGAGCATCGGCGGATTCGAAATACAGGGCTTTATGGTCTATGCGGCGATCGTCTATGCGATCGTGGTCACAGTGGCCATGGGTTATTTCGGCGGCCCCTATGCCCAAAGCATCCGCAACCGCAGCGAGGCCGAAGCCCGGTTCCGCTATGAACTCACCCGGCTGCGTGAAAACGCCGAAAGCGTCGCATTGCTTGGCGGCGAGCGCGGCGAGAGGGCATCGTTGTTGCAGCACATGGCGCGGGTTCGCGGGGCGTGGACTGCGTATGCCAGCCGCTGGACCCAGATGACCTGGGTCACCTACACAAACGGACTTGTGACGCCAGTGCTGCCACTTCTGCTGATGGCGCCGGGATATGTTCAGGGCACGACAACGCTCGGCACGGTGGTGCAGGCCGCCACGGCTTTTGCGATCTTTCAGGCGTCGCTGGGTTGGTTCACTTTGAACTTCGCGCGGCTGTCGGAATGGTATGCCGCTGCGTCCCGCACATCGGAACTGCTCTGGTTCATCGATCTGGCCAATGGCGGTAAAAACGGGCGAATTCATGTGGCTGCGGGCACCAGCGATACGCTCCGGCTGATCAATCTGTCGCTGCATTTGCAGGATGGAACCGTATTGGTCGCGGACGCCGACCTTCAGATCAAACGCGGCGAGATGGTGCTGGTCAACGGAGAGTCGGGGGCGGGCAAGAGCACGCTCGTGCGGGCCATCGCCGGTATCTGGCCTTGGGGCTCGGGGGAAATCGTACTCCCAGCCAACGCCAACATCGCTTTCCTGCCGCAACGGAGTTATCTGCCGACCGGTACCCTGCGGGCCGCGATCACGTATCCCCGCCCCGTGTCTGAAGTGTCCGAGGCGGACGTTACCAACGCGCTGGAGGCTGTGGGCCTGGGGCAACTCATTCCGTCGCTCGACCTCGACAAGCCATGGGACAAATACCTCTCGGGCGGCGAGCAGCAGCGTCTGGCCTTCGCCCGGCTTTTGATACACCGGCCCTCGCTGGTCATTCTCGATGAGGCGACGTCTGCGCTCGATGTGGCCAACGAAGCGCGGATGATGGACCTGTTCACGCATCAGTTGTTTGCGACCACCGTTATCAGCGTTGCTCATCGCGAGAGCCTCGCAGCCTACCACAATCGTATCGTTACTCTTCGGCGGCGACATGATGGGTCGAATGTCAAAGTCGAGGAGGCGGCAAATTCAGTCCATCACCGCATCCGCAACGCCCTCGTCATGATGAGCCGGGCGGGCAAAAGCTGACGCAAGATCGGAACCGGCTTTCGTAATCAGATCAACGTACTCTGCGCTTGGATTGAGCGGAACGAAACGCCGCCGACGGTCGTTAGCCTTGTAATCACCGTTTGGAGGTTATGATGCTTTCTGGAATTTATGTGTGGGCTGCGATCTTTGTCGGGCCGCTGATTATCGTGCTGGTCGATGGCGCGATTGAGCTTTATCAGAAGCGTATCGCGTAGCGCTTGCCAAGCGTGCCAGTCCAGGGGCCGGAAAAACGCTTGCCGTAACACCGGGGCGCGCTACGTAGAGATTTCGTAGGTGACCGGTTTGTTAGGGGGCGATGTGGCTGCGTTCGATATGCGCCTGCTGGCGGCGCTCGTCAGCGCCCTGTTGTGTAGTCTGGCGGTTTGGAACTTGGAGCGTTCGCGCTCCAGTCTGACGATGACACCGCTGACGATCGGCACAACACCAGCAACCGTCTACCAACGCGCGGGGGCTGCCAAGGCTCCAGCGGTCATCATAACCCACGGCTTTGCCGGGTCGCGCCAATTGATGGAAGCCTATTCGTTGACCCTGGCGCAGGCGGGCTACGTGGCCGTCTCGTTCGACTTCGAGGGACACGGTCGTAACCCCAAGCCGATGTCGGGCGATGTGGAGAGCGTCGACGGCACGACGCAACTGCTCAAACAAGAAATTGGCCGAGTGACCGATGCGGTCATGGCCTTGCCAGGCGTGGACGGACGCGTCGCATTGCTGGGCCATTCGATGGCCTCAGACATCATCGTGCGCCGCGCCATCGAAGATCGCCGGGTTGCAGCGACCGTCGCCATTTCGATGTTTTCAGAAGCCGTCACGGCAACGGAGCCGCGCAACCTGCTCATGATCTCGGGAGCCTGGGAAGGTTTCCTGCGAGAAAGTGCCGTTCGCAGCGCGCAGCTTGCCGATCCAGCTGCCAAGGAGGGCGATACCATTGGCGATCCGGCCAAGGCAGGCGGTCGGCGTACGGTGGTCGCGCCCAGCGTCGAACATGTCGGCGTGCTTTATTCGGCGACCGCGCTGCTGGAAACGCGCAGCTGGCTCGACGCCGTTTTTGGCCGCGTCAGCAATGGTCCGGTCGCCGCCACAGGACCTTGGATCGCGCTGCTATTGACGGGGCTTGTTGCGCTCGCATGGCCACTAGCTGGATTGCTGCCCCGAAATGAGGCGGCGGCTTCGGACCCTGGCCTTCCCTTGCGACCATTCCTGATGGCAGTCCTTTTACCAGCGGTGCTGACCCCGCCGTTACTGACCTTGGTCGATACGCGCTTTTTGCCCGTCCTCGTGGCCGATTATCTGGCCGTCCATCTGCTGGTGTACGGGCTGCTCTCGCTGGGACTGCTGGCTTGGAACGGGGTCAGGGTTGGCCCGTTCGCTTGGGTGGCTGCCGCCGCACTTGCGGCATACGGCATCTTTGTTTTCGGCGGCGCGCTCGATCGCTATGTCGCATCGTTTCAACCTAACGCCGAACGTCTCTGGATCGTTGCCGCCATGGCCATTGGGGCCGTGCCTTACATGCTGGCCGACAGCCTCGCAGTCGAGGGCGGGCGGGCGGCGCTTTGGCGCGTTTTCGTCGCGCGGGGTGCTTTCCTCGCCTCGTTGGCGGTCGCTGTCGCTTTCGACTTCAAAAGATTGTTTTTCTTGCTGATAATCATTCCGGTGATCGTCTTGTTTTTCGTGATTTTCGGGCTGATGGGCGGCTTCGTTGGCCGCCGGACGATGTCGCCGGCAGCGGCCGGTCTGGGACTTGGTCTTATTCTGGCGTGGTCGCTCGGCGTCAGTTTCCCGATGTTCCTGCCGGGCTGACGCTGAAGCGGCTGTTAGAAAACGGCGTGATCGCCGCGGTCGACGGTTGCCTCGCCGTTGATGACGCGGGCATAGAAATCAAACAACAGCTCAGAGCCGGTGGACGGGGTCGCATCGGCATCGTAGCGGCCAGTTTTGGGATCTAGCACCAGCATGGATTCTGTTGCGTAATATCGGCCAATGCGGGCGAGTTCGGCTTTATCGGCAAGCCGTGGCGCAACGCGACCGGTGAGTGCCAGCGTCCAAATGATCGTGTCGAGCAGCGCTACGGGCACATGCTTGAATTTCGGCTCGCGGCCCAGCAGGGCGAAAAGTTTTTCTCCCTGCTGCCTGGGCGTGATGGCGGGACCTGGACCGCCGATGGGCAGCACGCGGTTCGCGCGACAGTCCAGGTGGAGGCAGTCGGCCAAATAAGCGCCGAGATCGGCATCGCTGATCGGCTTGCAGGATGTCAATTTACCGTCGCCAAAGACGAGAAACGGCTTGCCGTTCTTCAGCCGATCTATCTGCCCGGACAACGACTTGAAGAACGCGGTGGGGCGGACGATTGAATAGGTGACGCCAGACTCGATCAGCTTTTTTTCGAAGGCCAATTTGGCGTGTTGGAACGCCAATAACGGCTTTTGCACGCAGATGGCCGACAACAGCACCATGTGCGAGATGCCAGCCTTGCGAGCCTGTGCCAACGCACCGGCATTGGCTTGATCATCGATGGCCCATGCGTCTTTCGGCGCACCCGTTCTGGACGCTAAGCAGGAGACGAGTGCGTCGAATTTTTCGCCGCAAAAACCATTGTTTGCTAACGAGTTGGCGTTGGTGACGTCGCAGAACCGCAGGATTGCGCCGGGAAACCGGCTCGCATGCGGTTTGGTCTCTGGCGCGCCATCTGCTGTGCGACTGGGGCGCTGGACGCATACGACATCGTGGCCACGCTGGACCAGGGCTGCAACGGTGGCTTGGCCAATGGTGCCGGATGCCCCCAGGACCATCACTCGTTGCGGCTTTGACGCCATCAATGGTGGGGATGACGATGACTCGACCATAGTGACCTCAGTTCGCGCGCGCAGTCTGCCGTGGACCGATCCGTCGACGGCGCCGGCCCGTGAGACAGGGTCACCCCAGGATTGGCCCGGCGTCAACGGCCTGCGAACGACCAAAAGCCCGAGCGCTGCGGGCGCGGGCCGTCAACGTCACAAGCCTGTCATATGTTTTGATCATTCTAGAATGATGGAAACAAAGCTCGCAGCTTCTGGATTTGCAGCGCTCGCGCAGGAGACGCGGCTGGATCTCATGCGGTTGCTGGCAAGCCAGGGCGCGACCGGATTGGCGGCTGGCAAAATCGCTGCTGAGTTGGGAATGCCGCCGTCGACGCTGTCGTTTCATTTGGCAGCGCTGGAGCAGGCGGGTTTGGTTCAATCAACCCGGCAGGGCCGCCATGTCATCTATGCGATCCGCGTCTTCGGGTTGCGTCAGCTGTTTGGCTTTTTGACCGAAACGTGCTGCGGAGGCCGCCAGGAACTGTGCGGCGATCTGATGAGACTTTTACCCGAGGAAACCAAACAGGAGGACGTTATGACGCCCGCGTTCAACGTGCTGTTTTTGTGCACTCGCAATTCCGCTCGATCAATTTTGGCCGAGGCCATACTGACGAAAATCGGCGGCTCGAAATTCAACGCCTATTCGGCAGGCTCAGATCCGGCAGCAGAGCCGATGCCGGACGTGATCGAACGCCTGCGGATTTTAGGTCACGATGTGACTGGTTTGCGCAGCAAATCCTGGAACGAGTTTACCGGACCCGATGCGCCGAAGATGGATTTCGTGATCACGCTGTGTGACACGGCGATCGGTCAGGTCTGCCCCGAGTTTGGCGATCGTCACGTATCATCGGCGTGGCCACTGCCTGATCCCGCCAAGTTCACGGGGTCTGACGCCGAGCGGACCGCGCTGCTGAACGAACTCTACGGCATGATCCGGCGGCGGATCGACATCTTCATCAACTTGCCCTTCTCCTCGCTCGACAAGATCGCACTGAAAAAGCGCATCGACGAGTTGGGCGACACCAGCCGGGTGCTGGGCTGAACCATAGACCACAACGGGGGACACGATGGCGATCGGAATCAATGGAATGGGCCGCATCGGCCGGCTGGCTTTGCGCGCGGCGATGGGCGGTTTTCAGCGGGCGGAGGGCGACCCGCGTGCTGCCAATCGGCTCGATGTGGTCCACTTGAACGAGCTGAAAGGCGGGATCGCCGCGACCGCACATCTCATTGAATTCGACAGCCTGCATCGGCGGTGGAAAGCGGGCATTTCAGTTGCCGACGACCACACGATCGCCATCGGCGACCGCCGCCTGGGCTTTACGAGTGCGGCCCATCCTGGCGACGTCCCCTGGGGCGATCTTGGATGCGACATCTTGTTGGAATGCACCGGCAAGTTCCTGACACCCGATCAGCTTCAGGGCTATTTCGATCGCGGCGTGAAGCGGGTTATCGTTGCGGCTCCCGTGAAGCACGACAGCGCCTTGAACATCGTCGTCGGCGTCAACGATCACCTCTATGATCCTCAGCGCCACAAACTGCTGACGGCGGCATCGTGCACGACGAACTGCCTTGCCCCGGTGGTGAAGGTTATCCACGACGCCATCGGCATCCGTCACGGCCAGATCACGACCATCCACGATCCGACGAATACCAACGTCGTGACGGATGCCCCCCACAAAGATCTTCGCCGCGCACGCTCGGCGATGCTTTCGCTGCAACCGACCACGACCGGCAGTGCAACCGCTATCGCGTTGATTTATCCCGACCTTAAAGGCAAGTTGAACGGGCACGCCGTGCGCGCACCCGTGCTGAACGCGAGCCTCACGGACTGCGTGTTCGAGTTGCAGCGACCAACGACTGAGGCTGACGTGAACGCCTTGTTTGAGGCCGCCGCCGATGGTCCCTTGGCCGGGATTTTGGGGATCGAGCATCGCCCGCTGGTTTCGGCGGACTACACGAGCGACACGCGCAGTTCGATCATCGACGCGCTGAGCACCATGGTAACGGACGAGACGATGCTGAAAGTCTACGCTTGGTACGACAACGAAGTTGGCTATTCCTGCCGGATGGTCGATCTGGCGAACATCGTCATCAAGGCTGGCGTTTGATGACCGCTGCCGCCCGCAATTATCTCATCGTAACGGCGTCGTACTGGGGCTTCACTCTTGTCGACGGCGCGCTGCGCATGCTCGTACTGTTCCACTTTTTCAAGTTGGGATATTCGCCGTTCACGCTGGCCTTTCTGTTCCTGCTGTATGAGGCCGCCGGGATCGCGGCCAATCTGGGCGGCGGATGGCTGGCCTCGCGATTTGGCATTCCGCGCATGCTGGCCATCGGTCAGTCGCTGCAAATTCTAGGGTTGGTCTTTCTCTCCGGCCTCGATCCGGCGTGGACGGTGGCGGCTTCGGTCGCTTGGGTCGTCACGGCGCAGGGCATTTCCGGCGTCGCGAAAGATCTGACGAAAACGGCGTCTAAGTCGGCGATCAAGGCCACGTCGGCGGAGGGGTCGGGACAGTTGTTCCGCTGGGTTGCGTGGTTCACGGGCTCAAAAAACGCGATGAAAGGCATCGGGTTTTTCGTTGGCGGGCTGTTGCTGGACGTCATGGGGTTTGCCGCCGCACTTTGGCTGATGGCGGCGCTGCTCGGCGTCATCTTGGTCGCGGGTCTTGCCTTGCTGCCACGCGAACTTGGCAAAGCCAAATCGTCGAAGACGGTCAAAGAACTGTTTGGCAAATCACGCGGCGTCAATTTGTTGGCGGCAGCGCGCATCGTTTTGTTTGGTGCGCGCGATGTCTGGTTCGTGGTCGGGTTGCCAGTTTTCCTCTATGCCAACGGCTGGAAATTTCTGGAAGTGGGTGCATTCCTGGCCGCCTGGACCATCGGCTATGGCATCGTTCAAGCTGCGGCACCCGCGTTCGTTTCCCGCAGCAGCGATGGGCTCAGCCGGGAAGTTCCAGCGGCCAGGGGATGGTCACTCGCGCTGGTTGCGATCCCGCTTGGACTGGCGGCCATGCTGATCTCAGGCATTGTTCCCCGTCCCGACCTCTTGGTTTGCGCCGGGCTGGCCCTATTCGGGTTTGCCTTCGCAGTCAATTCGTCCCTGCATTCTTATCTGATCCTGGCGTACGCTGGATCGGAAAAGGCCGCTGAAGACGTCGGCTTCTATTACGCTGCCAACGCGGCGGGGCGGTTGCTCGGGATCGTATTGTCCGGCGTGCTGTATCAGCTTGGCGGCATGACGGCCTGCCTGCTTGGGTCGGCTGTGATGCTCGGGCTCTGCTGGGCGATCACCCTGGCGCTGCCATCGCGAAACGACTCTGACCGCGGCCTGCATACGGCTCCTTTGCCGGTTTGACGCGGGGTCGCCATCACGAAACTGTGGGAGCGGTTGATCGTGATGCTGGCCTCACCTAAGTTGGGCAGATCGTTAGGGCGTCCCTACCAATACGCCCGCTCGGAGGCATCGACATGACGACCGGTCTATTCACACGCCGCAGTCTTCTGGTCGCCGGTGGGTCATTCGTCGCGGGTGGTTCCATCGGATTAGCGGCTCCTGCCGAAGCCCAGACCCTCGCGCCGACACCCTCGATGCGCGGCGGATCGAACAACTATCGGCAAGGCGCGCCGATCGTGGAACGGATCGGCGGCGGGGGCTTTTGGATGACGGGCACCGTGCGCCGGGCAGGCGATGGAGCGCCGCTCGCGGGGCAACGCATTCAAATCTGGGCGCACACGACGGAGGGTTACGAAAGCGACGCGCGAAGCCATGGGGCAACGCTCACCGACGCGAACGGGATTTTTCGCCTTGAGATGCCGCAAATCGTGCCGGCTTTTGGTCAACCGCATGCCCATCTGGCCTATGACAGCGGTGCGTTCGAGACCGTCTTTCTGCGTCCTGTGATGGCGAGTGCCAAGGCTACCACGCTTGAGGCGCACTTTGTGCTGAAGCCGGTTTGACGGGGTTGGGCTCGACAAGGACGATACCGGTCAGATCGATCCTGATCTGGGCTCTAGTAGCTGTCGGCATTGCCGTGCCGTTGGTTGCTGCCGCGGCAAGTCCGCTGCTGGCATGGCGCGGCCCGATCTACATCGCTGCTGGTTTTGCAGGCGTCATCGCCTTGGGGCTGATGCTGATTCAGCCCATGTTGGCTGGGGGATATCTGCCGGGACTGCAGGCCTATCGCGGACGACGCGTGCATCGCTGGACGGGAGGACTGCTCGTTTTAGCGGTGGTGATCCACGTCGGGGGACTTTGGATCACCAGTCCGCCAGACGTCATTGACGCCCTGCTGTTTGCCTCGCCCACGCCATTCTCCGCCTGGGGCGTTGTTGCCATGTGGGCCATTTTTGCCGTTGGGCTTCTGGCGGTATTCCGGCGGCGGCTGCGCCTCAGTCAGCGGACCTGGCGCATCGCCCATACGGTTCTGGCGGTCGTGATCGTCGTTGGAACTGCGGTCCACGCCGTCTTGATCGAGGGGACAATGGAGACCATTTCGAAGGCGGCTCTTTGCGCACTGGTGCTTGTGGCGACCATGAAAGTGATCGCCGATCTCCGTGTCTGGGCCAAGAGATCGTCGACGCGCTGAGGCATCCTCCGACTTCGACGCGACGCTTAAGGCATTGCCAGTGTCGGCATCATCACGCAAAAGCAATGATGTGAACGATGCCAAATCGTGAGTGCATCTCACGTCGAGACCTGGGGGACACATGAACGAAACCACACGTGCCACGCGAGGAATGGTGGTTGCGCCCCATCATCTTGCTGCGGAAGCGGGTCTCGGCGTCCTGCGCAACGGCGGCAACGCCATCGAGGCGATGGTGGCTGCAGCGGCAACGATCGCTGTCGTCTACCCCCACATGAACGGGCTGGGTGGCGACAATTTCTGGCTCATCAGCGAGGGCGGCCGCCCCCCCATCGGGATCGACGCCTGCGGTGCGGCTGCCGGATTGGCGACGCGTAATTTTTACCGGGATCATGGCCACGAACAAGCGATCCCATCGCGCGGTCCGCTGGCCGCGCTGACGGTTGCGGGCGCGGTATCTGGATGGCAGGCAGCGCTCGACCTTTCGGCGAAATGGGGCGGGCGTCTGCCGCTCTCGCGGCTGCTCGAAGACGCCACGCATTATGCGCGAAACGGTTTTCCTGCCAGTGGCACGCAAGTCAAAAACAACATCGGCAAGCGTGCCGAACTTGAATCCGTTCCGGGGTTCGCTGCGACGTTCATGCCCTGCGGGCAGCAGCCCAAGGTTGGTGCGTTGTTTCGGCTGGAACGGCTGGCGGATACACTCTCGCACTTGGCGACGTCAGGACTCGACGACTTCTATCGAGGCGATCTTGCACGCCAAATGGCGGGGGAACTGGGTGCTGCGGACAGCCCGCTCCGGCTTACCGACCTTGAGCGCCACAGGGCTTTGACCGTCGCGCCGCTGGCCGTGAGGTTAACCCACGGCACCGCCTATGGGATGCCGCCGCCGACCCAGGGGCTGGCGTCGATGATGATCCTCGGCCTGTTCGACCGGCTCGGCGTACAGGAGGCTGAGGGATTCGACTATGTGCACGGCCTCGTGGAAGCGACCAAGCAGGCGTTCCTGGTTCGCGACGCCCACGTCACCGAACCCGATCGCATGACGGTTGATCCTGCGAGCTTCCTCGCCGCTGGGATGCTGGACACGCTTGCGCAGAAAATTGATTGCGCGTCGGCCCTGCCCTGGCCGCAGTCGGCAAAGCGCGGCGATACCGTCTGGCTGGGTGCTATCGACTCGGAAGGCCGTGCGGTCAGCTTCATCCAGAGCATCTACTGGGAGTTCGGGTCAGGCCTTGTGCTGCCCGGGTCCGGCATCACGTGGCAAAATCGGGGTACGAGTTTTGCGCTCGACCCCGCGCGCCAGAACGCATTAGAGCCCTATCGTCGACCATTCCACACCATCCAGCCGGCCATGGCACTGCTCGATGACGGTCGTGTCATGCCGTACGGCACGATGGGGGGAGAAGGCCAGCCGCAGACGCAGGCCATGATCTACACACGGCACGTTGTGTACGGGCAGGGCTTGCAGCAGGCGATCAATGCGCCGCGCTGGCTGCTCGGGCGCACGTGGGGGGCCGACACCACCAACCTGCGCATTGAAAACCGTTTCGATCCAGCCGTGATCGCGGCGCTGACATCGGCAGGGCACGATGTCGAGGTCATTGGTCCGATGGAGGAGGTGATGGGCCATGGCGGTGCCTTGGTCGCGCATGGCCAAGGGCCATTGCGAGGCACCATGGAGGGCGCCGCCGATCCGCGTAGCGATGGACGCGCGGCTGCCTTCTGAGCGTGAGCGCCGCCGGTGCTCGACATTAGAGCAGTGCGTGTTTTTGGCTGCCTAATTCCTCGGCACATCGAGACTAGGCCTTCGCTGCTCGCGTGAATTAAGCCTTTCCCTTCCGTTAAAACCGAATGTGGCATGCAAAATGCCTATCGGCGATTGGGCGCGCAAAATTCGAGCGCGACAAGTTCGGGTCATGGGAGAATTTAATGGATCGTCGCCGCTTCATTTCGACGGGACTGAAGGCAGGGCTTGCCACCACCGCAGTGGTCGCTGCACCCGCCATCGCGCGTGCAAACACGACCTTCAATTGGAAGATGACAAACGCCTATGGGCCCGGCGCGCCGTTCTATGTGGAAGGTCCAGGCAGCCCAAAATATTTCATCGACCTCGTCAAGAAACTTTCGGGCGGTCGTCTCAACATCCAGCATTTCGCCGCTGGCGAATTGATCCCGGCACTTGAAGGCTTCGATGCGGTGTCGAAGGGCACCGTCGAAATGAATTGCGCCAACAGCTACTTCTGGTCTGGCAAGACGTTTGCTGCGCAGTATTTCACGGCCGTGCCGTTCGGCATGAACTTTCAGGGCATGAACGCCTGGCTCTATCACGGCGGCGGCCTCAAGTTGTGGGAAGAGGTTTACGATCCGTTCAACCTCGTGCCGTTGCCGATGGGCAATACCGGTATTCAGATGACCGGCTGGTTCAAAAAGCCGATCGAGAAGGTTGAGGATTTCAAAGGCCTCAAAATGCGTATCCCGGGCCTCGCGGGCAAGGTCTACGCGACACTCGGCGTTGACGTGAAACTTTTGCCCGGCGGCGAAATCTTCCCTGCTTTGGAACGCGGTGTCATTGATGCCGCCGAATTCGTCGGCCCCTATCAGGATCGCCGCCTTGGCCTGCATAAGGCTGCGAAATATTACTACACCACGGGCTGGCACGAGACGTCGACCGTTACCGAACTGATCGTCAACAAGGCCGCGTGGGCCTCTCTCCCCGACGATCTGAAGGAAGTCGTGCGGACGGCTGCAGCGGCCTGCAACGTCATCAGCCATACGTGGTGCGAGGCAACCAACGCCGAAGCCCTCGACGATCTCGTCACGAATTTCGGCGTGATCGCTGCTCCGCTTCCGCCCGCTATCATCACTAAGCTGAAAGAAGCAACCGACGCGGTCCTGGCGGATGCGACAGCCAAAGACCCGCTCGTCAAGAAGGTCCACGACAGCTTCATGGCGTTCAAGACCAAGCACGACAAATGGGCCGGCATCAGCGAGGCCGTCTATCAGTCGCAGATCCGCGGCCAGACCAAGGGCTGATCTCCAACGGACGCAGACACGGGGCCGCCGACGTGCGGAGCCCGTGTCTCTTTCATCTTAGTTTTGCAGGCCACTTTCGTTCGTTCGTTCGGCGGCGTTCGAGCGAATAATTCGACACGGCAGTGGCGCGTGTTTGCACCGGGGGACAATCGGACATGAAGACCATTCGGCGCATCGCCGACCTACTTGATATGATCATCGATAAAATCGGACGCGTCACGGGCTGGTGCGCGTTCGCGCTGGTCTGTCTGATGGCGTTCAACGTGCTGTTGCGGTATTTTTTCCGCACCGGGTCAGTGGCCATGCAGGAACTGGAATGGCACCTGATGGCGCCGATCTGCCTGCTGGGGCTCTCCTATGCGCTGCTGCATGATGGCCATGTCAAAGTGGACATCCTTTACGGCAGCTTTCCCCAACGGGTGCAGCGATTAATCGACCTGGTCTCGATGATCCTCGTGTCGGTCGTCGTCGCGATCCTCATGTATCTTTCATTGGCCTATGTCGAGCAGTCTTATCGCATTGGCGAGGTGTCGCCCGATCCTGGTGGTTTGACCCATCGCTGGATTTTGAAAGCCATGCTGCCGATCGGCTTTGGCTTGCTGCTCGTGCAGAGCATCGCTGCCACGTTGCGCGCTATCCTCGCCTTGGTTGATCCGTCTGCGCCCGTCGTCAATCAAATGCATTTGGAAGAGGGGCGCTGAGATGGCCACTAACGAAATTCTGGCGCTCCTTTCGATCGTCTCGTTCTTTAGCATGCTCGCTATCGGAATGCCGGTTGCTCTGACACTGGCCGTATCGGGCCTCGTGTTTGGCTATCTCGGGTTTGGACCTGGGTTGTTCAACCCGCTTCCCGCGCGCATCTTCGGTGTCACCGCCAACTACACCCTGATTGCGATTCCCTTGTTTGTGTTCATGGGGGTGATGTTAGAAAAATCCAAGATTGCCGACGATCTTATGGATGTCATCGGCCATCTTGCGGGAAGTCTGCGCGGCGGGATGGGCATCGGCATCATCCTCGTCGGCGTCCTGATGGGTGCGACCACCGGCATCGTTGGGGCAACCATCGTGACGCTGGGGCTCATCACATTGCCAGCCCTCATCCGCCGCAACTACGATCTACCGACGGCTTGCGGCACCATCTGCGCCTCCGGCACACTCGGCCAGATCATTCCGCCGTCGACCATCCTTATCCTGCTGGCCGACATTATGGGCCAGTCGGTCGGCACGCTGTTTGCTGCCGCGCTCTTTCCCGGACTGATGCTGTCGGCGATCTTCGTGATCTATCTGTTGGTTCTCGGCATGGTTCGGCCTGAGATGGTGCCGCCTGTCGCTCTCGCAGAGCGCGATGCCATGAATCGGGGTGATTTGTGGCGCAAGGCAGCGATGGTCGGGCTACCACCCATTGCGCTGGTGCTCGCCGTGCTCGGGTCGATCATCGGCGGCATCGCAGCACCAACTGAAGCTGCCTCCATGGGCGCGTTGGGCTCGGTGCTCGTTGTTGCTCTGTCCGGCCGGTTCTCATTTGGCGTCTTACGCGAAACCACACTGTCCACAACGCGCATCACCGCCGGCATGATGTTTATTCTCATCTGTGCTCAAGTGTTCGCGCTCACCTTCCGTGGGTTGGGCGGCGAGGGGTTGGTGCACCGCCTATTCGAATGGGTGCCGGGCGGCGTGAACGGCGACGTCATTTTCATGCTGCTTTTGATTTTCGTACTCGGGTTCTTCATCGAGTGGATTGAGATCAGTTACATCGTGGTGCCGCTGTTTCTACCGATCCTGATGAACGCAAACGTCGATATGGTCTGGATCGCGGCCCTCATAGCACTGGTGTTGCAGACGTCGTTCCTGACGCCGCCGTTCGGGTGGGCGTTATTCTACCTGCGCTCGGTCGCGCCGCCCTCGGTGCCTACAATCGCGATCTACAAGGGCGTCGTGCCGTTTATCGGTTTGCAATTGATTGCCGTCGCCTTGCTGTTCCTGTTCCCGGGCATCGCGACGTGGTTGCCTCGCGCAATCGGCTGGTAGATTGCCGGGCACTTAATGCCGGGGCTCTTGGCGGTCGCCGATCATACCGCTGAGAGCCCGCGCAGGCGGCCCAATTATGCTGTCTGCAAATCACCATCGGAGGCCGGTTCGTTGCCGGCGGCGTGCAGCCTTTGGCCTAAGTAAGTGTAGACCGCCGGCACAACGAACAGGGTTAACAATGTTCCCACCGTCATGCCGCCGACGATGACCCAGCCGATCTGTTGGCGGCTTTCGGCACCCGCGCCCGTCGCCAGTGCGAGCGGGAGAGCGCCGAGCACCATGGCAGCGGTCGTCATCAGGATCGGACGCAGCCGGGTCACGGCTGCGTGGATGACGGCGGCGTCCCGGCTCGCTCCGCTTTGCTGGCGTTGGTTTGCGAATTCGACAATCAAAATGCCGTGCTTTGTAATGAGGCCTACAAGCGTGATCAGCCCGATCTGGGAGTAGACGTTCAGCGTGCCGCCGGTAAGCCACAATGCGCCGAGCGCGCCCGTCATCGACAGTGGCACGGTGAGCAGGATGATGACGGGGTCGCGGAAACTTTCAAACTGCGCTGCGAGCACGAGGTAGATGAACACCAGCGCCAGCACGAAGACCAATGCCAGGCTATCGGATGACGCGCGGAAATCCCGGCTTTGACCATTGAGATCGGTTTGCACGTTCGCGGGCAACACTTCGCGCGCGGCCTGTTCCAGGAAGGCGACGGCTTCGCCAACGGTGTAGCCCTGTGCCAAATTGGCCTGCAGGGTGACGGCTCGCAACTGGTTGAACCGTTTCAGCTCTTTGGGCGCTACCGCTTCGGTGACGCGCGCAACGTTGGATAGCTGGATCATTTCCCCGCGCGTATTGCGCAGGAACACTGTTGCCAGGGCGGCAGGCGTCGCGCGATCTTCTGCTGCCAGCTGGATGAACACATCGTATTGCTCGCCGTTTTGTTCAAACCGCGTCACCTGTCGACCACCGAGCAGCGTTTCCAGGGTACGCCCGGCAGTCGAGACTTCAAGGCCAAGATCGGCGACTTTCCCGCGGTCGATCTCAATGCGGAACTCGGGTGAGTTCAGTTTCAAGTCCGTGTCGAGGGACTGGAGACCGGGATTCTGGCGCGCGCGCTCCAGCATCTTATCGGCGAATTCCTGGAGCTCGGCATAGGTTGCCGAAGACTGGATCACGAACTCCACCGGACGGCCCGACCCGCGCTGACCAAACGCGCCGGGCGCTTGAGCCACGGCCTGAATGCCAGCGATCCGGCGCAACAGGGGATTGATTTCGTTGGTGATGATTTGCTGAGAACGCTTACGCTCGGCCCAATCTTTCAGCGGTGCCACGACAAGCGATTGCGACACATCTGGCGCGCCGCTGATGACGAGGCGCGCGCGGATTTCTGGAACCTTGGTCAAAATGGCGTCGATCTGATCGGCATACCGTGCCGTGAAGCCGATGGTTGCGCCTTCCGGGCCAACTCCGCGCAGCCGCATCACGCCCCGATCTTCAAGCGGCGAAAGTTCGGATTTCAAACCCAGAAACAACACCGCACCCAGTCCTGCGACGGCCACGCCCACAATCAGGATCAGCGGGCGAACTTTGAGGGCTGCGCTCAATATCCAGCGATAGCCGCGCTCAATCCATTCCAAGAAGCGCCCGACTGCGGTACTGATCCGGCCCGGTGTATGATTGACCCGCAAAAGTTTTGCCGACATCATCGGCGTCAGCGTCAAGGCAACGAAACCCGAGATCACGACGGCACCCGCCAACGTCAGCGCAAACTCGAGAAAGAGGCGGCCGGATTTTCCGGGTGCGAAAGCGATTGGTGCGTAGACGGCGGCGAGCGTCATCGTCATCGCGATGACCGCAAAGCCGATCTCGCGGGTGCCTTTGATCGCGGCTTCAACGGGGTCCATCCCGTCTTCGATGTAGCGGTAAATGTTTTCCAAAACCACGATCGCGTCATCGACAACTAGGCCGATCGCCAGAACCATCGCGAGCAATGTCAACGTGTTGACGCTGAACCCGAGCGCGAACATCAGCGTGAAGGTCGCGATCAGGGAAATCGGAATGGTGACAATCGGGATGATGGCTGCACGTGCGGATCGCAAAAAGAACAAGATGACGACGATCACCAGCCCGATGGCTTCGGCAATCGTCGTGTAGACGGCGCCGATTGAGCGATCAATGAACACAGTGTCGTCGTTGCCCAGTTCGGCGTTCAATCCGGACGGCAGGGACGCGTTGATCTCGGGCAAGACGGCGCGCACGGCGTTGGAGACGTCCAACGGGTTTGCGGTCGCTTGCTTGATGACGCCAACGGCAATGGCTGGCACGCCATTGTACTTGCTTTGGCGGCGTTCATCGGACGCGCCAAGCTGGACGCGGGCGACGTCGCCCAATCTCACCTGATAACCGTTGGCGACCTTGACGACGACGTTGCGAAACTGCTCGGGTGTGGACAGGCCGGTCCGAGAAAGCACGGCGAATTCACGATCTCGGCTTTCGATGCGACCCGACGGGATCTCAGCGTTCTGTGCCCGAAGGGCTGCTTCGACGTCCTGGACGGTCAACGCATAGGCGACGAGGCGTTCGCGGTCGATCCAGACGCGCATCGCATAGCGCCGCTCGCCGAAAATTTGGACATCCGCCACGCCGGTCAGGTTTTTAAGCCGGTCGACGATGAAACGGTCGACGTAGTCGGTCAGTTCAAGTGACGTCTTGCTTGCGCTGGTGAATACGAGAAAAAGGATGGCCTGTGCGTCGGCTTCGACTTTGGCGATGACGGGTTCGTCGATCTCATCGGGAAGGCGGCCTCGGACGCGGCTGACCCGGTCGCGCACATCGCTGGCGGCCACGTCGGGATTGATGTTTGAGCGGAAGCGAACGGTGATGCGGCTGCTTTCCTGCCGGCTCGACGACTCGAGCACGTCGATGCCTTCGATACCGGCAATCGAACCTTCCAAGATCTGTGTGACCTGGGTTTCTACGATTGCGCCCGACGCTCCTGGATAGGTTGTCGATACGGATACGATCGGTTCGTCGACGTTGGGAAATTCACGCACGGTCAGCCGTTGGAACGACACGACGCCGAGCAGCGTGATCATCAAGCTCAGCACCGTGGCAAACACCGGTCGCTTGATGCAGAACGCGAACATATCCATCAGGTCGCTCCGCCGGTCGGCTTGCGCACGCCGGTGGACGGGACAACTTCGACGGCTGCCCCGTCACGCAGTTTTTGCTGCCCCGCTGTCACAACAACTGAGTTTGGGACCAAACCAGTCAGGACCTCAACTTCAGCATTTTTTCGTTCGCCCAATTTTACGCGGGCCTCGGATGCTTTTCCGCCATCGACGCGGAACACAAACGTTTCACCAGCCTTGGGAACAACGGCTGCCTCAGGGATCAGAACGACTTCGCGATCCTGCAAACCCTTGATCGTGATGCGGGCAAACAGGCCCGGCCGTAAAACGAGATCGCGATTGTCGATCTTGGCCCGGATCGACAACGAGCGCCCGTTGACGTCGACCAGCGGGTTGATCGCGTAGATCTGGCCCTTGAAGGTGCGGTCTGGCACAGGATCGACCTGCACCTCGATATCTTGTCCAACTTTGACCGACGTCAGGAAAATTTCTGGGATTTTGAAATCGACTTTCAAGGTGTCGATTTTCTCAACGTTGACCAGCGCTATGCCGGTATTGACGAACGAACCCACAGAGACGTTGCGCAGTCCTACAATGCCATCGAAGGGCGCCCGCAAGACCTGTTTGGAGAGCCGCGTTTCGGCCAGACTGACTTCAGCGGCGGCGGTGTCGAATGTCGACTGTGCTTCGTCTTGAGAGCGCCCCGTCACAGCGCCGGTCCGGCCCAGCGTCGTCGCGCGGTAATTGTTTGCGCGAGCCAAAGTGAGGCGCGCCTTCGCCTGCACGAGTTCTGCCCGAGTCAATGCGTCGTCGAGTTTGACGATAATGTCGCCTTGCTTGACAGGACGGCCTTCCTCAAAAACGATTTCGGAGATGCGTCCGGCGATTTCGGGCGCAATCAACACGGATTCATCCGACATCGTTGAGCCCAGAGCGCGAATATCGGATGCCGTTCTGGCGAGACGTGCGGTGGCCACTTCCACCGCTGTGGCAGGGCCGATGGATGCCCGCGCAGAGCCAGTCGGCGTTGGCGCGGCCTTTCCAGCGACCGACCCTAGCGATACCGCAAGTTGTGCCGGGCCGACCATCCAGATGCCAACAGATATTGCCAGAACAACTGCGGATATCGCAGTGAAACGCCAAATTCGTCGCGAACCTATATGCACGATGTTCCCTCTCGTAGCCTCGCGTGTCAGGCGATGTGGCGGGCACCCCAAAACGTTACGGCCATTTCGCCACGCAGTCAGCCATACGCGGGAGAACTTGATATGGGGCCCAAGGTTCCGGTTCGTTACACGTCTTGCTGGCAGGCGGCTATGTCGATGTGTAAGATCGGGCAACCGGGCAACGCCGTGCGCTGGCTCCAAGCACATGGTTGGTACATGTCCGGTTTGGTATGATTGTGTCCTCGCGCACCACCAGCCTTAAAGCTTGATGGCGCAATCGCCGTCGATAAACCTATCAGGTTCCAGCCCCTTGGGCACACCCTTGATCGCGGCAGCGCATCATAGCCCAAAAATGCTTGTCAGCAGCGCGCTGTCCGCTTCGTCCTTTGACTTTTGGCGCGTTAGATCGGGGCGTTCTGGCTGGGCTTTTGCCCCGTCGCCTGGTCCGTTCCGGCTGCGGGCAACAAGCGTGTTGCCGCACGAACCAGCGATGCGGCGAGAGACGTCTGCCGATGGCGCGGCTGGTGGTTCCCAACTTTTGCAAGCCGCGCCGATGCGGCCGGGCGCCTTCGCGGCGTCGGGTAGGCAATACAGTCCGGTGCCGTCGGCCTGCGAAGCGAAGCGGATGCCCGTTGCGCCGACTTTGGCATCATCAAGCTCTGCGGCGAGATGGTTCAGCACCTCAATGCGCAATCGCCCGGCATCGCCTTTTAGCGGCGTGGCCCGAGCATGCATTTGCGTGAGCGGAACGGCTTCGATGGCGCCCGGCGTCAGTTTGCCAGCAGCATCGCGTGAGAAGAGGACGCGGATCACCAGGCCATAGTCGCGGCAGATGCCGAGTTGCGCCATGTCCTGCATGCCCGGGTGCAGCAAATTGCCGAGGCCATACAGTACGAGTTTGCCGTCAACGCGTTGGACACCGGCTGCCACATGGGCGTGATGGCCGACGACGATGTCGATCCCACTGCCCTTTGCTGCCTGGTCGCGCAGCTTGGCTGCGTCGCTCAAACTTGCCCGCACCTGGAGCTCTGCGCCGTAGTGCACCGACAGAATGCGCAGATCACCTTGCGCGTCTGCGAGGCGTGCGACGGTTTCGCTGAAATCCTCTGCGCGGTTGTAGTTGAGCATGCCAGCGCCCTTCCGGCTGCCGGACGCTTCGCCCTCCGGCATGCCCCCTCCGCCGATGCCGATGGCGGAGATGCGCACGCGCGCGCCATTCACCGTAACGTCAGCGGGGCGGGACGCCTGTTCGCGGCCAATTCCAATCCCAGGCCACGCCGCGAGACCGTGCGCTGCTGCCCCTTCGAGATGGCGCAGTGTTTCGCGCAGACCAGCGTCGCCGTAGTCGACGGCATGATTGTTGGCGGTCGAGACCACGTTGAGGCCAAGGCGAGCGATGTGGTTGATCGCTGCGGGGTGGCTTTTGAAGTTGAACGACTTTGGGTTGGCGCGCAGATCGTTGCTGTCGGTGACGACGGTTTCGAGGTTGGCAAAGTTGATGTCGCCGTCGAATACGGAGGCGATGCCGTCCGTCAAGACTTGCCATACCTCTTTGCGGCCATGACGGAATGCGCCGGTCGGGTCAACGGACTGGTTGCTGCCGCCAAAACCAAGATCGCCGCCGAGCACGACGACCACGACGGCGTTATCGCTCGTGGTCTCGCTCGACTGCTGTTTCGAGGTCGCGGGGTCCGTCGGGCGCTCGACGATCGGGCTGTTGAGACTTGGCTCTGGCGTGTCCGCCATCGGTGCGTTGGCAACAGTGATAGGGCCAACGCTTTCCCGCTCGGATGCGATGACAGCACTGGCGCTTGTCACCATCAGCGCGACGCCAAACAACAGTTGCCACTTCGTACGCACCGTCTACTCCACACCTTACAAAGCTTTAGCTTAGCAGGCTCGCGGAGCGGTTGCCGATAGATTCCAGGTGTCTGCGTGACAAAGCGCAACGGCGTTCCTGCTGTGCCACACTGTCTGCCCCAGCGACTGAAAAATGAGCTTGCGATGTCGAAACAAGCAGCTGCCAAAACCGTTCGGCCCGTCTGGACGGCTAAGTTGTGGGCCTAGCTGATAGGCCCTACCGTAACGGATCGTGTGACTTCACCACGGCATCGACTTTCAGTCGCCTGTTCCAAAGCGGTATTTTTCATGTTGGGCTATCTGACGATCATATTCTGTTGCCAACTGTTGGGCGAATTGCTCGTCGTTGGGGCTGGCCTGCCCATTCCTGGACCGGTGTGCGGGATGGCGATCCTGTTTGCTGGGTTGCTGATACGCGGGTCGATCCCTGCTGAATTGGCCGCTGTCGGCACGGCGCTGCTGGACAACCTCTCGCTTCTGTTCATTCCAGCCGGTGTGGGTGTCATGCTTCACGCGTCGCTGCTGCAGCGCGACTGGTTACCGATTTCAGTCTCGCTCATCGTGAGCACGGCGCTTACGATCGCGGTGACCGCGCTCGTCATGTCCTGGTTGCGGCCGCCAGAGATTGCTTCCCAAGACCTTTCGGGAGGCGGCTTTGAAGAACCTAAATGATATCTGGGTTTATTTAAGTGCGAGCCCCCTGCTTCATTTGACCCTGACGCTTATCGCGTATCAAGCAGGCCTCGCCCTTTACCGCCGATCAAAGCTCAATCCGTTGCTTAACCCCGTCTTGATTTCGGTCGTTATCATCGTCAGCATTTTAGCCGTGACCGGCACGAGTTACGAGACCTATTTCGACGGAGCAAAGTTTGTTCATTTTCTTCTTGGACCCGCGACAGTCGCACTCGCCATTCCGCTCTACCGTCAATTCGAATTGGTCCGTCGTTCCGCACTGGCGATTTGCTGCAGCGTGATTGCTGGCTCGTTGACGTCCATGCTTTCGGCTGTGGGGGTCGCGTGGCTGCTTGGCGGATCGGTCGTCTCGCTCATATCGCTGGCGCCCAAATCGGTCACCACCCCGGTTGCTATGGGCATTTCTGCACAGTTGGGTGGTCTGCCATCGCTGACGGCGGCGCTCGTTATCCTCACCGGAATTCTGGGTGCCATGATCGGCACATTCATTCTCAATGCCGTCGGCGTGAAGGATTGGGCTTCCCGGGGCGTTGCAATGGGCACCGCCAGTCACGGCATTGGAACGGCAAGAGCTTTACAGGTCAACGAGCTTGCCGGTGCATTTTCGGGTTTGGCTATGGGACTGAATGCGTTGGCAACGGCATTGCTTCTGCCATTGGTGTGGAAGATGCTATTTCCAAATTGAGTGCGTTGTTTTTCAGGGAATGACTATCGGGCGTTATGCGCCAGCCGTCCGATGGTGATGGGTGCGAGAGCTTCGGTGCGGGCCGTGACACGGCCAATCACGGCCGCGTGCGCATACCCTGCTTCCCGCAGTGCCGCGATGCACGCCGACGCACGTGCTGCTGGCAGCGAGGCCAGCAAACCGCCGGCGGTCTGGGGATCAAACAGGGCTGGATACAGCGGATCGAGGCTGGCCTCCTCGATGTTGCCGATCGCCCGGCGCAAACGCACGTTCTGCGGCTGGAGCGAGGAAAAAATACCCATCGCCATCGTCTCGCGCACGCCAGTGAGCAGCGGGACACATTCAAGATCGAGCGTCACGTCAACGTCGGAGGCCCGCACCATTTCGACCAGATGACCGAGCAAGCCAAAGCCCGTCACGTCCGTGGACGCGTGGACATCATGGGCCAGCAGAATTGCGGCCCCGTTCCGGTTGGAGGTTGTCATGTGGGCGAGCGCTGCCATCACCCAGCTCGCGCGCGCCTTGGACCGCATGTCGGCTGCCAATAGCGTCCCCGTCCCGATCGGCTTGGTGAGAACGAGCACGTCGCCCGCCACGAGGCCACCCTTGCGGATGATGCGGTCGCGATCGATCAAACCGTTAACGGCAAAGCCAAGCGCCAGTTCAGCGCCTTCGCTGGTGTGGCCACCGACCAGTGCGCAGCGCGCATCGCGCAAGATTTCGTTGGCACCCGCCATCATTGCCGACAAATCCGCCTCGACTTTGCTCTCCAGTCCGTAGGGCACGGTAGCGATTGCCAATGCGGATTGGGGTTCCCCGCCCATCGCGAACACGTCGCCCAGCGCGTGGTTGGCTGCGATCTTGCCGAAGATGTAGGGGTCGTCGACGATCGCGCGAAAGTAATCGACCGATTGCACGGACAGTCGCGCGCCTCCCGTATCGACGATGGCCGCATCGTCGGGTGCATCCAGACCTACGAGCACGTCATTTCGTGCAAAGGGCTCCAGCGTGCCGAGCGCGCGCGACAGCACGGTTGCACCGACTTTAGCGCCGCATCCCCCGCAGCGCATGGCAATCGCCGAGATTTCCTTTAGGGCCGCCGTGTCGGCAATACCGGTCAACGCGACGGGTGGGGGCGTCGCCATTTCGGGCAACGTATTGAACTTGTCCATGAAAGCGCGATCAATGCGGTCCTTCAGTTTCCAGACCCAATCGCCTTCAAACGTGAACCCATTACGCGTGCCTATCGCGTGCGGTTCGCCGGTCGAAATCAGATACAATGCTTCGGTCTGCGAGTGGTGGGCCTGCAACGGTTGGCCTGCAATGCGTCGCGTGATGTTGGCGGCCAGCGTTTTTGCACTGCGGACCGCGTAGACGCCCGACTTGGGCACGTCGCGGCCGTCAATGGTTGCCACATCGCCCACGGCGAACACGTCGTCATTGCGCAGCGTCTGCAGCGTAGGCCTCACGCGGATGAAACCGCTTTCGTCGAGGTCGAGCCCGGTTGACGCCAGCCAAGACGCTGCTGCCGCACGCGTCGTCCAAAACACTTCGTCGAGCGCGACCGACGAACCATCGGCCAGTTCAACCTGTCCCGCTTTGACAGCGCTCACGCGTGCCCTGCTGATCACCGTTATGCCGCGCGCCTTCAACAGCGCTTCAAAGCGGCGGCGGACTTCGCGCGGGAATGTCGGCAATAGCCCGGATGTCGATGTGACCAGAGTGAACGATAGCGCCGAGGCGTCATGACCGGCTGCTGCGACATCGCGCTTTAGTCGGTGTTGCAGGGACAGCAAGAGTTCAACGCCGCCGGCCCCGCCCCCGACTACACCGATGCTGGCCTTACCGCACGCTGCAACCGTGCGGTCGCGGGCCGCTTCGAAGCGGCGCAAAAACCCATCGATGGGTTTGACCGGGAGGGCGTGTGCGCTTGCACCTGGCACATCGCCGGTGCTGGGGGTCGAGCCGATGTTGATCGACACGATGTCATAGGGGACGGGCGGGCGATTATTGCACAGCACCCGCTTGTTGGCGGTATCCAGTCCCGTCACTTCGCTTTGATACAAGCGCGCACCGGCAAATCGCGCCAAGGGTCCCGTATCAATGTGGGCTTGCTCGAACGCGTAATGGCCAGCAATCAGGCCCGGCAGCATGCCAGAGTAGGGCGTATCAACCTCACGGGTGATCAACGTGAATCGCACGCCGGGCTGCGGGTTCATTCCGACCATCCGCAAAACGCCGACATGGGCGTGTCCGGCCCCAACGAGCACCACGTCTTTAACGATCGGCTGTGCATTTGATTTCATTCAGTTCCACAATCCTCTTGTCTTGCCGCGATCAACCCGTCCTGAACGTATCGGCACACCGACATGATAGCGCGATTGCCGATGGCAGACCTGTTGCCAAGAAAGCTGCCGCCCCCTCGTGCCTGTCCTCGTAAAATGTGACGAGGCGATTTACTACCGTCGCGCAACAGTTTTGAACTTTCACCTGGCTTTATGTATTGGCACGTCCGATGAACATCATCATCCAAACTCCAGCAGCGGCCAACAGCAGGGCTGGCAATCGGGTTACGGGAGAGCGCTGGCAGGCCATCTTGAAAAACCTTGGCCATCAGGTTGTTGTCACGTCAAGCTACTCGGGCTGTGGCGCAGATGTCCTGATTGCCATCCACGCTTGGCGAAGCGCCGAAGCAATCGCTGCGTTTCGACGTTCCAATCCGGGGAAGCCCATTATCGTTTGCCTAAGTGGTACCGACATTTACGCTTATCTGACCAGTCATCCGCAGGTCACACTCGCTTCCATGGAAGCAGCGACCGTTCTGGTCGGCTTACACGACCTCGTTGGCAACGCCATTCCCCCACGTTTCGCGGCGAAGCTGCAAACGATCTACCAGTCTGTGCCGACACGCCCGCGCGCGACGCCCAGCGCCGACGGCTTTGCGGTCTGTGTGATCGGGCATTTGCGGGCGGAAAAGAATCCGTTTGAGACCGCACTTGCCGCGCGGCATCTCCCGGCATCGTCAAGGTTGCACATCACCCATGCCGGGCGCGCCATGGATCAAAATTGGGCCGACGCTGCGCAAGCCGAGATGGCCACGAACCCGCGCTACCATTGGCTTGGCGACGTACCCAGAGAGCAGGTGTTTCAGCTTCTGGCTTCCAGCCACGTGATGGTCTTGAGTTCTTTGATGGAAGGAGGCGCCAACGTCGTTGGCGAGGCGCTCGCCGTCGGCGTGCCCGTCATCGCGTCTGACATTGCGGGCTCGATCGGGTTGTTGGGCACTGATTACCCCGGGTTATACCCTGTCGGCAACGCAGAAGCCCTTGCGGCCCTGCTGTTGCGCGCTGAATGCGAGCCTGCATTCCTGGCGCAGTTGACCGCGCATTGTCGCATCCGTGCTGCACTTTTTGCCCCGGAGCGCGAACATGCCGCCTGGGAACAGTTGCTCGCCAACCTCGCGCCGGGCTCCGCTTAGCAGCGGAATTCGTGAACGGATGCCCGCCATCGCGGTCAACTCTTGCGCGCTTTATCAAAGCCATCGGCGGAAACCACCATACTTCGTCAGTGTGTGACGGCGCTCAGGCCGTAGTAGGCTGGCACAAGTACGAGCGCCGACCAGATGATAGACGACACGGCACTCGCTGCGAGAAACAGCGGCAAGGGCATTGACGTTGCTCCCGCCAACATCGGCACGATTGGCCGAAGCGGACCGGCGACCTTCGAGATGAGGACTGCCGCGATGCCCCAGCGCTTCAGGAACGCCCGTGCTCGGTCGAGGAGGCCTGGATGATCGCGCAAGCCCCAGAGCTTGCCGATATTGTCGCGCAAGCGATAGCCGATGGCGAAAGAGACGATGTCGCCGGCAAGCGCGCCGAGAGCGCCTGCTGCAACCAGCGGCAAAAGTGCGCCATCGGCTGCTCCCTCCAAGGCGCCGATGGCGATGAAGATCAAGGTGGAGGGAACAAAGACCGATGCAAAGATGATCGACTCGGCAAAGGCGCAGGAAAAAAGTGCAACCTCAATCAAGGTCTCGCTCTCGCGGACAAAGCTTAAAAGAGCCGCCCAGTACTTATCGAGGGCCGAACTTAGGATGAAATCCACGAAATGTTTCTCCGATGTGACGGCCTAAATGAACACGTACTGGCAATCAGGTCTCGTTGGTGAGATCGTCGAACTGATTGGTCACGGCTGCTTTGAAGAATTCGGCAAGCTTCAAGTAGGAAGCCTGCTGCGCGCTCGTTTTGCGCCAGACGAGACCGACTGTGCGGTGCACTGCACGCCCCCGGATCGTCAATAGCTTCAAGTTGGGGTCGCCGACAATCTCCCGGCGGGCATAGAGACCCGGCAAGAACGTTATCCCAAGCCCCATAACGACCATTTCGCGCAGCGTATCTAGGCTCGTGCCTTCGAACTCGTAGCGCAGCGTTGCTCCGAGTTCGAGGCAAAGCGACTGCACCGCATCGTGGAGTTGATGCCCTTTGCCGAGCGCCAGGACATCCTGACCGGCGAGGCTCGCGCGCTCGACGACATTGAGGCGGGCGAAGGGATGATCGGCACCAACCGCCAGCAACAGCGGTTCGCGAAACAGAAACGTGCTCTCAAATTCGGCACCTTGTACCGGGAGCATCGTGATGACGACATCGAGCGCGCCGTCCTCCAGCGCACCCGGTAATGCGCTTGGCGGGCTCTCACGGATGTAGAGCTTAAGGTCGGGGTGTGCTTTGTGCAGCGCGGGCAGAACATGGGGCAGGAGATAGGGGCCTATGGTCGGCGGTAGGCCGAGCCGGAGGAGGCCCGTGAGTTCGCGGCCGCCACTGTCGGCCAACGCCCGTATTTCGGCAACGTCGACCAGCACCCGGCGGGCAACCTCGACGATCTGAAGCCCAACTGGAGACATCACGACCCGGCTGCGGTTTCGCTCAACCAAAAGGACGCCGAGCTTTTGCTCGAGAGCCTTCAATTGCTCGCTCAGGGTCGGTTGAGTCGTGTTGCAGCGCTCAGCCGCTCGCCTGAAGTGCAAAGTGTCGGCGATGGCCAGCAGGTACTCGAGTTGCCGAATGTTGGGCATTGAAGCCATCCCCTTCCCCCGCGTTCAATGTCGCGCTGATCGTCGCCCAACTCTTACGTAATCGGTGATATGGTTGTTAGCCATTTATCTTCTAGCCTGATCGGAAAATCCTATCAGCAATCGGGGCTAAACCGATTGGTCATTTGCGGCGTCTGCTTCCATCTCTTTACCCAGCAGCCAAGTTGGGACCTACCGATTGGCAATAGAGATGGAGAGACACGTGAGTGACAGGTTAAGTCCGCAGGCGCGGATCAGCAGACTGGCGGAATCGCCCGCCAAATTACCGGTACGGGTAGTAGCTTCTTGCTACGGTTCGGCCAACGGTCATGCTCAATCTATCGTCGTTGTGGCATCGGCCAACCCGACCATCCCGGCTAAAAAGACATCAACGAACGGAGGATCGCATGCTTGATTTTTCACGCATCGGCGAAATGGTCAGCGGCCTGCTCGGTGGGGCGCTGCAAGGGTCAGCTGCAAATGTCGACGTTGCCGGTATCCTTGAGACCCTTCAGAACGCGGGGATCGACCCGTCAAGCCTTGCAGGGCTTGATCACACGCAGATCCTGGAACTTCTACAGCAGCATGGCGTCGACGCCAGCATGCTCGAGAATTTGGACGTTGCCTCGCTCGTTCAGGGGTTGGGCCAGGGCGAAGGCCTGCAGGCTATCACAGACGTCGTCAGCCGTGTTACGCAGCGCTGAGTTTATTGAGACCGCACCAGCCTTGAGACGACGACAGGAGACACTTTCGATGGCTATGCCGACTAACCTTGCTAAAGGCTATGAATTGTTCCGTCGGCGGCAGTTCCCCATGGAAGTCGAACGCTACCGGGCTCTGGCCTCTGGACAAAACCCAGAGACGATGGTCATCGCGTGTGCCGATAGCCGGGTCGATCCGGCAGCGATTTTTCAGGCAGCGCCCGGTGAGTTGTTCGTCGTGCGCAATGTGGCCGCCCTCGTACCACCGTTCCAAGCGGATGGCAGCTATCACGGGACCAGTGCTGCCGTTGAGTTTGCCGTCACGGGGCTTGGGGTCAAGTCAATCGTGGTGCTGGGACATGGCCAGTGCGGCGGCGTGGCGGCTTCACTGCGGGCGGCGGGAGGCGGCCCGGCAGCCGGCGTATTCATCGGGCCGTGGGTTGCTTTGCTAGCCAACGCGCGCGACGAACTCATTGAACACCGGCCCGAACTGTCAGTGCCGGACCGCCAACATGCATTGGAATTGCTGGCGGTGAAGCAGTCGTTGGTCAACCTTACAACGTTCCCATTCGTTGCCGATGCCATCAAGAATGGCACGCTGGACCTGCACGGCGCATGGTTTTCGATTGGACAGGGCGAGTTGAGATGGCTTGATCGTGGGTGGGGGACGTTCGACCTCGTGCCGGCTGGCGCATAAGCGCCCGGGACCCGTTGCCGAACACGCTTGAGCTGCAGATCGGCGGATTTTTGCACGGGTTGGCTGGCCACATGGTCACAAAGCCTCATCACGTCGCTGAACTAGTTGGCGGTTTGCGGCGTTTTCGATGGTAGCACTGGTCGGCGGTCACATTCTTCGACGGCAACAGCGCTACCGCCATCACATCGCCGGAGACTGAGTTGACCCAGCCAAAAGGTACACTGACCGTCTTCTACGATGGAGCGTGTCCGCTTTGCTCCGCTGAAATCAGCGTTTACCGGAAAAGTGCGGGTGCTGACGCTCTGTCGTTTGTGGATGTTTCGACGCCCGGCGGTAGTTGTGATTTCCCGAACGCCGATAGAACGGCGGCCCTTGCTCGGTTTCATGTCCTCTCAGCGGACGGCAAGCTTTCATCGGGTGCTGAAGGGTTCGGCAGGCTCTGGCTTGCGCTTCCTGGATGGCGGTGGCTTGGACGCATCGTCATGCTTCCGGGCATTCTGCAAGCAACCGAAGCGCTGTATCGCGCCTTCCTCGTCGTGCGGCCAGCGTTACAGCGGATGGCTCGCGCCCGTTCCGTGTCTGGGTCAAATCCATGACCCGCATCCTCGTGATTGGCGCCAGCCGGGGTATCGGGCTGGAAGTTTGCCGTTCTGCCGTCGGCAGGGGGCATTTCGTGCGCGCCATGTCGCGCAGTGGGCTGCTGCCGGTTGAACTCAAGGCGCGTTGTGAAGGTTTTCAGGGGGATGCCCTGAAAACCGCCGATGTGACGCGGGCGCTGGAAGGGATCGACGTCGTGGTCCAGGCGCTTGGCGTGCCGCCGACGCTCGACTTTATACTTAAACCGGTGACGCTGTTTTCAGAAGCGACTCGCGTGCTTTTGTCGGCGATGACGCAGGCTGGCGTTCGCAAACTTGTGGCCGTGACTGGGTTTGGTGCGGGCGACAGCCGCGATGCGATCAACTTCCTCCAGCGGATTCCCTTCGATGCCGTCTTCAAGAATGCCTACTCAGACAAATCAGTTCAGGAAAGCTTGATCATCGGGAGCGATCTGGAGTGGCTGATCGTCCGTCCCGGTGTGCTCACGAATGGGTCATCGAGCGGTAAATACAAAGTGCTGACCCGCCCAAGCGAATGGCGAAACGGCATTATTGCCCGGGCCGACGTGGCGGACATGATCATCGGGCGGATTGAGGCCAATACGCTCAACCGAGAAAAACCGGTGGTTGTTCGCTTCCCGTTTTAGTCGGCGCTCAGCCGTGTCGGGGTTTAGCGGCTGGCGGTCTATTCTCGGGGTGCCGCCAGCAGATCGGAGCGCGACACGCGCCGCAAGGAAACCTCGACGCGGGCTTCATCGCGGCGAATATCTTCAATGGTCTGGAATGTAAAATTGATGTGGTCAGACGCGGCAGTTTCTGCGGCCAGCGGATCGCCACGCAGGATGGCATCGGCGATCGCCAGGTGTTGCTTCAAGAGTTGATCGCGCACACCAAACCGGCTGTAGAGCTGGTTACGATTATAGAGAACATCGTTACGCAGCAATTCGCTGAAGACCCGCATCACGTGCAGCAAAACGACATTGTGTGCTGCTTCGTAGACAAGCAGATGAAGGTCGGCATCGACCCCTGCTTCCTCGGTCGGATCGTCGACTTCATGTGCGATGCGCATCCGCCCGCAGCAGACCCTGAAGGCTTCACGGTCAGCATCGGTTGCGCGTGATGCTGCAAGCGACGCGGCCTGCCCTTCGATTATCCGGCGGTATTCGAAGTAGTCGGCCGTAACGCGCGGCTTATCTCCGAACAACTCAGCCAATGGCCTGGAGAGCGGCGCCATAAAGTGGGCGACGATCGTGCCGGCCTTGGTCGTCTCAAGGAGGCCTCTGGATTGCAGCTTTTCCAGCGCTTCACGCAGAGACGGGCGCGAAACGTCGAGCTTGTCGGCCAAGTCCCGCTCGGATGCCAGTTTTTCGCCCGGCCTCAGAACACCTTCAAGGATCAGCTTTTCCAGGTGTTCTGCGACCGCATCGCCAATTTTGGTGGGACGAATCATTTGGCACTCCAATTTTGCCAAGCATAACTTTGGATCAAGAGAACGTCCAGTCTTCAACTAATGGACTAGGAACTATACCGCTTGACTAAATTGGTAACATAATTATACCTTAGCATGCAGATGGTCGCTTTCCATACCAAATCAAAAGGCGGTTCTAAACCCTTTCCGACGCCTCGCTCATTCAGGGACAACCCCCCAATGCACTGAGGCGATCTTGCTCGGTCCCATTGATCCGGCGCGGTTAATCGACGGCTGCCCGCGCCCGTTTTGAAGCCATGCCGTCCGCCAAGTTTCGAGCGCCTTCACACCCGTCTCGCGCGTCAGCGTACGAGAGGCGCTGCTCTGTCACGACGACTGGACCACCAGCGTCGCTGTCCACTGCAGGTCGATTCCGGCCCCGGTGTTAGTTGAACGCGTTTGAAAGGGGAGGGCTCATGACCTGGAGCCAAGTTTACGATCCACTAGGCAACTTCTGGCTATCGACCGCCGTTGCCGCAATTCCCATCGTGGTCCTGCTCGGTGCCATTGCGATCTTCGAAATGAAGGCTCACTGGGCGGCCGTTTTGGGGCTCGTCACTGCACTGGCTATCGCCATTTTTGGATTTGGCATGCCGGCCCAGATGGCTGGAATGTCAGCTGCCTATGGTGCCGCCTTCGGCCTGCTGCCCATCGGCTGGCTGGTGCTCAATATCATCTTTCTCTATCAGCTCACCTACGAGAAGGGTGAGTTCGAGGTGCTGCAACGCTCGATCAGTTCCATCAGCGACGATAAGCGGATGCAGCTGCTGTTTATCGCCTTCTCACTTGGCGCATTCTTCGAGGGTGCCGCAGGCTTTGGAACGCCAGTTGCCGTTTGCGCTGCCATGTTGATTGGCCTGGGCTTTTCGCCGCTCGCCGCATCTGGCCTATCGCTGATCGCCAACACCGCTCCGGTGGCATTCGGCGCACTCGGCACACCCGTCATCGCGCTTGCCGCCGTGACCGGGCTCGACCTGCTTGAACTCAGTGGCATGATCGGCCGGCAGTTGCCGTTCTTCTCTGTCATCGTGCCGTTCTGGTTGATCTGGGCGTTCGTCGGCTTCCGCAAGATGATGGAAGTCTGGCCTGCAATCTTAGTCGCTGGCATCACGTTTGCTGTGCCGCAGTATCTCGTCTCCAACTTCCACGGCCCTTGGCTGGTCGATGTCGTTGCAGCTATCGCCTCGATGATCGGCCTTGCGCTGTTCCTCCGTGTTTGGAGCCCCGCCAAGCCGATGACTGAAATGCCGGCAAACTTCGGCAGCCCTTTGGCGGACGCTGTCCAAGAGCACCAAGCCGACCAAAGCTCGCCCGCTGCCGTCAGACGCGCCTGGATGCCCTGGCTGATCCTGTCGGTGTTCGTGTTTGCCTGGGGCACGCCGCAGATCAAGGTATGGCTCGACAGCATCTGGGTCATGAAGTTCCCAGTTACGGGGTTGCACCAGCTCGTGGTGAAGGTTCCTCCGGTTGTCGCCAAGGCGTCTCCAGAAAGCGCAGTGTTCACGCTCAATCTGCTGTCGGCGGCAGGCACCGGCATCTTGCTGTCGGCAATCCTATCGGGACTATTGCTGGGCTATAGCCTGAAGGGTTTAGCCAGTGTGTACGGTCGTACCATCTACATGGTGCGGTACTCGCTGCTCACCATCGCCTGTATGCTGGCACTCGGGTTCGTCACCAAATACTCAGGCACCGATGCAACGCTGGGCTTGGCTTTCGCCCAGACCGGCTGGCTGTACCCCTTCTTCGGCGTCATGATCGGCTGGCTTGGCGTGGCGCTGACTGGTTCGGATACGTCGTCGAACGTTCTGTTCGGTGGATTGCAAAAAATCACCGCAGAACAACTCGGCCTCAGCCCTGTTTTGATGGCTGCCGCCAACAGCTCGGGCGGCGTCATGGGCAAGATGATTGATGCGCAGAGCATCGTCGTCGCGTCGACCGCCACCAAGTGGTACGGCAAAGAGGGCGTTATCCTGCGCTTCGTGTTCTTCCACAGCCTTGCTTTGGCGATGCTCGTCGGTGTGCTGGTCATGCTCCAAGCCTACGTCCCACCGTTCACCTACTTGGTGCCCAAATAATCCTTCAACGCGGGAGGAGGGGGCAATCGTTCGCCTCCTCCCAACCCTACCGGCAGACCGGCAGTGATCTAGAACTATGCTTCAAGCGCCAGCGTACCTCTCAAGCATAAATAGCAGGCACCAGACCTGCGACCGGAGGAACTATCATGGAACGCATTGACTATGCCGCTTTGGCTCGCTCGCTTGAAGCTGTTGTGCCGAAAGCGAGGATCGCAACCGATCCGCTGAGAACGCTGTCATACGGAACGGACGCCAGCTTCTATCGCCTCATTCCCCAGATCGTTGCGACGGTGGAAAGCGAGATCGAGGTTCGCGGCGTCATGGCTGCTTGCGCCAGCGTCAATGCTCCGATGACTTTCCGTGCGGCTGGGACTTCCCTATCGGGACAAGCCATCACCGATAGCGTACTGATCGTGCTCGGCGACGGCTGGACCGGGTCGGTCATATCCGATGACGGTCGAATTGCTGCGTTTCAACCCGGCCTCATTGGTGCCGAAGCCAACCGCCGACTTGCGCCCTACGGCCGTAAAATCGGTCCCGATCCTGCTTCGATCGGTGCCGCGATGATCGGCGGAATTGCTGCCAACAACGCTGCTGGAATGTGCTGCGGCACGGCCAACAACTCTTATCAGACGCTGGCTTCCATGCGGCTTGTGCTTGCCGATGGGACTGTCGTTGATACCGGCGATCCGGCGAGCCGGGACGCCTTCCTGCTCAGCCACACCCCGATGCTGCAGGCGCTCGTCGACATTGCGAATGAGGCGCGCTTTGACGAGGCTCTGGCGGCCCGGATCCGGCGCAAGTTCGCAATCAAGAACACCACCGGCTACGCCCTCAACGCGCTGATAGATTTCAACGATTCCATCGACATTCTGCAACACTTGATGATCGGATCGGAGGGCACGCTCGGCTTTATTTCGGAAATCACGTACCGCACGGTGCCCAGTCACAAGCACCGGTCCTGCGCCCTGTTGTTTTTCGACACATTGGTTGGCGCGTGCCGCGCCGTGATGCGCCTGAAAACCGAACCGGTCGCGGCTGTTGAACTGATGGATCGGGCAGGTCTTGCATCCGTGACCGGAAAGCCCGGTATGCCTGAGTTCCTCGCAACACTTGGTCCCGATGCGACGGCACTGCTGGTTGAAATCCAAGGCACCGGCGAGGCCGATGTCGCGGCAAAGGTTGACGCCGTCACACTGGCCCTTGGCGAGACACCACCCGCCCGGCCCATCGCATTCTCGACCGATCCTTACTTGATCGAGAAATACTGGAAGATCCGCAAGGGCCTGTTTCCAGCCGTCGGCGCCGTGCGTCCGATTGGGACCACCGTCATCATCGAGGATGTTGCGGTTCCCATCGAGCACCTTGCCTCAGCTACGGCCGACTTGCAGGCAGCGCTCGTCAAGCATGGCTATTGCGAAGCGATTATTTTCGGCCATGCCCTCGACGGCAATCTGCATTTCGTGTTCGCGCAAGGGTTTGCCGACGACGACGCCGTTCGCCGCTATGGCGCTCTGATGGACGAGGTCGCACAGATTATCGTCGGTCGCTACGACGGCTCGCTTAAGGCCGAACACGGCACCGGTCGCAACATGGCCCCGTTCGTTGAAATGGAATGGGGGCATCAAGCAACGCAACTGATGTGGCGCATCAAGCGCCTGCTGGACCCGAACGGTTTGCTGAACCCCGGCGTCGTTCTCAACGACGATCCCCACGTTCATCTCAAGAACTTCAAGCCGATGGCGGCAACCGATCCCATCATCGACCGCTGCATCGAGTGTGGATTTTGCGAGCCGATGTGCCCCACGCGCGGCCTCACCGTGACGCCACGTCAGCGGATTGCCGGCGCGCGCGAGGTGGCAAGACTGATCGAGACCAATGCCCCCGCCCAACAGCTCAATGATTTTCGACAGTCGTTCCTTGATGTCAGCGTGGATTCTTGCGCGGCATGCGGCCTTTGCGAGGGCTCTTGTCCGGTCGGGATCAACACGGGACTGCTGACGAAGTCGATCCGTTCGCAAGATCACAGTCCCTACGGGAAAGCGGTCGCGTCGTTTACCGGCCATCATTATCAGGCGGCAACCAGTGCCGTCCGGCTTGGACTGACCGCTGCGACCGCACTCGATTTCATAACCGCTGGCTATGGTCTGGACGCCGTCGGTTCGGGGTTGGCAAAAGTAACGGCTGGCCGCAGCCCCGTTATTTCCCATCGTGCAACCCCTCGGGCGGCGCAAACCATCGAACGCTTCGAAGCAGCCCCCGCTGCCGGGACGCGGGCCGTGGTGTTTTTTGCAAGCTGTGCCACTCGGATGTTTGGCGCTGCCCGGGACGATGCTCAAGGCGAAGATCTGTCGGTTACGCTGCTGCGGTTGTTCGACAAAGCGGGACTGGACGTCATCACTCCGAGGGGCCATGGCGGGTTGTGCTGTGGCCAGCCGTTCGATTCCAAGGGACTTGTTGCCGAGGCAGACCGCAAAGCCGATGAAGCCATCGAGGCTCTGATTGCGGCGAGCGACAACGGCCGCTGGCCGGTGCTCATCGACACCAGCCCGTGTTCCTTGCGTTTGAAAGAACGCGCAGTCGGGCGTTTGGCCGTGTTGGACATTGCCGAGTTCTTGCACGACCACGTTCTACCCAACGTCGCCATTCCGGTGCGAAGCGGCCAACCTGTTGCACTCCATCTCACCTGTTCGACCAGGCGGATGGGGCTTGACGCCAAGCTGACGGCGGTCGCGCGGGCTTGTGCGCAAAACGTGGTGATCCCGCCCGACATCGGTTGCTGTGGACCGGCATGGAAAATTGACCCCTTAGCCGGGGGAATCGGCGTCCAAAACTGACCCCTTAACCCCGTGAGCTGAAGATGTCCCTTTGGTGTGCGTTCGCACTCGGGAGGGGCGAAGCGGG